>ERZ857998.3678-NODE-3678-length-12155-cov-3.249339_pt1 | contig 12155 bp, 7 predicted proteins | sample MGYA00519954_ERZ857998 | MGnify/ENA primary metagenome ERZ857998 (study PRJEB31778, sample SAMEA3449424) | human gut metagenome | biome: human gut; feature: human-associated habitat; material: faeces | place: United Kingdom | collected 2010/2012 ...
GATAAGAAATCAGTTGCCCATTATCTCTGGCAACTTGAGGCTGATCGTCTGCCACGCAAAGCCCCCAGTTGACAGCACTTTTCCATCCGAACAAATCCTGTCGAAGACATGCAGTCCTTCTTTCAGACAATTCATATCCAGTTCGGAAGAAAACAGTTTCAGTTTATTCTCATCTATCGTATAAAGTGATTTGAGGTATTTGCATCGTTTGGAGAACAGTACAATACCTACATTGATAAATTCTTCACGTTCTACTTTGGGAACGAAACGAATGGTTGCGTATTCATATAAGTGCCTTTCTTGCATGTTGCGCTTCATTTACAAATAGTTCGGAATGCTTGATCCTTTCCTCTAAAAATTGAATATAAATATCTCTCAGGTCTTGTGGAGTTTCCTGTCCTTCCGTCCAGTTCAACCAGTCGTCGGGGACGGTATTGACTATTTCCCGTATCTTATCGGAGGTTAGTAACTGTCTGAATGCCATATCTGTTTCTTTCAGTTGGTCGGCAAATGGCAATAAAACATGATCTTTTATCTGCACGAATGGGGTGAGTGCCTGTTTCTGCCAGTTGGTCCAGCTATGTTGGAAGTAAAGGGAAGCTCCATGATCGATCAGCCATAATTCTTTATGCCACATCAGCATATTGGTATTCTTGATGGTACGGTCCACATTTGTCAGAAAAGCATCCATCCACACAATCTGTGAGGCGGTTTTACCATCCACTTGATGTACGACAGGATCGAAGGTCAACGCTCCGGACAAGAAATGCAAACCGATATTCAATCCACGGCTCCATTGCAGTAAATCCTGTATCTCTTCATCTGCTTCCGTTCGGCCGAAAGCTTCATCTAAATTCAGGAAGATGATCTCCGGTACTCTGAAGCCCAGAGTACGGGCTATTTCTCCTCCGATCAATTCAGCGATAAGGGCTTTGGTTCCGTGCCCTGCTCCTCTGAATTTTACGACATATTTGAACTCATCGTCAGCTTCAGCCAAAGCCGGCAATGATCCGCCTTCCCGCAGGGGAAGAATATATCTAGTTACGTTTGCTGTACGTAAATCCATATCACTCCTTTCTTAATTGAGAATAAAGATACGACGTTTTTGTGAAATTGTCGATGAAAGAGTTCCTATAATAATAGTTTTTTTATATTTTTCGGTTGAGTATACTTTGGTTTCGTTACGTATTACATAAAATAACGATAAATGAATGGAACATGAAACTACTTCGATTTTTAGTATTTGGAATATTAGTGTTTATGTTATGGCCGGAATGTATAGCGGCGGAATGGCAGTGGTCTGTACAAATACCCGGCATTATTTCTAACGAAACTGATGATCATCCACAGGCATTCCTATGGATACCTTCCGATTGTGCCCAGGTAAGAGGTGTGATGATAGGTACTCACAATATGACAGAGGAAACCCTGTTTGAGAATCTTCTGTTTCGGGAGAAAATGTCCGAAATAGGTATGGGCTTGATCTGGATTACTCCGGGCTGGGACCAGAAATGGGATGTATCTGCCGGAAGTCAGAGGGCATTTGAACAGATGTTGGAGGACTTTGCCGCTATCAGCGGTTACAATGAATTAAAATACGTTCCGATTGTTCCTTTCGGACATTCGGCAATGGCAACTTATCCTTGGAATTTTGCAGCATGGAATCCCGAACGGACATTGGCTGTCATATCCTTTCATGGAGACGCACCGCGTACTAATCTTACCGGATATGGCCGTGATAACATGGAGTGGGGGAAACGTACTATTGACGGCATTCCCGGCTTGATGATCGAAGGAGAATATGAATGGTGGGAAGATCGCGTAAATCCGGCATTGGCGTTTCGCCTGATGTATCCCCGGAGTTGCATCTCGTTTCTTTGTGATACTGGGCGCGGACATTTTGATATTGCAGACCGTACAGCAGTATACCTTGCATTGTTTCTGAAGAAAGCCATGGAGTACCGATTGCCGGAAACGTATGATGTAGATAAGCCCGTGATGCTGAAGAAGTTGAATCCGGAAAACGGATGGCTTGCCGAGCGTTGGCATCCTGACCAAAAGAGACGTGCTAAAGCAGCTCCCTTCAAACAATACAAAGGCGATCCGCATGATGCCTTCTGGTATTTCGATAAAGAGATGGCTGACATGACAGAAGAACGTTATCGTCAGGAAAGAGGGAAAAAACCGCAATATCTTGGTTTTGTACAAGATAACAGCCTTCTTGCATATCACCCGAAGTCTCATGTGAAAGTTGCCGCCCGTTTCCTGCCGGAGGAAGATGGACTTACTTTTCATCTGAAAGCTGTATTTACGGATAGTCTGCATACAACCATCTCCGACGAACATTCATCGACCTTTCCCGAAATAACCCGCATCTGCGGACCGGTACAGAAGGTGAATGATACTACTTTTACTGTTCGTTTCTACCGCATGGGAATGTATAATAAGCGTCGCACAGGAGACATCTGCCTCTTGGCGAGTCATGACGGTGATAATCAATATAAAAGTACAGTGCAGGAACTTAGTTTCCGGATTCCTTACCGTAACACGGAGGGGAAACGACAGTATATACTTTTCCCAGGCATTGGGGATGTGAAGGCAGGGACGGAGTCCGTCACTCTTCGGGCTACTTCCGATTGCGGACTGCCTGTATATTATTATGTGAAAGAAGGCCCTGCGGAAATCGACGGAAACAAACTTGTATTTACTCCGATACCTCCTCGCTGTAAATATCCGTTGAAGGTGACAGTAGTTGCCTGGCAATATGGGCTGGCGGGAAAGGTACAGACAGCAGAGCCGATAGAACGAAGTTTCTTTATTTATCAATAATATGGAATAAAACGAAAGCTTATGAAACGATCAATTAGAATTAATTTCATTGTATTGAGTGTTGAACAGCGCTTATTCGTATCTTATTGAAAAGGATACAAAGAATGATTATGAATAAGAAAAATCTAGTTGTAATAGCATGGTTGGCAGTGTCGACTATGATGTCCGCCCAGTCTGTATACCCCGGTCAGCATCAGGGAAAAATGAAAAAAGAGACAGTGGCTCCAATTCGGGTACAGAGTTTTGATTTAAAGGATGTCCGCCTCTTAGCGAGTCGTTTTCGTGATAATATGTTGCGGGATTCGGCATGGATGACTTCTCTTGATGTGAATCGTCTGTTACATAGTTTCCGGACCAATGCCGGTGTCTTTGCAGGTCGTGAAGGCGGCTATATGACTGTAAAAAAACTCGGTGGCTGGGAATCTCTGGACTGCGAACTTCGCGGACATACTACCGGACATTTGCTTTCAGCTTACGCATTGATGTACGCTGCTACCGGAAGTGAGATTTTCAAACTTAAAGGAGATAGCCTTGTAAATGGATTGACCGAAGTGCAGAATGCACTTAAAGGAGGATATTTGAGCGCATATCCCGAAGAACTGATCAACCGCAATATTCAGGGAAAGAGTGTCTGGGCACCTTGGTATACCTTGCATAAACTTTATTCCGGTCTGATAGACCAATACTTATATGCAGATAATCAGCAGGCTTTGAGTGTGGTGACCAAAATGGGCGACTGGGCTTATAACAAACTGAAACCGCTTAGTGAAGAGACACGCCGGTTAATGATACGTAATGAGTTCGGGGGAATCAACGAATCATTTTATAATTTATATGCCATCACAGGCGACGAGCGTTATCGTTGGTTGGCGGAATATTTCTATCATAATGACGTGATCGACCCACTGAAAGAACTTCGGGATGATTTGGGAACCAAACATACAAATACATTTATCCCGAAAGTAATTGCAGAAGCTCGCAACTATGAATTGACACAGAATGAGACGAGTAAAAAACTTTCAGAGTTTTTCTGGCATACCATGATTGACCATCACACCTTTGCTCCGGGATGCAGCAGTGATAAAGAGCATTTTTTCGACCCGAAGAAATGCTCTAAACACTTGACTGGTTATACCGGTGAAACATGTTGTACCTACAATATGTTGAAACTTAGTCGCCATCTTTTCTGCTGGACCGGTGATTCTTCTATTGCCGATTACTACGAGAGAGCATTATACAATCATATCCTTGGACAGCAAGACCCGGAAACAGGGATGGTAACTTATTTCCTTCCGTTACTTTCCGGCTCTCATAAACTGTATAGCACCAAAGAAAATTCTTTCTGGTGTTGTGTAGGTAGTGGATTTGAGAATCATGCCAAATATGGAGAAGCCATCTATTACCATAATGATAAAGGCATCTATGTGAATCTGTTTATTCCTTCCCAAGTGACTTGGAAAGAAAAAGGACTGACGCTTCTTCAGGAAACCGATTTTCCGAAGGAAGAGACTACTCGGCTCACTCTTCGTGCAGAAAAGCCAAGGCATACTACTATTTATTTGAGACATCCCTCATGGAGTAAAAATGTGAAGGTACTTGTGAATGGTAAAAAGGTGTCAGTGAAACAGAAACCGGGTTCTTATATTGCTATTACCCGTGAATGGAAAGATGGTGACCGTATTGCGGCCACTTATCCCATGCAGATCGAACTGGAAGCTACTCCCGATAATCCGAATAAAGTAGCTTTGCTGTATGGACCGTTAGTACTTGCCGGAGAACGGGGAACGGAAGGAATGCAGGCACCTGCTCCCTTCTCTGATCCTGCTCTTTACAACGATTATTATACTTATAATTTTCATGTTCCTGCCGATCTGCGTACATCATTGAAAATAGACGTGAAACACCCCGAACGAACATTGCACCGTGTGGGAAAAGACTTGAAATTTACTACGGAGCAAGGAGATGTGATCCGTCCGCTTTATGATTTGCATCACCAGCGTTATGTAGTGTATTGGGATTTACAAGATTGATTTAATTTAATGAACAGGCACGAATAAATTATTCGGGTGCATTGAGTAAATACTTCCGCCTCTTCGTATTTGTCTATTAGCATCAGCAAATATGGAGAGGCGACTTTTTAGATAAGGAACCGCTCTCTTTTGGAGATTTTTGTGTATGTTTGTCACATGTTTAATATGATAAAGCCCGTTGGCAGGTGAAAAGCACGATTAAATATTTGGTTCTTATAATAATGTGTTGGGTTTGCGGGGAAAACTTGCAGGCACAACCCTATATGTTTCGTAATGTCGTTATGTCCGACGGCCTTTCCGGTTTGTTGGTGAATGCTATTTATAAAGACTCGGAAGGTTTCATCTGGTTGGGGACAGACAACGGCCTCGACCGTTTTGACGGTGCGAAGGTGAAGCATTTCGAATTCCGCGGAGTAGATTCGGGAAGAAAGAAACGGGTGAACTGTATTACAGAAACCGATAACAAGCAACTATGGATCGGAAATGGAATCGGACTCTGGCGGCTGAATCGCTCCGGTAGTGAATTGCAGAGAATCGTTCCCGAGAAGATCGACTGTGCCGTCAATGCTTTGTTGGCAGATGGAGATGTACTTTATATAGGTACGGAGAGAGGACTGTTTATTCAGAAAGACGGTCAGTTGCTTCAGGTACAGACCGATAAAAATATGCTGGCAGCCTGTAACCGGATCATGGACCTCTGCCTGAATGAAGATAAGAGTGTCCTTTGGTTGGCAACAGTGCAAGGGTTATTTTCTTATTCGCTGAAAGATGGTCAGATCAATTCCTGGCATTTCAGAGAGAATGTTCCCGAAGCCGATTATTTCCGTTGTCTGACCCGCATAGGTGAAACGCTGTATCTGGGTACAATGAGTCAGGGAGTCGTCTGTTTCGATATCCCGAAACAGACATTTGCCCATACGGTTTCTTTGGGATGTGATGTGATATCTGATATTTCCGGTGATGGAAAGGAGACGGTGTACATCGCTACAGATGGAAATGGGGTTCATTTCCTTTCTCACAAAGACCGGAAAGTGGTTCGCCGCTTTTTCCATGATGTGAATGATAAAGAAGGGATTCGCAGTAATTCTATCTACTCATTACTGGTGGATGACAGGGGTGCAGTCTGGGTAGGACATTTCCAAGCCGGATTGGATTATTCACTGTATCAAAACGGACTGTTCCGTACGTACGCTTATCCTCCTCAGTTTAACTCTGCCAATTTATCAATTCGTTCGTTCGTAAACCGGGGACCGGAGAAAGTGATTGGTTCGCGTGACGGATTGTTCTATATTAACGAAGCTACCGGCATAGTGAAAAGTTTCGTGAAACCGGTTCTTACGTCCGATCTGATCCTTACCATTTGCTTCTATGAAGGTGAATATTATATCGGTACGTATGGCGGTGGTATGATGGTATTAAATCCGCAGACGTTATCTCTCAAATACTTTACACAAGGTGATACGGAACTCTTCCAGAAAGGACATATCTTCTGTGTAAAACCGGATAACAGGGGAAATCTTTGGATTGGCACCTCGCAGGGATTATTCTGTTACAACGGGCAGACAAAGCAAATCAAAAACTTCACCAGCACCAACTCTCAGTTGCCCGAAGGAAATGTGTATGAAGTAAGTTTTGACTCTACCGGAAAAGGGTGGATTGCTACAGAAACCGGTATGTGCATCTATGATCCGGCCTCACAAAGCCTTCGTTCCAATGTATTTCCGGAAGGATTTGTACACAAAGATAAAGTACGTACTATTTATGAAGATGCAGAACATAACCTTTACTTTATCCGTGAGAAAGGCAGTCTGTTTACTTCTACCTTAACGATGGACCATTTCCGCAATCAATCAGTACTTTCTACGCTTCCCGATAACTCGCTGATGTCAATAACAGAAGATAATCAAGGCTGGCTGTGGGTAGGCTGCAACGATGGATTGTTGCGTATTAAGGAAGAAGGAGAAGAGTATGACTCCTTCACCTTCAATGACGGAGTGCCGGGACCGACTTTCACTAACGGAGCGGCTTATAAAGATGAAAGAGGACTGTTGTGGTTTGGCAATACCAAGGGGCTGATCTATGTAGATCCGAAACAGGTAGATGAGGTACGTGGAAAGGTCCGTCCGATTGTCTTTACGGATATTCTGGCTAATGGAGTTTCTATCAATAAATCGTCTTTGAAGTATAATCAGAACAATCTTACTTTCTGTTTTACCGATTTTGCATATGGATTACCTTCTGCCTTGTTATATGAGTATAAACTGGAGGGAGTGGACAGTGACTGGAAGTTGCTGACAGCACAGAGTGAAGTATCGTATTATGGGCTTTCTTCCGGGACATACACATTCTGTGTACGTATTCCGGGCAATGAACAATCAATGGCCATTTATAAGGTGACTGTGCAGCCGATGATTCCTTGGTGGGGATGGGTGATTCTCGCTATATCGATTATTCTGATCGTTGTTCTGGTGAGATATTATGTGCGGAAATCTGCTCCATTGGTCACGGAAGTACACGAGATCTCATCCGAAGAAGAAGAGGAAGAAGAAAAGACGGTGGAACCACATCCTGCAGAAGAAAAATATAAGGCCAACCGTATGAGCGAAGCCGAATGTAAAGAACTTCATGACAGGCTTGTTGCTTATGTGGAGAAAGAAAAACCTTATATTAATCCCGACTTGAAAATGGGAGAACTTGCCGCCGCATTGCATACTTCTTCCCATTCCTTGTCCTATCTGCTCAATCAATATCTTAATCAGTCATACTATGACTTTATAAATGAGTATCGGGTTGCCCAGTTCAAGAAAATGGTAGAGGATAGTGATTACTCCCGTTATACATTGACAGCATTGGCAGAACTATGCGGCTTCAGTTCACGTGCTTCTTTCTTCCGTTCATTCAAGAAAAGTACCGGAGTTACTCCGAACGAGTATATTCGCAGTATCGGAGGAACGGCTAAAGATGAATAGTAAATGTGCTCCCTTCATTAAGATATTATGCAGGTAAGATTAATGTATTCGGTCAGTAACAAGAGATCGTTTCACGTATGTGATTCCATCGGTTCATGTACGTGATTCATTGGGCTTACGTACATGAGCTGAACGGTTCACGTACGTGAAATGAATACATGAAAGCACCTGAATATATTAGTCAAGCCTTGTTTGTATGTTAAGCTTCCCAGCCTTTGTCTTAATACATGCAGCTTACATAGAACAATATTGGGCGTAAACAACGTACATTCATGGAAAAAATGGTGTTTTTAACATTGGTAGACGTTACCCTTGAATAATCTGTCTAACGCCTGATAATCAATTGAATAAATAGATCGTTTATCAAAAACAGGTGATAATAGAAATCAATAACTATTCTATTATCACCTTATTATCACCATCTATTATCACCCTTACTGCTTTAATTATAAGACACTTGTCCTGCCAAGGTGATAAGTGACAATAACCAAAGGCTTTTTATTTCCCAGGTTACTTTGCTCAAATTGATGAGATGTGAACCATCGGTCTGCTTATTATGCCCAAACGGAGTCTCATTTTATAAAGTGAGACTCCGTTTAAAAAGTGTGTAAGTGATTGTAATTCATTTGCTTAAATAAAATAAAGTCTACCTAGATGCGTTGAGATTCATCTCCCTTGTTTTTTGAAATTATTCTCCGGAATTGCCTTTATATTTGCATCGTGTTCAAAACCGAAAAAGATAGTATTATGGAGACAACAGCTTACACTTCCGACAACATTATCACCCGTTCTTACGAGGAATATCATCAGGTAATCTTAAACTATATTACCTATCGGATTGCTCACCGTTATGAAGCGGAGGATTTAACTCAAGATGTATTTGTGCGTCTGATGGATTACAAACAGATGCTCCGTCCGGATACAGTAAAATACTTCCTTTTTACGATCGCACGCAATTTAGTGACCGACTATATCCGTCGTTATTATAAAAAGCAGGAGATAGATAGTTACCTCTATGATTTTACTGTCACTTCTTCCAATGATACTGAAGAGAAAATCATTGCTGATGATTTGATGGCGATGGAACGGACACGGTTGGCAGCCATGCCCGAACAGCGACGGCTGATCTATACGTTAAATCGTTTTGAGGATAAATCTTCTCCGGAGATAGCCTCCGAATTAGAATTGAGTTGCCGTACAGTGGAAAACCATCTTTTTCTCGGACGCCGTGATATGCGTGACTTCTTCCGAAACTGTATATAAAATTATTCATATAATAAACAACCTTTGGTGCTTATGGAAAAGGAATCAATACTGAGTGAGAGGTATCTTTATGCCTCAACAAATTTTAGAGAACAAGAATTTAATACTATTTTTAAACCTCAAATTTAATGTTATGAAACGAAGAGGATTAATTTTTAATTCGCAACCTAATAAGGCGGTCATAGTTGCTTTAGGACTGATGTTGATGCTGTGTCCGGCTTCCCGGACATGGGCTTATGCAAATGTTAATGATAGCAGGACTATAGCACAGTCTCAAAAACAAGTCAAAGGTCAGGTTGTGGATGCGACGGGAGAACCTGTTATTGGTGCAAGTATACTCGAGAAGGGAACTACGAATGGAGTAATTTCTGATATTGATGGGAATTTCTCTTTAAATGTAAGTTCTCCGAATGCTGTGATTGTTATTTCGTATATTGGTTTTAAATCAATGGAACTTTCGGCTTCCGATCCTAAATTGCGGAAGATTATAATGAAAGAAGACACTGAAGTACTGGACGAAGTGGTGGTTGTAGGATATGGTACTCAGAGAAAGGAATCTTTAACAGGTGCTGTAACCGTTGTAGGAGCCAAACAACTGGAAAATAAAGGTACGATGTCAAGCCCGTTGCAGGCAATGCAGGGCACTGTGCCCGGAGTACTTATCACTCGTAATTCCGGAGCTCCTGGAGATGAGAGTTGGGGTATGAAACTTCGTGGAGCGTCTTCATCCAACTCTACTGATCCACTCATTATTGTAGATGGTGTGGAATATAGTGACGGTATCAACGGTATGCGTAATTTGAATCCGGATGACATTGAATCTATCAACTTCCTGAAAGATGCTTCGGCTGCTATATATGGATCGAAAGCAGCGGGAGGTGTTGTATTGATTACAACGAAGAAGGCAAAAGCGGGTAAAACTGTTGTCCAGTATAATGGTTCTTTTACTGGAAAAGTGGTAGGGCTTCAACCGGAATTGATGTCGTTGGATCAATGGGCGGATGCAGTGATTACTGCTCAGACTAATGATGGCTATTCTGATTCAAACTGGATTCGCTATGCCAGACTAGCCAAATTGTATAAGAACCAGTACATTGATTTGAGTCATAGTGCACACCCGATTCCCGAAGGATTCAAGGATGTGGAAGACTTTGTCTTTATGGATAATGACTGGCAGGATATTTTATGGGGAAATTCATGGTCTACACAACATGACCTCAGTGTCTCGGGAGGTACAGAGAAAAATTTGTTTCGTTTGTCACTGGGATATATGTATGACAACAGTACCTTGAAATGGGGAAATAATAACAATCAACGTTACAATATGCGTTTGAACAACCAATTTAAGCTATCGGATGCTGTGATGTTGACATCTAGTATCGGTTATAACCGTCAGGATCAAGTATCTCCCAGTATGATAGGGAAAGTTCTTTCCCAGTCTTCCCCACAACCGGGTTTGCCTGCTTCTACTATCGACGGACGTCCCTATGGATGGGGAACGTGGCGTGCATTGAACTGGTGGGCTGAGGAAGGTGGAGACAATAAACTGAAGGTTTCGGCTATCAATATCAGCGAATCGTTGAACTGGAAGATATATTCGGATCTGGATGCCGTTGTCAATGTGGGCTATAACACTTCAACCGCTACACGTGAGAAAGTAGAGAAATCTATTGATTGGTATAATTATGCAGGCACTAAATTGTTGGCGACAGAACCTACTCAGGAAAAGAGTAAATACTCTGATTCTTTTTCAAGAACAGACTACTATATGGTTTCCGGTTACCTGAATTGGCACAAAACATTGGCGGAAGTACATAATCTGAGTGCAATGGCTGGTACACAGTATAATTACACACAGTATAAATATACTTTTGTATCTGTAAAAGATATCAATCCGTCTTTAGAGATACCAAATGGTGCCGGAGAAGTTCTGATAAAAGATGGAGACAGTAAGCCTGCAAAATGGCATGAGGCAATGATGTCCTATTTCGGACGTTTGAACTATGATTATAAACAACGTTATTTGGTGGAAGGCAATCTGCGATATGACGGTTCTTCAAAGTTCCGTCCCGAAAATCGCTGGCAATTCTTTTGGGGAGTATCTGGAGGATGGCGTTTGAGTGAGGAAAGCTTCATGCAGCCGTTATCTTCTTTGGTCAGTAACTTAAAGCTGAGACTGTCTTATGGTGTATTGGGCAATCAAAGTGGCGTAGATCGTTACGATGGTACTCAGTTGTACAATTTTTCTTCGTCTAGCGGAGCATATATTGGCTCTGGAAAAGTTTCGACTATTGATACGAATGGGAAGATTGTAACTACAGACCGTACTTGGGAACGTATTCATAGTTATAACTTGGGGCTGGACTTCGGATTCTTCAATAACCGACTGACTGGTACTGTAGAGTTATTTATGAAGAAAAATAATAATATGTTGATTGATGCCCAGTATCCGGGTGTGTTGGGAGATAATGCCCCAACGATGAATCTTGGAAAGTTTGAGGCTAAAGGATGGGAAGGAAACATGACGTGGTCGGACAAAATAGGACCTGTACAATATCATATTGGAGGGACTATAACTTATACTACTAATAAATTGATTGATTTGGGAGCAACTTCCGTTCTGAAATCAGGTTTTGTTGGTAAGCAGCAAGGTTACCCGTTGAACTCATATTTTGGATTACGCTATGTCGGTAAAATTCAGACCCAAGAAGAACTGGAAAAATACAAATATTACTATTTGGATGGCAATGGAATTGGAATGCAGGATAATCTTCGTCTGGGAGACCACATGTTCGAAGATGTGAACGGTGATGGCAAACTGGATCAGAATGATTATGTATATTTAGGGACGGATGATCCGAAACTTTCTTATTCAATCAACATCGGATTGGAATGGAAGGGCTTTGATCTCTCTGCTATTTTTCAGGGAGTGGGGCGCAGAACAGTTTTCCGTGGTGGTGAAGGAAATGAAACATGGCGGGTACCGATGAGTGCTATTTACTTGAATACTACAACCCAGTCCATCGGTAATACATGGAACCCGGAGAACAGAAATGCCTATTAT
>ERZ857998.3680-NODE-3680-length-12146-cov-2.983624_pt1 | contig 12146 bp, 10 predicted proteins | sample MGYA00519954_ERZ857998 | MGnify/ENA primary metagenome ERZ857998 (study PRJEB31778, sample SAMEA3449424) | human gut metagenome | biome: human gut; feature: human-associated habitat; material: faeces | place: United Kingdom | collected 2010/2012 ...
GTCTTTCGCGGGGATCAGGCCGGCCTCGACGGCGAAGTTCGTGTTGATGACGGCGGCGTCGACATCCTGAAGGGTGCGGGGTAGCTGGGCGGCGTCAAGCTCGCGGATCTTGAGGTTCTTCGGGTTCTCGGTGACGTCCTTTGCCGTCACGAGCTCTCCGGCCTTGACCTTGATCAGGCCGCTCTTTTCAAGCAGGCGCAGCGCGCGGGCGCAGTTCGTCGCGTCGTTGGGGATGGCGACCTGCGCGCCCTTCTTGAGCTCGCCTATTTTCTTGATCTTCTTTGAGTAGAGTCCGAGCGGCTCGATGTGGATCTTCGCGACCCAGGCGAGGTCGTAGCCTTTCTCTTTGTTCGTATTCTCAAGGTAGGGCACGTGCTGGAAGAAGTTCGCGTCGAGGGCCTTTTCGGCGAGCGCGGTGTTCGGCGTCACATAATCGGTGAATTCGACGATCTTGAGGTCATAGCCCTCTCTGGCTACGAGCTGTTTGACGACGTTCATGATGTCCTTATGCGGGAATGGGGTGACCCCGACCTTGATCTCTTTGCCGGCGGCGAGGGCCGCGGTGGGGATGATCAGTGCCGCGAGCAGTGCGAGTGCGATTTTTTTCATGATTTTTTACTCTCCTTTTTATTTTTTGTCTTGGTGGTTATCAGGGACTTCGGTGCGCGCGGTGCTGAGGATCATCTCATATTCTATCCGACACCACCTCCGTTACCTGATCTTCTCGTAGATGTAATTTCCGGCGTACTGGATCACCTGAACGATCACGATCAGGATCGCGACGGAGTAGACCATGACGTCCGTCTGAAAGCGGTTGTAGCCGTATTTTATCGCCAGGTCGCCGAGTCCGCCGCCGCCGACGACGCCCGCCATCGGCGAAAGCTTTCTCAGCCGCGCGGCGCGGCGGCTGTCGATCAAAGCGCCCCTGCCCGCGCGCAGCACGATCAGAAGCATCATTCCGGCAAAGAAATAGCGCATCGCCAGCGCGATCAGTTCATAGGTGTTTTGGCTCATCCGCGTTTCCTCCTGCCGATAAATTTCCATCCTGATTATACCCTGATTGGCACAAATATGCAATCATCCGCGCGCATTCGTCTTTTTTTCACCACAATCGCGCGCAAATGTCCATTTTGGGACGCAAACGGGCGGGCGAAATCTGTTATAATATATGAGACGTATAGATACAAAAAAACGTTCCGTTCGGAGGGGTGCGCGTGGTCGTTACCGGAAAGATGTATTTGATCGTGCTGCCGTTTGTGTTTCTGGCGGCGCTGGTGGACTCAATCAGCGGCGGCGGCGGGCTGATTTCGCTGCCGGCGTATACGATGGCCGGGCTGAATTACGATTTTGCGTCCGGCAACAACAAGTTTTCCTCCACGTTCGGAACGCTGATGGCGACGATCCGTTATTATCGAAGCGGCAAGATCCGGATTCAGCCGGCGCTGTGCGCGATTGCGGGAAGCCTGCCGTGCTCGTATCTGGGCACGCGCGCGGCGATTGCGCTGGGCGACGGGTTCATGCGGATATTCATGCTGATCGCCGCGCCGACGGTGGGTGTGATCGTCGCGCTGAACCGCGCAAAGGGCGGACAGGAGCGCGCCCAGACGCGCCGCGATTATATTGTCTGCGCGCTGATCGGCGCGGTAATCGGGTTTTACGACGGCTTTTTCGGCCCCGGCGCCGGCACGCTGATGATCATGCTGTTCACCTGGGTGGCGGGCATGGACATGGTGACGGCCTCAGGCACGGCCAAACCGGTCAACCTCGCCTCCAACCTCGCCTCGCTGACCTCGTTTTTGTTGAGCGGCGACGTGCTCTTTCGCCTTGCCGCGCCGGCCATCGTCTGCTCCATCGCCGGCGGCTGGGTGGGGTCGAAGCTGGCCATGCGCGTGGGCGCGCGGCTCATTCGCTTCGTGATGCTGGGCGTGCTGGTTCTTCTGGTGGGCAAGCTCGCGTATGAATGGCTCGTCGCCGCGTGAACCGTTTGGCCGTCAGATACGTCTATATTACAAGTATAAACGTGGGAGGGTCTTCATGCAGTTGCATTTCCGGCGCGTACTGTGCGCGCTCATGGCTCTGATGCTGCTCACCTGTGCGCCCGCATCGGCGCTGGGCTTCATCTTCGGCGGAGGGACAAACGCGCCCGCCCCCTCGGCCATCGAAGATGACGGCATGCTGCGCGTCTACCTCAAGTCGCTGGGCGACCCGGCTTCTCTGGGCATGACGCTGGCCGGCTCCTACACCGTGGAGGGCGACCGCGGCTTCCGCTTTGACCGCGACACCGCCATCGTGCTGGCCGCGGACGGCGAAAGCGTGCTTTTGAGCGTGGGCGGCCTCACCATCGACATGGGGCCTTCGCTGACGCTGACGCGGCAGGCCGTGACCGACGGCGGTGAAAACGGCATCTACATCCACGAATCGGAGAAGGACACGCTCTACGAGGGCGACCTCAGCGTTTCCGTGGAGGATGGCGGCCTGCGCTGCATACTCACCATCCACATTGAGGACTACCTCAAGGGCGTGGTGGCCTATGAAATGAGCGATTCCTTCCCGCTGGAGGCGCTCAAGGCGCAGGCCGTGGCCGCGCGCACCTACGCCATGGGGCGCAAGTGGGTCAGCGCCACGCGCGATTACGACGTGGTGGACACCACGCAGGATCAGGTCTACAAGGGTCTGGACGCGGACTATACCAATGTCATCGCCGCGGTGGAGGCCACGCGCGGCGTGGTGGGCACCTACAACGGCGGCTTCGCCATGTGCTACTACACCGCCAGCAACGGCGGGCAGACGGCGCTGGCCACCGACATCTGGGGCGGCGAGGGCGATTACGGCTATCTGGCCATGGTGGATGATCCCTACGATCTGGAAAACCCCTCAAGCCTTGTCAACAGCGTGACCTTTGCAAGCGACGTTTCCGACAACGCCGCGCTGAAGGCGATGCTGGAAGAGGGCCTCGCGGCGCTTGACCTGCCCTATGAGGACGTGGCGCTGGAGAGCGTCGTTTCCATCGAGGCGGTAGATCCGAAGTTCGAGGGCAGCTATATGTACACGAAGCTGCGCTTCACGCTCTCTGTTTCGGCCATGCTGGAGGGCTGGTACGCGCAGGAGGGCGATGCCTACGCGCCTCTGTTCCCCGACGGCTCGGAGTTTTCCGAGGAGATGCGCGCCTCGGCCACGGGGCTGGCGCTGGCGCGGCGGGGCAGTCTGGGGCTGCCCTACGTCTACCGCGAGGGCCGCGCGGTGCTGCCGGAAACGGTGACGGTGGATCTGTCCGTCTACGATCAGATCAAGGATGGGCTTTCGCTGGGGCTGAACGGCGGCGACTACGAACTGGTCAGCGTGACGCAGGAAGAGGACGGCCGCTTCACCATCTCCATGCGCCGCTTCGGCCACGGCGTGGGCATGAGCCAGCGCGGGGCGCAGTGGATGGCCGGCGAATATGGCATGGACTACATCGAAATTCTCAACTTCTACTACCCTGGCATGACGCTGGAAACCATCGACTGGCCCGAGGTGGCGCTGACGGCGCTGGAAGAGCTGCCCGAGAGCATCGGCTTTGCCCGGGCGCGGCCCACGCCCACCCCCCCCCCCGCGCCGCTGCCGGCGCTGGAGGAGGGCGAATACTACGCCACCGTGGAGTTGGAGACGCGCTCTTCCTCGCTGAACGTGCGCGAGCAGCCCTCGACGAGCGCGCGCATCGTCGCCGCGCTGGACTATGGGCGGCGCGTGATCGTCTGCGAGGACGCGGGCGACGGCTGGGTGCGCATACGCACCGCCGAATTGCAGGGCTATGTGAAGCTGGAATACCTGCAGGCGGAATGAGGCCATGATGGGGCGGGGCGCGTTCCCCGCTCCATTTGAGAACCAAAGAGCGTTTCGGCGGCACGGCCGCATGGAGGACACGTGATCCAGAAGACAACACTGGCAGTTCTGCTGTTTGCGTTGTTTGCGTCGGTTTTCGCGGCCGGCGCATTTTCCGTGTCCGAAGCGGCGCCGGAAAGCGTCGCCCTGCCCGACGACGCCCACGTGGACGTAAGCCTGACCGGCGCGGAACAGCGCTTCACCTTCTCGCCCGCCGCCAACAGCGTTTACAGCGTGTACTTTTTCCCCGACGGCGAGGACGCTTTCGCAGAAGCGCGCCTCTATCGGAACGGAACGCTCCTGGCCAGCGGCGGCGGTTCGCTGCGCCTGTTTGAAGCCAGCCTCAGCGCCGGCGAGAGCTATGAACTGGCGATCAGCGGCGCGGGCGGCGGCAGGCTCGAAGTGATGCGCGCCACGTTGGGGCGCTGCTTTGAAAAGCCCATCGAGTTGGAGGAGGGCGCGCTCAACTACGAAAAACTGCTGGTGCGCCCCGGCGACGCCCATTGGTACGCCTTCACCGCCGGCGCGGGCGGCCCGGCTACCATCCACGCCGAGCCCACCGGCGATCAGGCGCAGTATGCCATTTGCAGCCCCATCGCCGACGAATACGGCACGGTCTACTTCAAGAACGACTCGGCGCGGCTGATGGCCTACGGAAGCGCCATTGAGCGTCTTGAGATCACCCAGCAGCCGACAAAGACGGCATACGCGGAAGGGGAGACCTTCGACCCTGCCGGAATGGTCGTTACCGCGGTCTATGCCAACGGAAAGACGAGAGACGTTACGGATTATGTGACGTATAAGACTGACCCGCTGGACGGCGGCGACGGGGAGTTTGTCATTTCCTTCCCGTATGTCATGTACCATAATGAAGAAAACGGAACGGAGATGACCTCCGGCGTTGAGACGATGGTACCTGCTGTCACGCTGAATCTGACCGTGGGCGATGGACTTCTCGGCGACATCAACGGCGACGGTAAGGTCGATCAGGCCGACGCCCAGATGATTCTGGACTATGAGGCAAAGCGCATTGACAGGGCGCTTTCCCTGAAGGCGGCGGATGTCAGCGGCGACGGCGTCATTGACAGCAGCGACGCCGTGCTGATTCTCCAGTATGCCGCGGGAACTCTGAAGGAGTTCCCGGCGGCTGCCCCGAAGGAAACGGAAGATTCGGGAAGCGCAGATCAGATCGCAGTCGGGGACACAGGACTTCCCAAAGAATAGGAGCATAGATTATGAATCAAAAATGGATCGCCCTTTTGCTGGCGCTTATCTTGGCGCTGTCTGTCTGCGGCTGTGCCGCAGACAAGCCGCAGACGGAGACTGCCGAAACGACCGCGGCTGTGGAAACCCGGACGGCCGCGGGGCAAAGTACGGTAACGGACGAGGAACTGACACAGACTGCCCAATGGCTGATGGAGCAGATCCCGCAGCCAACCTACGGCTCCGTGGGGGGCGAGTGGGCCGTATTCGGGCTGGCGCGCTCCGGCGTTGCGGTACCGAAGGAATATTTTGAAGTTTATGGCGAAAACGTGGCTGCCTACACGGCGGAACACGGCGGCGTGCTCCACGCGAAAAAGTACACGGAGTATTCCCGTGTGATTCTGGCGTGGACGGCGCTGGGGAAGGATGCCACGGACGTTGGCGGATTCAACCTGCTGGTTCCTCTGGCGGACTTTGATCAGACGGTATTTCAGGGGATCAACGGCCCCATTTTCGCGCTGCTGGCGCTGGACAGCGGGGCGTATGACATCCCGGAAAACACCGCCGGAACCACGCAGGCCACGCGGGACGGGTATGTGGACTATATTCTGAACGCGGAGCTTCCCGACGGCGGATGGTCGTTCGCGGGGGGCGACGCGGAGACGGACATCACGGCCATGGCGCTGCAGGCGCTGGCCAAATACCGCGACCGGCAGGATGTGGCGGACGCGGTGGAGCGGGGACTGACTGTTCTGTCTCAGCAGCAGGAAGAAAACGGCGGCTTTGTCGCCTACGATTCGGAGAGCAGCGAGTCCATCGCCCAGGTGATTGTGGCGCTGACGGAGCTGGGCGTTAGCCTGACCGATTCCCGGTTCGTCAAAGGTGGGAACACGCTGGTGGGCAGACTCCTGGAATTCCGGACGGAGAACGGCGCGTTCCGGCATATCCCCGACGGGGAGGAAGACGTAATGGCGACGGAGCAGGGCTTCTATGCCCTCGTGGCGGTGAGCCGAGCGGAGCAGGGAAAATCCACCCTGTATACCATGACAGAGACGTAAAAACAGCTTCGCAGGGAGAAACAGCGTATGAAGAAAAAGCGGCTTGCAAATATCGTGATGGTTCTGCTGATCGTCGTGATCGCCGTGACCGGCGTTCTGACGGCGCTTCACCTGCGGGGCGGGGAAGACAGCAATCTGGGAAGCCTGTACAAAATTACGGAGATCCCGGACAATGCTCTCATCACCCCGGGGCAGGAGGGGAATGTCTGCACCGTCACCATCGTCTGCGACACCGTTCTTGATAATCTGGGGTCGCTGGACGAGGAAAAAGCGCCCTATGTTCCCAAAGACGCGGTGATCCTGCCCAAAACGCAGGTTTCCTTCACTGAGGGGGATACCGTCTTTGACGTGCTGCAAAAGGTCTGTACGGCGGCGGATATCCAGCTGGAATACAGCTGGACGCCCATTTACGACAGCAGCTACATCGAGGGCATCAATCATCTGTACGAGTTCGACTGCGGCAAAGAATCCGGCTGGATGTACAAGGTGAACGGCTGGTTCCCCAATTACGGCTGCTCGGCCTGCAAGGTGGAAAACGGAGACGATATCGTCTGGTGCTACACCTGCAAAGGCTTCGGTAAGGATGTGGGCGGCGGATGGATGACGGAGGGGACCGCAAAATGAAAAAGTCCCATATCGTGATGCTGCTGACCTTCCTGCTGCTGATCCCCGCAACGATTTATTTCGGCCTGCGGTTCAGCGGACGCGCCTACTATGTCACCAGCACGCTGGTCATGATTGAGACGCTGGTGCCGTTTCTGCTGGCTTTCGAGAACCGGAAGCCTCAGGCGCGGGAGCTGGTGGTCATCGCGGTGCTGTCCGCTCTGGCGGTGGCCGCGCGGGTGGTTATTCCCATTCCCAATTTCAAGGCGATTTTCGCCATTATCATGCTGTCGGGTATTGCCTTTGGCCCCGAAACCGGGTTCCTTGTGGGCGCGATCTCGGCCTTTGCCAGCAACTTCTTCTATGGTCAGGGACCCTATACTCCATGGCAGATGTTTGCTTACGGCGCTGGCGGACTGCTGGCGGGCTTCCTGTTCGCAAAGGGGAGACTGCCGAGAAAGCCGGTCGTCATGGGCGTGTTTGGTTTCCTGACAACGCTGCTGCTGGTGGGGCCGCTGCTGGACACCTGTTCGGTTTTTCTGGAGCTGTCGGTTATCAATGTGTGGACGGCGTGGCCCCGTTATGTGTCCGGCTTCTGGGTGAACCTCAGTCAGGGCGTGTGCACGTTCCTGACCATGGTGATTTTCGGGAATCCTTTGCTGGAAAAGCTGGACCGGGTGAAGGTGCAGTACGGGATGATGGAGGACGAAGATGGGCTTTGAAAGCTGCCATCCGGCGGTGAACTTCCTGTTTTTTGCCGCCGTCATTTACGGAAGCGTGGCCTTCCAGCACCCGGTGTTTCTCGCCATCTCCTGCCTGTGCGCCTTCGCGTTCAGCATGAAGCGGAACGGAAAACGGGCGGTTATCTTCAACCTGTGCCTGCTGCCGCTGGTGGTTTGCTTCGCCCTGTATTACAGCAGCTATCACCATTTCGGCGTGACGGTGCTGAAACAGAACTTCATCGGCAACAACCTGACGGTGGAAAGCTTCGTGTACGGCATGGTGACGGGACTGCGGGCGGCGGCAGTGTGCATGTGGCTGAGCTGCCTGTTCCGGGTGGTGTCCAGCGACAAGGTGCTGTACCTGTTCGGCAGGGTCAGCCCACGGCTGTCGCTGTTTCTCACAATTTTGCTGCGCTTTATTCCGAGAATCGGCCGGGAGGCAAGAAAAATCAACCTGGCTCAGAAGGGCATCGGCCGGGGAAGCAATCAGGGAAATGTTTTTCGACGACTTGTCAACTGCCTGCGGATGTTCTCCATGCTGATCACGTGGATGATCTCCGCACTGGCGCTGGAATCCGACTCCATGCGTTCCCGGGGCAGTCTGCTTCGGGGGCGGACGGCGTTTTCCATCTACCGCTTCGACAACCGGGACAGGGCGTTCGTGATCGCGCTGTTTTCCGGCATCACCCTGACTGCCATGGGGGCGATCCTTGGGGCGACGACGATGTTTTACAATCCCAGAATCATCTGGAAGCCATTGGAAAACGTAAGCACAGTGACCGCCGCCGGCTACGCCGCGCTGTGTCTGCTGCCCATGGGACTGGAATTCTGGACGGAGTACCGGTTTCAGAGGGCAAGACGGAAAGTATAATGTTCGGGAGCCATCACACGAAAACGTGATGGCTCCCGTTTGTTATTTCTCGTCGCAGACCTGAAAAATGTAGAATTTCAGGTAGTAGGAATCCTCGGCGTCCCACAAAATGGGGTGATCCGGCGCCTGGGTGCGGTATTCCACCTGACGCAGCCGCTTGTGGACATTCCGGGCGGCCTGACCGATGGTCTGGGTGAACAGCTCATAGTCCACAAAATGGGAACAGGAGCAGGTGGCGAGGAAACCGCCGTCCCGGATGAGCTTCATTGCCCGGAGGTTGATCTCCCGATAGCCCGTCACCGCCTTTTTCACGGAGGCGCGGGATTTGGTGAAGGCCGGAGGGTCGAGAATCACAAGGTCAAATTTCTGCCCCTTGGCTTCCAGCTCCGGCAGCAGCGCAAACACATCCGCGCAGAGAAATTCCACCCGGTCGGAAAGACCGTTGAGGGCGGCGTTCTCCCGGGCCTGTGCCACGCCCAATTCGGAAGCGTCCACGCCCAATACATGGCTTGCCCCGGCAAGACCCGCGTTCAGGGCAAAGGAGCCGGTGTGGGTGAAGCAGTCCAGCACCTCCGCGCCGGGACACAGCGGCCAGATGGCCTTGCGGTTGTATTTCTGGTCGAGGAAAAAGCCGGTTTTCTGTCCTTCGGCCACGTCTACGAAATATCTGACACCGTTTTCCACAATCTCCACCTTGGTGTCAAAGGGGTCGGACAGAAAGCCCTTGACCCGGGGCATTCCCTCCTGCTCCCGTACCTTGGCGTCAGAGCGCTCGTAAATGCCTCGGATGGAAATGCCATCCTTTGCCATCAATTCTGTCAGAGTTTGCAAAATAAAGGACTTGTACCGATCCATGCCCAGCGCCAGAGACTGCACCACCAGCACGTCGGAGAACTTGTCCACCACCAGACCGGGCAGGAAATCCGCCTCGCCGAAAATCACCCGGCAGCTGCCGGTGTCCACCACCTTTTTCCGGTATTCCCAGGCGTTCTCCACCCGCATTCTGAGAAAAGCCTCGTCGATTTCCTGATTCCGGTTCCGGGTCAGCATCCGCACCCGGAGCTTGGAGCGGCGGTTTAAGAAGCCCTTGCCCAGACAGAAACCGTTGTAGTCGTGGACGGAGACAACATCCCCGTCCAGCGGCTCGCCCTCGATGCGCTCCACCTCGTTGTCATATACCCATGGGCCGCCCGCCTTCATGCTGCGCCCCTCGCCCTTTTTCAAGTACACCCCGCCGTTTTCCATTGCGTTTTCTCCTGTTCCGTAAAATATCATTACCATTATACGATGATTTTCCCGAATTGCAACAGAAAAGAGCCGGTAAGACGGTTAAAACCATCTTACCGGCTGCTTTGTGCCCGGAAATTACTCTGCCTTGAAGGTGTAGGTCGCGCCGGCGGTGATGTCGGTGGAGTCTACGCCGGTGGCGGCGTACTCGCCGTCCACATAGAATGCCCAGTACTTGCCGTCTTTGTCGTAGTCCACGGTGACGCCGTTGACGGTCTTGACGTACAGGCCAAACTCGCTGTCCTCACCGGCGATCAGACCCAGGGACAGCAGCGCCGCGCCCACGGTCTTCTCATCGGTGTGGATTTCAAAACTGCTTTCCTTGCCGTCAGGGTCAACCACGTTGAACAGGAACATGGTTTCGCCCTCGCCCATGGAAACGGTGCCGCCGGAAGTTTCAGCGGAGGCCACAGGCTCAGTTTTGTCATTCTTGCTGCATCCAACGGTGGAAAGCGCCAATGCCGCAATCAGCGCGATGCACAGAAGGATGGACAGCAGCTTTTTCATGCTGAATTTGTTCATAACAATTCTCCTATCATGTTATTCCTTTCCCGCCTGCCTTGAAACGGCTGCGTGAAGGGGTTCGCTATTTGGTATTCACAAACAGCGCAGATATTGTAGCATAGATTCCCATTTTTTTCAACCGGAAAAAATCACGATGCGCGGCGGAAAGACATTGCAGTTTTTCGGAGATTATGATAGAATATGCTGCATAGAATAAAAAAGGAAGCTCTGAATAAATCGACGAGAGCTGACAGCGAGAGATTTTGCCTCCAGACAAGGTATGGAAAATGCGGGAATACTGTATGTATTTCCCATTTTTCATACCGAAGGCTGGGGGTGAAAGATCCGCTGTCAGCCGAAGACGATTTATTCAGAGGTTCCTTAATAAAGTCGGGTCGCACATTGGAATGGGGCAATCCCAGCGGTACCAAGCCGCCGTAGATGGACAGTTGAGCCGCGGAAAGTCATTGGGGCATCCTGAGAAGACCTTCGGCAAATGGCGTCCAGAGCCGGAACACGGTGACCTGACCTTTCTCCCGGAAGGCTCTTGGGGATGCCTGCCGGAGGTTTTTGTGAAGTCCCCGTTTGGGGACTTTTTCTTTTTGGGGGATGCTATGACTGCGGACGCTTTTTCCAACTGCCACCCGGCGGTGAATTTCCTGTTTTTTGTGGGAGCCATTGGTTTCGGCGTGCTGATCCAGCACCCGGCGTACCTGATCGCGGGGGCGATTGGCGCGGCGGCTTACTATCTGCTGCTCAGCGGCCGGACGGGCTGGAAGCGAATTGCCATGCTGCTGCCCATGTTTCTCGCGCTGACGGTGGTGAACCCGCTGTTCAATACCTACGGCGAGCGGGTGCTGTTTCATGTGTTCGGAAGACCCTACACGGTGGAGGCGCTGCTCTACGGCGCGGCCATCGCCGGGGTGTTTCTGGTGATGATGCTCTGGTTCGGCTGCTATAACGCGGTCATGACCAGCGATAAGTTCACAAGCCTGTTCGGGAATCTGATCCCGGCAATTTCATTGCTGCTGGTGATGGTGCTGCGGATGATCCCCAGCTTTATCCGCAAGGCGGGGCAGATCATGGGCGCGAGAAAATCCATCGGTCTCGGCGCGGGGGAGAACAGCACCATGAAAGAAAAACTCACCAGCGGAATGCGAACATTGTCCGCCCTGACGGACTGGGCACTGGAGGGCAGCATCGTGACCGGGGACTCCATGCGCGCCCGGGGCTACGGCACAGCTAAACGCACAAGCTTTCAGATCTACCGGATGAAGGCGCTGGACTGGACGCTTCTTGCAGTGATGCTCACCCTTGCGGGTGTGGCCGCAGTGGCGGCCGCCATGGGCGGCGCGGCGGCGGAGTTTACGCCGAAGCTTGCCATTCAGCCCGTTACCGGCATTTACGCGCCGGGCTTTATTGCCTACTGCGCTTACCTCTTTATCCCCTCTGCACTACACATGAAGGAGGCCGTTCAATGGCACATATCGAGATCGAGAATCTGACCTTTTCCTACCCTTCCGCCGACAGACCGTCATTGTCCGACGTCAGCCTGACCATCCGGCGGGGGGAGTATGTGGTACTCTGCGGCAAAAGCGGCAGCGGCAAAACAACGCTGCTGCGGCACCTGAAATCGGTGCTTGCGCCCCACGGAAAGCGAAGCGGGGACATCCGCATCAACGGCGTTTCGCTGAAAGATATGAGTCAGCGGGATCAGGCCGCGAAGGTGGGCTTCGTCATGCAGAATCCGGACGATCAGATCGTGACGGACAAGGTCTGGCATGAGCTGGCCTTCGGGCTGGAAAGCCTGGGCTGCGACCAGAAGACCATGCGCGCCCGGGTGGCGGAAATGGCCTGCTATTTCGGCATTCAGGACTGGTTCCACAGAGACGTTGCCAATCTGTCCGGCGGACAGAAGCAGCTGCTGAACCTGGCATCCATCATGGCCATGCAGCCGGAGATCCTGATTCTGGACGAACCCACCAGCCAGCTTGACCCCATCGCGGCGTCGGATTTCCTGAACACCCTGCGGAAGAT
>ERZ857998.3681-NODE-3681-length-12143-cov-4.897915_pt1 | contig 12143 bp, 10 predicted proteins | sample MGYA00519954_ERZ857998 | MGnify/ENA primary metagenome ERZ857998 (study PRJEB31778, sample SAMEA3449424) | human gut metagenome | biome: human gut; feature: human-associated habitat; material: faeces | place: United Kingdom | collected 2010/2012 ...
CGATACATGATATGCCCCTTATCATTGTTCGCAATGACATCACGAAAATGAGCGTGGACGCCATCGTCAACGCGGCGAAGGAATCTCTGCTGGGCGGAGGCGGCATGGATGGCTGCATCCACCGTGCGGCGGGGCCGGAGCTGCTCCAAGAGTGCCGGACGCTGGGCGGTTGAAAGACTGGCGACACCCTGTTCACCTTGATCAGAGCTTGCAGGGGGCGTGAAAAAAACGAAAACGGGGGAGGATTTGCAATGAATATAGAAAAACTGCGGGAAGTGATCCGCAAATATGAAGAAAACTACGACTACTTCAACGATCAAGCGCATGACGAGATTTTCAAGTGGAACGCGGTACAGCACTTTCAGAATGTCTGGCTCGCTCCGAAGGCAAATGAGCGGTCGTTTCCGGAACTATTTGCGGACGCGAGAAAGAAGTGCTCCGTGCTGATCGACAACGCCTATGTCTGTCCGTCGAGCGGTGTTGTGAAAATTGCGAAAAAGCGCCCTGATGAAGTAGAATACCTGTTCCGTAAGGTGCTGTTGGCACCGGATGGCGGAGACATTGACATCCGGCAGGATAATGTAGAGCGCTTTCTTGACGAGATGGATCGTCTGTGCAGAGAAACCTTCCCTGCCTCCTTCAAATACAAGCAGGACCGTCATGCGGCGCTATGCTATCTGACACTGCTCAAGCCTGATGACAACTATATCTATCGATACAGCGAGGCGGAAGAATTTGCAAAGCACATGGAGTTTGGACTGGATATCGGCAGCGGAAAGTCCTTTTGCCTGAAAAACTACTACATCCTATGCAATGCTGTGGCTGACGAGCTACGCGGCCAGCGCTCTCTTCTTGATAAGGTCGAGCAAAGAATACAGGAGTATCCGGCTATGTACTATCCTGATAAAAAGCTGCATCTTCTGACCTTTGACTTGATGTACTGCGCCCGTGCGTATGATCTTTATGCGGGCATGGACTACAAGGACAAGGCTGCTTGTATAAGAGAGTATCGCCAGGAGCAGAAGGAAAAGCAGCGACAGCAGGAGGCTGCGGAAAAAATCGCCTCTATAAGGGCGGCAATCCATGAGTTGGACGTTCAAATGGAACCGTTTCAGGTAATTTCTCTCATGAATGTTGAAGTCTATGCAGGAAAATACGGAGTCGGACATGTGATCGATCAAAAAATCAATCACATCACCGTTCAGTTTGCTGCGTGCCAAAAGGAATACCATTTACATCAGAAGTTTTTTCAGCACCCCTCTTTTGAGGACGATCAAACGGTGATTGCGGCATTCACCGAATATGAATCGCTTGCTGATAAAAAAGAGCGTCTTGAAAAAGAACTGGAAAAACTGTCCAAGGCGTGAGGGAAGAAACACCGATGAAACTGATGTTGGAAATTGACCCGAATCATGTCGATGCGGAGCTTTTGACCCGAATCGGTTCTGAATTGGAATGCGGAGGGACCTTTCGTCAAGATCCCCTCATGGCTGTACGAGCATATGACGCTGCTGCGGCGTGCCCAGATGGCGGGCAGGCGGCAAATAATCTTGGATGGATGTTTCTAAAAGGCAAGGGCGTTGCACAGGACACCGAAAAAGCGCTCGCCCTGTTCCGTAATGCGGCGGAGCGCGGGAATAGCATAGCGATGGTAAACCTCGGAAACTATTATGAGTTTGCGGAAAAACAGGATGATAAACATGCTGTTTACTGGTATCGGAAAGCAGCCGATAGCGGCGATGAAAAGGGGTTGTTCAATTACGCCAATATGCTGCACCATGGTCGAGGGATCCGTCAAAACCGCAAAAAGGCGTTTTCCATTTTCTCGAATCTCTATGCGCGTGGATACCACGGTGCAGCTTTTTACATGGGACTCTATTATCAGAATGGCGACGCTGTAGAGCAAGACTATCAAAAGGCGCGAGAGTATTATAGAATCGGTGCACTGGAGAACGATATGTATTGCATCTGCCAATTGGGCACATTGTATGCGCAAGGATACGGTGTCCCAAAGGATTACCATGCTGCGTTCGATTACTACAAGCAGGCGGCGAAGCTGGGAGATGCCCTTGCCTGTATGAACCTTGGGTACTGTTATGAGGTGGGACAGGGCGTCACGCAAGATATTGCCATTGCCAAAAACTACTATCGCTGCGCGGCAGAGCATGGTGAACAGCTCGCAGCCGCCGCGCTCAAGCGGCTGGAAGATTTGACATATGAGATGGGGGCTCTATCGTAATATCACATCGGCGAAGGAGGAGAGAAGTTCTATGCATTTTCGATTTAACGGCGTTTCAGAGCGGGATATGGATATACTCTTTTTAGAGGAGTTTGCCGTAAATCGGTATTTTTTGCAGCTCTTTCTACGGAAAATTGAAGATGTTGATTTTTCAGGTTATGAGGTCGTTTCAGAGGAAGTGTCCTTCGCTGATCCGGATTTGGGTGAATCCGACCTGACCATTGACCTTGAAAAGGAGGGACATCGAGTTTCTCTGCTGATTGAGGACAAAATCAATGCGATCGCACAGCCAAGACAATATGAGCGATATGTGGAACGCGGAGAAAAAAGTGTTCGGGAAGATCACTGCGATGTCTTTTATGTATTTCTGATTGCCCCGGCTGAATACATAAAAGGAAATGAGAGCGCGGAGAAGTATTCACTCCGGGTGACATATGAAGAGTGCAGAGATTTATTTGCCGCCTGTTCGGACGCCCGCAGCCAATTAAAGCATCAACAACTCTCCGAAGCAATCGATCAGGCCAGAAAGCCGTATGTGAAAGTTGTAGATAAGGCAGCAACAGATTTTTGGAAGAAATATGTGCGCTATCTGCAAATACATTACCCAGATATCGAACTTAAATCCAAGATCAGTGAAAAAAGCAGAAACGGAGATTGGCCGACCTATAAAACCAACCTTGACATGAAACAAGTTTATATTCACCATAAGGCCACTATGAAGGGCGTGGAATACAGCTATATTGATCTGACATTCAGCGGGCTCGCCGCTCATCACGACCAGTTGGAGGAACTGCTGAAAGATATGCTGGGGGAGCAGTACGATCCGCGGTTTAGCGTGCATACAGCGGGCAATTCTGCCGTTCTAAGGCTGATTGCCCCGAAGTGTCTGGATTGGCAGGCACCGTTTGAAAAGCAGATCGATACCGTTGAGGAGCACTTGGGCTTGATTTCAAGACTGTGTGCGGCGGCGAAGCAAATTGACAAAGAACGTCTGATGGCTTTCTATGCGGAAACAACCCGCGAAAAGTAATATATCAATCAAGAGCGTGAGACCATGACCTTTATCTGCTGCCCCAAATGCACCACCTGCTAAAAGGCGCAGAAGTGGTCGGAAGAAAATAAAATTCCCTATGTGTTCAGGGATATGCAGAGACCCTCTGGAAGAAAAAACTGCTGACCTATGAACCATTCGGAATGAATCAGAACTAATCTTCCTTGCAGCATCCTCTGGATAATATATAGCTCTCACTTTCCTTTGGCAAAGCGACTGTTTCAGCCCGCTTTTCAAGTAGGGCGGCAAATCCCATCAAGCGCCCTCCGAAAGACGCGTGACGGCAAAAAATCAGCCATAATCAACCTTTAAAACAACAAAAAAGCAAAGGGCATATGTCTTAACGGCACATACCCCTTTTTGTCAGCAACCCTTGTCCAGCAACTGCCATATTATTTGTTTCGTGAAACCTGTTTTATGGACAGCTATCCGCCGGTAGTCTATTGCACGGTTTCCCCTCATATAGTCTTCCATACGAAGAAAAGATGAGGTGGAACTATGGAAAACACAGCCAATCACATTACCCTGACCGGGACGCTGGCGTCCCTGCCGGAATATTCACACCAGAACCACGAGCGGAGATTTTTCCGCTTTCTGCTCGCCGTGGAGCGGCTTTCGGGCACGGAGGATCTGCTGCCTGTTCTGGCTGCAGAGGACGTGTTGGAGCAGGCGGAGCTGTTCGAAGGCGAACGCTTCACCATCGAGGGCCAGATCCGCTCGTTCAACAACCGCGAGCCGACCGGACGCCGTCTGATTCTGTGCGTCTACGCGCTTTCCATGATGACAACGGACGCGCCCATGCAGAACGAAGCCGTCCTGACCGGCACGGTCTGCAAGCCACCCGTTTACCGGCAGACACCGCTTGGCCGGCAGATTACAGATCTGTGTCTGGCCGTGCCGCGCCTGTACCGCAGGACGGACTACATCCCTTGTATTTTATGGGGCCGGACGGCGCTGGCCGCCGCCGAATACCCGACCGGCACGGAGTTGACGCTCACGGGCCGCCTCCAAAGCCGGACCTATCTCAAGAATCTGGGCGAGACGAGCGAAACACGCACCGCATACGAACTTTCCGTCAGCGCCTGCGAGCGCGTCCCGGAATTCGCAATTTTTTAGAAAATTCTTCCCAACCCATGCAACCGAGCCCCTGAAATCCCGTCTTTAAAGACAGAACACAAAAGAAAGGGGAACCCACCATGAAAAAGCAATCGATTCTTGCCATTCTCATTGCCGCTCTGCTGGTCCTAACCATTTTTACCGGCTGCGCGGCAAACTCTAAAATGGCGGCAGCGGACACCGCGTCCGCGCCCAACGGCTATTACGATTCCAAGCAGGAGGCAGCCGCCGCCGAGACGCCCATGGAGGCGCCCGCCGAGCCGGAGGAGGAATTCGCCTACGACACCGTCGCCACAACGGAAGCGGGCGGCGGAGCCGCCGAAACGCCGGAGCCGGATGATTCCGTCGCCGACTACACCGCCAAGATCATCTATACCGCGTCCGTCTCCATCGAGACGACCGAGTTTGACAAGGCGGTCGCCGCGCTGGAAAATCAGGTGCAGAAGATCGGCGGCTTCGTAGAAAGCTCGAACGTGACGGGCGATACGCAGTATAATTCCGACGGCACGACCTCTATCGTTAACCGCTGGGCGTATTATACCGTCCGCATCCCGTGCGAGCAGTTTGAAGCCTTTCTGCACGAGACAGAGGGCTTCGGCAACGTAATCTCCACCAGCCGCGACGCGCAGAACGTCACGTCGGCCTATACCGATTACGAAGCGCGCCTGTCCAGCCTCAACACGCAGGAGGAGCGGCTACTCGATATGCTCTCGAAGAGCGAGGACGTGGAGACGCTCATCGCGCTCGAGCAGCGGCTGTCCGACGTGCGCTATGAGATCGAGTCCATTGAGCGCAGCCTGCGCAACTATGATATGCAGATCAGGTATTCGACCGTGGAGCTCGATCTGCGCGAGGTCGAGGTCTACACGCCGACCGTTCCGGTCCGGCGCACCTTCGGCCAGAAGCTGTCCGATTCCCTGTCCGACGGCTGGACGGGCTTCGCCCGCGGCGTGCAGAACGTCATTCTGAGTCTGGCCTCCGCGCTGCCCGCGCTGGTTCTGCTGGCCGTGATCGTCATTGCCGTGATCGCCGGGATCAAAACCGCCCGTAAAAAGCGCAAAGCAAAATTCACCGCCCAGCAGGAGCCCCCGCAGGACCCGAAGCCGTGATCCGGCTATTAAGAACCCGCTAAGATACGCCCGGCCCACTTGACGGCCGGGCATTTTTCTGCTTTAATAGGCGTGATAAAAGGGAGTAGCAGGCGGTTTCCCCCGCGTCGGCTGCGTCAGTACGGCAAAAATGCCCGCAGTCGACTGAAATTGTGAGACTTTTACCGAAGCATCGCGTATGCTTGGGTAAAGGTCTTTTCTTTTTATCAAAAAACAAAACAGGAGGACTTTTTGTGGCGCAGTTATTTTCAAACATCAGCAATCTCAACTGGCAGCAGGCGGTCATGTGGCTGATCGGCGGGATTCTCATCTATCTGGCGGTCAAACGGGATATGGAGCCTGCGCTGCTGCTGCCGATGGGCTTCGGCGCGATCCTGGTCAATCTGCCGCTGTCCGGCGCGGTCACGCAGGCCATCGACGGCGTGGAGGAGATCGGCGTTCTGAACGTGCTGTTCGACGCGGGCATCGCGAACGAGCTGTTCCCGCTGCTGCTGTTCGTCGGCATCGGGGCCATGATCGATTTTGAGCCGCTGCTGAACGACCCGAAGCTCATGTTCTTCGGTGCGGCAGCGCAGTTCGGCATTTTCTTCACCTTCAGCCTTGCGGCCCTTCTGGGCTTCCCCATCAAGGACGCGGCGGCCATCGGCATCATCGGCGCGGCGGACGGCCCGACGGCGATCTTTATGGCAAATTTCCTGAAATCCAACTATCTGGGCGCGATCATGGTCGCGGCGTACTCCTATATGGCGCTTGTGCCGATCGTGCAGCCGCCGGTCATCCGCGCGCTGACCACAAAGCACGAACGGATGATCCGTATGCCGTACCACCAGCACACGGTCAGCAAGCGCACGAAGATCCTGTTCCCGATCATTATCACCGCCGTCTGCGGCATCGTCTCGCCGCGAAGCGTGGCGCTGGTGGGCTTTTTGATGTTCGGCAACCTCATCCGGGTGTGCGGCGTGCTGGACTCTCTTTCCGAGACAGCGCAGAAGACGCTCTCGAATCTCATCACGCTCTTTCTGGGCCTCACCATCGCCGTGCGGATGCAGGCAGCGTATTTTCTGACGAAGCAGACGCTTCTCATCATGGCGCTGGGCCTTGTGGCGTTTATGTTCGACACGGCGGGCGGCGTGCTGGTCGCGAAGCTCATCAATCTGTTCCTGCCGAAGGACAAAAAGCTCAATCCCATGATCGGCGCCTGCGGCATCTCGGCGTTCCCGATGTCCGCGCGCGTCGTCTACAAAATGGCGATCAAGGAAGACCCGCAGAATTATCTGCTCATGCAGTGCGTGGGCGTCAACGTATCCGGGCAGGTCGCGTCCGTCATTGCGGGCGGTCTGCTGCTGAATCTTCTGGTGTGAGGGAAACAATATGAATTTTGAAGCATTCTTACAGACGCTGCCCATCATGGGTAAGGGCATGGCCGGGATCTTTCTGGTGACCGGCGTGATTGTGCTGTGCATCCTGATTTTGGGGAAAGCGGGCAACAAACCAGAAAAATAAAACAGAACGCTCTTGAATCAACATACAAATGCAGATATAATAGAGGTACACTTCAAGAAAGAGGGTACTTTTATGTCTGTTGATATGACCAAATGGTGCGAGATCGCAAAGGCCAACATGGGCAAGCGCCCGGCGGGCGAGGGCCGTCTCGGCGGCAAGATCTGCATCGTGACCGGCGCGGCCCAGGGCTTTGGCAAGGGCATTGCGGAGGAGCTGTACAAGGAAGGCGCGACCATCGTTATCGCCGATATGAACGAGCCGCTGGCAAAGCAGGTCGCAGAGGAAATGGGCGAGCGCGCCGTCTCCATTGCGGTCAACGTCTCCGACGAGGAATCCGTTGCGAACATGGTCGCACAGACGGTTGAAAAGTTCGGCGGGCTTGACCTGATGCTCTCGAACGCAGGCGTCGTCCGCTCCGGCCCCATCGCGCACGTGGAGAAGAAGGATTTCGACTTCGTCACCAGCGTCAACTATACCGGCTTCTTCCTCTGCGCGAAATATGCTGCCATCATCATGGAGGCCGAGCACGAGGCGGACCCCGAAGCCATGTTCGACATCGTCACGCTGAACTCGAAGTCCGGTCTGGAAGGCTCCAACAAGAATTTCGCCTACGCAGGTTCCAAATTCGGCGGCATCGGCCTGACGCAGTCGTTCGCGCTTGAGCTGTGCGCGTACAACATCAAGGTCAACGCCGTCTGCCCCGGCAACTTCCTCGACGGCCCGCTGTGGTCCGACCCGGTGCGCGGTCTGTTCGTGCAGTATCTGGAGGCCGGCAAGGTCCCCGGCGCGAAGACCGTCGCCGACGTGCGCCGCTACTACGAGGCCAAGGTCCCGATGAACCGCGGCTGCCTGCCGGTCGATGTGGCGCGCGCCGTCATGTACTGCGTCGAGCAGAAGTATGAAACCGGTCAGGCCATCCCCGTCACCGGCGGTCAGGTCATGCTGAACTGAGGGCCGCGCGATGATCGAGATCGACATTCTGAACAAACTCAACGCGCCCACACGGGAAGAACGCCTTGCAAATCTCAAAGAGATTCTGAAGACCACCGAATTCCCGCCCATGGTGCCGCAGTACATCAACAATCATATTCATACGACCTATTCGTTCTCGCCCTACTCCCCCACCGCCGCGGTCTATGCCGCGCGGATGGAAGGCCTGTGCACGGCGGGCATCATTGATCACGATTCCATCTCCGGCGCGCGGGAATTCCTCGCGGCGGCAGAGTTGGTCGGCATGCCGGTGACCGTCGGCATGGAGTGCCGCGTGTCGATGGACGGCACAGCCATGCAGGGCAAGCGCACCAACAACCCCGATCAGGTCGGCGTCAGCTACATGACCATCCAGTCCGTCCCGCACGATAAGATCGAGCAGCTCAACGCATGGTTCGCGCCCTACCGCGCGGCCAGAGGCCGCCGGAACCGCGCGATGGTTGAAAAAATCAACGCGCTGCTGGACGGCATCGCGCTGGACTATGACCGCGACGTGCTCCCGCTGTCGGAGGCGAAGGAGGACGGCGGCGTAACCGAGCGCCATCTCATGTACGCGCTGGCAAAGAAAATGGTTGTAAAAGCCGGAAAGGGCCAGCCGATGGTCGACTATCTCGCGTCCATCGGCCTGAACCTCAGTGAAAAGCAGAAGAACCAGATGCTCGATACCGCATACCCGTTCTACGAGTATGACCTGCTGGGCATTCTAAAATCGGCGTTCGTGCCGAAAATTTATATCGACGCGACGGAGGAATGCCCGAATGTGCGCGATGTGGCCAAGCTGTGCAATGACATCGACGCGCTTTTGTGCTACGCGTATCTTGGCGACGTGACGGCCTCCGTCACGGGCGACAAGAAGGCGCAGAAGTTCGAGGACGACTATCTGGACGACGTGATCGCCTGCATTAAAGACTGCGGCATCCGCGCCGTCACCTATATGCCGACGCGCAACACGCCGGAGCAGCTGACCAGACTTCGCCGTCTCTGCGGCGAAAACGGTCTGTTCCAGGTTTCGGGCGAGGATATCAACTCCCCGCGCCAGTCGTTCGTCATCAAGGCCATGGAAAACCCGCTTTTTGCCAACCTGATCGACGCGACCTGGAAGCTGATCGAGCACGAAAAGACCGGCTCCGCCATCTGCTGAGCCAAAACGAAAGGGGCATGACACCATGAGAAACCTGTTGGCGTTCGACCTCGGCGCGAGCAACGGCCGCGCAATTCTTGGCCAGTTCGACGGCGAGAAACTCACCATGCGCGAGCTGCACCGGTTTGAAAACAATTACATTGAGATGAACGGCGTGTTCTACTGGGATCTGCCGTATCTCTACAACCAGCTCAAGCAGGGGCTGCTGGCGTTCAAAAACGCGAATGTCGGAACGCTTGACTGCATCGGCATCGATACCTGGGGCGTTGATTACGGTCTGCTTGACCAAAACGGTCAGCTGCTGTCCAATCCGCGTTCGTACCGCTACGCGGTTGACGCAGATATGGCGGAGGTCTGGAAGACGGTCGATTTCCCGACGCTCTTTGCCCGCACGGGCATTGCGACCATGAATTTCAACACCGTCTACCAGCTCTACCGCCGCAAGCGGCAGCACGACCCCGCATTGGACGCAGCGCAGACACTGCTGATGCTGCCCGACCTGTTGGGCTTCTTCCTGACGGGCGAAGCGAAGACGGAATACACCAACGCAACGACCTCCATGCTCTATAACCCCACCACGAAGGACTGGGATTGGCAGACGATCGACGCGTTGGGCCTGCCGAGGAAAATCTTTACGAAGCTTGACCGTGCGGGCACGCTGCGTGGAAAACTCCGTCCGGAACTGGCCGCAGAACTCGGCATTAATCAGGCAAATTTCGCTGCTGTCGGCACGCACGACACGGCCTCTGCCGTCGCTGCTATCCCCGGCACGGGCAGCTTCGCGTTCTGCTCCAGCGGCACTTGGTCGCTGTTCGGCGTGGAGACGGACGAGCCGATTTTGTCCGATACAGTTCGCGACGCGAACTTCTCCAACGAGGGCACGATCCAGGGCGGCTTCCGGCCTCTCAAAAACATCATGGGCCTGTGGCTCATTCAGGAGTGCCGCCGCGACTGGCAGAAGGCCGGTCAAAACCTCAGCTGGAACGACATTGTGGAAGAGGCAAAAAAGGCAGAACCCTTCCGCTCCATCATCGATCCCGATTACGGCGAATTCTTTGCCGGAGGCCGGATGGTCGAGAAAATTCAGACCTTCTGCCGCGAAACGAACCAGGCGGTCCCGGAGACCGTCGGACAGATCGCGCGGTGCATCTATGAATCCCTCGCGCTCAAATACCGCTGGGCATTGGAGCGTCTGGAGGAGATCAAGGGCCAACGTATCGACACGCTGAACATTGTCGGCGGCGGCTGCCAGAATAAGCTGCTCAATCAGTTTGTCGCAGACTCCATCGACCGGCCCGTCATCACCGGCCCCATCGAGGGCGCAGCCATCGGCAATCTGCTCGCGCAGGCGATGGCGCTGGGCGATATTACGACGATGGACGAACTGCGCACCGTTGTGCGCCGTTCCGAGGCCGTCAGCACCTATGAGCCGCACCACACACCCGAATGGGAAGCCGCATATCAGAAGCTGCTTTCCTTCAGCAAGTAACATGATTCAAAAACGCCGGAAGCGATTGCTTCCGGCGTTTTGAAAAGGAGAATCCATATGGATATTCAAGAACTCGTCCGCGCGCAGCGGGCATATTTTCTCTCCGGCGCAACGCGGCCCTACGCGTTCCGGATGGAGCAGCTGAAAAAATTACAGCGCGCGTTACAGACAAACGAGAAGCTGCTGGAGCAGGCCATGTATCAGGACTTCCGCAAGGCCCCGATGGAGGTTTATATGTGTGAAACGGGCATGGTGCTCGAGGAGGTGCGCTTCCATCTGAAGCACCTGAAGGGCTGGATGCGTGAGCGCGCCGTCCCGACGCCGCTGGCGCAGTTCCCGGCCAAAAGCTTCGTCTCGCCGGAGCCGTATGGCGTTGCGCTGATCATCTCGCCGTGGAATTATCCCGTTCAACTCTGCCTGTCGCCGCTGGTGGGCGCGATCTCCGGCGGCAACTGCGCCATCGTAAAGCCGTCGGCTTATGCCCCCGCGACCAGCGCGGCCATCGCGAAGCTCATCGCCGAGACGTTTGACCCACGCTATATCGCCGCTGTCGAGGGCGGACGCGCGGAAAACAGCGCGCTGCTGTCGCAGCGCTTCGACACCATTTTCTTCACCGGCAGCGTCGCCGTCGGCAAGGTCGTGATGGAGGCTGCGGCCAAAAATCTCACGCCCGTCACGCTGGAGCTTGGCGGCAAAAGCCCCGTCATCGTGGATAAAACCGCCGATGTGAAGCTTGCCGCGCGGCGCATCGCGTTCGGCAAGGTCCTGAACGCCGGGCAGACCTGCGTGGAGCCGGACTATCTGCTGATCGAGAAATCGGTCAAGCCCGCGTTCATCGAGGCATACCGGCAGGCACTGCATGAATTCTTCCCAGACGGCAGCATGGACGAAATGCCCGTGATCGTGTCGGAAAAGCACTTTGCCCGCGTGACAGGGCTGCTGAAAAAACAGGCAGCCGTAATTGGCGGAGAATTTGACGAAAAGACGCGCTTCGTTGCGCCCACGCTGCTGGACGGAGTTTCGCCGGACAGCCCCGTCATGCAGGAGGAGATCTTCGGGCCGATCCTGCCCATGCTGGAATTTGACCGACTGGACGAGGCCATTAATTTCATCCGCAGCCGGGAAAAGCCGCTGGCTCTGTACCTGTTCACATCCGATCAGGCCGCCGAGCGCCGCGTGCTGGACACCTGCTCCTTCGGCGGCGGCTGCATCAACGACACGATCATCCATCTTGCCACCACGCATATGCCCTTCGGCGGCGTAGGCAGCAGCGGCATGGGCAGCTATCACGGCAAAAAGAGCTTCGACACGTTCACGCACGCACGCAGCATCGTCAAAAAATCCACCTGGCTCGATCTTCCGATGCGCTACCACCCGTATTCGGAGAAAAAGCTCGGGATAATAAAGCGTTTTATGAAGTAATTCTGCACGGCAAATGCGTCTCTTGGGTTACTTAGGGTGTATCTGAAAACTCATGATGTGACCGGCAGCGAGGGATTTTTGCG
>ERZ857998.3686-NODE-3686-length-12135-cov-3.552980_pt1 | contig 12135 bp, 11 predicted proteins | sample MGYA00519954_ERZ857998 | MGnify/ENA primary metagenome ERZ857998 (study PRJEB31778, sample SAMEA3449424) | human gut metagenome | biome: human gut; feature: human-associated habitat; material: faeces | place: United Kingdom | collected 2010/2012 ...
CCCACCGGCGTCGAGGACATGTGGATGCTCTATCTGGGCGGCAGCCTGCTGTTGCTGGTCGCGGCCGGGTTCGTCATCCGCGCGCTTCGCCGCGAGGGCAAATAGCCATGGGTGCGGCACGGCGCAGAAAAGACCGGGGAAGGAGGCGCGCTCGTCGTGCCGTCCTCCTTTGTCTGCTTGCTGGCATGATGGTCGCCGCAGGCAACCTCGGGTATCGGGGCGTCGCCGAACTGGCAGAGCGGAGGCAGGGCGATCAGTTTTACGCCCGATTGGCTTCGGTCGTGATTTCGTCCACTCACGCGGCCGGGCACGCACCCACTCCTTCGCCTACCCCGACGGCGCCTCTCCCCGTGCCGCCTGCCACAACGCCCGCGCCGCGCCGCTCGCAGATGGATTTCGGCGCGCTGCGCGAAAGCTGTCCGGACGCCGTGGGCTGGCTGCGGCTGGCGGACAGCGTTATCGATTATCCCGTGGTGCAGGGGGTGGACAACGACTTCTACCTGCGCCACCTGGCCGATGGCACGGAAAACGAGGCTGGCTCTATCATGCTGGATCAAGCCAACGCGGGGGATTTTTCCGATGCGGTCAGCATCCTGCACGGGCACCACATGCGCAGCGGGGCCATGTTCGGCGACCTGGAGGAATACGCGCAGGAGGCGTATTTCCGAGCGCATCCGGTGTTCGAACTGTTTACCCCGCAGGGAGATTACGAAGCGTGGGTGTTCGCGGCATATACCGTGGACGGCTATTCCTATGATTATCCTACCGGCTTTGCGGACGCGGAGGAATTCGCTGCATTTGTGCGCGTGGCGGTGGAGGCCACGCCGTATGAAACTGGCGTGTCGGTCACGTCCGGCGACCGCATCCTTTTGCTGTCCACCTGCGCCTATTCCTATGAGGGCGCGCGCTTTGTCGTGCTGGGCAAGCTGGTAGAGGTTCTCTAGCGATCAGAGAGGACGGCTGTGCCGTCCTCTCTGATCGTTGACAAATCCAGGCATCCATTGTTCATTGGGATTGCGCTTTGTGGGCTATTTGTTCCCGCCCACCAGCACGCTCTTGGCCGGGGAGCCGCGGTCTTCCATCTGCGCCTGGCGGCGTTCGAGCACGGCCAGCGCAATTTCCACATCTTCATCCACTTCTTCCGGCGTCAGGCAGCCCACGGTCACCATATCACAGGGGCGCAGCGTGGCGTAAGAGAAGCTCAGGCCCACAAAGGGCGTCACCCGGCCCGCGGCCATGGACTTGATGGTCATCACGGGCTTTTTTGCGCCCCAGATGATCCGGTTCACGCCTTCCACCTCGAGCTGCATCAAAAAGCCCGCGCAGTTGTACAGCTGGATATAGGTCTCCACGTCGTATTCGTTTTCATCGGAATAAATGATCAATTCCGGCATGTGCGCGGACAGGCCGGGCAGCATGCCCGCGTCGCGGATCATGGAGAGATAATCCGGCAGGCGCGGAATCTGGCCCAGGTTTTTGTTCACGAGCGCTTCCGCGCTGGTGTGGTGGATCAGGCAAAAGTCCGCGCCGGCCTTGGCGCAGCCGCGGATCTTCTGCTCCGCTTCGGCGCGGGCGGCGGCGTTGTCGTCCACATTGATGGTGGGCGTATCGATGCGGATGATGCGCTTGCCGAGTTTTTGCTCCGCGTCGTTCAGCGCGTCCATCAGCGGTTGCGAGGTGGTGATGGGGGCCATCAGCGCGTCGATGCCGTATTTGGCAAACGCGCAGATGATGTCGCACATGGCTTTTGCGTTGCCGTTCCGCTCGAGAATCATGTGGTTCATAGGGTGCGTCTTGTGGCTGAAGCCCAACAGCCAGTTGGTGCCGATCAGCATGCGCGGCAGGGAAAGGCCGCCCACCTGCGTGCGGGGAAAGTGCGGGTATTGGGGCATGGGGATTCCTCCAATCGTTTAGAAGAATTTCTGAGCAAAGTATACCGCATGGAAGGGCAACTGTCAATACAAATCCACGGCGAAAAATGTAGGCACTGCTCGTTTCATTGATTTTGCGCGATCAGATAGGCGGCGGCCGCGTGTTTGGGCAGCCGCAGGGAGATTTCGCTCTGGATGGAGGATGCGCTTCCCGTCCAAAGTTCAACGCATTGGGCTGGGCCTTCCAGTTCCAGATTGGCTAGGGAAATCGAAATTTCGCAATCCCGCTCGCCAATGTTGAAGACGGCGACATATTGCCCGCCCTGGCACGAAACCGCCGTCCACAGCGCGATTTCGCTACCCGCGATTTTTCTGCGCCATACCGGGTGGGCATGACGGGCGTTTTTGTGCATGGCGAGGATTCCCTCGTTTGTAAGCAGGCGCAGCGTAAAAGCGTCGAGCTTGGTCAACTCGCCGCCGATCATCAGGGGCGAGCGGAAAATGCACCACAGGGTCATCATGGTGATCTGCTCGTCTTGGGTGAACTCCGTCCACAAATCGGGAGAACAGTCTTGCTTGATTGCGCCGACCGGCAGCATGTCTGCATCCGCCCAGTGGCCTGCGCCGTTGTGCACGGTCCATTTTTCGCAGCGTTCAAACATGGCGTAGAGGGCGGGCCAGTTGTCCCAAAAATCATCCGTCATGCGCCACATGGTGGCGGTTTGCTTGTAGAGCTCCGCTTTTTCCAGCAGCGCGGGCCCGGGAGAAAGGCTCAGCGCCATTTCCCGGCCGCAGCGGCGCAGGCAATCGCTGATGAGAACCATCTCGCTCTCCTCATGTGGCAACTCGCGGGCAATGTCGTCGCACTTGACAAAATCTACGCCCCATTCCGCATACAGCCGAAAGAGGCTATCGTAATATTCTTTGGCTCCTTCTTTTGTGGGGTCCACGCCGTACATATCCGTGTTCCAATGGCAGATGCTATCGGTTTTGGCGATTTGCCGGGCAGTTTTGGCGCTACCGAGGATTTTGGTATCCCGATGCACGGCCTGGCGCGGAATGCCGCGCATGATATGGATGCCGAATTTTAGGCCCAGGCTATGTACATATTCCGCCAGCGGGCCAAAGCCCTTTCCGCCCGCGGCGGAAGGGAAACGATTTTCCGCCGGGAGCAGGCGGGAATATTCGTCCATGCACAACTCGGTAAAGGGGATATAGGCATGGGACTTGGCACTTGGCTCATACCACTGGATGTCGACGACAACGTATTCCCAGCCGAAAGGCTTCAGCAACTTTGCCATGGTTTCGGCGTTTTGCCGCACAATGGCTTCTGTTACAGACGCGCCATAGCAATCCCAACTGTTCCAACCCATAGGAGGCGTTTTCTTCATGGCAATCTTCCTTTCCGCAGTGCGGCGTGCATCAATTTCTAGGTATCATTGTACCCTCAAATTGGGTATGCGTCAATAGAAAACGTTACAAATGGATAGGGGAATCACCGCGTTTTTTTATATTGCCAAACGAACAGGCATGCGGTATAATAATGCCAGAAATATGCCGCTGGCAAGGGGGAATGGGCATGAAAATTGTGGTGCTGGATGGATATGGTATGAACCCCGGCGATTTGTGCTGGGATGCGCTCGGCGCGTTGGGAGAGCTAACGGTGTACGACCGCACGCGGCCCGAGGAAGTCGCTTCGCGCATCGCCGGCGCGCCCATCGTCTACACCAACAAGGTGGTGCTCGACAGGAAGACGATCGAGGCCGCGCAGGAGTTGCGCTTTATCGGCGTGCTGGCCACGGGCGTGAATGTTGTGGATGTGGAAGCGGCGCGGGAGCAGGGCATTCCTGTGTGCAATGTGCCCGCTTACAGCACCGATTCCGTGGCGCAGATGACCATCGCGCTGCTGCTGGAGATGTGCCTACACGTGGGCGAGCACAGCCGCCTGGTGCGCGAGGGCGAATGGACGAAGAGCCCGGATTTCTGTTTCTGGCGCTATCCGCTGGTGGAGCTTGCGGGGAAGACGATGGGAATCATCGGCCTGGGCAGCATTGGCAGGGCCGTGGCAAAGATCGCTTCCGCGCTGGGCATGCGCGTGATCGCTTACCGGGGCCATGAGGAAGGCGTGGAAATGCTGCCGCTAAAGGAAGTACTTGCGCAGGCCGATGTTTTGAGCCTGCACTGCCCGCTGACGAAGGAAAACGCGCGCATGATTGATGAAGCGGCGCTGGCGCAGATGAAGCCGGGCGCGTTTTTGCTCAACACGGCGCGCGGCGGCCTGCTCGACGAGGAGGCGGTGGCTGCGGCGCTCAAAAGCGGCCGTCTCGCGGGCGCGGCGGTGGACGTGGCTTCGAGCGAACCCATCGCGGCGGACAATCCCCTGCTCACCGCGCCCAACTGCATTCTGACCCCGCACATCGCCTGGGCGACCAGCGCCGCGCGCGTGCGGTTGATGGACATTGCGGTGGAAAACCTGCGCGCGTTCCTGGCGGGCAAACCCATCAACGCCGTCAATCTCTAAAGGAGGATACCGCCATGCCGCCCATTCCCGTGACGCATTTCACCAACCGGCAGGCGCGGCAGTTCCTGCTCCTGTGGCACGGCCTGCTGGGTCCATACCGCTTTGTAGGCAAGACGGGCGCGCTGGAATTCGTGCGGCAGGCGGGCTGTATCCAGTTCGACCCCGTGGACGCCTGCGGCAAAAACGCGGAACTCACGTTGCAATCGCGCGTGAAAGGCTTTACCAAGGCGATGCTGGGCGAATTGCTCTATGCAGACCGCGCGCTCGTCGATTATCCGGACAAGAATCTCGCCATCCTCCCGGCGGAGGATTGGCCCTATTTCGCGCGTTACCGCCGGGCAGCGCGCGAAAATGGCGCGCAATTTGAGGGCCTTGGCGCGCTGGAAGCGCAGGCGCTGGACTACATTCGCGCAAACGGCCCCGTGAGCGCGGAGGAGTTGCCCATCGCGGGGAAAATTCACTGGCATTCTTCCATCCATTGGAGCGGGAATTGGAGCGGCGAATCCAACGCGGCGCGCTCGGTGCTGGAGCAGCTCTATTCCACGGGCGAATTGATCATTCACCACAAAAAAGGCGCGCGCAAATTCTACGACCTGGCGGCGAACCATCTGCCTGCCGCCCTGCTCTCCGCGCCCGATCCCCTGCCGGAAGAGGACGAACACCTCAAATGGCGTGTGCTTCGGCGCATTGGCGCGGTGGGGTTGCTCTGGAACCGCCCCTCCGACGCGTGGCTGAACATTTGGGGTTTGAAGGCCGCGCAGCGGGAAGAGGCGTTTGCCCAATTGGTTGAAGAAGGCAAGATCTGCCAGGCGCGCGTAGATGGCGTGCGCACGCCGCTCTATTTTCGCGCGGAAGCGCTGCCGCTGGCGCATGCGGTGTGCGCGGGCGTATCGCCCCGGCCGCGTTGCGAGGTGATCGCCGCGCTGGATTGTCTGCTGTGGGACCGCAAATTGATCCGGGAATTGTTTGGCTTTGCCTATCAATGGGAAATTTATGTGCCTGCCAACCAGCGCAAATTCGGCTATTATGTGCTGCCCCTTTTGTGGGGCGAGCGCTTTGTGGGCCGTGTGGAGGCCGTGGCGGACGCGAAAGCGCGCACGTTGCGCGTGAAAAACCTTTGGCTGGAGGATGGCGTGCGCTGCACAAAAACGCTCCAGGCGGCCATAGACGGCTGCCTGAAGCGATTGGCAAAATTCAATTTGTGCGATCAGGTGGCAGGCGAGGTGGAATCCTTTTCGACCTCGCACTGACCGCGCAGCTTGCGGCAAATGTTTTGCATGCGCTCGTCGATATCCGCGATGGCAATGGCGCACTGGTAGAGTTCCTCGCGCACATCGTCCGGCACCTGGGTGGCCGCCTTGTATTTCAGCTGGTGCTCCAGGCTGGCCCAGAAATCCATGGCAATGGTGCGGATCTGCACTTCCACGGGCATCAATAACCGCTGCTCCGAAAGAAAGATGGGGATCTCGATTACCAGATGCAGGCTGCGGTAGCCGTTGGGCTTGGGGTTGGCGATATAATCCTTGGTGCACAGCAACGTAATATCATCCTGTTTCACGAGCAAATCCGCAATGCGATAGATATCATCAATATAATTGCAAATCACGCGCACGCCCGCCACATCGTGCAGGTTTTCACGGATGGAAGGGATGGTCACCGGCAGGCCCCGCCGGCGCAGCTTTTCCACCATGCTGTGGGGGGATTTCAACCGGTATTCCATGTGATGGATGGGGTTGTGATCGAATTTCACGCGGAACTCATCGTCCAGCACTTCGAGCTTGGTGCGCACTTCTTTGATGGCCGCGCCGTATTGTTGCTGCAGCGCGAAAAAACCCTGGAGTTTTTCTATAATCGCAGGATCGCCCATCGGATTGTTTTCCGTAAGGTTGATCTGCATAATCTGTTCGTTCCCGGCAAATTTGGGCACAATGGTCACCTTCTTTTTTCGCAAGTTCGCGCGGGCTTCTGCCCAGCACGGCAGAGCATCGCTCCGCATCTCCATTATACCACAAGAGCGGCGGAAATGGAAGAGAATGGATGTGGCGAAATGTTGAAAAAGAATCAGAAATGTTATGAAAGATGGGCATTGTGGAGGGGGTTCCGCAAGAACCAATCGTTTCGCGCGGCCAAAGCATCTTATCAATAGACAAGCAAAGGAACAGGAGGCGAAGGAATTGGACGAACGCCAGTTTTCCCAGCGGGTGCGCGCGTGCGAGCAAAAGCTGTACAATACCGCGCGCATGCTCCTGCCCTGCCAGGCCGATTGCGAAGACGCCGTGCAGGAAGCGCTTTTCAAGGCATGGGCGCGCCTGGATTCCCTGCGCGATACCGGGCGGTTTAAAGCCTGGCTGATGCGCATTCTGATCAATGAATGCAAAATGCTGTTGCGCCGCCGCAGAGCGCATCGGGAAAGCGCGCTCACTGGCGCGGAAGAGGATTTCCGCGTGCCGGACGCGCCGCCGGGAGCGGAGGAAATGCGCGCTGCGCTGCGGGCATTGGAGGAAAAATACCGCCTGCCATTGCTCCTGCATCTGGCGGAAGGATTCGAGGTGGTGGATGTGGCGCGAATGTTGCGGCTTTCACAGGGAGCGGTCAAATGGCGCATACACAGGGGCGGCAACTGTTGCGCGCCGCACTGGAACAGGAGGTGCGGATATGAACAGGAAGGATAACTGGCAGGCGTTGCTCATGCCCGTATCCGAGGGCTTTCACAACCGGGTGGAAGAAACGCTTGAGCAGATTGGCAAAGAGGCGAAATCCCTGCAAGGGCACAGGAAGCGTACGCGGGCCCTGCGCTCGCTTGCCGTGGCGCTGGTGGCCGCTCTGCTGCTGGCGGGCACGGCACTGGCGGTAGGGCGGTTGGCAGGCATTCTGGATTTCGCTTCGCCGCGCGTGGAAGATGAAACGGCACGCCAATATATTGAACACAACCTCGCCACCACGCAAAGCGGACGCATACGCCTCACTGTGCGCGAAGGATATTACGATGGCGAAGTGGCGCGCACCATTCTAGAAATCGCACCGGTGCGGATGGAAGACAGCATTGTTTTGCACGATTGGTGGCATTATCCCAATGGGGAAGAATTTTTTGCACCCGGGGAAACGGACTGGCAGGAAGGCAGTGCGCATTCCATTGCGCCATCGCTGGAAAAAGCTGCCTTGCCGCCGGGAACGGACGGCGCGATCGCGGTGGTGGGCGAAAGCAAAAATTACACCGAGGACAAAGCCGAGGATTTAACGAATTGCCAGGCCACTGCCGTGCGGGAGGGCAACGCCGTTGTCCTCTATATCGAGGGACGCATTCACAGCTATGTGGGGGAAGTGGATCTTGGTTATTCCGTTTATACGGAAAATGGGGAAGCCGTATCGGTACGGTTTACGCTGAAGGAAGAGGGCGTGGAAAACGTGCCAATGGAATTTGCGGCGGTGGAATTTTATGGACTGGCCCTGCAAAAGGTCTGCGTCCAATACACGCCCTTTGCCGCGTTTCTACAAGTGGCGTATGCGCCTGCGCTCTCTGGCGAGGCCGTCGTTGAAAGCGGCGCGTACGATCCCGCGGGTATCTATTATGGCACGGAAGGCAGGCATTACGGACATGCCGTCCCGGATTGCCAGGGAATGGCGAACGCCACGGAATGGACGGGACAAGTATTGCTGGATATGTGCCGGCCGCCTTGCCCGGTTTGTGTGGTGCCGAATTCTACAAAGGACAAAAACAGTTTTTTGGCGCAATATGGCTGGACCTTCGACCTGCTGGCGGCAGATGGGCAGTCCCTGCTCGATGCGGATAGCCCATGGACGCGCTATAACAATGCCAGCCTCTATGGACAGCCGGGGGAATGGCGCACGGTATCCCTTCCTCTGCGGCCAGACGCCTCGCTGGGTGGCGCGCTGTCCCTTGAGCCGTATCTTGCGGAGGATGATATCGCCATAGAAGCGCCGCGCATCCCCTGTTGGCTGGCGGAGACTGCGCCCGTCGGATGACCCCTGGATTTTGGTTGCTAAGGGATACATGTTGTGGTATAATGAGGGTGTGGGAATGCACGCCGGCATTGCTGCGCCAGCGCTTTCCTGGAAATGGAGGTGGCCGCTATGGAGGAATTCCCTCGGGATTGGGGCGAGATGCGCGCTGCGGATATCGACAGCGTGGACATTCGGGACGATTTCATGTTCTCCTACGTGATGTGCAACCGCCAGATCTGCACGGAGCTGCTGCAATGCCTGCTGCCCGAGCACAGGATCAGCCGCATCGAGTACTATGAGCTGGGCGAGGACGGAACCGAGCGGCCGGAGGATTCGTCCAATCGATATGAGCCGCTCAAGATCGATACGCAAAAGGCGCTGGCCGAGGCGTTCAACAAGCGCGGCGTGCGGCTGGATGTGTACATCGACGACGGCAAGTCCGTGTACAACGTCGAGATGCAGACCACGAAGCAGTCGGGTTTGTCCAAGCGGGCGCGGCTGTATCAGGCGCACATCGACATCAACCAACTGCGGCGCGGACAGTACTACGATGAACTGCGGCCCAGCTTCGTAATCTTCATCTGCACTTTCGACCCATTCGACGAGGGCCGGTACCTGTACTCCTTCCGCAACGTGTGCCGCGAGACGGGCGGCGAGTTGGGCGACGAAGCCTACAAGCTGTTCTTCAACACGGCGGGCACGCGCGGGGAGATCGGCGATTCGCTGCGCGAGCTGCTGCGCTACATGAACGATCCCAAGAACTACCCGGATGCAAAAACCGGCTTGCCGCTGATACGCTCGATAGACGAGGCTGTGGACGAGGCCAAAATGAACGACGATTGGAGGCATGCGTTTATGATTTATCAGATTCATCAGATGGATGCGGAGAAGCGCGGCATTGCCATTGGCGAGAAGCGTGGCATTACCATCGGCGCTAAGCAAGAGAAATTGGACAACGCCAAAGGAATGCTTCACGAAGGTCTATCCGCCGACCTGATTTCCCGCGTCACGGGGCTCTCCATCGCTGAAATCAACAAGCTCAAAGCTGCTCCGAACGCCAACTAAGCCAAAACGCACAAAACCCTCCATAGTGGACGGGAGCAATCCCATCTGCCATGGAGGGTTTATATTGTTTATGTCTTTAGCTCATCCGCTGGCCTGTATCTTTACTTTCCTCTGTACCTCATCCAGCAGTCCCGTACAATGGCGTTCATGGCGGTCATTTTTTTCTGCATGTCCTTCGCCAGCGCGATCTGGCAGCGCGTGCGCACCAGATTGTGCTGCGGGGAATTGATCTTGAAGTACTTGTCCCCCGTAAGGTAGTCGTCCAGAAAGCGCGTCGCCAGTTCGCACGCCAGCGTAAAGCAGCTGTTGCCCAGCGTCGCGGCCTCCGCCTCCGTCAACGCGGGCGCGGTCTCCTTCAGGAACCCCTCCGCGAACGCCCAGTAAATGTTCAGGTTCAGCCCCGCCTTGTCCGCCTCCGAGCTGTCCTCCTCCACGAAGTTCGCCGCGAAGCGGATCGCGTCGCCGAAGTCGTGCCCCACCAGTCCCGGCATCACCGTGTCCAGATCGATGACCACTAGCGGCTTCAACGTCTCCTCGTCGAACAGCACGTTGTTGATCTTCGTGTCGTTGTGCGTTACCCGCAGCGGCAACTCGCCGGCTTCGTGCATGTCCGTGAGCCCGCACGCCTCGTCCTCCACAGACAGCAGCCAGTCCAGTTCTGCCCGCACCTCGCTCACCCGTCCGCAGGGGTCCGCCGCCATGTCCTTTTTCAGCTTGGCGTAGCGCTTGCGGGTGTTGTGGAAGTCCTCGATCGTGTAGTACAGCGAACTGGCGTCGAACTTCGACAGCATCATCTGGAAATCGCCGAACGCCTGTCCCGCGTTGCGTACGATCTCCAGATCATCGCAACTGTTGAACGTCACCGACGGCACATAGTTGCTCAACCGCCAGAAGCCGTCCGCGTCCATCAGGTAGTTGTGCCGCTCCTGCGTATGGTGAAAGTGCAGGCACTTCACGTGCGGGAAGTTGGCGTGGATGTATTCCGTCACTTTGTCGATGTTGCTCATCAGTTCCAGCGGGCGCTGGAAAGCATAGGTGTTCACCCGCTGCACGAGATACGACTTGATCTTGGCCATGCCGGAGCCGTCATCGCGGATGTAGTTGACCTTGTAGGTGTGATTCACATTGCCCATCTTGATCTCCTCATAGGAGAAAAACGGGCCGGGGATGCGGAAGGCTTCGCCCACCTTGAGCAGCTTGTGGGCGACGTCGGGGTTCATGGTGTCGGGAATATTTGGCATTGGAATCCATCCTTTCCTGAACTAAGGAGTACTGAAATGCCGCGCTCCTGTTGAGATATGAAAATTGTATTGAAATTGCATCAATGTGCCTTATATTTTTTGATTCGGCCGAAAAAACAGCCGATACAGCAGGTATCCCGCCGCCGTCCCAACTGTATTGAATACCCGAGCATCCACATCCAGCACGTCCAGCCGGGTGATCTGCTGGACAACTTCGACCAACGCGCCTTAGACTCGCGACAACATAGCCAATTCGGCGCTTTTTATAATTTATAATCGCGTTCCTCTATTCATATTTTCCACAGAAAGATGCCGCTTCAACCAATCTCCTGCAAGTACCTTCCCAGTGCATCCTGCCATGTGGGCAGCGGTTCAAATCCCCGTTCAACCAGCTTACTTTTGTCAAGCCGGCTGTTGAATGGCCGCGCCGCCTTGCTCAGACCGTATTCCGCCGTCGTCACCGGGATGACTTCCGTTTTCAAGCCCGCTTGGCGGTAGATCTCGCGGCAGAAATCGTACCAGCTAATGTACCCGCCCTCGTTCGTGGCGTGATAGCAGCCGTACTTCTCCGTCTCGACCATGTCCACCAGCAGCCGCGCAAGGTCGTAGGTGTAGGTCGGCGTGCCGATCTGGTCGTTCACCACCCGCACGCTCTCGTGCGTCCTGCCCACGTTCAGCATCGTCTTTACAAAGTTCTTGCCGTTGCGGCCGAACACCCAGGCGATGCGCACGATGAAGTATTTCTCCAGCATCGCCCGCACCGCCATCTCGCCTTCGAGCTTCGTCTGCCCATAGACGTTCAGCGGCGCGTAGGCCGTGCAGTCCGCCTTCCAGGGCTCCGTCCCCTGCCCGTCGAAAACGTAATCCGTGGAAATGTACATCAGCTTGCAATCGAGGCCCTTGCAAGCGGCGGCGATGTTGCGCGTGCCGTCCGCGTTGATCGCGCGAACCTTGGGGACGTTCTCCGCCTCCTCCGCAGCGTCCACCGCCGTCCACGCCGCACAGTGGATCACCGCGTCCGGGGCGGCTTCGGAAATGGTCTGCCCGACCGCTTTCTCATCGGTGATGTCCAACTGGACATAGGGCATCGCGCAGACGGCCGTACCGTCCTCCATGCCGCTGTATCGCGGCGCGATATCGCTGCCAATCCCCTCGTGGCCGCGCTTTGCCAGTTCGTTCATCACGTCGTGCCCGAGTTGCCCGCCCACGCCCGTTACGAATATTTTCATTTCCCGTGTCCTCCATGGCCCTTAACGCCCCGCGTACATGCGCTCGTAGTAGTTCTGATACTCCCCGTTGACGATCGCTTCCCACCAGTCCCGGTTCTCCAGATACCACTGAATCGTCTTCTGGATGCCGTCCGCGAACTTCGTCTCCGGCAGCCAGCCGAGTTCCTTATGGATCTTCGTCGGGTCGATGGCGTAACGCAAATCGTGTCCCTTCCGATCCGTGACATAGGTGATCAGGCTCTCGG
>ERZ857998.3689-NODE-3689-length-12134-cov-2.959517_pt1 | contig 12134 bp, 7 predicted proteins | sample MGYA00519954_ERZ857998 | MGnify/ENA primary metagenome ERZ857998 (study PRJEB31778, sample SAMEA3449424) | human gut metagenome | biome: human gut; feature: human-associated habitat; material: faeces | place: United Kingdom | collected 2010/2012 ...
GAAAGCATTGCTTTTATGCTTAAGAATGAAGAGCAAGGTGAGTATATGCATATCGGTCATCGGGATGCTTCTCGGGCTGTTCACGCTGTGGAGCAACATTCTGAACGCCGATCTGATCAACCGGATCACCGGACTCATTCAGGGCGAGGATGTTTTGCGGCAGGCTCTTTTCACACTGCTTTGCATCGTTCTGATCGAGGTGCTGCTGCTTGTCTACAACATGCTGAAAAACTATTTTGTCCAGTATGATTCAATGCGTGCGGACGAATATATTCATGACACGACATATGATATATTGTCGCGGACAAAATACGAAAATATCGAAAACAATTCCAACTTCATGCAAAAGCTGGACTTCATAAACAATCAGGGATGGTGGAGGATCGCACAGCTGACCGTCTTTGTTCAGAACATCGTCTCAGCCGTCATCTCCCTGGCGGGCATATTCGTGACGCTGTTTTACATCAACCCGCTTATTGTGCTTATACTTTTCCTGTCGTGCCTGCCGGGGCTCTGGATATCAAAGAAATACGGCAATGAAGCGTATTTTTACGAGCTTTACAGTATGCGCGAAAAATGGTATATCGATTATCACGCGGGGCTTATCACGGGATTCAACAAGGAGATCCGATTCTTCAACCTGTTTGGCTACATAAAAAACGAGTGGAAAACGGGCGTTGAGCTGCTGATCAAAAAGCGTTCCGGTCTGACACGGAAGTTTACTTTTTACCGGATAGCGGCAGATCTCATAAAAAACATTGCGATCGTCGTATCGCTTTATATCGTTGCGGTTCAGATCATGGAAAACAGCGCACTTGAGGTCGGAACCTTCGTGTTGGTGCTGACGCTGGCTTCAAACATACAGACAAATATGTGGACGCTGCTCTGGTCACTGGGGGAATTCAACACGCATTCCGTATACATAAAGGATTTTTATGCTATCAGAGAGCTTGAATGCGAAAATCATCCGGAGAGCAATGAGACATATGACAAGCTGAACATCGAATTCCGCAATGTCAGCTTCACTTACAAGGGCACGACAGAATGCGCGATACGAAACCTGAACGTTACGCTCCGACAGGGTGAAAAAATCGCCGTTGTCGGCGAAAACGGAAGCGGAAAAACCACCTTCATCAAACTGTTGTCGGGGATTTATGACTGTGATGAGGGCGAAATACTGATAAACGGCGAACCGGTGAAGGACATTGCAAAGCTGAGGAATTCAATATCCGTCATTTTTCAGGACTATGCGAAGTACCGCACTTATATTAAAGAAAACATAACCGTCGGCGACGTGAACAGAACGTACACCGACGATGACATAAGAGACGCCGCAAGGCAGACCGATATCGATTCGTATATCGAAACGCTTGACGACAAATATGACACGAAGCTCGGCTGTTTCTCCGACAGCTATCTCGATCTGTCGGGAGGTCAGTGGCAGAAGCTCGCGCTGTCAAGACTTTTATTCAAAAACGATGCGAAAATGATGATCCTGGATGAGCCGACGGCATCGCTTGACCCGTTGGCTGAAGCGGATATATACGCGAATTTCTTTCATCTGACCAAAGACAAGACAGCGCTTTTCATTTCGCACAGGCTGGGTATCACAAAGGTGGTCGACAGGATACTTGTGTTCAGGGACGGCACTGTCGCCGAGCAGGGTACGCACGATGAGCTTATTGCGGCAAACGGAGTCTATGCCGATATGTATAAATCGCAGGCTCAGTGGTATAAATAACAGTTCAGGAAGCCGTGAATGTGATCACGGCTTCTATCATACTCAGAGCGCGGCGGCGATGCATTTCTTTTATCTGTCCGAACATATTCAGCCTTTCTTGATGAGCCCGTATATTGTGCCTTTAGGCACGCCGCGGTCACGCGCGGTCTGTTTTATGGCATCCATATCGGAGAGTCCCAATGCACGGTAATGTTCAACGTGCTGTTCGGGCGTCATTCCGTACCAGAATTCGTCCTCGTCACGATGTGTATAGCCCTCAACGACAACGACATATTCCCCGCGTATGCTTTCGGCACTTTCACAGTCCGCGATATGTTCCGAAAGCTTTTTTTGCGTTATGCGCTCGTTAAGTTTCGTCAGCTCCTTACAAAGCGCGGCGTTACGGTCGCCGAAGGCATCATACAGCGTTTTCAGTGTCTTTATCAGGTCATGCGGTGCGGAATAGAATATCATGGTACGCTTTTCCCTTGAAAGCGGCTCAAGATACTCCTTCAATCCGTCCTCAGGCAGAAAGCCCTCAAAGCAGAAACGTCTTGAAGGCAGTCCGCTCGCGGAAAGCGCGGTCACGGCGGCACAGGCACCGGGAAGCGGTATGACCTCTATGCCGCGGCTGCGGCACAGGCGCACAAGGTCTTCGCCCGGATCGGAAACGGCGGGGGGTCCCGCATCGGTTATCAGAGCGCAGTCCTCACCGGCGGCGATACGCTCCGCTATTACCTCGCCTGCCCGCTGTTTGTTATGCTCATGGTATGCATAAAGCGGCTTTTTCAGCCCCAGCAGCAACATCAGCTTGCCGCCGACACGCGAATCCTCGCAGGCGACAAAATCCACCTCGGACAGCACACGGCGGGCGCGGAGGGTAATATCCTCCATATTCCCGATCGGAGTCGGGACGATATACAGTATGCTCATGCGTTTTTATCCGCCCTGCGGTGATGCTTTATCATACGGAGCTTCAGATAGAGTCCGGGCATGAAGTTGACAAGGAAATCCTTGAGCTTGTTGCGGACCGCGGAATATCCGTCATGGACTTTGACAAGGAATTTATGCGGAACGTGACGGGAAGTGAAACGATGGTCAAGCCATTTTTCATAAAGCCTGCCTATCCTGCCCTTCATTCTGAACGCCAGCTTATATCTCTTGACGAAATGCATGAAATATGCCTGCACAAACAGCACCTCATATTCGGGGAAGCGCTCCTGCACAAGCGGCACGCGGCAATCGGGAGGTATCACGTCGGGTACAAATCCGGCGCGTTTTGCGATGTCGTACAGCTCGGTGCCGGGGTACGGATAAAAGATATTCGGCACAACGCGGTCGGATTTTATGCGGGCGTTGAGCTTGACGGTCTTGAGCGCGCGGTGTATATCCTCAAACGGCAGTCCGATGATATTATAGGTAAGCTGAGCTATGCCGTACTTATGGAACCAGTTTGAGCAATTGATTATCATTTCGTCGGTCTGGAAGCGCTTGAGATACTTGAAGCGTATTTCCTGATCGCCCGATTCAAGCCCCATATCTATGGTATAGAAGCCGGCTTCCTTCATACGACGCACGGTATCCTCGGTGAGAATGTCGAAGCGTATGTTACCAGTACAGGGAAGATGAATTTCCTGCTTGTACAGCTCGATGAATTTGTCGAACCAATCGGGGAACATATTGAAAATCGCGTCACGGAAGTTGATGAATTTGATATGCGGATGAAGCTTCAGCAGCGTTTTCAGGTACAGTATCGCGTTTTCCGGCGAACGGAAACGGGCGTATATCTTCTTGTTCGGGTACACCTTGCGGAAGTTACCGTTGCCGCAGTAGGTGCAGTTATAAAGACAGCCGCGGCTGACGACGACTATCGCGGTGTGTACCTTGGAGCTTTCAAGGTTATCGTAGTCGAACAGGTCAAAATCGGGGATCGGTATTCTGTCAAGGTCGGCAAACAGCGGACGGACGGGGTTCTTTATGAATTCGCCGTTTTCGTCCTTGAACCAGAGGCTTTCAACAGAGGTATAATCCTCTCCGGCGGTCATTTTGTCAAGCAGCTCAAGCTCGGCATATTCGCCGTCGCCTATACATACGCTGTCAACCTCGGGAATAGAAAGCACCTCGGCAGGCGCAAGCGTACAATGATAGCTGCCGCAGATTATGAATACGTCGGGATATACCTCCCGCGTCCATTTTATATACAGCTCGCAGTCGGGGAGCGCGGTAGTGCGTATCGAAAAACCGATTACATCAAATTCTCCCTTCTCACGCAGCTCTTTTTTATAGGTTTCCTCGTCATAGAGATGTCTGAGGTGAAGCAGTGAGCAGGAATGTCCGCCCTGCTTAAGTACGGCGGAAATGGAAGCAAGCCCTTCGGAATAGCTGCCGCCGCCGTTTATCTTTACTGAAAGATCTCTGTCTGTATAATCGGGATAGACCAAAAGCATTCTTGCTTTTCTGCCGTGTAAATTTACCATAACAAACTCCTTTTGCTCGGGCGGTTCGCCCTTATTTCTCCCACGATTTTCCTTCCGTCATATCGACGGTGAGCGGTACGTCAAGCGGGAACGCGTTTTCCATACAGCTTTTCAATATCTGCGCCGCCTGTTTCTTTTCGTTTTCGGGCGCTTCGACGATAAGCTCGTCGTGTATCTGAAGTATGAGGCGTGACCTCAGCCCCGCCTTTTTCAGCGTTTCCGCGGTATCGACCATGGCTTTTTTTATGATGTCTGCGGCTGCGCCCTGAATGGGCGTGTTGCGCGCGACGCGCTCGGCAAACGAAACGAGCATTTTCTTTGACGAATTGATCTCGGGAATATATCTGCGTCTGCCGTATATCGTCGAAACGTAGCCGTCGCGCTTTGCGTCGGTTACGACGTTTTTCAGATATTCGCTTATTGCGGGATATGCCGCCATATAATGCTTTATATATTCATCGGCTTCACGTTTGGAAACGCCGATGTCCTTTGCAAGACCGAATGCGCTTATGCCGTACATTATGCCGAAATTGACCGCCTTGGCGCGTTTTCTCAGCTCCGGCGTCACACTTTCCTCGGGAATACGGAATATTTCCGCCGCGGTCGCGGTATGGATATCCTTTTCCTCGCGGAAGGCTTTTTTCAGATTTTCGTCGCCTGCGACGTGTGCGAGTATGCGAAGCTCTATCTGCGAATAGTCGGCGTCGATGAGCGTCCAGCCGTCCTCGGCAACAAAGAATTTTCTGAGCTCACGCCCCAGCTCGGTGCGTATGGGAATATTCTGCAGATTCGGTTCCACGCTCGAAAGTCTGCCCGTTTTAGTGAGCGTCTGGCGGAAGGTTGTGTGTATTCTGCCGTCGGAGGAAATGCATTTTCTCAGTCCGTCGGAATAGGTGGATTTCAGCTTGGCAAGCTGACGGTAGCCGAAAATCAGATTTATTATCGGGCTGTACGGTGCCAGCTTTTCAAGCGTTTCGGCGTCGGTCGGATAGCCCGTTTTGGTTTTTTTCGGCGGCGGAAGCATGAGCTTTTCAAAAAGCACCGTGCCCAGCTGCTTTGGCGAATTGATATTGAATTCCTCGCCCGCCGCGGCGTATATTTCCCTCTCAAGCACGGCAAGACGGGAGGCGCACATTTCCGAAAAAGCTTCCAGCCCCTTTTCGTCCGCCCTGAAGCCCGTATGCTCCATATCGGCAAGCACCCGTGCAAGCGGAAGTTCAATTGAACGATATATAAACTCGCCGTTTGCCTCCATGAGCTTCGGAGTCAGCACGTCATACAATCCCGGAAGTATTGCGAGCGATTCTGTGACAGAAGGCATGTCAAGATACATAGCCGCCGCCTTTTCGACGGTGAGCCCGCTGTCAACGGGAGAAACGACATATGCGAGAAGCGAAACGTCCTCTCCGTCACAGCCGAATTCAAAACCGGCATCAAGAACGGCGCGCGCCGTTTCCTTGAGACTCCAGAAATTAATCCTGCGCCCTGCGGAAAAAAGTCTGCTGCATTCGGCAAGCGGACAGGTATATATTACACCGTCGTGCAGTGCGCGGACTGTCTTGCCGTCGGTTTCGGCATATATACCGTCGGGGAGCGCAGTCATCGCGTCGCCGTCAAGCGGACGTATTTCCACAGCCTTTTCGGGCTTTGCGGGCTTCTCCAGCGAAAGACGGCCGATGAGCGACGTGAATTCCAGCTTTGTGAACAGCGAAATAAGCTCCCCGTCGTTGCGCGGCAATATTCTGTATTCCTCAATGTTTTCGGGGACGGGAGCGCTTTTTGAAATTTCCGCAAGGAAGCGCGACATATACGCATCTTCCCTGCCGTTTTCAAGCTTTGTTTTTTTGCCGCCTTTTATTTCGTCGATATGAGCGTATATTCCGTCAAGAGAGCCGTACTGATGCATAAGCTCCAACGCGCCCTTTTCGCCGATGCCGGGTACGCCGCTGATATTGTCGGAAGAATCGCCCATCACGGCTTTCAGGTCGATAAGCTGTGACGGCGTAAGACCGTACATCTCGTCTATTGCTTTTGTGTCGATTATTCTTGTTTCATTGTTTGCGGCAAGGTGAACGGCGACGCCGTCGCACACGAGCTGATAGCTGTCGCGGTCGCCCGTCACGATCACACATTCAACATCGTTTTCTTTGGCGATGCGTGAAAGAGTGCCGAGAATATCGTCGGCTTCAAAGCCTGCGGCGGTAAGCACATGCAGCCCCATCAGCTCCGCTATCTCCTTTGAAACAGGGAGCTGCTTTGCGAGATCTTCCGGCATGGGGCGGCGGGTCGCCTTGTATGTGTCGCACCTGATATGGCGGAAGGTCTTTTCACGAAGGTCATAAGCTATCGCGGCATAGTCGTAGCCGGGCGCGAGATTCTTTTGAAGTATATTGACAAAGCCGAAAAGAGCGTTTGTCGGGAAGCTGTCCTTAGTGTTCAGCGGACGTACTCCGTAATACGCTCTGTTCAGTATGCTGTTGCCGTCAAAGACGATCATTTTACCGTTCATAATTCACCGCTTGTCCTTTTATGAAAATGATTTTATCACAACCGCTTACCTTTGTCAAGGAAGGCGGAGATAATAAGTTGTAAACAAGTATTTATACATCTTTACAACTCGCATTTTCTGTGATATAATACAATATACGTTACCATATTTTGACCTTATCTGAGGGGACAGTAATCAACATGAACAGAAAAACATTTGCCTCGGCGGCTCTTGCGCTTGTTATGGCTTTGCTTCTCAGCATTCCCGCTTTCGCCGCCAAAGCGACATATACAATGACATTTACAGAAGGCATCAAGCTCATTAATCCGCTGACGGGCAAAAAGCCGACACAGATCTTCACCGGCACCGACGTACCGTCCATTACGGTTGAGGAGGGCGGCAGCTTTGTCTTCCCCGAAAACACCATCATCTTCAGAGATTACATCTTTTCGGGCTGGAAATACATATACACCGACGAAAACGGCGAAAAGAAGGCAAAAATTTACCGACCCGGTGACACATTCGAAAACGTCGGCAGCGACATTGAATTCGGAGCGTACTGGACTCGCCCCGTGCCGATCGACCTTGTGATAACCGGCTTCCTCACATTTGCAAACAACGAGCCATACAGCGAGGGCGAGCTTCCCGACGCGATGCAGGTCGTTTATAACTCCACGGTGAAGCTGAAAAAGCTGTCGCTTTCAAAGGACGGATATACATTCCGCGGCTGGGTCGATTCAGACGGACTGTTTTACGAAAACGGCGGCGAATACACCGTAAGCAAACTGAATCCCGTGCTGACTGCCGTCTGGGAAAAGGACGGCGACGCGACGCTGACGCACAAGGTAGTCTATGCCGCAGGTGCGGAGGGCTGCACCGGCGAGCTTCCGCGCGTATTTGAAATGTATCAGAAAAACACCTTTACGGCATCGGAATGCACTCTGACGCGCAAGGGATACAGATTCGTATGCTGGGTCGATGAAAGCGGACGCGAATACAACGCGGGACGCGAGTATTCGGTTGACGGCGATACACTGACGCTGACCGCAAAATGGGAAAAGGTCACTCAGTATTACACTGTGAGCATATATGCGACATCGGGCGGCAGTGTTTCGCCTTCATCGACGGTTTCGGTTGCCGAGGGAGACGGCATCGAGCTTGTTGCCACACCGTTTGACGGATACATCGTTTCGTCAGTCACAATGAACGGCACACAGCTTCCGGTTGAAAACAGAAGCGGCTGCAAGGTTTCCGCCCCGTCAATAACCGCGGATTCACAGATCGTAGTCACATTCACGGAAGCCGGACATCCTGTCCTCACTCTCAGAAAAACCGAAGGCGGCACTCTGACAGAGGTGACGCGCACCGACGGCAGAAAAGCCTTTTCTGCAAAACCGGACAGCGGGTACGTCCTCAAAAACGTCACGGTCAGCGGCGCAGGTTATACGACGGAAAACGGCGTTTATGTACTGGAGGAATTCAGCGGCGAAGCAATTGTTACTGCGGAATTTGCACGTATTTCGGAGCAGAGCGGAGTAAGTACGGTGCAAAGTGAAGCTCCCGGTGCCGAAAAAGACGGCGACATTTTCTATTTCATACTTATGGGCATCGTGATCATCGGACTTATCGGTTTTGCCGTTATCTATACAAAAAGGAGATAATCATGGATCTGCATACAAAACGAATCATTTTTGCGGTTCTTGCCGTCATTGTTTTCGGCTGTTTCACTGCCGCCTGCTTCGGCTGCGGAGACGGGAACAGCGGCAAGAACGCTTCGGAAACAATTGAAACGTCAAATCCCGCCGAACAGTCGCAGACAGAGACGGTCGGACTCAGAATGCTGCATCCTTATATTTCGGGCGACACGGGCGACAGCGTACGTCTCGTCATGACAGACGACGGCTCGTTCACACTCCGTATCTCATCCGACGGCAATCACACCGCTTACGGCACCTATACGCTTGACGGCAGCATTCTTACGCTCACTCATACCGATAAAACGGGCAGCAACACATATGTTTTTACCGTACTGCGGAACGGAACGCTCATGTTTGACGCCACTGCATCAAAAATAAGCAGCGGCGGAAATATAAAGGACAAGACAATACTGAACTGAGAGAAGCTTTTATGAAAGAAAACAAAAAACTTGTCAGCGAAATCATCAAGGATATTCAGCATGACATGAGCGATGAAGAAATCCTCACTCTTCTTGCGGGAAGCAAAATTTCGGAAAACACCGAAAAAGAAACAAAGAAGCTTTATTCCTTCGGGCAGCGCGCTGCCGATAAAATCGCAAAATTTGCGGGAAGCTGGACATTTATATTCTCATTTGTCGGAGTGCTCGCGGCATGGATGGTTATAAACATCATCATGGTCAATGCGTTCGATCCGTACCCGTTTATATTGCTCAACCTTGTTTTATCATGCGTCGCGGCGATTCAGGCTCCGCTTATCATGATGAGTCAGAACAGGCAGGAAGAAAAAGACCGACGCAGAGCCGAAAACGATTATAAGGTGAATCTCAAGACCGAGATCATGATCGAAGACCTTCACAACAAGGTCAACTCCATACTGGCAAAGCAGGAGTATATTCTGAAACAGCTTGAAAAAAGCAGCGCAGAAAAAGAGGAAGGAGAGAAAAAATGATCTCATTTCTTACAAGTCATATGCTCGACAGGGAAAACGGAAACAAACTGTTTGAAAAAAACAGCTTTGCCGACAGCCTCAGAAAAGCCATCGGCGGCAGTACGGACGTACTGCTTGTCTGCTCCGACCCGGACCGCCACAATTATACGGATGCACACGCGGCTGAACTCTTCACCGAACTTGAAAAAGCCGGAATTTCTCTGAAAAGCAAAGCCGTGCTTGACGGCAGGAACGCCGAAGACGCGGAAAAGCTCATGAAAAATGCGGGGCTTGTTATATTTGCGGGCGGTCATATTCCGACACAGAACGCATTTTTCCGCCGCGTTGACATGAAGCGGCTGATACATGGATATGACGGCGTACTTATAGGTATAAGCGCCGGAACAATGAACAGCGCACGGATTGTGTATTCGCATCCGGAACGCGAGGGCGAGGCGGCTTCAAAGGATTTTGTACGTTTCTTCGACGGACTCGGGCTGACGGAGATTGAAGTCATACCGCACTATCAGCTTATAAAAGGCACAACACTCGATGGTATGCGGCTTTTTGAGGATGTCGCGTATCCCGACAGTTTCACACACGAGCTTCACGTATTCCCGGACGGCACGTATATATACATCGACGGCGATCATCAGGAAATACGCGGCGAGGCATATCTGATACGCGACGGCGTTTTTGAAAAAATTTCCGACGACGGCGAAACTGTCAGAATAAAATAGCTCTAATGGGGAGTTAAAAGAGATGCAGAGTCGTCGAAAGCCGACCGACGGCGTACAAAGGTACGTCGAGGGAGACTTTCGACGATAGGAACAGAAATATAAATGCTTTTGAGGGAATTCGAAGAATTCCGACATTGTTGACTGTTTCGCAGAGATAAACATTCTATGCTCATGAGATTTTTGCTCATGGCGTTTTCTGTTTCGGTCTGCGCTTTTTTAACGCCCCACTTTTTATATACTGTTTTTGTGCGGCTTCATGGCACTCGCTTCATAAAGCGCTCTGTAAGCCCCGTCTTTCGCCATCAGCGCATCATGACTGCCGCGCTCGACAATACCCGTCCGGTCGATGAAAACGATCTCATCGGCGTTCTGGACGGTCGAGAGACGGTGTGCGACCACAACAACGGTTCTGCCGCCGGACAACAGCTCAAGCGCGGATTGGATCTGCATTTCAGTCGCGTTGTCGAGCGCCGAGGTCGCTTCGTCGAAAAAGAGGATATCGGCCTGCTTGTAGAGTGCGCGGGCGATGCCGAGCCGCTGGCGTTGCCCGCCCGAGAGCCGGCAGCCGCATTCGCCGATCGGGGTCTCCATTCCCTGCGGCAGCGTGTCGATGAACTCTTTGAGTTTGGCCGTTTCCAATGCCTGCGCCGCACGCCGGCGGTCGATCCGGTCGGGGGCGCAGCCCAGCGCCACGTTCTGCATGAAGGAGCTGTCGGCAATGAAGACACTCTGCGAAACGTATCCGATCGTGTTCTGCCACTTGCGGAGATTCGTTTCGTCGAGCGGTCGGCCGTCGATGGTGATGCGGCCCGCCGTGGGGCGGTAGAAGCCCAGCAGGATGTTGAACAGCGTCGTCTTTCCCACGCCCGACGCACCCCGTATGCCGATGCGCTCGCCCTTGCGGATCGTGAGCGACAGATCGTGCAGTATGTCGCGGTCGGGTGCGTCGTCGAAGTGGAACGAAAGCCCTTCGATTCGGATTTCCCGCTCGAACGGCATCCGTTCCTGTGTCGTGTCGATCCCTGCGGGCGTATCGTAGAGCCGTGCGTCGCGCAGCACGTCGATCGTGTAACGGTTGTAACGCAGCGACGTCCACGCCCCCATGATGCTGCGCACCGAGGGCATGATGCGCAATGCAGCAACGGCGAAGATGCCGAACAGCAGTTTCATTTGCGTGTTGTCCGTTCCGGCGCAGAACGCCACGAGGACGGCCATGCCGACGGCCAGTCCCACTTCGGTGAACATCGGGGGAAGCGCGGCGATCGTGGCGTTGCGCTGCCGCACGCGGATGATTTCATCCATCGAGCGGTCGAAGTCGCTCAGCATCGCGGGATAGGCGCCCGCGATTTCCAGGTCGGCATAGCCGCGGAAGGTCTCGATCACGGTGCGCGACTTGCGCCGCTGCGCACGGTTCTCCTCCTCGCCGTAGCGGTTCAGGCGTTGCCGTACCAAGTAGTAGTAGAGCGCTACGGAAGGTACGAAGATAGCGAGCGTCAGCAGCGCTACGAGCGGATTGTAAATCGCCAGCGACCCGAATAGCAGGGCGAAGAGCACCGCTTCGCTGGCCATGGCGGCCACGGGCATCAGCACGCCCGTGACGAAGGTGAGGCACACGACGTTGACGTTGCGCGCCAAAACCGCCGAATTGGAGCTTTTGATGAATCCCAACCCCCGGTTGCGGTAGTCGACGTAAAGCCGGCGCGAAAGTTCCCGATAGAGGTCGTAGATGAAGTTGCGCTCGATTTTGTACAGGGCCAGATTGGCGAGGCTTTTGAACAGGATCACCGCCACGACACAGGCGCATACCGTGAGGATGAACGTGCGGTCGCTCGTGAATCCACCGAAGTCGTAGAGCGCCGCCAGCCACCGGTTGGAGCGGATGCCTTCCGTGTCGAGGATGATGACGAGCACGGGAATCAGCACGGCCAGCCCCGCGAAGTTGAGCAATGCGCGCGTGAAGACGCTGAGCGTCACCCCTAAACTTCTCCGGCGGAACCGGTGCGGAATAATATCGAGAAACGGCGGTTTCATCGGATACAAAGATAGTGCAAGCCGAGCGCAGAACCAAATTTATTTGGGATTTG
>ERZ857998.3697-NODE-3697-length-12105-cov-4.421328_pt1 | contig 12105 bp, 11 predicted proteins | sample MGYA00519954_ERZ857998 | MGnify/ENA primary metagenome ERZ857998 (study PRJEB31778, sample SAMEA3449424) | human gut metagenome | biome: human gut; feature: human-associated habitat; material: faeces | place: United Kingdom | collected 2010/2012 ...
ACGCTTCCACAGTCGCCTTCATGGAATCAATGGCCAGCGTCAGAACGCCGGACAGGGCGACAATCTTGATGCTGTTTTCCTTCGCCGCTTTTACGATCTCCGAGGCGGGGACGTCGATGCCCAGATCCAGCACCTCAAAGCCTGCCGCTTCCAGCATGGAGCGGACGATGTTCTTGCCGATGTCGTGCAGGTCGTCCTTGACGGTACACAGGATCATCTTCGTCTTGGTGCCGCCGCCGTCGCCGGTGACCAGCGCGTCCTTCAGAATGGATACGGCGTCGGTCATCAGCTCGCCCGCGTAGATCAGGTCGCCGACGAAATACTCGCCGCTCTCAAACCGGGAGCCGACGATGTCCATTCCCTTCTGGCAGGCATCCATCGCTTGCTGTGCGCCGGAGCCGCCGTCCGCCATGACCGTTTCCAGAAGCTCCTTGACGGTATCCTCGTCCAGATCGCCCATGGCCTCGGCCAGTTCTTCGTAGTCGATCATTGCGTTTCCCCCTTTATTTCTTTACACCGAACCTGCCCTGACGGTAAGCCCGGTTAAATTTTCTGCCGCCCTTGTCCTTCATGGTCAGAGCTTCGCAGGCGTAGATGGTGCCGATCATGTCCATGTTGCAGGGATCCATAATGGCGCTGTCCAGCCCCGCCGCGATGGCGTAGGCCATGCAATTCATGTTGACATACTTTCTTGCGGGCATGTCAAAGGAAATGTTGGAGATCGCGCCCGTGACCTTGACGGTGGGAGCGTACTCGTGGATGCCCCGGATGCAGCGCTCGAAATCCTTCATGGAGGTGGGCATGGTGGCCATGGCCATGACGCAGGGGTCGATGTGCAGCTGATTCAGCGCCACGCCGTACTTGTCTGCCTTGTCGATGATCCGCTTGGCAATGTCGATTTTCTTCTCCGGGTCGGCGGGGATGCCGTCCCGGTCACAGGTCAGACCCACCACGTGCCACGGGGTCCCCGCGATCAGGGGGAAGATGGTCTCGCACTTGTCACCCTCTTCGTTGACGGAGTTTACCATGCCGGGGCGGGCGGCGTGACCCTCTTCCAGAATCCGCGCTAAGAGCTTTGCGTTGGGGCTGTCGATGCAAAGCGGCGTCTGGGTCACACCCTGCATCAGCCCGATGAGCCAGACCATGGTCTCATACTCGATGTCCGTGGCGGTGCTGGGGGCGCAGTCCAGGAAATCTGCCCCGGCCTTCGCCTGTGCCAGCGTCCGCTCCACAATCAAGGCCTCGTCGTGTTCGGCAATGGCTTTTTTGATGGAGGGAATGGCACCGTTGATTTTTTCGCCAATAATGATCATGATGATCCACGTCCTTTCCGGAGAATTTTCTGCATGCTTCATGTATCTTCAACTTGTCTAGACAAATTATAGTACATGCGGAAGCCCATGTCAACGGATATGGCGAAAATCTACAATTCCCACAATTCCATTCCCCGGGAAATGGTTACTTTGCTGAGCGGACGCCTTTTCCCCTGTCCGCGTGTAAAAAATTTCATTATTTTTATCCCGAAACCGGTTTCAAAATGTCCGAAGATGTTGTATACTATTAAATTATAGCAAAACCTGACGGGATAAAGGAGAAAAAACATGCTTTACGTACTGCAAATGGCGCTGTACTGTCTTTTATTTGTTGTGCTGGTGAAGTGCGCGGCGGGAAACAGCGGACTTAACTGCCTGTATTTTTACCCCAAGGCGTACATAGACGAGGCGCAGAAACGGGGGATCGCGGACAAGGACGCTGTGATGAAAAAGGGTACCCGCTTCATGGTGCCGTTCTGCATCGTCATGCTGGCTGCGCTGGTCGCCATCCTTTCCCTGTGGAACCGGGTGACGGACTTTTGGACGGCCTATGTGCAGTCCTATCTGTTTCTGGTGGTCATGAACTGGTTTGACGGCATTGTGATCGACAGACTGTGGGTCGGCCATGGAAAGATCTGGGTCATCGAGGGGATGGAGGGCGTTCCCTATCTGAAGCCTTGGAAGGAAGTCCTGATAAAGCGGGGGTTGGGTACGGTATTGTATCTGGTCATTGCCCTCGGCGTGGCCGGCCTTGTGGTGCTGGTCGGACGCATCTGGTTCTGAGCGCGGAAAAAAGTAATCGGGAAGGAAGAAAAGCAGCATGGATCTGAACAGACAGCTTATTGAGGCAATGGCCGATCTGAATGAAGATCTGGTGATCGCCACCGTCCGGCAGATGGCGGCGGAGGGACACTCCTTTGAGGAAATTCAGCAGTGCCTGAACACCGGCATCAGCGCCGTGGGCACCCGCTTTGAGCGGGGAGACTATTTCATTGCCGACCTGATCGTCTCCGGTATGATCTACCGCAGCGCCCTGAACGAGCGGGAGCCTCTGCGTTCCGGCGGCGCGCCCCGGCCTCTGGGGAAGGTGGTCATCGGCGTGGTGGCGGGGGATATCCACGACATCGGCAAGGACATCATCGTCAGCCTGCTTCGGGCGGAGCGGTTCGACGTGGTGGATCTGGGCATCGACGTCAAGCCGGAGCGGTTCGTCCATGCGGTTCGGAACTATCACCCGGATGTGGTGCTGCTCAGCGGCGTGCTGACCACCGCACAGGAGGCTATGGTCCAGACCATTCAGGCATTGACGGACGCGGGACTTCGGGATCAGGTGAAGGTGCTCATCGGCGGTCTGTGCACCAGCGAGTATCTGATGCACCACGTGGGGGCCGACGGCTGGGCTTACGACAGCAACCGAACCGTGCGGTTCTGCAAGGAGGTAGTGGATGGGAAAGAAGCAGCCAAGTGAGCAGACGCCGGTCTATGCCGTCGTCCATGCGTCTCTGCGGACCCAGATCTTCACGGGGCAGTACCGCCCCGGAGACCTGCTGCCGTCGGAGAGCCATCTGTGTCAGGAATTCGGCGCCAGCCGGGAGACCGTGCGCCGAGGCTTGCAGCAGCTGGAAAATGAGGGACTGATCTTCTCCCGCCCCAAGATCGGCTATTTTGTCAGCCAGCCAAATCACAACGATATGGTTCTGTCCCTGTCCGAGGAACTGGAGGGGACGGAGCTGCAATACCGGGACATCCACGGCATCCTGCCGGACGAGCGGCTGCAGGAGCTGCTGGACATTCCTGCGAACCGGAAGGTCATTGAATTCTCCCAGATATCCCGGGACGGGGAGGGACAGCCGGTGGCATACGATGTCAAATTCGTACCCTATGCCCGGGCGTACCCTTCCGTGGAAAGCGAGATCCGATACGCCGTGCTGCCGGATCTGACCTTTGCCAAGCTGTCCTCGTTTTCGGTGTATTCCCAGATCACGGTCACGGCCGTCGCGGCGGAGGGAGAACCGGCGCGGGCGCTGGAGTGCCCGGAGGGAACGCCGCTGCTGCTGATCGAGCAGATCTTTCTCCAGCAGGACGGCAGCCGGGTGGGGGTACAGCACCACTACAGCCGCGCTCCACGGGGCAAGCTCACGGGAACATCGGGTCACAGACAATAAAATAAGCGAAAAGGGTATGCACCGTCTGGCGCATACCCTTTATGCTACATTGTTTCCAGAAGCGCTTCCAGCTGGGCGAGGGATTCGATCTCGTAGTCGGGAACGATCTCGGGGTGGGGGAGACGGCGCTCGGGATTGACCCACACCGTGGTGATGCCCGCGTTTTTTCCGCCCAGAATGTCGGAGGTCAGGCTGTCGCCCACCATGACGGCCTTCTTGGGGTCAAAGTCCGGGATACGGGCGAAGCAGGCGTCAAAAAATTCTTTCGCGGGCTTGTTGAAGCCCAGCTCCTGAGAGATGAAGACCGTCTCAAAGAAGCGGTACAGGTTGGCGCTGGTCAGTCTGCCTGCCTGAACGGATGCAGTGCCGTTGCTGGCGAGAAACAGACGGTATTTTTGGCTCAGGCTGGCTACCGCTTCCTCGGCGCCGGGGAGGAAATAGTGTCCGACAGCGAGATTGCCTTCGTAGCTGCGGGTACATCGCACCGCGTCCGCCGATACGCCCAGCTCCCGGAGCAGCGCCGCGAACCGGCCGACCTGCACCTCTTCCCGGGTCAGCTTGCCCTGTTCCAGCTGCTCCCAGTGCCAGAGGTTGATTCTGTGATACAATGACAGAACTTCCTCGGCAGGTTCCACGCCGAACTCCCGGAGGGTTTTGCTCAGGGCGATGCGCTCAGCCTTGTGAAAATCCAGAATGGTATCGTCCAGATCAAGAAATAGAAATTCCGTCATGGCCGCATTTTCTCCTTCCGGCGGACGATCTCGTTGGCGATCCGGGCAAATTCCGGGATGCCCAGAGTTTCGCCCCGCACGTTGGCATCGAAGCCTGCCGCCGCGATCACCGCTTCCGCGCCTGCCTTTCCCAGCTCCGGGAAGCCGGAGGAAAGACCGTTGGACAGCTTCTTGCGCCGCATGGCGAAGCTGGCGCGGACGGCGCGGAAAAACACGGCTTCGTCGGCAATCTCCCAGGGGCGCTCCTGCCGGGTGCGCAGGGTGATGACCGCCGACGTGACCTTCGGCTGGGGGAGGAAGCAATGGGCGGGAACGTCAAACAGCAGCTCCGGCTGGGCGTAATATTGGCAGAACACGGTGAACGCGCCGTAATCCGGGGTGCCGGGCTTTGCCGCGATGCGCTGCGCCACTTCCTTCTGCACCATGACGGTGACGGACTGGAAGCACTCCGCTTCCAGCAGCGCCGTGAGAATGGGGGAGGTGATGTAATAGGGGAGGTTGGCGCAGGCCATGGGGCGCAGGGTGCCGAACTTCTCCTTCACCAGAGCGGGAATGTCCTGCTTCAGCACGTCTCCCCAGAGAATTTCCAGATTGGAAAAATTCCCCACGGTGACGTCCAGAATGGGTTTCAGGCGCTCGTCCACCTCCACCGCGCAGACCTTCCCGGCGCGGAGACACAGCTGCTGGGTCAGCGGACCGACGCCGGGGCCGATCTCCAGCACGCCTGCCGTTTCATCCACCCCGGCCTGTTCCGCGATGGACTGGGGTACCCAGGGGGCAATGAGAAAGTTCTGCCCCTTGGCCTTGGAAAAGTGGAAGCCGTGGGCAGCAAGCATCGGCTTCATCACCTGAATATCGCATACATCGATCATACACAAATAACCGCCTTTCTTCGGCTATCATACCAGAAGAAGGGCGGTTTTGCAATGGCATTGTTGAGCTGTGTCAATCCAGAAAGTATATCGTACACACCCGGCGGCCAAACTGGATACATTCGTCGAAGGTGGGGAAATACAGATCCATCCGGTCGCCCTTGATGTCGCCGCCGCAGTCCTCCGCTACGGAGATGCCGTAGACATACGCGCCGTCGTTGGAGACGATGAACATCCGGGTGCCGTAGGGAATGTAGCGGGGGTCTACCGCGACCGTACCCTTGTGGACGGTGGTGCCGGTGTAGGTGGTCATGTCGCAGCCCGCGTCCGTGTGGGTGTAGGCCGTGGCGCGGATGGTGGCGGTGTCGGAATAGGTCAGCACCTCACCGGTGGGGAGGGTGATGTAGCCGTCGGCGATCACCGGCATGGCGTCGGGGGCGGAGGCTTCCCCCTCCACGCCGGTGCCTACGGCGATGATCTCCGCCACAGGCGCTCTTGTGACGGTCTCGCTGAGCACCGCCCGCTCGACCTCCTCGCCGTTGACGTAGAGCACGTCGGCGGTGCATAGCAGCTCACCGTCCGCGCCCAAAGTCAGCACCTCCTGGGTGCCGGCGGGGATGGTGGCGTCGTTGCAGTAAGTAACGGTGTGGGGGATGGCGGCGGTGTAGGTCTCCCGGGTCTTGATGACGCTGTCCACCCGAAGAACCATACCGTCGCTGGTCTGGGTTTCCGGAGCGTGGGAGAGTACGTCGTACTCCCCCAGCTCCAGGTTCAGCCGGGACAGCAGCTCCCCTGCCGTCTCGCCAAAGGTGGTTACCGTCATTTCCTCTCCGTGGTAATCCACCGTGACACGCTGGGAGCGGCAGATGGTGATCTCCTCCACGCCCTCCCCGGTCTGTGTAGTGTAGGTATCGTATTGCTCCAGGGTCAGTCCCGCCTGATCCAGCACCTCGGCGGGGTCGGTGGCGAAGGTGGTGTAGGTCACGACCCGGTCGCCGTCGGTGATGACATAGGTCTTGGCGAAGGCCGTCTGGCGTACCAGCGCCAGCGCCAGCAGTGCGGTCAGCAGCACGGCGAAAAGACGGAGTATTGTTTTAACGGCGCCGCTGCGTACCAAGGCGAACCCTCCAATCCAAAGTGCTTCCAAAACGTTTTTATCAAAAGTTATCAAATGATTACAAATTGCATATCCAAACGGTTCGGATGGGAATATTATAACAAATAAAACTAAAAAGTCAAGCTTTTCTTTATTTTTACATGATTTCTACAACTTTTTACATTATTTTTACGACTGCATTATGTCAACTGCCAAACAAGATATTGGTCGCAGAAACACGCATTTTGCAATATCTTGTGTCAAAAGGTTACATATGTTTACATAAGCTGTCGGATTATGTTACCTCTTTAACCTGCTGGTTGCGGCAGCGTTACCGGCGGTTTTGCCGGGGATTTGTGCGGCTTTTTCCCGGGGCAAACCCCGGAAAACCGTTTCCGGGCGGGCATCGGAGGGGGAAGAAGCGCACGCCGTCGATTTTTCCGATTTTTTCTTCCGGTTTCCCGCCGCGGGGATTGACAATCGAGAGAAAATGTGCTAAATTGCAGGTGATAAAAGGCTGCGAGGAAGACACGCGGTTCGGTAAGATGCTTCAGAGAGAAGCCGGTTGGTGAAATGGCTTCGTACCCCTGCCGGAACCGATACCACTTCTGAGCCGCGGGTCGGAAATGGCCTGCCGGGTGCGCCCGTTATTGCGTCAATGAGTGGCGGCGATTAACCGCAACCAGGGTGGAACCGTGGAATACTGCTGTATCCCACCCCTGATTTCGTTCAGGGGGTGGGTATTTTTTATACCTTCCCCACACAATACAAGGCGGATAAGACCCGCCGAAACGGAGGTATTTTATTATGGAAAACGAGTTCACCTTTGAAAATCCGGAGTATCGCAAGACCTACTGGCACACCTGCTCCCACATCATGGCGCAGGCCGTCAAGCGCCTGTGGCCGGAGGTGCAGCTGGCCATCGGCCCCGCCATTGACGAGGGCTGGTACTATGACTTTGACGCGCCCTTCACCTTCACTCCCGAGCATCTTGCCAAGATCGAGGCGGAGATGAAGAAGGTCTGCAAGGAGCGTCTGCCCATCGTCCGCAGCGAGAAGCCCCGTGCCGAGGCCATTGCCTACATGCAGGAGAAAAACGAGCCCTACAAGGTGGAGCTGATCAACGATCTGCCAGAGGATGCGGTCATTTCCTTCTATACGCAGGGCGATTTCACCGACCTGTGCGCAGGCCCCCATCTGGATCACACCGGCCGGGTCAAGCACAACGGCTTCAAGCTGCTCAATTCCTGCGGCGCTTACTGGCGGGGCGACAGCAACCGGAAGATGCTCCAGAGAATCTACGGCATTGCCTTCCAGAGCAAGGAAGAGCTGGAGACTTACCTTCAGCGCATCGAAGAGGCCAAGAAGCGTGACCACCGCCGTCTCGGCAAGGAGCTGGGACTGTTCATGCTCACCGACTACGGCCCCGGCTTCCCCTTCTTCCTGCCCAAGGGCATGGTGCTGCGCAACACCCTGATCGACTACTGGCGGGAAGTCCACAAGCGCTACGGCTATGTGGAGATCTCCACGCCCATCATCCTCAACCAGGAGCTCTGGCACCGCAGCGGCCACTGGGATCACTACAAGGACAATATGTACACCACCGTCATCGACGGCGAGGATTACGCCATCAAGCCCATGAACTGCCCCGGCGGCATGCTGGTTTATAAGAGCGAGCCCCATTCCTACCGCGATCTGCCCCTGCGCATGGCGGAGCTGGGCCTGGTCCACCGCCACGAGATGTCCGGCGCGCTGCACGGCCTGTTCCGCGTCCGCTGCTTTACGCAGGACGATGCGCACATCTTCATGACGCCCGCGCAGATGAAGGACGAGATCATCAACACCGTCCGCATCTTCGACGAGATTTACTCTACGTTCGGCCTGACGTACCAGATCGAGCTGAGCTCGATGCCCGAGGGCCATATGGGCGACGAGGCCGACTGGAAGTTTGCCGAGGATACGCTGCAGGCGGCCATCGAGGAGATGGGCAAGCCCTTCGTCATCAATGCGGGCGACGGCGCGTTCTACGGCCCGAAGCTGGACTTCCATCTGGCCGATTCGCTCGGCAGAACGTGGCAGTGCGGCACCATCCAGCTCGACTTCCAGATGCCGGAGCGCTTTGAACTCGAATACACCGGTGACGACGGCGAAAAGCACCGCCCCGTCATGATCCACCGCGCGCTGCTCGGCTCCATCGAGCGCTTCATCGGCGTGATCACGGAGCACTTTGCCGGCGCGTTTCCGACGTGGCTCTCGCCCGTACAGGTCAAGGTGCTGCCGATCACCGACCGCGCGGCCGAGACGGCCAAGGCCGTGCAGGCGGCGCTCGATGAAAAGGGCGTGCGCGTCGAGTGCGATCTGCGCAACGAAAAGATCGGCTTCAAGATCCGTGAAGCCCAGTTGCAGAAGATCCCGTACATGCTCGTGCTCGGCGACAAGGAGGTGGAGCAGAACCTCGTGTCCGTCCGCTCCCGCAGCGCCGGCGATCTCGGCACGATGACGCTCGACGCCTTCACCGCAAAGCTGCTCGAGGAGATCGAAACGAAGGCGCGGTAACATCACAAATCCGTTATTTGGCGTTCCAAATCCCCCGGTTTGATTCCATCGGGGGATTTGGCTTCCTATGTGCCGGTATTGTTACAAACGTTGCAACAAAAAAAGCAAACGCCGCCGAAGGCGCGGCAGAGGGGAGCGATATCGGTGTTGGCAGAAACGGACGACCGAGAGGGAGGAAACGGCATGGACGTCATCCGCATAGAACACCTGACCCGCGATTATGGCGGGGGAAAAGGCGTATTTGACCTGTCCTTTCAGGTAGGAAACGGAGAGGTTTTCGGCTTTCTCGGGCCAAATGGTGCCGGAAAAACGACGACCATCCGCCACCTCATGGGCTTTATCCGCCCCATGTCGGGCAAGTGTACGATCAACGGCCTCGATTGCTGGAAGCACAGCGATCGGATTCAGCAGCAGCTTGGCTATATCCCCGGAGAAATCGGTTTCTTTGACGACATGACCGGAAGGGAGTTTTTGGATTTTCTGGCAAAGTACCGAGGGCTTGGCGCAGATCATCGCCAAAAGGAGCTGCTGGATCGGTTTGAACTGGACCTCAGGGCAAAAATCAGCCGTATGAGCAAGGGCATGAAGCAGAAAGTCGGCATTGTCGCCGCTTTTATGCATGACCCCGAAATCCTGCTCCTCGATGAACCGACAAGTGGGCTGGATCCTTTGATGCAAAACCGCTTCGTCGATCTCCTCTCGCAGGAAAAGCAGCGCGGCAAAACCATATTGTTGTCGAGTCATATGTTTGAAGAGGTGGAGCGCACCTGCGGCCGGGTTGGCATTATCCGTGAGGGAAAGCTGGTTGCCGTCGACTCCGTGGAAGCGCTGCGTGAGCGGCATGTCCATACCTATACGGTGACGCTCGAGAGTGAAGAGCGGGCAAGCGCCTTCGCCAGAGATTTTGGCGGTGTTTCCGAGGGGCGGGCCGTTCGGGTCGCCGCCAAGCAGAGCCTTGAAGAAATCTTTATGCATTACTATGGAGGGGACGCGAATGATTAATCGGGCGCTGTACCGCCGCGAGATGAAGCGCAGCCTGAAGCTGCTATTGATTTTCGCCGCCATCATCACGCCGTACGTTTCCATCATCATTGGCATGTACAACCCCGAAATGATGGCGACGCTGGACAGCATTGTGGAAGCCATGCCCGAAATGATGGCCGCAGTCGGAATGCGCGCGGGTGCAACGAGTTTATTGGGCTTTATGATATCCTATCTGTATGGGTTCATCCTTTTGGTCTTTCCGATGCTTTTCTGCATCCTGCGCGGCAATGGCCTCGTTGCCGGATACATCGATCGCGGTTCCATGACCGCGCTGGTCGCGGCGCCCGTCAAACGCCGCTCGATCGCCTTTACACAGATGATGGTTTTGCTCAGCGGCATTTTTCTGCTGCTTGCTTATATAACCGCGTTGGAACTGGCGGTAGCCCAAAGCAGCTTCCCCGGCGAGCTGGTTCTTTCGGAGCTTCTGCGGCTCAATGCCGGTCTGCTGTGCCTGCATTGTTTCATCGGCGGGATTTGCTTTCTCTGTTCCTGCATGTTTTCCGACACAAAATACAGCGTTGGCTTTGGCGCTGGTATCCCGGCGCTGATGTATGTGCTGCAAATGCTCGCGAACGCCGGAGAAAAAGCGGAAGGTCTCCGGTACTTTTCGCTGTTTACGCTTTTTCAGCCGGCCGAAATCGCTGCGGGAGATCCGCACGCTCTGCTCGGTGCGGCAGTGCTGCTGCTCGGATCGGTCGCGCTGTTCGCCGCGGGCATACTGGCATTTTGTAAAAAAGACTTGCATATCTGAAGGATGCAGCGAGTGCGGTTGATCAAACGGATGCGAGCGAACCGACGGAATGATTCGCGTACGCATCCGTTATTTCATCACCGGGGAAAGGAGCCGACCGACCGAAACCGCGGGCACACTGTACTTGCAAGCATGCGCGCTGCCCCTCCCGGTTAAGGACAGCCGCCATCGGTGGATGTAGGGATGCGGCCGGCATGGTCGCCGGTTCAGTCGCCGTCCTGCGATTCCGGCGCCGGCGGCCCGGCATGGGTGCGCTGCCGGCAAACGGCGATCAGCGCCAACTGATCCGCAATCGCGGTGAGCAGTGCCGCGAGCAGGCTGAGATCGCCATCCGATAGGTTTTCCGCCGCTGCGGCCGCAATCGCCGCAGACACACATGCAATCTGTTCCATACCCTATGGTATGCCGGCCGCCCGCAGCCGTGTGTCTCGGTGCGCATACCGCTCCGCCGGCAAAGCCCATTCGCTACCGCTTTTGCCGCTCCTGCGAACGCCTTCCCGCGTCGGCAGGGTCTTTGGCCGCGCCGGGTCAGAACAGTGAACGGAGCAGAAAGCACAAGGAGCTGATCGAAAACAGGCATAGCAGCACCGCCAATACCCGTGCATCGATATAGGCCTGCTTGACGATGCGCTGCCGGACGGGCGCGGTACAAAGGTGGTCAAACAGTTTGATGCGCTCCACCGTCTCCGCGCGGGCAAAGCAGTAGCTTTTCAGCAGCATGCCCCACTGTGCCAGAAATTCAGCCGCGACCCATGCAACGGATATGCGGAGAATCGCATGCCGGATCGTTTCTTCTATCGGCTGCGAACCCGTGTACCATCCGCTCACCAGATCGGCCATCAGCGAAAACCCCAGAAACACCAGCAGCACCATCGCGCCGTTGCCCACTCCCCGCCACCATTTGCGGTGGCGGGGGTTGATTGACTGTACAGCTTCTCCGGCTGTTGTTTTTTCAGCTCTCTTTCAACATTATTCATTTTTGTGCTTTCCTCAAAAAGTCGGAATCGTCGCCACACTGCTCCTTGTACTCAAGGGCGCGCCGCCGGAGGTATAGGTCTCATAGGAAGCATATTGTCGAATCGTTACCGTAATCTTATCCCCGGAAACGCTCGTAGAAGTACGGATATATTGACCAGCGGAATAGGCAGCGTTATTAATGAGTACCGTTGTTGCAGTACCTAGCTTTATGTATGTCCCCGCTCCCGGAAAAACGACGTTAAGAAGAGTGCCAGCAATAGAAATCGCAAAATTGCCGGCAGCCACATCTCCTGCCGTAATAACCCGGCCGCTGTTGCCGCCCCTTACATTCATAAACTTCTTCAATTCCTTGGTTTCCGAATAGCTGTTTGCGGAAAACTTGAAGACCGCACGCATCTCACAGGATTGGAACGGGCCGGAAAAGGACCTGGTATAGGTGCCGGTCGCGCTCTGCACGGCTGCAAACGTTCCCGATACGCGCACTTTGGCCGGATATTCATACCCGACCCGCAGCGACGCGCCGGACGGGATGATCGCGTTCACAGTGTAATTGACCGTCACCGCGCTCGACGTCATGGTTGTGCTGTTTGCCGTTACAT
>ERZ857998.3705-NODE-3705-length-12085-cov-3.798254_pt1 | contig 12085 bp, 10 predicted proteins | sample MGYA00519954_ERZ857998 | MGnify/ENA primary metagenome ERZ857998 (study PRJEB31778, sample SAMEA3449424) | human gut metagenome | biome: human gut; feature: human-associated habitat; material: faeces | place: United Kingdom | collected 2010/2012 ...
GCTATGGTGTCCGCCGTAGACCTGCTCAAGGGCATTGCCGTGGGCGCGGGGATGAAGGTTTATCAGGTTCCGGGTGCTACCGGCTCCATCGACACGAATTTTGAGGGCAAGGCGCAGGCCGCCATCGATGCCCTGACCAAGGACGGCTGCGATTTCGTCTACGTCCACGTGGAAGCCCCGGACGAAATGGGTCATCAGGGACTGCTGAAAGAGAAAATCCAGTCCATCGAGTATCTCGACCGCCGACTCATTGCCCCGGTGAAGAAGGCCATGGAGGACGCCGGTGAGGATTTCCGGATGCTGGTGCTTCCCGACCATCCCACCCCCATCCGTCTGCGCACCCACACCGGCGACCCGGTACCCTACGTGCTGTACGACAGCACCCGCCAGCGCAAGTCCATCCAAAAATACACCGAAGCCGAAGCGGAAGCCACCGGCAACTACGAGCCGAACGGTTACAGGCTCATTGAGCGGCTGCTGAACAAGTAAGCCGGTAATCAAGGGAGGAAGAAACAATGTCCAGAGTCTATAATTTTTCCGCAGGCCCCGCAGTCCTGCCGGAAAGCGTTTTGCAGGAAGCCGCCGCCGAAATGCTGGACTACCGGGGAACCGGCATGTCCGTCATGGAAATGAGCCACCGCTCCAAGACCTATCAGGCCATCATCGATCAGGCGGAGGCTGATCTGCGCACCCTCATGGGAATCCCCGACAATTACAAGGTCCTGTTCATGCAGGGCGGCGCAAGCCAGCAGTTCGCCATGGTGCCGATGAACCTGATGAAAACAAAAGTCGCCGATTACATCATCACCGGCCAGTGGGCGAAAAAGGCATGGCAGGAGGCCAAAATGTACGGCACCGCCAACGCGGTAGCCTCCTCCGCCGACAAGACCTTCTCCTATATCCCCGACTGCTCCGACCTGCCCATCGACGAGAACGCGGACTATGTCTACATCTGTGAAAACAACACCATTTACGGCACCAAATTCTGGCAGCTGCCCAACACCAAAGGCAAGCCGCTGGTCTCCGACGTTTCCTCCTGCTTTCTGTCCGAGCCGGTGGACGTGACCAAATACGGAATGCTCTACGGCGGCGTGCAGAAGAACATCGGCCCCGCCGGTGTGGTCATTGCCGTCATCCGGGAAGACCTGATTACCGAGGACGTGCTCCCCGGCACCCCCACCATGCTCCGCTACAAGACCCACGCAGACAACGGCTCCATGTACAACACGCCCCCCGCTTACGGCATTTACATCTGCGGCAAGGTGTTCCGGTGGCTGCTGTCCATGGGCGGTCTGGAAGCCATCCGGGAGCGCAACGTGGCAAAGGCCAAAGTCCTTTACGATTTTCTGGACGCCAGCCAGCTCTTTCACGGCACCGTGGTGAAAAAAGACCGTTCTCTCATGAACGTCCCCTTCGTCACCGGAAATGCGGAGCTGGACGCAAAATTTGTCAAGGCGGCGGAGGCCGCGGGCTTCGTCAGCCTGAAGGGACACCGCACCGTCGGCGGTATGCGCGCCAGCATCTACAACGCCATGCCCATGGAAGGTGTCGTCAGGCTGGTGCAGTTCATGGAGCAGTTCGAGAAGGAAAATCGCTGAAAAGAGGACAATTATGTATCACATTCATTGCTTAAATAAGATATCCCCCAAGGGTACCGCCCTTCTGACGGATAACTACACCATCGTGGATGACCGGAACCAGGCCGACGGCGTTCTGGTGCGCTCCGCCGACATGCACAATGTGGCTCTGCCGGAAAGCCTTCTGGCCGTCGCCCGCGCCGGCGCCGGCGTCAACAACATTCCCCTGTCCGACTGCGCCGAAGCGGGCGTCGTGGTGTTCAACACCCCCGGCGCCAACGCCAATTCCGTGATGGAGCTGGCGCTGTGCGGTATGCTTCTGAGCAGCCGGGACGTGGTGGGCGGCATCAACTGGGTGCAGACCGTCAAGGACGACCCCGATATCGCCAAGCTGGTGGAAAAGGGCAAGTCCAAATTCGCCGGTCATGAAATCCGCCACAAGAATCTGGGTGTCATCGGCCTTGGCGCAGTGGGCGGCCCTCTGGCCAACGCCGCCAGAAATTTGGGCATGACCGTCTACGGCTGCGACCCCTTCATCTCCATTGAGGCGGCGTGGCACTTAGACAGCCACATCGTCCGTGTCAACAACCGGGATGAAATCTATTCCAAGTGCGACATCATTTCCCTCCACACTCCCCTGCTGGACGACACCCGGGGCATGATAAACGCCGAGGCCATCGCCAAGATGAAGGACGGTGTCATTGTCCTGAACTTCGCCCGTGACCTGCTGGTGGACGACGACGCCATGGCGGCGGCGCTGGCCTCCGGCAAGGTCGCCCGGTACGTCACCGACTTCCCCAACGGGAAGACCGCCAATATGCCCGGCTGCATTGCTATCCCCCATCTGGGCGCTTCCACGGAGGAATCCGAGGACAACTGCGCCAAAATGGCCGTGCAGGAGCTGATGGACTACTTAGAAAACGGCAACATCAAAAATTCCGTCAACTATCCCAACTGCGACATGGGCGTCTGCCGCGCCGAGGGGCGCATCACCCTGCTGCACCGGAACATCCCCAACTCTCTGGGTCGGTTCACCGCCGCCATTGCAGGCGAAAACATCAACATTGACGGTCTGATGAACAAGAGCCGGGGTGAATACGCCTACACCATGCTGGATCTTGACCGCCACCCCTCTGCGGATGCGGTAGAGCACCTGAAGCAGATCGACGGCGTTCTGAAAGTCCGGGTCATCAAGTAAAAAGTTTTCGGGAGGGGCTGACGCCCCTCCCGAATTATTTATTGATCTTCTTTTTCCTTCTGATTTTTCAGAAACTGCTCCTTCATTTTTTGCAAACGGCGGCGTTTTTTCCGCTCCCTGTTCTGCTTGAACCGGGATTGCAGCTCCGGCGGATGATCCTGTAACTTTTCCTCCGGGATGTTCCGCTGGGCAAGGCGCTTGTCCGTAAACTCCCGCGCCAGCGTGTACAGCACCGACGCCAGCGGGATCATCAGCAGCATACCGAACACGCCCATCAGCTCGCCGCCGATGGTGACCGCCACCAGCACCCACATACCGGGCAGGCCGATGGAGGTTCCCACCACTCTGGGGTAAATCAGGTTGTTTTCCAGCTGCTGCAAAATCAGGAACATTGCCACGAAAGTCAATGCTTGCAGCGGGTTATCCACCAGAATGAAGAACGCGCCCAGCACGCAGCCCACAAACGCGCCCACCACCGGCACCAGTGCCGTCACCGCGATGATGACGCTGACCAGGGGAATGTAGGGCATCCGGAAAATCGCCATGGTCACGGCGAACAGGCAGCCCAGAATGCAGGCTTCCAGACACTGCCCGGAAATGAAGTTGGAGAAGGTGCTGTTGGTCAGCCGCAGAATCCGGATAATCTCATCGCCGGTTTTCTCCGGAATCAGGGAATAGAGAATCCTCCGCCCCTGCCGCGCCAGAATTTCCTTCCGCGCCAGACAGTAGATGGCAAAGGCAATGCTGACCACCAGATTCACAATACCACTGGTCACGCTGCCGATCACATTCACCGCGCTGCCCATCACCGTGGACATCTGGTTGCCCAGAAAGCCCATGGAATCCTTCAATATTTTCGTCCATTCCAGACTTTCCAGATCGGCAACCTCCATGATCCAGGCCTTCATGTCCGGATTGTCGTCCATCAGCTGCATCAGCTTTGCCGACGTCTGCTCGATGAATGTCGGAATCCGCTCCGTCAGGGCGGCCACTGTTACCTGAATCTGGGGCGCCAGCATTTCCACCACGAACATGATGACCAGCGCCAAGGCCGCAATGGTCAGCACAATGGACAATACCCTTCGCAGTCCCTGCTTGTGAATGCCGTCCAGCTGCCGCTCAATGGCGCGCATCGGCACGTTGAACACGAAGGCGATGACTGCCCCCGCCACAAACGGCGATATCAGATTCCACAGCGACTTCGCCGCGCTGCTCGCCTGCTCCGTATCCAGCAGAATCCACGCAAAAACGAGACACCCCGCCGCCAGAAGAAACAGCCTGCGCAGCAGCTTTTTGTCTATCTGCATTTTCAATACCCCCTTTTTGCTTAGTATACCGCAAAAATTTATAAATGTCCAGTAAATGTCCGGCGAAAGCTTTGCCGGAGCGGCATATTTATTCTTTTGGGCGCATATGGATGATGCGTAGCACACAGCATCGGAGGGGTAGCATATGACAGACACCATTGAGAAGCGCGCCTGTGAAGCGGCTGTGTACATGATCGAAACCGGTGCCACCGTCCGGGCCGCAGCCCGGCACCTCGGCATTTCCAAATCCACGGTGCATAAAGACCTGACCCAACGGCTGAAGCAGTACAATTATGCGCTGTACCTTCAGGTTCGGGAAATTCTGGACGAAAACAAACGGGAGCGCCACATCCGCGGCGGGATGGCCACAAAACGGAAGTATCAGCATCAATAACGGAAATGCGGAATGCCGGTCTTGAGGCATTCCGCATTTTTGTGATATAATGCTGTCAGGATTCCCGCCGCCAATTCGTATTATGGTCAGAGGCCTCAATAAGAGAAAGCACACATAAGGACGGTGACATTGATGGATGAATTTCACGCCAGACGGCTGGTAGACCTTTACGCGGATACGATCCTGCGTATCAGCTACAGCTACTTAAAACAGACCTGCGACGCAGAGGATATCTGCCAGACTGTCTTTCTGAAATATCTCACCAACGATTGTACATTTGACAGCATTGACCACGAAAAAGCATGGATCATCCGAACCACCATCAACGCCTGCAAGGACTACCTGAAAAGCGCCCATTTCCGGCGCACCGTGGCGCTGGACGAAGCCGAGGCCGTAGCCGCGCCGCCGGTGCCGGACACGGAAGTTTTAGACGCGCTGAAGCGGCTGCCGGAGCAGTACCGGATATCCCTGTACCTGTTTTATTATGAAGAATACTCCGCAAAGGAGATCGCCCAGGTGATGGGCAAATCGGAAGCCAACATCACCCAGTACCTGTCCCGCGGGCGGCGGAAGCTGCGCGCGCTGCTGACAGAGGAAAGGAGCCAAGTCGTATGAACTGCAATGTAAAATCGGAACTGCGGCGTTCCATGGACGCCATTCACTTTTCCGGAGACGATAAGGAGCGCATGGTGGCGCTTCTCATGTCCGCCGAAGCCCCGCGCCAGCGCCGGAGTGGGAAGAAGCTCCTGCTGCTGGCTCTGGCGGCCACGCTGGTGGTGGGCGCCCTCACCGGCGCGGCGGTGTTCACCCGCTGGTCAAGAAGCGCTCAGACGGCCTATAACCCGCCCCAGCAGGTCAAGGAGCAGGCCGAGAAAAGCGGCCTGTCCGTGATGCTGGAGGACAAGCAGAAGGAGGTAGCCCCCGGCGAGGTGCTCAGCGCCACCGATCAGGGCATCACCATTACGGCGGTGCAGTCCATTGTGGATAGTTACGGCGCCGATCTGTTCTTCCGGGTCGAGGGCTTTACCCTGCCGGAGGGTCGGAATCCCGAACTTTTCTGGGACCGTGACGATGTGACAATCGACGGCTCCACGGAATTCTACAGTTCCATGACCGGCTGGTTCTATGACGGCACCACCCGCAATGAAGCCGGGGAATGGGTCTACGCCTCCAACGGCCAGCCCGTCGAATTCGGGAACGACAAATATCAGTCCGCCATTTACCAATGGGTGGCCGATGACGGAAGTCTGGAGTATCAGGTGAATATCCGATTCCGGGATAACGGTGAACACTATTGGGGCAAGGAATTTTCCATTCACTTTAACGGCATTGGCGTTGGGGCTGAAAAGGGCGGCATCATGGAGGAGCCGCTGGTATCCGGCAGCTGGGATCTGCACTGGACGCTGACCGGCGCGGACAGCACGAAAAACTCCGTCACCCTCACCCCCAACATGGAGATCGGCGACAGCGGCCTGACCCTATTGGAAGCGGAAGTCGGTCAGAAAACCATCCGTGCGGTCTATCAGTCGGATCACGACTGGGACGGTTGGAAGCAGCTGGAGATGCTTTCCCCCGGCCTTTATCAAATCTGCATGAAAGACGGCAGTGCGGTTCGGGTTGTTCCCACTCAGGAGAACTATGCAAGATGGGAAGCAGAAAGCATCTGCGAAGTTACATACGAAACCTTCGACGGAATTCTGGATGTCTCTGCGCTGGATTCTCTGGCCTACGACAAGGGTTCTGAGATTGGCGCCGACGGGAAACGAGTCCACACCTTTGACTACATTCCCATTTCATAAGTTGGCAAACCGGCAAAGAAATCGGGGCTTTGCCGTGAACCAAACACCCCCTTATGTAGGTTTATCACTACATAAGGGGGTGTTTTTTCTATTGTCCGGCTTTACCGGTGCTGTTCACACTGTCAGAGAGTATTTTTATCATTTCCGAAGGAACTTCCCGGAATGTCAGTTCTTAAGCGTTCCACTCCGCCGCCCATTTCCGGAAGGCGGTTTTGCCGCTTTCCTGCCGCATCCGGGCGAGCCATGCCCCGCACTTTGCCTTGTCGCCCCGGTTCCGGGCATCCATGGCGAGGACCTGCAGAAGTTCCAGACTCCGGAGCTTGTAGCCCGCCCGGTTCAGCTGTTCCTCCAGCTGCTCCCGGTCAACGGGCTGTCCGGCGGCGGCGTCCCGGCGGGCTTCCAAAAGGGACAAGCTCTCCTGAAGATTTTTCCGAAGCGCCGCTTTTCCGCCGCTGAGAGCGATAATTCCCCGCAGCCCCTCCATCGCCTCGTCAGCATTCTCTCCCAGCGCCAGCTCCGCCCGAGCAAGGTCGGCATACCACACCCCCGCCACGGGGGCATCCGTATAGAAGCGGGCGGGAAGCTCCCCCAGCACAGACTTTGCCTCAGCATAGCGGCCCGCCGCGAAATAGCTGTCGGAAAGATAAAACCGGCAGACCATACCGTCCCGGCTCTCCCCGGGGATCCGCCGGGCCACGGGCAGGAACTGCTCCAGAAACGCCTCCGGGTCCAGATCCATGTGCAGAATACCCAGCATTCCGGTACAGGCGACGGAAGCGGTGATGTTCCCCAGCAGCCGTGCGGCCGTGCAGCCGATGCCCAGCAGCAGTACGGAGGCAAGAACAGGAATGTACACCGCCCGCCCCCGGTTTCGCATCCACACAAAAACCGTCAGAGCCACGGTAAGAGCCAGCGTCACGCCCATGACGATCCGGCTTCGACGAAATCCTCGATACATATCCATTCCTCCTGTTTTCTCCGGCGCTCCACCGTCAAATTGCTGTCCAAGTCTCTGTGATCCAAGCTGTTTTCTGTTACAGATGCACAGTGATGGTATTATAACAGCCCCGGCAGGAAAAAGCAACGGCGGCCGGTGAAAATGCAGACCCAGCACAATAAGGTGTCGATTCCTGACGCGGATTTCAGGATGAGTCACAAATAATCCCTATTTCCTTTTTCGGCAATATGGTGTATAATGACAATAAATCAAGAAAACAGCAATCAAATTTATGCAAGGCCATCAATAAATATGTATGAATTATGACCGAATGGAGGGCTGATATGGTACGGGTCACAGCACTGATGGATGACCACGCTTCGGAGCACAAAGCGCTGACTGCGGAGCACGGACTTTCTTACCTTGTGGAAATGCCGGAGCTGCGGCTGCTGTTCGACTGCGGTGCCTCGGCGGTTCCTATGGCCAACGCCCACAGACTGGGGCTGAGCCTGAAGGAGCTGGACGCCGTGGTTCTGAGTCACAGTCACTACGACCACGCCGCCGGATACCGGGATCTCATTGAGGCGGGTCTTGGCTCCCGGCATCTTTATATAGGCCCCGGCTTCTTCCGGAAGAAGTTCGCCTTCGACGGCCTGCGCTACACGGATCTCTCCGCCGGGTTCGGCGAGGACTTTCTGCAAGATCACGGGATCACCGCCCATGTGACCGACGGCGTTTTGGAACTGGACTTCGGCGTATATCTGGTCTCGGGCTTCCCCCGGGTGACGCCCTTTGAGACGATCCCGGAGCGGTTCGTCTGTCTGACGGAAGACGGCTTCCGGCGGGATGATTTTCCAGACGAACAATGTCTGGTGCTGGAGCGGGGCGGAAAGCTGTACCTCTTTGTCGGCTGCTCTCACCCCGGCATTCTGAATATGGTGCGGCACGTCTTTTCGGTGCTGAATAAGCCCGTGGCTGCCGTGTTCGGCGGCACCCATCTGGTGGAAGCCGGAAAAGATCGGATCCTGAACACCGTGAACGTGCTGCGGGAGATGGGGATGGAGACACTGGGCCTGAGCCACTGTTCCGGCGACGCCGCCGAAGCATTGGCCAGAGACGTATCCGGCGTCCGGGTGTGCCATCTGGCCTGCGGAGACAGCATTTTCCTGGAGTAACGGCCTATGCTGCTGGAAGAATTGGCGGAAGATCTGGTCAGCGCCACCTCCGGGCTGCTGGACGGGCGGATCATCAATATCATGAATCCGGATGGTATCATCATCGCCTCCACCCAGCCGGAGCGGATCGGCACCTTCCACAAGGGTGCCCGGGACGCCGCCGTCAGCGGCAAGCCCGTCAGCATCCGCCCGGATCAGATTCAAGAGTACAGCGGCGCCCGGGAGGGCTACAACATGCCGCTGCGGGTAGGCGGAAATATCATCGGCGTGGTGGGTATCTACGGGGAACCGTCCGAGATCCGTTATCTTGCCCATCTGGTGGAGGTCTACACCGAAAAATATTATCAGCTGGAAGCGCTGATACGTCCCCAGTACGCGCAGGGCGCGCTGAAAAGCATTCTGCTTTCCAAGCTTCTGGAGGGCAGCGCAAAGAGCATCGCGGAGGCAGAGACCCTGATCAAGTCCCGGAACCTTACCCTGCGCTACCCCGTCCGGGTGGCTCTGCTGGCGGACAATGATGGGAAAAACCTCACGGCGCAGCAGGCGGAGGCGGAATTCCACCGCTGGGAAAGCGCCGGTGCGCTTTTGGGGACGGAAGATCTGTGGAGTCTCATCGACGGGCGTCTCATCCTGCTTCTTTCCGACAGACCGGGCCGCAAAGCGGAAGACGTCCAGACCGCCCTTCGGCTGAACCTGAGTCTTCCGGTTCAGGCTCCATGGGAAATCCAACGGGCCTATCAGCAGGTGCTTCTGCTGGACTCCTTCACGGACAGCGGCCGCAACCTTCTGAGCAATCCGGATACCCGGCTGCGGTACATGCTTCGCTGCACGGCGGTGGAGAATCAGGATTTCGCGGAGGAAATGCTGGCCCGGCTGGGCCGGAATTTCTCCCCCGCGGAACAGAAATCCCTGCTGTACACGGCGCAATGCTACTATGCCTGCGAAAAGAGCGTCACCCGGGCCGCTGCCCAGCTGTACGTCCACAAGAACACCCTGCTCTACCGGCTGCACAAGCTCTGGAGCACCCTCGGTGTGGACGACAGCGGCGAATTCCAGCAGGAGTTCACTGTGCGGCTGATCCTTGAATACTATCTTGGTAAACAAGGCCCTCGGGCCTTAAAATAAGGGCATTGGAAAAATGTCTAAAAGGAGGATACATTCATGCAAACCTTTTTCCTGTTCGCACTCATCATAGCGTCAGTCGGGCTGATGGTCATCGCCATTTCAAAATGGAAGATCCATCCTTTCATCGTTATGACGGTCATTGCGCTTCTGGTCGGTCTGATCTGGGGCGCCGTGTATCCGGAGTCTGAGCTGACCCCCGCCAAGGTCGTAAACAGCGTCAAGAGCGGCTTCGGCGACATTATGACGAGCATCGGCATCGTGATTCTCTGCGGTACCATCATCGGCACCATTCTGGAGAAGACCGGTGCCGCGCTGACCATGGCAAACGCCATCCTGAAACTGGTCGGCAAGAAAAGGAGCGTGGTCGCCATGGGCGCCATGGGCTATGTGACCGGTATTCCCGTATTCTGTGATTCCGGCTTCGTGGTCCTGTCCCCCATCAGCCGTGCTCTGGCTGCACAGTCCAACGTCTCTCTGGCCGTTATGGGCACCGCGCTTTCCGGCGGTCTGTACGCCACCCACTGTCTGGTTCCTCCCACCCCCGGCCCCATTGCCATGGCCGGTACGCTGAACGCGGATCTGGGCCTGACCATTCTTGTCGGTCTGGTGACCTCCATTCCCGCCGTTGTGGTTGCCGTCCTGTATGCCAAGCTGGTAGCCAGCAAGATCGACATCCCCGCCAACTCCGAGTATACGCTGGATGAGCTGAAGGAAAAGTACGGCAAGCTGCCCGGTACTCTGCACAGCTTCTCCCCCATTCTGCTGCCCATCGTGCTGATCGCCCTGTCCTCTGTGGCCGCCTTCCCCGGCAGCCCCTTCGGCACCGGCTTCCTGTACACCTTCATCACCTTCATCGGCAATCCCGTTGTGGCTCTGCTGCTGGGTGTGTTCCTTGCCATAACGCTGATCCCCGCGCAGGAAAAATCCCATACTCTGGAGTGGGTCACTCAGGGCGTTACGGACAGCGCTGCCATCCTCGCCATCACCGGTGCAGGCGGCTCCTTCGGCGCCATCCTGAAGCTCCTGCCCATCGCTGATTCCGTCGGCGGTCTTGTCAGCACCGGCATCGGCATTCTGATCCCCTTCATCATTGCCTCCATCCTGAAGCTGGCCATGGGCGCTTCCACTGTCGCGATGATCACCACCGCCGGTATGATGGCGCCTCTGATGGAGACCATGGGCTATACCTCCCCGCTGGCAAAGGTTCTGGTCGTTATGGCCATCGGCGCCGGCTCCATGGTTGCCTCCCATGCCAACGACTCCTACTTCTGGGTCGTGTCTCAGTTCTCCGACATGAAGACCGAAGAGGCCTACAAGTGCCAGACCGGTATGACCGCGGTCATGGGTATCACCATCATCATTCTGCTGTTCGTGATCTCTCTGTTCATCTGATCATACATCCCAAGCCGGGCCGCCGCTGCGGCGGCCCGGCACTTTTCTTTTTCTGAGGAAATCAGAAGCTCCGGCCATGCGGCATTAGAGGCCGCGCCGCCGGTTTTGTCCCTTCGGACTGAAAATTTGAATTACGACCCATTAAAGGAGCATGAACCATGCATATGGAAGACCAGAAAATCCGGGAGGACGCCCGGAAAATAATGGATGCGGCACTGCACGCGGCGCTGCCGGATACCGCCGTGGAGAAGGCGCTGGCGGAGATGCCCGACGCTTCGGGCAGACTCATCCTTGTGGCCGCGGGCAAGGCCGCGTGGCAGATGGCCGCCGCCGCGTACCGGATCCTTGGGGAAAGGATCGACGACGGCATCGTCATCACCAAACACGGCCACGCCATGGGCGCCATCGGCAATCTGACGATCCGGGAAGCCGGGCATCCGGTGCCCGACGCGGACTCCTACAACGCCACGGAAGCGGCCCTGACCATGACGGCCGGATTGAAGGTAACGGATACAGTCCTGTTTCTGCTGTCCGGCGGCGGCTCGGCGCTGTTTGAAAAGCCCCTGATCCCGCCGGAGGAAATGGATGACATCACCCGGCAGCTGCTGGCCTGCGGCGCGGACATTGTGGAGATCAACACCCTGCGCAAACGGCTGTCCGCCGTAAAGGGCGGTAAATTTGCCCAGCACGCAGCCCCCGCCCGGGTGTATTCTGTGGTTCTGTCGGACATTCTGGGAGACCCGCTGGACATGATCGCATCCGGCCCCGCCTATCCGGACAGTTCCACCGCCGAACAGGCCCGGGCCGTTGTAAAAAAGTACGGGCTGAAGCTTTCGGCAGCTGCTCTGGAGCTGCTGGACAGAGAAACCCCGAAGCAGTTGGACAATGTGACCACCCGCATCACCGGCTCCGTCCGGCAGCTGTGCGCCGCGGCGTCCGAAACCTGCCAGACGCTGGGCTATACCCCCGTTGTTCTGACGGCATCACTGGCCTGTGAGGCCCGGGAGGCCGGCGCGTTTCTGGGAGCCGTCGCCCAATACCATCAGGATTCGGCCCAGTCCCTCGCCTTTATAGCGGGCGGTGAGACCGTGGTGCATCTGACGGGAACCGGCAAGGGCGGACGAAATCAGGAAATCGCGCTGGCAGGGGCGAAGCTTCTGGACGGTCTTGCGGGCACGGCC
>ERZ857998.3706-NODE-3706-length-12082-cov-6.101937_pt1 | contig 12082 bp, 9 predicted proteins | sample MGYA00519954_ERZ857998 | MGnify/ENA primary metagenome ERZ857998 (study PRJEB31778, sample SAMEA3449424) | human gut metagenome | biome: human gut; feature: human-associated habitat; material: faeces | place: United Kingdom | collected 2010/2012 ...
ACCGAACAGATAGCCGAGCACGATCTGCGTGGCCTGAGACAGCGCGATCGAGTAAAGGTAGGCCAATCCTGCAATGAGAGAACAGTACACTTTCACCGTGACCACCGTGGTGCAGAACGTCAACGGCCGCAAGACCAGCGTGGTGTTGGGAGAGGCCGAAAAGGTGCTGTATGGCAAGGGTTATATTCTGGATGAGCTCTGCGGCAAGACCTATGCCCTCAGCCCCCGCAGCTTTTACCAGATCAACCACAGCCAGACCGAGGTGCTGTACGGTCTGGCTGTGGAAGCGGCGCATCTCACCGGGAAAGAAGTGGTGCTGGACGCCTACTGCGGCACGGGCGTGGCCAGCGACCACGAATGCGAAAGCCCGGAGGAGGTCGTCCAGCGCCTGGCGCGCGGCATGTACGTTTTTGTGCGGCACGGCTCGGCGGCGCGCAATCTGCCCGCCCTGCTGCGCGCGGTGCATGTCAACAACGCCCACCGCTGCTGCTTCTGCACGGACGACAGCAGCCCGGCGGACCTGCTGGAACGCGGGCATATGGACGAAATCCTGCGCCTGGCCGTGGCCGAGGGCCTGGACCCGCTGCTGGCCGTGGGCATGGCCACGCTGAACGGCTGTGTGTTTTACGACATGCGGGACCGGGGCGGCATTGCGCCGGGCTGGGCGGCGGACTTCTGTCTGGTGGACGATCTGCGTGGATTCCGGGTCCGCGAAGTGTTCAGGGCCGGACGCCAAGTGGCCCAGGAAGGACGTCTCTGCGTGGAACTTCCCGCCGCGCCGCCGTCTTCGGACGTGCTGGACACGATCCATATCGCGCCGCTGACACAGGAGGCCCTGCGCCTGCCCGTGCCCTCGGGCCGGGCGCGGGTCATGGGCCTGACCCCGCAATCGCTGATCACGCGCGCTCTGATCCTGCCCGTGGCGCTGGACAGGGGCTGTTTTGATCCGCAACAAAATCCCGGTCTGGCGAAAATCGCCGTGGTGGAGCGCCACAAGGCCACAGGCAAGGTCGGCGTGGGCATCCTGCACGGCTATCTGCGGCCGGACGCGGTGTTTGATGGGGCCATTGCCACCAGCATTGCCCATGATTCCCACAATATCGTGGTGGCGGGCGGCAATGACCGGGACATGCTGGCTGCCGTGGAAAGCCTGCGCGCCATGGGCGGCGGCATCTGCTGCCTGCAACGCGGGCGGACCCTGGCCGCCCTGCCCCTGCCCGTGGCCGGACTGATCAGCCCGGAGCCGGGCCGGGAAGTGGCCGCGCGCAAGGCCGCGCTGTTGGCGACCGCGCGACGGCACTTCTCGCTCAACCCGGACCTGGACCCGGTCATGGCCCTGAGCTTCATGGCCCTGCCGGTCATTCCGGAACTCAAGCTCACCGCGCGCGGCCTGTTCGACGTGCAAGGCTTTTCGTTTGTGCCGGTGGATGCCGAAAAAGCGTAGGGCCAGGCCTCTTGACGGGAACAGCCGGTCTGGGCTAAAAGATTTGCTCACGTTGTCACGGCATCGCGCTTTTCAGGGCGCGCCGGAAACGCGTGTTCCTGCCGGGATGGTGGAATTGGTAGACGCAGCGGACTCAAAATCCGCCGACCGCAAGGTCTTGCGAGTTCAAGTCTCGCTCCCGGTACCAAGCAAATTCAGGCGGTTACGGAAACGTAGCCGCCTTTTTTGTGCCACCACTGCATCACCCGCACCACTGTCGCCAAATGCAACCAAGTCCAGAAAGGACGGATTGTTAAGGCACGCTCGGTATCGGCAAATCCTCACCTCCGAAAAATAAGTATGTCCCCAAGGTCTTGCCTCTCATGGGCAGGGACGCTGCGTTTCTGCCGTCCGCCGTCTTGTCGCGCGGCATGGCGGGAAAATCCGCCTGAACCAAGCTGTCCCGCGATCAGCTCCGAACCGCGCGGGACGCGCATTTCCGGCCCAAGCAAAATTTTGTGAAAAAAAACATTGAATTTTATCGGCCACGTCAAGTAAGTTTTACCCAAGCGGATAACGCCGGATAACGGGTGCATCGAGGACGGCATGGGGGCATGCCCATCGCCGTGCCCGGACGGAAGGTGCCGGACGCCGCCGATTTGGCGGCTGCAGCGGCACGGTTGTGTCATGACGCACGTCCGCCGGGCGACGTAAAGCGCCGCTGACGGCCAGCGCGGGATATGTACGAGAACAGATAAGGATTCCAAACCAACAGGAGGATCTCTGATGAAACGCATTATTGCGCTCTTTGTGGCATTCGGCCTCATCTGCGGCATGGCGCTGGGCATGGCGCCGTCGGCCGATGCCAAAACCGTGATCAAAATCGCGGGCATGAAGCCGGAAGGCGAGCCGGAAACCATCGGCATGCATCAGTTCGGCAAATATCTGGCAGAACTTTCCAACGGCAAATATGAAGTACAGGTCTTCCCCAACAGCCAGCTCGGCAAGGAAGACGCCTACATCGCCGCCACCCGTAAGGGTATTATTCAGATGTGCGCCACCGGCACGCAGACCTCGGCGCTGCATCCGGCCATGGCCATGCTGGAAACGCCCATGCTCTACGACGATCTGGACCATGCCCGCCGTGCCATGGAAGGCAAGACCTTTGAGCTGATCAACCAGGGCTTCACCGAAAAGTCCGGCCTGCGCACCCTCAACGCCTTTCCCCTTGGTTTCCGCCATTTTTACACCAAAAAGCCGGTGAAAACCATCGCCGACCTCAAGGGCCTGCGCATGCGCGTGCCCAACATCCCCCTGTACACCAATTTCGCCAAGGAATGCGGCATCAGCGGCCAGCCCATGCCCTTTGCCGAAGTGCCCGGCGCGCTTGACCAGGGCGTCATCGACGGCGGCGACAGCCCGCTGGCCGACATCGTGAGCCTGAAGATGTATGAGATCACCCCTGAAATCACCCTCACCGGCCATATCCTGGTGATCCATTCCTTGTACATCAACGAAAAATTCTACAAGTCCCTGCCCGAACAGGACCGCAAGTGGGTTGACGAAGCCGCCAAGCGCTCCGCCGACGACATCTGGAAGATGGTGGCCGCGGGCGACGAAAAAGCCAAGCAGACCATCATCGCCGCCAACGGCCACATCACCACGCCCAGCAAGGAATTCCACGACTACATGGCGGAAGCCGGCAAGCGCAGCTGGAAGCTCTTTTACGACACGGTGCCCAATGCCCAGGAAATCCTGGACAGCGCCGCCAGCTATCGCCAGGCCAAGTAACAAGATCAGCATGATGTAACGCGGGCCGGGGGCGTAAGGCTTCCGGCCCGTCGCGCAACGCGCTCGGCGGGAAGACCCCGCAGCACTAAAGGGTGTCGTCATGAGATGGATTTTCGTGTTATATCAGGGAGAAAGAGCCTTTTATGAAGGAAGTGTACTCTGCTGGTACTCGACCGGAATAAAAGGCGAATTTCAACGCGGAGATAACCGAAAAGACGCTCGTGACGACAGCCTCTAAAATTTTCCGCACAAGTCCATATTCCGTCAGGGCATTGTTCCCGCAGAGGTCAGTATGCACGACGAGACACAGCAAAACCTTCCATCGGCGTCCGCTCCGGACGCCGACAAGCCGTGTGATCCGCATGCGGATCACGGCAAAGCGCAGTCCGAATCCCTCGGCCGGCTGCTTTTTGAGATTTTTTGCGCCGTCATCTTCCTCGGCATGATCGGTCTGGTCTTTTACAACGCTTTTCTGCGCTACGTCTTTTCCTCCAGCTATCCCCCCAGCGAGGAATGGGCGCGCTTTCTCTTCATCTACATCACGTTCTTCGGGGCCATTGAGGCTTTTTACCACAAAAAGCACATTGCCGTGGACATGTTCGTGGACCTGCTGCACGGCGCACCCCGCAAATACGTGGACATCGCCGCCACGCTCCTGGGCATGGTCGCCATGGGCCTTCTGCTCTACGGCGGCGTGATCAACGTGCTCCAGACCGTGGACACCTATTCCGTGGCCACCAATGTGAACATGGCCCTGATCAACGGCACATTGCCCATCATGGCCTTCGCGGCCCTGATCATGCAGGTGCGCGACCTCGTGGCTCTCATCCGTCGTCCGGCATCCTCTTTCACCAAGGCATAGGGGGAGAACGTGGAACTTTTCATCTTTCTCGGCACCCTGTTCTTCTTCCTGGCCTTCGGCATTCCCATCTGTCTGGTGCTGGTGCTCTGCGCCATGGTGCTCATGTGGCACTCCGGCATGTGGGACGCCATGATCATTCCCGGCAGCATGCTGGACGGGGCCAACAACTACCCGCTGATGGCCATCCCCTTCTTTGTCTTTGCCGGTGAAATCATGGCCGCGGGCGGACTTTCCAAACGCGTGGTGCAACTGGCCCAGCTGATGATCGGCCGGGTGCGCGGCGGCCTGGGCTATGCGGCTGTGGTGGCCAGCATCATTTTCGCGGGTCTCATGGGCAGTTCCGTGGGCGAGGCCGCCGCTCTGGGCGGTCTTTTGCTGCCCATGATGAAGGAAGTGGGCTACAAGCCGGGACGCGCCGGGGCCGTTATCGCCTCCGGTGCCATTCTGGGCCCCATCATTCCCCCCAGCACCAACTTCATCCTGCTCGGCGCCACCATCAGCGGCCTTTCCATCACCAAACTGTTCATGATCGGCCTGGTCCCGGGCATTTTAATCGGTCTCGCGCTGATGGTGGTCTGGTTCTTTGTGGTGCGCAAGGACGGCTACAACGAAACCATCACCTTCACCCGTGAGGAAAAGTGGAAGATCCTGATCGACTCCACGCCCGCCTTCCTCATGCCGGTGCTCCTGCTGGGCGGCATCCGCTTCGGCGTTTTCACGCCCACCGAAGGCGGCGCCTTCGCGGCCATTTACGCCATTGTGGTCTGCGTGCTTTACTACCGCGAGCTTTCCTTCCGCGAACTGCTGCGCGTCAGCGCGCGGGCGGCCACAACCACTTCGGTGGTCATGCTCATCGTGGCCACGGCCACGGCCGTGGGCTGGTTCATCACCATCGCCCAGATTCCCAATCAGATGACGGCGCTCTTTTCGCCGCTCATCGACAGCCCCGTTCTGCTGCTGTTGTGCATCAACGTCTTTCTTTTCCTCATCGGCATGGTCATGGACCTTACGCCCAACATCCTGATCTTCGCGCCGGTGTTCTATCCGCTCATCACCCAGGCCGGTATCGACCCCTACTATTTCGGTCTGCTTTTCATCCTGAACCTGGGCATCGGCGTGATCACGCCGCCCGTGGGCACAGTGCTTTATGTGGTGTGCGGCATCGGCAACATCAAGATCACCCAGCTGATCCGTAACCTGGTCCCCTTCATTCTGGTGGAAGTGGTCATGCTCTTCCTGCTGCTCTTCTTCCCCAAACTCTCGCTCATTCCGCTCGACTGGCTCATGGGCGGGAAATAAGCCGCCGCGAGCTCGCACAGAAAAGCCGCCCCTGCACAGGGGCGGCTTTCAATTTTTCAAGCGGCTTCCGAGCGGTGGACATTCAACGCCAATCCTTCTCGGCCTGCCCGAGATCCTCCAGCACCAGAGTGGGCTGACGCTCCTCCTTTGCCAGGTCTTCGCGCGTGGCCTCGCCGCTGAGCACCAGAATGAAATCAATGCCCGCGTTTTCGGCCAGTTTCTTGTCCGTGCTCAAGCGATCGCCCACCATAACCATTTCCTCTTTGGCGTAGCGCCGCAGCAGAGGGGCCAGCACGGTCGGGTCGGGTTTGCCGAAAATATGCTGCGGGCGGCGGCCCGTGGCCGTGGCGTAGAGTTCAATCATGCTGCCCACATCAGGCAACGGCCCCTCCGGAGAGGGACAGACCAGATCCGGATGGGTAGCCAGAAACAGGGTTTCAGGTTTTTGCAACAACAAGGCTGAACGGGCCAGCTTGTGGTAGGTCAGCTCCGTGTCATAGGCCAGAATCACGGCCTGCGCGTCCTCTTCCACCTGTTGAAGTTCGGGCATACGTTGACGCAGATCCTGTTGAAAATCAGTGTTGCCCACAGGATAGGCCCGGCTGATGCCGCGCGCCCGTAAAAAATCCACCAGGGGCGTCACCGGTGAGAGCAACAATTCCCCGCGCGCCGGAATGCCCATGCCGTTGAGCTTGTCCACATAGGTCTGCGGCGATTTGGAGGTATTGTTGCTGAGAAAGAAAAAATCCAGATCTCGCCAGTGATTTTGAATAAAACCGACAGCGCCCTTGATGGGGATATGCCCAAGATAAACCGTGCCGTCCATGTCCAGGACGACACAGCGTTTCCGCGACCAGTCCATATGCTTCCTTTTTCCCAAGGAAATAGCCGCCTTCGGCCGTCTTGGCAAGAATAGAGGGGTTCCCTTCGGCGGACGCTTCCTCCGCTGACTGTCCATTGGGGCAATGCCCGACCCTTGACGAACAGCGGCAAAAGAATGAAAATTTTTATTTGGATTTGTTTATGTTGTACTGAAGCCATTGCCGGGAAGACAACGCCCGTTACGGACGCGGCCACGGCGAAATGGAAATATCAGGAGGCCCCATGCTGGAAACCACGGTTGTCGTCATCGGCGGCGGAGCTACCGGCATGGGCACGCTGCGCGATCTGTGCATGCGCGGCGTGCCCGCCATTCTGCTGGAACAGGGCGGCCTTGCCCACGGCACCAGCTCCCGTTTTCACGGCCTGCTCCACAGCGGGGGTCGTTATGCTGTCAATGACAACGAATCCGCGCGCGAGTGCATTGAAGAAAACATGATTGTGCGGCGTATCGGCAGACAGTGTGTGGAGGAAACCGAAGGCTTTTTCGCACTGACGCCCGGTGACGATCCGGCCTACGTGGCTCCCTGGGCCGAGGCCTGCCACAAGGCGGGCATCGACGCGCAGGAGCTGGACGTGGCCGAAGCCCTGCGTCTGGAGCCCAATCTCGCGCCCGACATCCGGCGCGTCTTCCGTGTGCCTGATTCCTGTGTGGACGGCTTTCGCCTGGTACTGCACAACGCCATGTCCGCCAAGCGTTACGGCGGCCGGGTGCTGACCTATCACGAGGTCACGGCCATCCATCAGAACAACGGCACAGTCTGCGGCGTAACGGCTCTTGACCGCATCAGCGGCGAAATGGTGGAAATTTCCTGTCAGAGCGTGGTCAACGCCGCCGGTTCCTGGTCGGGCCGCATTGCCGGGCTGGCCGGTCTGGATGTGGCCGTTTCTCCGGACCGGGGCACGCTCATTGTCTTCAATCACCGCTTTACCTCGCGCGTGGTCAACCGCCTGCATCCCGGCGCGGACGGGGACATTTTCGTGCCCCACGGCTCCATCACCATTCTCGGCACCACATCCACGCCCACGGACCGGCCCGACGACACCACCCCCACCTATGGAGAAGTGCTGCGCCTGCTGGATCTGGGCGAACCGCTTTTCCCGGCGGTACGCCAATACCGCATCCTGCGGGCCTTCGCGGGCACGCGGCCTCTGTACACGCCGGGCAATGCGGCGGGGCGCAAGGCCAGCCGCAATTTCCATGTGGTGGACCACGCGGAGCAGGGCCTGGAGGGCATGGTGTCCATCTTCGGCGGCAAGCTGACCACCTACCGGCTCATGGCCGAACGCGTCAGCGACAACGTCTGCGCCAGACTCGGCGTGCATGCGCCCTGTCGCACGGCGGATGAAGCGCTGGTGCCCGATCCCGATAAAGCCGTGCTGCGCCGCGCGGCCCGCTATTTCCCCATGCGGGGGCTCACCCTCATGGCGGACCGGCTCGGCGACGATCTGCCCGCCGTGCTGCAACAGGCTGAACTGGCCGGACTGGCGGAAAAGCAGGCCGAACAGGAACATGCCGGTGGGGGTGACGGCAACCCCCTGCTCTGCGAGTGCGAAATGGTCAGCCTGGCTGAAATCGAATGCGTGGCGCGCGATCCCTCCACCCACTCCCTGTCCGACATCCGGCTGCGCACGCGCCTGGGCATGGGCACCTGCCAGGGCACTTTCTGCTCCCTGCGGACCATCGGCGCATTGGTGGAGCACGGTGTGCCTCTGGAGCTTTCGCCCACGGACAATGTGCGGCGTTTTCTACAGGAGCGCTGGCGGGGCCTGCGTCCGGCCCTCTGGGGCACGCAGGCGCGCGAAATGGAACTGGGGCGGGCCGTGTACGCCGGAACCCTCAACCTCGACGGAGCCGCGGATGAGCAGGACAATTGACGTACTTGTGGCCGGTTCCGGCCTGGCCGGGCTTATGGCCGCGCTGACCGCCGCTCAGGATGGGCGCAGCGTACGGCTGGTGACCGACGGCATGGGCTCGCTGGCTATCAGCGGCGGTTGCGTGGACCTGCTGGGCTACGCCGGGGGACGGCGGCTGGATGATCCCTGGAACGGCATGGATCTTCTGCCGCCGGAGCATCCCTACCGCCTGCTCGGTGCGGGCAATATCCGGACGGCCCTGGACATGCTGCGCCAATGCGCGGCGGAACAGGGCTGGCCCCTGCACACGGCCGTGTCGCCGCAGGGCGCTCCCTGCAACGCGCTGCTGCCCACCATCATGGGCACGCTCAAGCCGAGTTATCTTTTGCCCGCCGGTCTGAACCCCACGGCCCTGACCAGGGCCAAGCGCATTCTGGTGGCGGGCGTGCGGGGCCTGCGCGACTGCCGTCCCGCGCTGATCGTCAGCCAGTTGCGCCGTTATAAGGACTGGGCGGACAAGGACTTTATCCAGATATTGCTGCCCTCGCCCCTGGGCGAAACCCATCGCAGCCTGAGCGCTCTGGACCTGGCCCGTCTGGTGGACAAGCCGCAGGGCCGGGACTGGTTGATCCGGGCCCTCCGGGAACACGCCGGACAGTGCGATGCCGTGTTGCTGCCGCCCATCTGCGGCAGCAGGGCCGATGCCTCGGTCTGGCATGAACTCAGCCAGGCCGTGGGCTGCCCGCTGGTGGAAATGCTTTCCATCCCGCCGGGGGTGGGCGGTCTGCGTCTGCGGGACGCGTTGCTGCGCGAACTGCGCCGCCACGATTTTGAACTGGTGGAAAACGCCCGGCTGATCCGCGCCGAAACCAACGGGAAGCAATGCACGGCGCTGGTGGCTCTGGCAGCCGGGCAGGAACGCCGCCACAGAGCCCGGGCCTTTGTACTGGCCACGGGCGGCATCCTGGGCGGAGGCGTGGAACTCGCGCCGGGCAAGGTCCGTGAAAGTGTGTTCGGACTGGATATTCCCGTGCCGCCGGACGTCACAGAGTGGTCCGAACCGGAAATTTTCGGCAGCCATGTCTTTTCCCGTCTGGGCGTCCGGGTGGACGGCGAAATGCGTCCCCTGGACGAGGCCGGACAGACCCGCTGGGAGAATGTCTTTTTTGCCGGGCGCAGCCTCGGCGGTTATGATTTCGCAACCGAAAAAAGCGGCCACGGCGTCGCCCTGACCACCGGCTGGCAGGCGGGCCGCATGGCTGCCGCCATTGCCGGAAAATCCGGCGGACCGGCGTCCGGAGAGCGCATATGAGCGTACGCATCAATCCCGACAAATGCATCGCCTGCACCACCTGCGTGGTGCACTGCCCGGTGGCGGAGGCCACGCCCAAGTTCCTGGGCCCGCGCATGATCGGCCCGGCCTATGAACGTTTCCGCCTGCTGGGCCTGGCGGAAGATCCGTCTCTGCACTATTGCGCCAACTGCAAGAACTGCGATATTTCCTGCCCGCACGACGTGCCTGTGTCCAGCATCAACATGCTGGCCCGCGCCGAGCAGTGCAAACAGCAGAGCCCCGGCCTGCGCGACTGGGTGCTGGCCCACGGCGAACTTCAGGCGCGCTGGCTGCGGCTGATCCCGGCCGGGCTCAAAAACTTCGGCATGCTCAACCCCGTAACCCGCGCGTTGTTGGATGCTCTGGGCATCGACAAGCGCGCTCCCCTGCCCCGCTTTGCCGCTCAGACTTTCCGGCAGCAGATGCGCAATATCCGCCAGCCAGCCCAAACGCGCAAAGCGGTCTTTTTCCCGGGCTGCTACGTGGACGTGTACGATCCCCGTACCGGCCTGGATATGGTCTGGGCACTGAACAGGGCCGGGTATGAGGTCATTGTGCCGGACGATTTCGTCTGCTGCGGTCTGCCCATGATCGCCAACGGCTTCTGGCAGGACGCTCGCGCCAATGCGGACCGCAACCTTGCCGCGCTGGCCCGCTGGCGTGAACAGGGCATTCCGGTCATCACGGGCTGCCCCAGCTGCGCACTGATGTTCCGGACCGACCTGCCGGAATTTTTCCCGGACCTGGCTGAAAAGCACGGCGCTACCCCGCTGGAGGACGCCCAGGAATTTCTGCTGGGCTGCGCGGAACGTGGCGAATTGCAACTGGACGCCAAAACGGCAGGCGCCTGCCTGCCCGAACTGCGCGTCATCTACCACGCGCCCTGCCATTTGCGCGCCCAGGGCAACGGCCTGCCGGGTCTGGAGCTGCTGCGCCGCCTGCCGGGCGTCATGGTCCGGAATGCCGATGCCGGGTGCTGCGGCATCTCCGGCAGTTATGGTTTCAAAAAAGAAAAATACGACATCGGCCAGGAGATCGGCGCGGCTCTTTTCAAAGCCGTGCGCGAAAGCGGGGCCCATATCGCCGCTTCCGAATGCGGCACCTGCCGCGTGCAGATTCTGCACGGCAGCGGCCTGCCCTGCCTGCACCCCGTGAGCATCGTCCGCCAGCGCCTGGAGGCCCTGCGCCCCGCGTAACACGCTGCAAGCGGCAATGTTAACCGGATCAAAAGACGGCCCGTCCCCTCAATCTTGGAGGGTGCGGGCCGTCTCTGCCTTTCGGAGCAGAACTTTCCGAAAAACCACAGCCGTTACGGCGGCTGCATATATGGTCGCCGATCTTGTCGGAACCGCAGACAAAATGAAAAGAGTCCGGATATCATATCCGGACTCTCGAACATTTTGTGGTGCGCCCGAAGAGATTCGAACTCCTGACCTACAGGTTCGTAGCCTGTTGCTCTATCCAGCTGAGCTACGAGCGCGTAACAAAGGAAACTATACTAAGCGGCATGCTTCGTCAAGAATTTTTTGTAACTATTTTTGCTTGCATGCCGGATAAATTTTCAAATCTATTACCGCCTTGGCGGCATCCACATAAACCATGCCCTGCCGAAAGTCCGAAGACAAACGGCAAAAGACATTACACCGTTTTATTCAGCTTCAATGCCGTTAACGGCGCGGGCCAGACGCGAGATCTTACGCGCGGCCTTTTTCCAATGCAGAGCACCCTTTCCGGCGGCCTTGGCCAACACGGAAGTGGCGAGAGTCAGGGCGTTGTCGGCCAAGCTCTTGTCCTTGCCCTGGATGGCGGCGCGCACGTCCTTGATGGCGCTTTTCACGCGGGTACGGGCGGCACGGTTGCGGGCGGCCCTGTTGAGGCTCTGTTTGTGACGTTTGATGGCTGACTTATGGTTGGCCACGGTATTCCTCCACTATGTTGGGCTTGCCCGCGCAAGCCATGATCCCAGATCAGCGGCACTGCCGCCGGATGACAGCAACAGAGATGTTGTGAATCAGCGTTATTAGCGCAAGCCTCGCTGCCTGTCAAGCAATTTTGCCGTCGCCGGCGCCACTTACAACTGCAAGGCCGCGAAATCGGCCAGCCGGGCGAAGCGCGATCCCAAGGCCTGGAGCATGGCCAGGCGGTTGCGGCGCAAGGCCGCGTCTTCGCACATGACCATCACGCCGTCAAAAAAGGCGTCCACAGCCGGGCGCACCTCTCTGAGGGTCGCCAGAGCCGCGCCGTGATCGCCGGAAGCCCGGAATGCGTCCAGACGGGGCAGCAAGGTTTCCATGGTCTCGGCCAGAGCCTTTTCCGGCGCTTCGCGCAACAGGGCCGCATCCCAATGCTCGGGCAGCGTTTCTGCGGCGGCCTGCTTACGCACGATATTGGCCACCCGCTTAAAGGTCTGCACGGCCTCGGCATAGCCCGGTTCCCGGCTGAAGGCCGCCAGCGCCGCCAGGCGCGCGCCGCTGTCGGGCACCTGGGCCGCGCCAGCGTTCAACGCCGCGTCCACCAGCAGGGTATCCTGGCCCCGGCTCAGGAAATAATTGCGCAGCCTGGCCGCGAAGAATTCCATGAGTTTGTCCAGAGCCTCGTCCGGCGGCAACTTCCACTGCCGTGTGCCATAGAGTTCCCG
>ERZ857998.3712-NODE-3712-length-12065-cov-3.034055_pt1 | contig 12065 bp, 11 predicted proteins | sample MGYA00519954_ERZ857998 | MGnify/ENA primary metagenome ERZ857998 (study PRJEB31778, sample SAMEA3449424) | human gut metagenome | biome: human gut; feature: human-associated habitat; material: faeces | place: United Kingdom | collected 2010/2012 ...
GCCCGCGATGAGCTCCTTGCGGCCGGGGAGCTTGTCCTCCATGCCCAGCTCCTTGAGCAGGGTTTCGGAGCAGACCTGCACGCTGTGGCACAGGCCCACGGTCTTGACCCCGGTGTAGCGCAGCATGTACCCGGTGAGCATGGCCATGGGGTTGGTGTAGTTCAGGAACAGGGCGTCCGGGCAAACCTCCTCCATGTCCCGGGCAAAGTCCGCCATGACGGGAATGGTGCGCAGGGCGCGCATGATACCCCCGATGCCCAGGGTGTCGCCGATGGTCTGGCGCAGGCCGTACTTCTTGGGCACCTCAAAGTCGATGATGGTGCAGGGGTCGTACAGGCCCACCTGAATGGCGTTGATGACAAAACGCGCGCCGCGCAAAGCTTCCTTGCGGTTTTCCACGCCCAGATAGGTTTCGATGGTGGCCTTGCTACCGTTGTTGCGGTTGATGGTGTCCAACATACGCTTGGAATCCTCCAGGCGTACGGCGTCGATATCGTACAGCGCGATGACAGAATCTTCCAGCGCCGGGGTCATCATGGAATCACCCAACACATTCTTGGCGAACACCGTGCTGCCCGCGCCCATAAACGTAATTTTCGGCATGCTATGTATCCTTTCCTGCGGCGAAGCGCCGCTTTTTTTGAAAAGGGACTGTGAAGAAACTTTGGTTGTTCTTTCACAGTCCCTCAGACTGTCAAAAACCCCGAGGAGAGCGCGAGAGGGCCGAAGCCCTTTCGCGCTTTAATCGTCCCCGACGGAGTGTACGGCGGGGGAGCTTGTTCCCCCGCCATTGGGGCTGTGAAAAAACTTTTGGTTTTTTCACAGCCCCATAATGCAATCCCTTAGATTTCCGGGATGACGACGTCGATTTCCTTGCCGAGCTGCGCGGACTTGACGATGTGATCGATGATCGCCTGGTTGTACAGGATCTGGCTGGAGGGAATCGGCGGCTCGCCCTTATCCCACACCGCATCCAGGAAGGAGCGGATCTTCAGATCGAACAGGCCCTCTTTGGTCTTGAGGATCGGGATCTCGGTCTGCGTCTGCTCGCCGGCCACGTCGTGATACAGCGTCATAGCGCCGCCGACGGTGCCGTTCCAGCAATCGGTGGAAGGAATGCGCAGCGCGCCTTCCGTGCCCAGGATGACCGTGTCGCCAGGGGTGTCCAGGTGCATGGCCCAGGAAATGCGGAAGTCGAGGATGATGTCGCCTTCCAGGCGCACGAACGCTGCCGCGAAATCTTCCACGCCAAAGCGCGCCGCGTTTTCAGCCGCGGTGTGGAACTTATCGGGGCGCTGATACTTCGGGTTGGTGCCGAAGAAGTTGGAGGTATAGCCCGTAACGGTGAGGGGCTTGGGATAGCCGATGGCGTTGAGCACCATGTCCAGCGAATAGCAGCCGATATCGCCCATGGCGCCGATGCCGCCGGTGGACTTTTCGATAAAGGTACTGTTCGGGATGCCGCGACGGCGGCCGCCGCCGGTCTGGATGTAATAGATCTTGCCCAGCACACCGCTGTCCACGATGCGCTTGATCATCTTCATATTTTCATCCATGCGCGGCTGGAAGCCGATGGAGAGCAGCTTGCCGCTCTTTTTCTCGGCACGCATGATTTCCACAGCCTCTTCGGTGGTGACGCACATGGGCTTTTCCAGCAGCACGTTCACGCCCGCGTTGAGCGCGTCGATGGTGGTCTGCGCGTGGGCCACGTTATAGGTGCAGTTGCTCACCGCGTCGAGCTTTTCCGCCTTCAGCATGGAGGCGTGATCCGGATAATACCGCGCGCCTTTTACGCCCCACTGCTCGGCGAACGCTTCCGCCTTGCCGGGGATCAGGTCGGCCAGGGCGACGATTTCCACATCGTCCATTTTGAGGAGGCTCTGAATATGGGATTCGGCGATCCAGCCGGTGCCGATGATGCCGTACTTCAGCTTGCCTTCGCGCTTTTTGGTTTCTGCCGCTACGCTTTGCGTAGTCTGATTGAGCACTTCATCGCCGTTTTTTGCCATGACAATCTCTCTCCTTTGCAATTGGTGCGTGGCTACATACACATGATACCCCGTTTTTTGCGCGCTGTCAAGAAAAACATTGCGGCGGGACAATTTTCGGCGAATAGCACACGCAGAAGGAGGGGAAAATTATGGCGCGGCGCATTTTATGATGAAAAACGGCCGCGCCAGACGCTTATGCCGTCGTGAGGGCTTCCGCCTGTTCGAGCAGGGCGAGGGAGCGCTCGATGTTTTCTTGTTCGAGAGAAAGGAGCCGCGCGGCCAGATCCTGCGCGCTGGCCTGCGCGCCTTCAAAATCCGCGCGCGCCTTTGTGAGCTCGATCACGCCCATGGTATTGCCCTGGATCAAAAGGCCCGCCATGTGCGGGGTGCTCTTATCGGTCAGCGTACTCATGCGGATGCCGGTCCATGTGCAGGCGCGTTCCATGCAATTCACGCCGTCCGGGCGCTCGCCGTGCCCGGCGAGCAGGTTTTCCGCTTCGCGCACCACATTCTGGTATTCGGTTTCCTGGCGGTAGATTTCGTTGCGCAGGTTGGTATCGTCCGTGATGTCCAGGATGGCGCGCAGTGAGGTGAGCCCGGTTCGCGCGCCCGACCAGACTTCGTTGAGCAATTCTATGGTGGGGTCCATGCGTATCCCTCCTGTTCGTTTTGGGCTTATCTTATCGAAAATTGGCGCGCGGCATGCGTGGAAATATCTCGCTTGCGCGCCAGAAAGCGCCGGTTTTCGCGGCGTGTGCGGCTAAATTTTGAATATATTATGGAGCTTGCCGCAAATGGCTTGCCGGATGGCGCGCAATCCGTTATAATGGAAGCATAACGGCAATGAGGTGAGAATTATGTCCATGTGTCCCTTGATTTTGATTTGCGACGACGACCCCGTGGTACATGAGTCGCTGGGGATCTACTTAAAGAGCGAAGGATTCGAGTCCGCTTCTGCCTTCGATGGGCAGCAGGCGCTGGAAATGAGCGAATCGCTCCATCCAGACCTGATCGTTTTGGATTTGATGATGCCCAAGATGTCGGGCACGGACGTGTGCCGCACCATCCGGCAAACGTCCAATAAGCCCATCATCATGCTCACGGCCAAGAGCGAGGAAATCGACAGGATTCTGGGCCTGGAGCTAGGCGCGGACGATTACATTGTGAAGCCCTTCAGTCCGCGCGAGGTGATTGCGCGCATCAAGGCGGTGCTGCGCCGGTTTGCTGAGCCCGTGGTGCCGGACAACACCATCGTGCGTTTCCCGCAGTTGGAAGTGAACCTGGGCAATTATCAGGTGAAGGCCAAGGGCCAGGTAATCGCCTGCACGCCCAAGGAAGTGGAAATTTTGCACCTGCTCTCCTCCAACGCGGGTCAGGTGTTCAGCCGGGAACAGATTCTCTCGCGCGTGTGGGGCTATGATTTCTTCGGCGACACCCGCACGGTGGATACGCATATCAAGCGCATTCGCCAGAAACTGCCGCAGGAGGGCGTGCCGTGGTCGCTGGTGACGGTGTACGGCGTGGGCTATAAGTTTGAAGTGCGGCAGGATGAGGCGCGGGCGCAATGAGAAATAGCGCTCTGGTCGTCCGCATATTCGTCGTCGTCTTTACCGCGCTGTTCTTTACCGCGCTGTTGACCGCGTTATTGTTCAGCGCGGTTTCGCGCGTGTCCTTCGCCCGCATGAAGGAGGAAGAACTGCGCCCGCGCGCGGAAGCGCTGGGCAATCTGTTCGTTGCTTTCAGCAAAGAGAGCGAAGAGGATGTGATCGAGTCCATCATGAACTCCCGCGTGGGAGACGAATCGCTCCTGGGCGCGTACGGTATCTTGGTGGATTCCGATGGCAACATGCTGCACAGCAGCGGGATGGATGAGAGCATTTTACAATGGTTTGAGCCGGTTTTTGCGCGCAGCCTGGCGGGCGAGGCGGTAGCCACCAGCGATTATGGCATCATCCCCACGCAGAATATGGTGTTCGTGAGCGTACCCATTCGGGATGGCGCGCAGATTTTGGGCGCGATCATCCTATTTGTGCCGCTTTACGAGGCGATGACCGCCATGGGCGGCCTGGTCGGCGCGCTGATGCTCTCGCTGCTGGTGGTGCTGCCGTTCGTTTTCGTGATGGTGTTTTTCCTGGTGCGGCGCATCGTCAACCCGTTGCGCGAAATGCGCGATGTGGCCATGGCCATGGCCGCGGGCAATTTCAAGGTACGCGCGAGCGACGAGTGGCGCGGTGAGGTAGGCCAACTGGGCCGGTCTTTGAACTACATGGCGGGCGAGCTTTCCAAAACGATCTCCGATGTGGAATTCGAGCGCAACCGCCTGCGCTATGTGGTGGACGGGCTGAGCGAGGGCATCATCGCGGTGGACCAGCTGGGCCGCGTGACGCACCGGAACCCGGCGCTGGAAGAAATGCTGGGCGTTTCGGAAGAAAGGCTCGATAACCCGGAGCAAATCGCGGATGACAATATCCGCGATGCGTTCAAGAATGTGCTGCAAAGCGGCGAACCCGCCAGCCTGCAGATGGAAGCGCCGGATAAGACCAAAATCATCCGCGTGACCATCACTCCGATCCATGATGACCGGGGCGAAACCGCGGGTGCGGTGGGCATGTTCCTGGACATCACGCAATCCGAGCGCCTAGAGCGCACGCGGCGCGATTATGTGGCCAACGTTTCCCACGAATTGCGCACGCCGCTTACCGCCGTGCGCGGCTTGATTGAGCCGCTGCGCGACGGTATGGTGCGGGACGAGGATACCCGCAAGCGGTATTACGACATCATCCTGCGCGAAGTGTTGCGCCTTTCCCGCCTGATCGACGATTTGATGGAGCTTTCCCGCCTGCAATCGGGCGCGATCGCCGTGGAAGTGCATCCTTTGGATATCCGCGAGTTGCTGCTGGACATTTGCGAGCGCTATGCGAACATCGCGCGGGAAAAGAACCGCAATTTTACCTGGGCGGACGCCATTGAGGATTGCCCGCGCGTGGTGACCAACCCGGATCGCATCGAGCAACTGATGGTGATCCTGTTGGACAACGCCATCAAATACACCAGCGAAGGCTGCACCATTGGCGTGGATTTGATTTGGAACACCGAGCGGGTGACCGTTACGGTGTTTGACAATGGCCAGGGCATTGCCGAGGCCGACCTCCAGCACGTCTTTGAGCGGTTCTATAAGGCGGATAAATCGCACAGCACCAAGGGCAGCGGCCTGGGCCTGTCCATCGCCCGGGAGCTTTTGCGCTGGATGGGCGAGGACATTTGGGTGAAGAGCAAGGTGGGCGAGGGCACGGCGTTTTCCTTCACCATCCGGCGGGAAGTGCCGTGATCTTGAGGGAACCCACGTCCGCCCCGGAAAAACCGCCGTGGTCATCGCTGCCACAAGTTTCATATAGCTTCTTTTCGCGGCACAGCGTGCGCAATAGCCAGGTGGTTTTCCGGTCGTGCCGGGGATAGTGGCATTCGATGCCGTCGAACGCCAATTCCAGCGCCTGTCGCACCTGTTTTTCCAAGGGGTCGCCAAAAGTTTCGCGCGGGTGGGCCAGCACGGCCTGCCCGCCGCTTTCGTGAATCACGCGGATGGCGTTTTCCGTGGCGATAAACCCCTGATCCGCGTAGCGCACGCCATAGTCGCCGTACAGGCGCAGGGCCTGTTTCGGCGCGGCCACGATGCCTTTGTGCGCCAGGTAGTATAGCGCCTTCCAGCCGCCCTTTTCGCGCATCTCTGGAAAAAACGCGTATTCTTCGCGGCTAACGTTTTTGCCGCGCGCGGCGAGCCGGTCGATCAGGATATCGCTCATGCCATCGAGTTTCGCGCGGCTGTCCTGGAGCATAGCGAGAAATGCGGCGTTCGCAAAATCTGGAAAATACGCCAGCACATGGACCAGTACGCCGCGTAGAACCGTGTCTACTTCCGCGGCGGGAATCAGGCGGATGCCGGCCCGCGCGCACAAGGGAGCGGCCTCCTGGCTGCCGGAAATTTTGTCGTGGTCAGCAATGGCCAGCGTCGTTACGCCGGCTGCCTTGGCCTTTTCCACCATTTGCGCGGGGGAAAGCGCGCCGTCCGAATGCGTGGTGTGTACATGCAAATCCACATATCCCATAGCGGCACTCCTTTTTGCCAGTCTTGTTCCTATTGTAACGCATTATGCGGGGAAATGTACAGAGAAAACGGATGTTGAACGAAAAAAATTTTGGCTAAGCGAGCGGCCGCCGTTGACGGAGCGCGCGCAAAATGCTATACTTTTTTTGACGGAGCGGCGCGGGCACAATTGATTTCTGACGGCTCTGGCGTAGAAGAAAACGGAGGGCACGGTTATGCAGCCGACGGTGTTGATCACCAGTGAGAATTTTGGCCGGTTTTCGCAAGAGGGGCGGCATGTCTTGGAAGAGGCCGGGTTGCGCATTATCGACAATCCTTATGGACACACATTTTTGCACCGGGAACAGATCCTGCCGATTGTAGGGGAAGCGGATGGCATCATCTGCGATATGGAAAAGATCGATCGGGAAGTGATCGACGCTGCGCCCAGGTTGAAGGTCATTGCGCGCCGCGGCGTGGGGATCGATTCGGTGGACTGGCGCTATGCGCAGTCCAAGGGCATTGAAGTGGCGCGCACCACAGGCGTGGTGGAAAGGCCCGTGGCCGAATTGGTGATGGGATATATTTTGGAATTTTCCCGGCACATTTCGGCGATGAGTTCCGCTATGCACGCTGGGCGGTGGCAGCGCATTTCCAGCCATAGCGTGACCGGGCATACGCTGGGAATCGTGGGCATGGGCAACATCGCTTGGGAAGTCGCCCGCCGGGCCGCCGCTTTTGATATGCGCATCCTGTATTACAGCCATCGCAGGAACGAGCGGGCGGAAGAGGCGTTTGGCGCGCAGTATGCGCCGCTGGAAACGCTGCTGGGAGAAGCGGATTTCGTTTCGCTGCACGTGCCATTGACAGAGGAAACCCGGCATATGATGGACGCGCAGGCGCTTGCTTGCATGAAGAAGGGCGCGTATTTGATCAATACGGCGCGCGGCGCTGTGGTGGACGCGCAGGCGTTGGCGGATGCCCTGCGTTCAGGGCAGCTTGGCGGCGCGGCGATCGATGTGTTTGATGGGGAACCTTGTACGGATAGCCCGTTGCACGGCTTGGATTCGGTGATTTTGACGCCGCACATTGGCACGTATACCCAAGAGATCTATGTGCGCATGGATGTAGAGGCCGCGCGCAATGCGGTGCGCTGTTTGACTTGTTGAAGGGATCATTGCGCGAATACGCTGGCATGCTTTGTATGCCAGCGCATTTTTTTGGAGGATGAAATGGAGCCATGCGGCCGCTTGGCAAATTTGTAGAAGGCTATGGCGTTAAAAAGCAAACAAAGGCGAACGAATTGTAATATTTTGAAACAATATTGAAATATTTGCCTGGATATATTACAATAGTAATGCAATTAAATTTCTTTTGCTGGAGTGATTTTGCATGGTTCGCTTGGATCCCATACCATTCGATCAGGTACGCAGCATCACGTTTTCTGTGAAGGATTTGCAGGGGCTGGAATTGACCATCGTCCTATTTTCTCGCGCGAAGCAGCGCTATGCACGCATAACGGTTGCGTTGCAGAACGACACGTCGGTAGAAGCGCCATGGGCCAATCCCATTGTTTGCGATACGCCCATTTCGGAAAAGAAGTTCCGCCGGTATTTTTCCGCCATACAGTCCTTTGATGTGGAAGGCTGGAAAGCGCAATATGGGGATGCGTCCGAAGGAGATTCCTGGAGTTTTCGCATAGAAATGAAGGATGGGTATGTGATTCATTCCCAGGGGTGCGGAGACTATCCGGCGGAATGGTTTGAACTGGTGTATTTGTACGATCAACTGTGTCCATTTTGGCGTTGCTTTGCCACCCGCCGGCGCGCCATGCCGATTGGCATCGTGGCCGGATAGAACGCGACTGTGGAAAAATGCCGTCGAACAAAGAGGATTTGGAGCCGAAAGGCCCCACATCCTCTTTTTGTGGTACAATTCATGCCCGAGGAGTATTATGCGCCAAGGAGAGAAAGAATTTCCAGAACTATAGGGCTGCGAAAGAACTAGCGTTGACGAAAAACCTGCCCCGGGGCGAAATCGTGCTGCGCGTGGGCGCGCTCGCCAACGGCGAAGCCGTCATGAGCGTGGGCTTTGAGTACAGCGGCGAATTGACCCAGCCCGCGGGCGAAGTGAAAGTCACCCTTCCCGCCGCGCTGCTGGAGGGGTATACGCTAACGCTGCTGGAGGCGGACGGCGCGGAAAGCGAGCTCCCCTTCGCGGTCGAGGACGAAGAAATTTCCTTCACGCTGGACTTTACGCCGGTGGAGGATGAGGAACCTGTCCCTGTCCGTGTGATCCGCCTGATCCCTGTCGCCGGATAATGCACGACTTGCCAGGCGGCGAAACCGCAAAACGCGCGGTTTCGCCGCTTATTTTTTGCCCTTTATTGGCGATTGCGGCGGCAAATCATCCGCAAAACAAGCCGAAAACCCTCTATCAAGGTTTTCGGCCCTTCAAATATGGTATACCACAAAATCTCAATTTATGCCAGCGACCGCGGCACGCAAATGCGCGATTTCTTCTGCCCGTTCCTCAAAAGGCGTGGGCGTTTCTAGAATCAGCGGCAACCCAGCCACGCGCTCTTCTCGCGCGATGGCCACAAACGCGTCCCAGCCGATTTGGCCTTCTCCCAGCCGCGCATGCCGATCCTTGCGGCTGCCAAGGGGATTCATGCTGTCGTTGATATGAATGGCCTTGAGCCTGGCAATGCCGATTTCCCGCTCAAACGCGTCCACCACAGCGCCGAAATCGCGCACATCGTACCCCGCGTCAAACACGTGGCAGGTATCCAGACACACGCCAATGCGCACGGAGGATTCCACCCGGTCAATCACATAGCGCAGTTGGGCAAAATCGCCGCACAGCTCGCTCCCCTTCCCCGCCATGGTCTCCAGGAGAATCGTGGTTTCGCATCCTTCCGGCACATTTTCACGCAAAAATTCCACCAACCGATCGAGTCCCGCCTCAATCCCCTGCCCCACGTGGCAGCCGGGATGCAGGTTGTACATGGCCTGTGGGAAAGCCTGCAGTTTTTGCAAGTCATCGCGAAACGCGTATTGCGCGAATTCCTGGGCGCGCGCATGAATTGCGCAGGGATTGAGCGTGTAGGGCGCATGCGCCACGACCACTTCGATGTTTCCCGCGCGCATTTTTTGCAAGGCTTGCCGCATGTCTGCTTCGTCGTACGCACGAACCGCTCCGCCGCGTGGATTGCGCGTGAAATATTGAAAGGTATTCGCACCGATGGATAGCGCCCGTTCCACCATTGCGGTGTATCCGCCCGCGGCGGGAATATGACAGCCGATTTTCACGCCCATATTTTGATTTTCCTCCACTCGACGCATTCTCATATCAATAATACCCAGAAATTGTGCGCTTGACAAGTGCCGGTGCTTCGTCGTATAATTTTACAAAAATACAGGAGGCGCATTCCCATGCAGCAATTTCAAATGCTGTTTCCCGGCGGCAAGGCCAAGGCGCTTACGCTGAGCTATGACGACGGCGTGGAACAGGATCTTCACTTGATCGAACTGATGAAGCAACACGGCGTAAAGGGCACATTCAACTTGAACTCCTCGCTTTTTGCGCCGGAAGGCACGGTCTACCCCGCGGGCCAAATCCACCGCCGCATGTCGCGCGCGCAGTGCAGAGAGGCCTATGACAACGAATATTGCGAAGTGGCGTTGCATGGCGCGACGCATTCCTTCCTGCAAGCGCAGCCCACCGCCCTGGCCATGCACGAAATTATCACCGACCGCAGGCAGATGGAAGAAATGTATGGCCGCACGATTCGCGGAATGGCGTATCCATATGGTACATATTCCGATTCTGTGGTCGATATCCTGCGCCTTGCGGGCGTCGCCTATTGCCGCACGACGCAATCGCACCTGAATTTCCGCTTGCCAGAGGATTATCTGCGCTGGGGCGCGACCTGCCACCACAAAAATGCCGCGCTGATGGATCTGTGCGACGCTTTCCTCGGAGATGTGCCGCGCAACGAATACCCGCGTCTGTTCTATTTGTGGGGACATTCCTATGAATTTGAGGCCGATGGCAACTGGCAGGTGATGGAACAATTCCTGCAAAAAATGGGCGGACGCGAGGAAATCTGGTATGCCACCAACATCGAGATCTACGACGCGCACCAGGCGTTCAACCGCCTGATCTTCTCTGCCAATGGGAAACTCGTGACCAATCCTTCGTATTACCCAGTGTGGGCGCGCTGCGATGGCGAAACCATCCAGATCCCCGGCGGAGCGACTGTGCGGCTGTAAAGCGGCTGCATGCACAAAAAAGTACAAAAGAAAAAATGAGGAGACGAAAACATATGGCAAAGCTAACGGGTCTTGCGCACATCGGCGTATGCGTTTCAAACATGGATCGTTCGGTGGCTTTTTATCAGGACGTGCTCGGCCTCGCGCTGGAAAAGCGCTTCACCATGGCCAATGGCTCAGAACTCGCTTTTTTGCGCGTGGGCGATTGCACCATTGAACTGATTTGCCGCCCAAGCGGCAATGTACCCAGCGCGCCGGGCCAGGTAGATCACATCTGCTTCGACGTATGCGATATTGAACCTTTGGTCGAGCGCCTGCGCGCGCAAGGCGTATCTTTCCTATCCGAATCTGTGTCCACCATGCAGGGTGGGCTTGCGGGCATCAAAAACATTTTCCTCACCGGCCCGGATGGCGAACGCATCGAATTTTTCGACCAGTCCGGTGCTAAGGCTTAGTTGCACATCGGTAGATGGGCGCTGTGTTCCTGCGCAGCGCCCCCATTTTTGAGGGAGGAAGCGCCATGGTACTTCATATGATCGGCAACGCGCATCTCGATCCTGCTTGGTTTTGGCAATGGACAGAGGGATACCACGAAGCCAAAGCGACCTTCCGTTCCGCGTTGGATCGGATGAACGAATATCCGGATTTTGTTTTCACCTGTTCTGCCGCCGCGTACTATGAATGGATCGAGCAGGATGAACCAGAAATGTTCGCGGAGATTCGCCGCCGCGTGCAGGAAGGCCGCTGGGCCATTGTGGGCGGCTGGTGGATCCAGCCGGATTGCAACGCGCCCTGCGGGGAATCCTTTGCCCGGCAAGGGCTCATTGCGCAGCGCTATTTCCAGAGCCGGTTTGGCATGCGCGCGCACACCGCCTACAATGTGGATAGCTTCGGCCACAACGGTATGCTGCCGCAGATTTTTCGCCTGAGCGGGATGGAGAATTACGTTTTCATGCGCCCCATGAAGCTCGAAAAGTCTCTGCCTGCCAACATTTTTCTTTGGGAATCGGCGGATGGGAACCGCGTTAAAGCCTTCCGCATTCCCATCGCCTATTGCACTTGGGAGCCGGAGTTGCGCGAGCGCATGGAGGAATGCCTGCGTGAGATGCCGCCGGAAGCGCCTGCCACCATGGGCTTCTATGGCGTGGGCAACCATGGAGGCGGCCCTACAAAGGAAAATATCGAATCCATCTTGCGCTGGAAAGGCGAAATGCAGATGGAATTTTCCTCTCCCGACCGTTTCTTCGCCAATGTATCCGCGGAGGGTCTGCCCGTGGTGTGCGGAGAATTGTTTCACCACGCCAGCGGGTGCTATAGTGTGCACTCTGGCGTGAAAAAGTGGAACCGTCAGGCGGAGAACGCGCTGCTGACGGCAGAAAAATGGTGCGCCATCGCCGCAAAGGTACTTGGCCGCGCGTATCCCGCGGACAACTTGCGCCGCGCCTGGAAGTGCGTGCTGTTCAACCAGTTCCACGACATCCTATCCGGCACCTGCGCGCCGGAAGTGTATGAAGACGCGCGCAACCAATATGGCGAGGCGCTTTCCATCGCCCAGCGCGCAGCCAACTCGGCCATGCAAGCGCTTGCGTGGCGCATTCGCATTCCGCAGGAAGAAGGCGCGCGACCCATTGTCGTATTCAATCCGCACGCCTTTGCCGCCAAGCTTGCCGTAGAATTGCAATCGGCCGACGCGCCTGGCTGCGCGCTGTTTGATAGCGA
>ERZ857998.3713-NODE-3713-length-12061-cov-3.721806_pt1 | contig 12061 bp, 9 predicted proteins | sample MGYA00519954_ERZ857998 | MGnify/ENA primary metagenome ERZ857998 (study PRJEB31778, sample SAMEA3449424) | human gut metagenome | biome: human gut; feature: human-associated habitat; material: faeces | place: United Kingdom | collected 2010/2012 ...
AAATCATCGCCGCCCAGGCGGTTGTTACCGCTGGTTGCGAGCACCTCAAATACATCGTCCGCGATCTCCAGGATAGAGACGTCAAAGGTACCGCCACCCAGGTCATAGACCATAATTTTTTGGTCGTTGTTCTTATCGAGGCCATAAGCAAGTGCCGCCGCGGTCGGCTCATTGATGATACGAAGCACCTCAAGCCCCGCGATCTTGCCGGCATCCTTGGTCGCCTGCCGCTGCGCGTCGCTGAAATACGCCGGCACGGTGATGACCGCCTGGGTGACCGTTTCGCCCAGATAACTCTCCGCGTCCGCCTTGAGCTTTTGCAGCACCATTGCGGAAATCTCCTGCGGGGTATACTTTTTGCCGTCGATCTCTTCCTTGTGATCCGAACCCATCTCACGTTTGATCGACATGATTGTGCGGTCGGGATTGGTGATCGCCTGGCGTTTTGCAACCTGTCCAACCAGGCGTTCCCCATTCTTGGTGAACGCCACGACGGAGGGTGTGGTTCGTCCGCCTTCCGCGTTGGGTATTACGGTGGGATCGCCGTTTTCCATAAATGCCACGCAGGAATTGGTGGTGCCCAAATCGATACCAATAATTTTACCCATACTACAAAGTCCTCCTACTCTTTCCTTCTCAAACTCTTATACCATTTCAAACGCTTTTATTATTCCGCAACCTTGACCATGCTATGACGAATGATCCGGTCGCCTACGCGGTACCCCTTCTGGAACACCGCGATGATCGCTCCGCTCTCCTTGCCGTCGACCGCCTCCTGCATGACCGCCTCATGGATATTGGGATCAAACTTACCCGTGGTATCGATCTCGCTCATGCCCATTTTCTGCAGCGTTTCCAGCAGTTGACGATGTACAAGCTTCACGCCCTCGTGCCATGAGGAATCCTCGGCGGAACCGTTTTCCATCGCGCGATCAAAATTATCCAGCACCGGCAGCAGCGATTTGATGCATTCGCGACGCCCCTCTTCAAGGCTGTCCGTGCGGACCGCAGCATTGCGGCGCCGGTAGTTGTCGAAATCCGCCTGATTGCGCTGCAGCAGGGCGACGGTTTCCTCCTTCTCCCGCTGAAGGCTCTCGATGCGCTCGCGGGCTGTCTTCATCTCTTCTGCAGTGAGCACATAGGTTTCCGGCGCTGTCTGCTCGGTTTCGGGGGCGGCGATATCCTGTGTCTGCTGCGCCGTTTTTTCTTCCACTTCCACAGTCGCTTCCTTCTTTTTCTTACTCAATTTTGTGTTCGTCCTCCTCGGTATAATTGCTCAGCACTTCGCTCAGGCTCCGCTGCATGAATTCCAGAACCGAAAGCACCTTGCCGTAATTCATGCGTGTCGGGCCTATGATGCCGAGCGAGCCCATCGGCATATCGCCGATACGATAGGTTGCTGTGACAACGCTGCAATCCTGCAGCGGCTCAAGCTCGTTTTCCGAGCCGATGGTGATCGAAAACTCCAGCGTGCTGGCCTTCTTCAGCATACCATAGAGCGCCTCGCGCCCCTCGACCGCGGCAAGAAACGTCCTCGCCTTGTTCATATCGCTGTATTCCGGATAGTGCAGCATGTTGGTTGCGCCGGAGAGCTCCACGCTGCGCGCATTCGGCTCCATCTGCCGCTGAATCGTCTCGACGATCTGCGTCAAAAACGCTTTGCGCTCCCGAAGATCCGCGCTGAGCTCCATCAGGATCCGATCTCCAACCATATCCATGCGGCAGTCGAACAGCCGCGCGGTCAGCAGCCGGGAGAGCTGCTCGAGTTCATCGGCGCGCATATAGTTCGGCACATGAATGATCGCGTCGCGTGCAAACCCCGTGTCCGTCACAACGACCAACAGCGCGCGCCCCTCCGTCAGGGGAACGAGCTGGATATGTCTGAGACGGTTGTAATCCAGCGCGGGCGGCAGCACCATGGCGGTGTACTGCGTGACCTCGGAGAGCGCCTGCGCCGTCTGCTGCATGACAGACTCCAGTTCGTCAATCCGCTTGGTAAAATACCGGCGGATGAGCTTCATCTCATCCGAAGAGAGCTGGCTGCGGCGCATTAAGCTGTCCACATACAGGCGGTACGCCTTGTCGGACGGAACGCGGCCGGCCGAGGTATGCGGCTGCTCCAGATAGCCCATCTCCTCCAGATCCGCCATCTCGTTGCGGATGGTGGCGCTCGAAAGATTCAACCCGCTGCGGCGGCTGATGGAGCGCGAACCGACGGGCGCGGCGGAGAGCACATACTCGTCGATGACCGCTTTGAGTATTCTCAGTTTTCTTGCATCCAACTCCACCGCTTGCGCCTCCCTTCTCTCGTTGTTAGCACTCATTCGCTTTGAGTGCTAACCGTTATGAAAAGAATAGCGCTAACCGGCTGTAAAGTCAAGTAAGCGCTGTTGCAAAAATGTGACAATCCGGTGAAATTGGGCCGGCGGCATTTGGAAGCGGCCTATTCGTCCGTCCGCGCATAGACCGTCATGGATACGCCTGCGTCCTGCACCAGAATATCGGCCGGCAGACGGCAGAACCGGCAGGTCACATAGTAGTCGCCCGCTGCGCCGGAAAGGTTGATGATCTCTACGGCATAGGCCACCCAAAACCACGTTCGCGGGACAAGCAAACAGATGGCGGCAAGCAGAACGCCAAGCAGAACGACCGGTGCAAGAGCAATCACGATATAGCTTCGCTTATTGAAATAGGCGCTGCTGCCCGCATAAGCGTACAGGCCGGTAAACCCATAGTGCGGCCTGACGCCGCTGAAATGCCGCATAAATACCCCATGCACAAACTCATGCAGGAGCATATAGGCGACCATAGCCGCAAGCAGCGCGATAAAGCGCAGCACATAGGCCGCCATACCCGACGAAAGATCGAACAGGGCGCCGATGGGAACGAACGGATGGGCAGCCGCAGCCAAGGCGGCCGCAATGAGCAGCGACAGTCCGTTCACCAGCAGCATGAGCCGGCGATCCCTTTGCAGGTTCAGCTCCATCAGCCGGACATATCCCGCCGGCAGCACGGTCTGATTCTGCATATCGTTTCTCCCCTTCTGTTTCGTTTTTCTGCCGCTGTAAAGCGCGCTCCCGATCATGGATCGAACAGCAGCAGCGCTTCGTTCTGCAAATCAAGGCCGCGCGCATTGAGCGAAAATGTGTCCTCCGTCTCGATTGTCCAGCCGAGACGTCTGAGCTCTGCCACCGCGTCGGGATAGGCGTCGAACAGGGAAATACCAAACCGGTCAAAAAACGCCGGCAGCGACACGCCCCGCACGGTTCTGAGCCCCAGCATCACGGTTTCAAACATCTCTTCCGCGCACACGGGGGTCAGCGTCTCCTGAGCGGGCAGGCGATCCGCCCGCAGCGCGGCCGCATAGGCCCCGAGCGTTTCGACGTTGGCGCGCCGGGTCCATACGCCGCCGACATGCATGGCGCCGTGCGCCGCCACGCCCAGCCCCAGGTATTCGCCGTTGTTCCAGTAGTTCAGATTGTGGCGGCACGCATAGCCCGCTTTTGCAAAGTTTGAGATCTCGTAGCGCAGAAAGCCCTGCCCGGACAGATAGGCCATGCCGGCGTCCTGCATGTCCGCCACAGCATCCTCATCCGGCAGCATCGCCCGGCCGGCGCGCACCTCCCGATACAGCGGCGTGCCCGGCTCAAGGATCAGCGCATACGCGGACACATGGGTGACACACCGGATGGCGCACACCGCTTGCAGCGTAGCAAGATACTGCGCTTCGGTCTGCCCCGGCAGCCCGTGCATCACGTCCACATTGATGTTCGTAAAGCCCGCATCCACGGCGCTCTGCATGGTCGAGAGAAACCGCGCACAGGTGTGGATGCGGCCAATTGCGGCGAGCAGGCCGTCGTCCGCCGATTGCAGGCCCACGGACAGGCGGTTCACGCCGGCCATGCGATAGGCGGCAAGCCGCTCGAAAAGCGCCGTGCCGGGGTTGCACTCCGTGGTGATCTCCGCATCCGTATCGATCGGATAATGCTCGCGCAGCGTATCGAGAATATCGGTCATCTGCGCGCCGGACAACAGCGACGGCGTGCCGCCGCCAAAGAACACGGTTTCTATGCGCTCCGGCTTTGGCAGCCGCTTTGCGGAAAGTGCGATCTCCCGTTTGAGCAGTTCGACATAAGCGCCTATGGATTCCGGCTCGGCAAACGAGACGAAATCGCAATAGGCGCACTTTTTGACACAGTATGGAATATGGATGTAGATCCCGGCCATCAGTTGATGCGCAGCACGCTCATGAAAGCCTCGCTCGGCACCTGCACGGAACCGACCTGACGCATGCGCTTCTTGCCCTCCTTCTGCTTCTCCAGCAGCTTTTTCTTGCGCGTGATATCGCCGCCGTAGCACTTGGCAAGCACGTCCTTGCGCACGGCCTTGACCGTCTCCCGCGCAATGATCTTGCCGCCGATGGCCGCCTGAATCGGAATTTCAAACTGCTGGCGCGGAATGACGTCCTTCAGCTTTTCCGCCACGGCGCGGCCCTTGCCATACGCCTTGTCGCGATGGACGATGGTGGACAGCGCGTCGCACATATCGCCATTGAGCAAAAAATCCAGCTTGACGAGATCGGATTTCATGTACTCGCGCAGCGCATAGTCGAACGACGCGTAGCCGCGGCTTCTCGACTTGAGCTGGTCAAAGAAATCGTAGATGATCTCGTTGAGCGGGAGGATGTAGTGCATCTCCACGCGCGTTTCCTCGATGTATTTCATGTCCACGAAGATGCCGCGCTTCTCCTGACACAGCTCCATGATCGTGCCCACATAGGCGGACGGCGTCATGATATTGGCGTCGACCATGGGCTCCTCCATGGACTCGATCTCCGTGGCCGGCGGCAGATTCGACGGGTTGTCGATGAGCCGCTCCTCGCCGTCGGTCATGCGCACGCGGTACACAACGGACGGCGCGGTTGTCACCAGATCCAGATCAAACTCCCGTTCCAGCCGCTCTTGAATAATTTCCATGTGGAGCAGGCCGAGAAAGCCGCAGCGAAAGCCATAGCCCAGCGCGACGGAGGTTTCCGCCTCGAATGAAAGGGAGGCGTCGTTGAGCTTCAGCTTGTCGAGCGCGTCCCGCAGATCGTCGTAATGCGCGCCGTCGGCCGGGTAGATGCCGCAGAACACCATCGGGTTGACCTGTTTATAGCCGGGCAGCGGCGCAGTGGCCGGACGCTCGGCATTGGTAATCGTGTCGCCCACCTTCGTCTCCGCAACGCTCTTGATGCTCGCCGCGATATAGCCGACCTCACCCGCGCTCAGCTCCTCGACAGGCCGGAGCTGCGGCAGAAAAACGCCGACCTCGGTCACGTCGAACTCGTTGCCGGTCGCCATGGAACGGATGCAGTCGCCCGGCCGCACAACGCCGTCCATCACGCGCACATAGGAGAGCGCGCCCTTATAGTTGTCATAGTAGCAGTCAAAGATCAGCGCCTTGAGCGGTGCGGCCGCATCGCCGGTCGGCGCAGGCACCTTGTCAACGATCTGCGCGAGCACCTCCTCCACATGCAGCCCGCTCTTTGCCGAGATGCACGGCGCATCCTCTGCGGGAATGCCGATCACATCCTCGATTTCATGGATGACAAGCTCCGGCTGCGCGGAGGGCAGATCGATCTTGTTGATAACCGGCATGACCTCCAGACCGTTGTCCACAGCGAGGTACACGTTCGCCAGCGTCTGCGCCTCGATACCCTGCGTGGCGTCCACCACGAGCACCGCGCCCTCGCAAGCAGCCAGCGCGCGGCTCACCTCATAGGTGAAGTCCACATGGCCCGGCGTGTCGATCAGGTTAAACATATAGCGCTTTCCGTCGGTATGCGTATAGAACATGCGCACCGCCGTCGCCTTGATGGTAATGCCGCGCTCGCGCTCAATGTCCATGGAGTCGAGCATCTGCTCCTCCATATCGCGCACGGAAACGGTTTCCGTCAGCTCCATCATGCGGTCGGCCAGCGTGGATTTTCCATGGTCGATATGCGCGATGATGGAAAAATTGCGGATCAATTCCTTCGGGTATGCCATTCGATTCAGGCCCTCCAAAAATATTCAGTTTATGATACCATCGATTGGCATGCGAACGCAACTCATTTCGCCCCGGCTGCCGCCTGTATTTTCTCAAACAGCGCCAGCGTCTCCGCCTCGCTGGACGTACCGAACAGATATATCCCGCCCGAAGTCTCCACACGAATGAACGGCGGCTGCTGCGGATCGAGACAAACCCGACAGTTACCGATGCCGCCGACCCGAAACGCGCCCTTCCAGAGCGAATCGAACGCCGTGCCGTTGATCCTGGAAACGCGCGTGTCTGCCGCAAGCGTTTCGAGCGACACATGCGCAACCGTGTCCAACGGAACGGTATACACATTCGCCAGATGGTCGGCCACGATGGCGGACTCGGTGCAGGTAATGCGGATGGGCGTGAACTCCTCCGCGATCATCCAGCCGCACATGGCCGGAATCAGCAGCAGGCAGAGTGCACAAAATACGATCATCGCTTTTCCTGCCGGACGCGCCCAGTTGACCGTGCTGCCGATGCCAATGCGGTTGTTCACGAGCGTATGCCTGTCATTCGGATTGAAGTAGATCGTGCCGAGCAGCCAGAAAGCGTCGTCATCGACGTAAATGCCCTGACCGCTGCCCTGTGTAAGGGTGCTCTGAACACGCCGGGCCGCAAGCTCCGTGCAGAGCATCAAAATCAGCAGTGCGGCGGTATAGACGCAGGTCGAAAGCAGCAGGCCGAGCACGCTGTCAAAGAACAGCCACGCCGCGATGGCGAACAGGCACGAAACATATGCCATGCCAAGCCAGAACCGGCTCCAATGATACCGCCGCACGCGCGTAAGCGTCTGTGTGACGGCGGCGGCCGCGTCAACCACCTCCGCACGGTTGCGATACAGGTACCGATAGGCAACATAGCACCCCGCCGTCAAGAGCGCGTTGGACAGATTCAGCGCCAGCATCACGCCGAACGCCGCATCACGCGGCTGCCGCAGCAGCGCGGCGAGCGGCACAAGCGAGAGCAGAACCGGCGGCAGGAACCACCACGGGCGAAGCCGGCGCGGCCGGTCGACCGCCGCGTTGGTTTCCACCAGCGTCTTTCCCGCGCCTTCCCCCGACCATCCGCTCGCCTTTTTGCATTTCTTTAAGCTGCTATGCGCTTTCACATAGACGATGTACGGCGCGGCAATCGCGAGAAGCACCCAGAGCATCAGCCAGGAAAACGCGATGGACGTATGGTGAAACAGCAGCGCCGGCAGGATCGCAGCGCTCGTCATGCCGAACGCGATCCACATGTTTCTCCGATAGGATGCGAGGATCGTCCGTACCGCTTCCGACTGCCGCGCTTCAAACGGCAGCGTCACGCCGACGACAATATTCTTCTTCGGCTTGGCCTCATTGAGCAGCAGTCCTACGATGATCGGCAGGACCGGATACATCAAAAGCATCATGAGCCACATCATATCGTTTTCCCTCCGTTTCCCCGCGCCGTTTCCCCATACAGTCGGCTGCACAGCGCCAGCGCTTCCGGTTCATCCATGCCGGCAAGCCGCAGCTCCGACAAGCACAGCCGCAGCGTTTCCATCGTTTTTTCTGGTACGGGCGCGCAGCCATCCTCCCCGCATACGATTGCGCCGCTCCTGCGGTCGGTACGGATATAGCCCTCTTGCCGGAGCAGCTGATATGCTTTGCTGACGGTCATCATATTGATGCCGCCCTCCTCCGCCAGCGCGCGGATGGTCGGCAACCGCTCTCCGCCGTGCAGCGCGCCGGTTGCAATGCCAACGACGATCTGGTTGCGAATCTGCTGATAGATCGGTGTTTCGCTTTGAAAATCCAACTGTAAAAGCATCTCGTCCTCCGTTCCCGTTTGCATCATTTATTATAATGCAAATTATGCAGAATGGCAAGCCGCTTTCCAATATAAAGGCGTCTCCGCCGTACATGGCGGGGCTTCGCACAACGGTTCACAGACACAACGATGAGATTCGCTGTGTCTGTTCTTGTATATGCTGTTTCTGTGTGATAGCATAAAATCAATCGGAACGATAAACATGAATTTGTAGAATGGAGGTCCTGTTATGAAAAAGATATTTGCAATGGTATCAGTTGTAGTAAAATGGAAATAAGGAGTAGAAATGGTAGACATTGATTCGATCATGAATTTATTGGACTGGAATAGAAGTGTAAGCGAACAAGAACGAGGTGTTAAATTAGCTAGGGATGTAAAAGATATCGGTGCGTTTATCCAGCCTTGCAACAAAAAGTACAATAAAAATGTATGGGAGAATTGTGCAAAAATCTTAGTAGAAAGAACAGATGATGAATTAACACCTTATCTCATTGAGCTGTTTGAATGGTTACAAGATATGAATTGGCCAGGAGCGTTTTATATACTTAGAAGATTGCAAACATTTACAGGCAATTCCGTTTATGATAAAGCTCTTTCTGCGTGTGTTAAACGAGCAAGAGCGTCTAAGGATAAAGTGTGGCAGAATAATCTTGAAGAACTCCACTAGCTGATGGCACAGACTATGAGATCGTTTATGTCGGAAATACTGTAAAAAATGGCATTGTGAAATCTTCTACGGGAAATTTTGAATATTTCACATCAGCGGATATTGGCTGGTGTTGGTCGCAGTTAAATACAGAACTTGTGGCAGAACCCGCCGCAGAAAGTGAATTGCCTAAATAATACATATAGACAACTTCCAGCTTGTTGAACCGAGTTAAGGGCGCACTTCTATACGTCTTTCGGTGTATCGTTGGTGTGCAGTTTTGCGCCGCGCCAAATCCTCCCTCTGACGAGGGAGGTGGATCGCCGTAAGGCGAGACGGAGGGAGAGACCATGAAAGACTACAACAAAGCGAATATCCCTCTTGCAAAAGCATTGCGAAAAAACATGACGCCATGGGAGAGAAAGCTCTGGTATGACTTTTTGCGAACTTATCCCGTGCGTTTCCAAAGGCAAAAAGCGATTGGAAATTATATCGCAGATTTCTATTGTGCGAAGGCAGGTTTGGTTATTGAACTTGACGGTGGCGGGCATTACACACCACAGCAATCGGAAAAAGACTTGATTCGCACAAAAAAATTGGAATCCATGAAATTGCGTGTGTTCAGAATTTGCAATTTGGATATTGACCATAATTTCAGCGATGTACGTGAATCCATTGATCTGGCTGTTCGGGAATCTCTCCCTCAGTCAGCTTCGCCGACAGCTCCCTCATCAGAGGGCGCCTTGGGCTGTAAAAAAAGGCAACAGGCGAACCGCTCCGTCGGTTCGCGCACGGGGATTTCGCAGAAAGAACCATAAAATCCGTCAAAAGCAGCGACCGGTGCGGTGCTCTGCGCAGCAGAAACCCCGTCAAAAAACAGAGTTTTTGACGGTCTGCAGCTCCCGCACCAGCGCAAGAAAAGAAACCCTCTCTGTGATCAAAACCGCAGAGAGGGTTTCATTGTTTTACGACGCCCTAGCTGAGCACAGCGGAGGCGCGCTCGTTATTCCGAATTCCGACGCACGGCCATGCCGCACGGAAAATCGCTGTTGAAATGGTTCGGTTAGTTCTTCGCGTCCACCTTGGCCATGTGCTCGATGAGCATCAGAACCTTGTTGGAATAACCCCACTCGTTGTCGTACCAGGCGACGACCTTAACGAACGTATCGGTCAGGGCGATACCGGCCTTGGCATCGAAGATGGAGGTGTGGGCGTCGCCAATGAAGTCGGAGGAAACAACCATGTCCTCGGTGTAATCAAGAATGCCGTTGAGCTCGTTCTCGGAGGCCTTCTTCATGGCTGCGCAGATCTCGTCATACTTGGCGGGCTTGGCCAGATTGACCGTGAGGTCGACGACGGAGACGTCCAGCGTCGGAACGCGCATGGACATGCCGGTCAGTTTGCCGTTCAGGGACGGAATGACCTTGCCGACCGCCTTGGCTGCGCCGGTGGAGGACGGGATGATGTTGTAGGAAGCGCCGCGGCCGCCGCGCCAATCCTTCATGGAAACGCCGTCAACGGTCTTCTGCGTTGCGGTGATGGAGTGAACGGTCGTCATCAGGCCATCGGTGATGCCGAAGTTATCGTTCAGAACCTTCGCGATCGGCGCAAGGCAGTTGGTCGTGCAGGAAGCGTTGGACACAAACTGCATGTCGGAGGTATACGTCTCATGGTTGACGCCCATGACGAACATCGGGGTGTCATCCTTGGACGGAGCGGACATAACGACGTGCTTTGCACCCGCCTTGATGTGGCCGGCTGCCTTTTCCTTCGTGAGGAACAGGCCGGTGGACTCCACAACGTACTCTGCGCCGACCTCGTCCCACTTCAGGTTCGCAGGATCCTTCTCGGCGGTGACGCGGATGGCCTTGCCATTGACAATCAGGGAGTTCTCGGTGTAATCGACCGTGCCGTCGAAGCGGCCGTGAACGGTGTCATACTTGAGCATATACGCCATGTAATCCGGCGTGATCAGATCGTTGATGCCAACGATTTCGATGTTGGGGTTCTTGACCGCTGCGCGGAAGACGAGACGACCGATACGGCCAAAGCCATTGATACCAACTTTTACTGACATTTTTACATGCCTCCTTATGTTCATTATATTTGTTTACCCTAAAAAACCAATGATATATTAGCGCATTTCGTCAAAAAACGCAACAAGAAAAATTTTTCCTGTCAGCGAAAATCAGTCAATGTTGATCCGCTCCGACACGATGTACAGCGGACGGCCCTTGAGTTCATCGTACATGCGTCCGAAATACATGCCCTGCAAGCCCATGCAGCAAAGCGTCACCCCTTGCAGCAGTACGATGCCATCCGCCGCCCAAAGCCATGGCGCAACGCCGACGCCGCACGCCGCACAGACGATGAGCGCCAAAAGCCCGAGTCCCGAAAGGACACACACGCCGATCCCCAGCCCTCCGGCGAGCGTAAGCGGCTTGTCCGAAAAGCCGGTGATGCCGTCCATGGCGAGGCGCAGCATCTTCTTGAGCGTGTACTTGGTGCTGCCCGCGGCGCGCTCCTGCCGCTCGTATTCGATCGGCTCCGCGTGGAAGCCCATCCATGCGGACATGCCGCGCAAAAAGCGGTTGTGCTCGCGCATTTGCAGGAATACATCCGCCACGCGCCGGTCGATGAGGCGGAAGTCGCCGGTATCGAGCGGAATCGGGTAGGCGCTCATCCAGTCGAGCAAGCGGTAATACATGCTGGCGGTGAGCTTTTTGAACAGCGTTTCGCCCTCACGCTTCAGGCGCTTTCCATAGACGATATCCGCGCCCCGCTTCCACTGCTCCACCATCTGCGGAATCAGCTCCGGCGGGTCCTGCAGGTCGACGTCGATGATGATGAGCGCGCTGCCGCGAGCGGCGTCCATGCCGCAGGTTACGGCGAGCTGATGGCCAAAATTGCGGGAGAAGGAGAGCACGCGCACCTGCGGTGCCCCGGCGGCTATCTTTCGCAGAATTTCCAGCGTGTTATCCCGGCTGCCGTCGTTGACATAGATGATCTCATACGGATGGCCGGTTGCCTGCATGGCGGCATCCATGCGCTGAAAGGACGTCTCGAGCACTTCCTGCTCGTTAAAAACGGGAATGACGAGCGACAATAGTTGTTCCGGCATCATTCTTCCTCCTGTCTGTTTTTCCAGAATTAGTATACCCCAATCCGGAGAACATTGCAATTTATCTTGCAATTTGGGCAAAATGCGGTATAATGAGCACGGGTTATTATATCCAAAAAGGAGTAACAATATATGCCAATCGTAACCAGCAAAAAGATGTTTGAGGATGCGTACAAGGGCGGCTATGCCATCGGCGCATTCAATGTGAACAACATGGAGATCATTCAGGGCATCACCGCTGCCGCCGTGCAGGAGCATGCGCCGCTGATCCTTCAGGTTTCCAAGGGCGCGCGCGCCTATGCAAACCACATCTATCTGATGAAACTGATCGAGGCGGCCGTGGAGGACGCGCAGCAGAACGCAGGCTTCGCCCTTCCGATCTGCGTCCACCTCGACCACGGCGATTCCTTCGAGCTGTGCAAGAGCTGCATCGACGG
>ERZ857998.3717-NODE-3717-length-12053-cov-6.162444_pt1 | contig 12053 bp, 10 predicted proteins | sample MGYA00519954_ERZ857998 | MGnify/ENA primary metagenome ERZ857998 (study PRJEB31778, sample SAMEA3449424) | human gut metagenome | biome: human gut; feature: human-associated habitat; material: faeces | place: United Kingdom | collected 2010/2012 ...
CTCAGTCGGTAGAGCAGCTGATTCGTAATCAGCAGGTCGTGTGTTCGAGTCACATTGCCAGCTCCAAAAAAGCCTGTAATCTCAAGGATTACAGGCTTTTTTCCTTACTCAGAGATCTCTTTCCGTGCATCAGACGCCCCCAAACGCCCCTATAGCAGTTTTTCCCCAAAAAAGCGCAAAAGCCGCCGGAGAAAATGTAGATGTCCATAAAACAGCATCAGTCCCGGCAGTAATGTCTGCCGGGATTGTTCTTGCCGTACATTGAAGCCATATGATATGATTAAACAGACTGATAAACTTGAGTTTATTTGATTAAGGAGAATTGAAAAAAATGTTGGAATTAAAAAGATTGTCAGTTGATGATGGCTTAGATATTTACACAATGCTGCAAGAGATCCCTGCTGAAGAAAATGGATTAATTAACAAAGCCAACGGATTAACATTTGATGAGTATAAAGAATGGCTGATTGTAAAACAGAGGGATTCTGAGCAAGAAGGGATTGTAGATGGTTGGAAAGTGCCTTCTACAACTTTTTGGCTATATGCTGATGGTATTCCGGTTGGATTTGGTTCTGTCAGACATTTTTTGACTGAGGCACTGAGAAAAGCAGGAGGAAATATCGGGTACGGAATTGCACCAGCGTTTCGTGGAAAAGGATATGGAAAAGAACTGCTGAGATTATTGCTTAATGAAGCGAAAGAAATGGGAATAGATAAAGTGTTAGTAACCATTCTTTTAGATAACATAGCATCTCAAGCTGTGGCAATAGCAAACGGAGGTGTTGTTACTGAAAGAACTGACGAGAGAGTTTTCATTTGGATTGATACTAAGAAATAAAAAGGAAAATCAATTCCAATTTGTCAAACAGTAAGGGCGCACTTCTATACACCATTCGGTGTAGTGCGGTAATATGCGATTTTGCACCGCATCCAAGCCTCCCGCGTCAGAGGGAGCCATGGATATTCCAGCCCTAACATAAAAAAAGAATCCGACCTTTGATTGCAGCCATAGGTCGGATTCACTTTTTTATGAGCAACCAGCTAACCTCCGGCGGCTCTTTTCGTTTTCCCGGGTTATTCCTTGTCCTCGAGATAGCTGCGCACCAGCTCCTGCAGCAGCTCATCGCGGTCGATGCGGCAGATGAGCGAGCGGGCGTTGTTGTAGTTGGTGATATACGTGGGGTCCTCGGAGAGGATGTACCCCACGAGCTGATTGATGGGGTTGTAGCCCTTGAGCATCAGCGAGTCGTATACCGAGGAGAGGATCTCCCGAATCTGTGCGCGATTGGATACCGTGGCGAACGGCTTGGTGGCGTCACCCATGTCCGCAACCCCCTTCAGTCAAAAATTTCTTTCTGTTATTACCATACCACAGCGGCGGGCGAGTTTCAAGGAAAATCTTACCGGATGACAGCGCCGAAGCTCTCGCGCAGCGCGTCGAGCACCGCGCGGACGGCTTCCTCGGCGTGATCGTCGGTAAGCGTACCGTCGTCCGAGCGGAGTGTCAGCGAGAAGGCAACGCTCTTCTTCCCTTCCGGGATACCGACGCCGGTGTAGACGTCGAAGAGCTTCACGCCGCGCAGGACGTTCTTTTCCGCCTTGCGGATACACTCGGTCAGCTCGCCGACGGGGACGGCGGCGTCGCACACGACGGCGATGTCGCGCGTGATGGCCGGGAAGCGCGGCAGCGGCGTGTAGACCGGCTCCGCACCCTCGAGATCGTGCAGCAGCACGACGTCGATCTCGGCGCAGTACGTCGCGCCGTCGAGCCCGTAGGCAGCGCACACGTCGGGGTGGATCTGGCCGAGCGTGCCGAGGCGCGTATCGCCCGACCACACCGCGGCGCAGCGGCCGGGATGGAACGCGGCGGTCTCCGTGTCGGCAGTGAAGCGCACGTCCGGGGTACGGGCGGCGCACAGCAGCGCCTCCACCGCGCCCTTGAGCGCGAAGAAATCCACATCGCCGCCGTAAGCGCCGAGCGTGAGCACGGTGCGCTCGTCGGCCAGCATCTTGCCGGGCTGCTTCTTGTACACGGTCGCCATTTCATAGAGCTTCGCTTCCATGTTGCGGCGGCTGAGGTTCGTGGACAGCACGCCGAGCATGGAGGGCAGCGCCGTCGTGCGCATGACGCTCGTATCCTCGCCGAGCGGGTTGAGGATGCGGTAGTTATCGCGCAGCGGGGAGTCGGCGGGCACCTTGATCTTATCGAGGCTCGACGGGCTGACGAACGAATACGTCATGACCTCGGTATAGCCCATGGCGCGGCATGCCGTTCCGAGCTTCTGCGTGAAGATGGTCTTTTCACTGTAGCCGCCCTGCGTGGCTGCGCCGCGGATGTCGGTGGCTTCGATCTTATCGTAGCCCCAGAAGCGGGCGCACTCCTCGGCGATGTCGGCGAGCATGGTGCAGTCGCCGCGCCAGGAGGGGACGGTGAGCGTATTGCCGTTGAGCTCAAAGCCGAGCGAGGTGAGCGTATCGGTCATGAACTCGCGCGGGATATCGGTGCCGAGCAGGGCGTTGATGCGCTTGTCGTCCAGCTCGATGAACGTCGTCTCCGGCTCTTTGGCGAGCACGTCGATCGTACCGTCGAACACCTCGCCCGCTCCGAGCATTTCTACGAGCTCGCACGCGCGGTCGACCGCCGGAACGGTGGCGAACAGGTCGAGGCCCTTTTCAAACCGGCCGGAGGCGTCCGTGCGCATGCCGAGGGCGATGGCCGTTTTGCGGATGGAGTGGCCGAGGAAATTGGCGCTCTCGAACACGATGGTCGTCGTTTCGTCGGTGATCTCGCTGTTCGCGCCGCCCATCACGCCCGCGAGCGCGACGGGGCCCTCGGGGTCGGCAATGACGAGCATGCCGGGCGTGAGAGCGTGGTCGTTGCCGTCGAGCGTCCGGAGAGATTCGCCCTCTTCGGCGCGGCGGACGATGATCTTGCCATCGTGCAGGCAGGCGTAGTCGAACGCGTGCATCGGCTGGCCGTACTCGAGCATGACGTAGTTCGTGATATCGACGATGTTGTTGATCGGGCGCACGCCGGACGCGCGCAGGCGGCGGCGCATCCACTTCGGCGACGGGGCGATCTTGATATTTTTCACCATGCGCGCGGTGTAGCGCGGGCAGAGCTCCGCGTCCTTGATCTCCACGGAGAGCTTTTCATGGATATCGCCGTGGCCGGCAGTCACCGTGGGCTCGGCAAACGTCAGGGGCGTGTGGAACGTGCAGGCGCTCTCGCGGGCGAGACCGCGCACGGAAAGGCAGTCGGGGCGATTGTTCGTGATTTCAAACTCCACGACGCTGTCGTTGAGACCGCAGACCTCGCGGATATCGTCGCCGGGGAGGCAATCCTCTTCGAGGATGAAAATGCCGTCCTCGATCGCGTAAGGGAAGTCGCGCTGCTCAAGCCCCAGCTCGCCGAGCGAGCAGAGCATGCCCTCGCTGAGCTCGCCGCGCAGCTTGCCGGTGCGGATCTCCTTGCCGCCGGGCAGCGTGCTGCCGTCGAGCGCGACGGGGACGAGATCGCCGATGTTGACATTCTGCGCGCCGGTGACGATCTGGAGCTCGCGCTCGCCGCCGACATCGATCTTGCAGACCCACATGTGGTCGGAGTTCGTGTGGCGCTCCATGGAGATCACACGCCCGACAACAACGCGGGAGATTTCGCTGCCGGTGACCTCCCAGCCCTCTACCTTGGAGCCGGACATGGTCATCGCGTCGCAGTATTCCTTATCGGGGGCGCCGATGGTCGTATATTCCCCCAGCCATTCTCTCGAAAGTTTCATGTCGCTACCTCCTTAAAACTGGGACAGGAACCGGGTGTCGTTTTCGTACAGCAGGCGCATGTCGCTGATCTGGAAGCGGCGCATGACGAGACGCTCGAGACCGACGCCGAACGCGAAGCCGGAGTAGACCGTCGGGTCGATGCCGCTCATTTCGAGCACGCGCGGGTGCACCATGCCGGCGCCGAGCAGCTCGATCCAGCCCTCGCCCTTGCACACGCGGCAGCCCTTGCCGTGGCACTCAAAGCACTGCACGTCCATCTCGCAGCTCGGCTCGGTGAACGGGAAGTGGTGCGGGCGGAAGCGGGTCACGGTATCGGGACCGTAGAGCTTTTTCATCAGGGTGTTGAGCGTGCCCTTGAGATCGCCCATCGTGATGCCCTTGTCGATGACAAGGCCCTCGATCTGGTGGAACATCGGGGAATGGGTCGCGTCGATCTCGTCCTTGCGGTACACGCGGCCCGGGGACAGAATGCGGATCGGCGGGCGGGAGTTCTCCATCACGCGCACCTGCACCGGGGAGGTCTGACAGCGGAGATGGACCTGCTCGTCCTCGGTGATATAGAACGTATCCGTCCACTCGCGGACGGTGTGGTTCTCGGGGATGTTCAGACGGTCAAAGTCGTAGTTGGAAAGCTCGATCTCCGGGCCGTCCACGATGGAAAAGCCCATGCCGATGAATATATCAACGACTTCGTCGAGCACGGTGTTCATAACGTGCTTCTTGCCGAGAGAGATCTCCTTGCCGGGCATCGTCACGTCGAGCGTTTCGGCGCGGAGCTTTGCCTCCTGCAGACGCGCGGCGAGCGCGCTCTTGCGGCTTTCGATCTCGTTTTCCAGCTCGCTGCGAACCTCGTTCGCAAGCTGGCCGATCACGGGACGCTCCTCGGCGGAGAGCTTGCCCATCTGTTTCAGAATGGCGGTCAGCTCACCCTTTTTGCCGAGATACCGGACGCGCAGCGCTTCGAGCGAGTCCATGTCCACGGCTTCTTCGATCGCCTGGCGGGACGCTTCCCGCAGGCTTTCCAGCATTTTCTTCATGGCTTCCTCCTGTATGAATCAAAATACTTAACCGACAAAAAAATAAACCTTTCATCCCACAAAAGGGACGAAAGGCATGCTTCCGCGGTACCACCCACATTCGGAGCTTTTGAAAAACTCCGCTCTCGTGCGCTGTAACGGGCGCAGCCCGCCGGGGATTGGCCGGCGCTCACGGGCGAACTATACGGAGCCTTTTCCGCGGGGCGCTCTCAGCCGGCGACGCCCTTCTCTGCTGCGGCGGTATTCCGTCATATTCCCGATCAACGCGAAATAACATACTCTTTATACCATAGTGCGCGCCGGTTCGCAAGAATAAATTTGACGAATGGCGCGCGGGAATCTATAATGTATTTTGGAATTTTATCGGAGAGGGTGAAAGCCGTGGACGGGAATATGCCGGAGACCGTGCGCGTATACTGGGATCGCGGCGGCGTGTCCGTGCCGCGGCGCCGAGCCGAAACGCACAAGGGCGATTACGGAAAGCTCCTCATCGTCGGCGGAAGCGTCGGGTATACCGGCGCGCCGAATCTCTGCGCGCGCTCGGCGGTGCGCTCGGGCGCGGGGCTCGTATATCTCGGCGTGCCGGAAGCGATCTGGAGCGTATGCGCCGTGAAAAACGACGAGGCCATGCCGTTTCCTCTTCCGTGCGATGCTTCCGGAAAGCTCACCGCGGACGCGCTCTCTCCGCTGCGGGAGTATTATGACCGCTGCGGCGTGCTCGCGCTCGGCCCCGGTCTCGGCCGGAGCGATGGGACGGCGGCGCTCACCGCCGCGCTCATCCGAAAGTTTCCCGGAAAGATCGTCCTCGATGCGGACGCGCTCTGGGCGGTATCCCTTGTACCGGACATCCTGCGCGAGGCGAAGAGCGAGATCGTTATCACGCCGCATGAGGGGGAGTTTCTCCGTCTCGGCGGCTCGCTGGAAAACGGGCGCGAGCGCGGCGCGTGGGAGTTTGCGCGGCGGTACGGCTGCATCACGGTACTCAAGGGCCACCGCACGATCATCGCGCACCCCGCCGGGCGGATGTACGTCATTGAGGCGGGCAATCCCGGCATGGCGAAGGGCGGCAGCGGCGACGTGCTGACCGGCGTCACGGCGGCGCTGCTCGGGCAGATGGAGACGGAGAGGGCGGCCGTCACCGCGTGCGCCGTCCACGCCGGGGCGGGCGACGTGTGCGCGCAAAAGCTCGGCGAATACGGCATGACGCCCTCGGACATCATCGAAGAGCTGCCGTATATTTTCAAAACGATCACGGAGTAAAGATCATGAAGCGGACGATTTTGTTCGCACTGATGATACCCCTGCTGCTCACCGGCTGCGGTGCGCGGCGGGACGCGGAGAACTGGAAAGCGTTTGCCGAGACGGTCGAGACTGCGGAGCGGATATCGTTCCACGCGGAGATCACCGCGCACTGGGAGGACAGCTCCGCCTCGTTCGGCGCGGACGTCGCGCGTGCGGGCGGCGAAACGCACATCACGCTCACCGCGCCGGAGACCGTTTCCGGCATCACCGTCCGCGCGAAGGACGGCGAGACGGCGGTGGAGTTTGACGGCGTGATCCTCTCGCTCGACGCCGGGCGGAGCGAAACGCTCTCTCCCTGCGGCGCGCCGCAGCGCATGCTCGCCGCGCTCACGCAGGGCACGATGGAATACTGCGCCTCGTCCTCGGCAGCCTTCGCCGGCCCGGACGGCGAGAGCGCAACGCTCTGGCGGGACGAAACCGGCGCGCTCACCGGCGCGGAGATCGCCCGCGACGGGCGGAAGATCCTGACGCTGGAGATCACGGATTGGGTCATGGAGTAAGGCTCCCTTGTGTAAAGGGAGCTGGCAGCCGGCAGGCTGACTGAGGGATTGTCCTTTTCGGCTTTCTGAAAATCCGACAACCCCTCCGGCAAAACAGAAAGTTTTGCCACCTCCCCTTACACAGGGGAGGCTTCAAGCAGAAAGGAGCATCCTTTTATGGATACACGAAAGACAAGGACATGGGCGGAGGTTTCGCTCGGCGCGCTGCGGCACAATGTGGAGGAAATGCAGCGCGCGCTGCCGGACGGCTGCGGGCTGCTCGGCGTCGTAAAGGCGGATGCCTACGGCCACGGCGCTTCCGAGATCGCCGCAGCGCTGCGTGAGTGCGGCTGCCGGTATCTCGCCGTTGCCTGCCCGCAGGAGGCGCTTGCTCTCCGTCAGGCCGGAGAGACGATGCCCATTCTGATCCTCGGCGCGGTGGACGCGGCGTTCGCGTCCGACATGGCGGCGAACGACATCACGCTCTCCGTGGAATGCGCCGAAAAGGGCCGTGCCCTCTCCGCGGCGCTGCGCGGCGGCGAGCGGCTCCGGATCCACCTGAAGCTCGACACCGGCATGGGGCGTCTCGGCTTTCGCGTGCAGGACGAGACCGCGCTGCGCGAGGCCGCCGCGGTAGCACAGCTGCCGAATCTGGACGCCGAGGGCGTTTTCACCCACTTCTCCGTTTCCGACACGCCCGGCGAGGAGGAATATACCGCCGCGCAGCTCGCGCTGTTTCTCTCCGCGGTCGAAAAGCTGGAAGCCATGACCGGCCGCCGGTTCCCGCTGCGCCACTGCGCCAACTCCGGCGCGGTGCTTTCGTGGCGCGATAAGGGTGCGGCGCTCGATCTCGTCCGCCCCGGCCTTCTCACCTACGGCGTCTATCCGGACAGCGAGCGCGGCGGGCTTTCGCTCACGCCGGTCATGGCGCTCAAAAGCCGCGTGAGCGCGATCACGCATCACAAGAAGGGCGACTCGATCAGCTACGGCCGCACATGGACGGCGGAGCGCGACTGCACGCTCGCGGTGCTCCCCGTCGGGTACGCGGACGGTTTGCAGCGCTGCCTTTCCGGAAAGCTTGAGGTGCTGCTGCGCGGGAAGCGCGTAAAGCAGGTCGGGCGCATCTGCATGGACATGTGCATGCTGGATGTGACCGATATCCCGGACGCCGCCGTGGGCGACGTCGTCACGGTGTTCGGCTGCGGAGACGACGGCGCGCCGACGGTCGCGGAGCTTGCCGCGCTCGCCGGGACGATCCCCTATGAGCTGCTCTGCGGCGTATCGCTGCGCGTGCCGCGCATTTATACGGAAAATTGACCTCTTTCCCCGCAAAAGAAGGGATGGCCGCGCGCCATCCCTTCTTTCTCTTTATTCGGCATTCTTCCGCAGCAGGACTGTGAGCTCCCCGCTGGTACCTGTGATCTCACACCTTGTCCCCTCCGGGACGATGGCGCGCACCATTTCCGCCGTATACGGATGGAACACCATCCCCTTCCATTTCCCGGCGGTATACACGTAGTCTCCGTCCGCGTTTACACGGTGCGGTTCCGTCCGGTATTCTTCGTCCAGCGGGTCCAGCGTGAAGATCACGATGCCGCCCGGCTTTGTGATGCGGCAGAGCTCCTTTACCGCCGCGGCAGCCTCCGCGCGGGGCAGATGATCCAGAACGTCCCGGCAGACCACGCCGTCAAATGTCCCGTCGGCGCATCCGGTCGAGAGGATACCGGCGGTTTTCAGCTCTGCCGCCAACGCCGCTTTCTCCAACAGGGTCTGGCGGCAGAGCTGGCCTGCGGCAGCCTCACGGACCGGGAACTGGAGCAGCTGGAGCGGATTCACGCCGCCTTTGTGGATGCCTGCGGCCGTAATGACGGCACCGATGCGATCACGCAGGACAGCCTCTTCCATGACGCGATTGTCCGCGGGGCACACAACGAGTATGTGGAGGAATTTTCCCACACCATGATCCTCCATATCCAGCGGATCAAATACCATTATTTCCACTGTGACCGGCTGCGAAAGATTTCCGTTTCCCAGCATGGGGAAATCCTTCAGACCATCCAGGCCCGGGACAGCGCCCGCGCGAAGGAGCTGATGCGGAGCCACTGGCTCTGCTCCATGGAAAACAGCCTGCGGGATGTTGCGGGCATGATCCATGGAGTCGGCGGGGAATCCGGACAGGATGTTCTGACAAAGTAAAGATGGGAAGGGAGAGCAAGAGAGAGGACGCGGAGAGAATCCGGGTCCTCTCGATGTTTTCTGGGCGAATTCCATAAAATTGTATCCGGCCTCTGGTACGTTCCGTAGAAATCCTTTGGAGAGGCCGGGCTTTCGTTGACTTCCACAAGAGTGCGGTTCATAATGAATATGCGATATATTACATATTGCATATAAAGTATGACAGAGGTTGAGAAAGGAGCAGAGACATGGACAGAGACCAGCGGCTGATTGAGTTTTGCCAACAGGCTGTTCGAATCCCCAGTCCCTCCGGGCAGGAACGGGAAGTGGCCCAGCTGATGAAGCGCAAGATGGAAGAGTACGGCTTTGATGAGGTCATCATCGACAAATACGGCAGCGTGCTCGGCACCATCAACGGCAAACGCCCCGGCAAGACGATCCTGATGGACGGCCACATTGACAATGTGGATGTGATCGACGCCGACGAGTGGACCCACGACCCCTTTGGCGGCGAAATCGACCAGGGGCGGATTTACGGCCGGGGCACATCGGATATGAAGGGCAGCGTGACGGCCATGATCTCTGCGGTTGCCCACTTTGCCGAGGACAGCGGCCGCGACTTTGCCGGAGAGATTTGCGTGTCCTGCACCGTTCATGAGGAGTGTTTTGAGGGGGTCTCCTCCCGGGAGATTACCCGGCTGGCGAAGCCGGACTTTGTCATCATTGGCGAAGCGACGTCCACCACTGTCAAGATCGGCCAGAGAGGGCGCGCGGAGGTGGTTGTGGAAACAGAGGGGGTGAGCTGCCATTCCTCGAATCCGGACAAGGGCGTTAATGCGGTCTACCACATGATGGCTGTGATCGAGGAGATCCGCCGGATCATCCCCAACGAGCACCCCATTCTGGGAAAAGGGATTCTGGAGCTGACAGACATCATCTCGTCCCCATATCCGGGCGCCTCGGTGGTCCCGGCCCTCTGCCGGGCCACCTTCGACCGGCGGACCCTGACAGGGGAGAACGAGGCCGTGATTCTCGGCCAGGTGGAGGAGGCAATCGCCCGCGCCAGGGAAAAGATCCCCGGCTTGAAGGCGCGGACCTATCTGGCAGAGGGGAAGGAGGTCTGCTGGACCGGGGAGGCCATCGCCGCGAAGCGGTATTTCCCGGCGTGGCTCATTGATGAGGACAATGAATATGTGCAGAAGGCGCTGGCCGGTCTGAAGAAAGCGGGAATCGAGGCGCCGATCTCTCACTTCTCTTTCTGCACAAACGGCAGCCACTTCTGTGGCGAGGCCGGGATTCCCTGCATCGGCTACGGCCCCTCATTGGAGAGCCTGGCCCATGTGCGGGATGAATACATTGAAATTGAGCAGCTGACAAAGGCATGCAGAGGCTTCGCCAGCATCCTCCGGGAGCTGACTCAGTAGAGCGCGGACTAGAAATCACGAATTTAAAAGGAATGGTTATAGCATTGGAGTAAATCTGATTATTATTGATAAGGAGAATGGACCGTATGGAACAGATTTTGAAATCAATCTCCAGCTTTCTGTGGGGTGCTCCAGTCCTGATCCTCCTGGCCGCCGTTGGGCTGCTGTTTGGATGTAAGACAAAATTTTTCCAGTTTCGCAAGTTCGGCTATATTTTAAAGAATACTGCCGGCGAGATGTTTAAAAAAGGCGGCGGCGCAAAAGGGAAGGAAGGAACGCTGACGCCGCTGCAGGCGGTGAGCTCCGCGCTGGCCGGCTGCGTAGGAACGGCGAACATCGCGGGCGTGGCCACCGCCATGGTGGTGGGCGGCCCCGGCGCCGTGTTCTGGATGTGGGTCGTCGCCCTGCTGGGAATGCTGACGAAATGCGTTGAGGTTACGCTGGGCCAGTACTACCGTGTCAAGGGAGAGGACGGCGTTTATTATGGCGGCCCCATGTACTACATTGAGCGGGGAATGGGCAGAAAGTGGAAACCCCTGGCCGTCATTTTCTCTGTCACTATCATTTTGGGCGGCCTGGGAACCGCTGCGTTCGCCCAGCCCTATACCATGTCCACCGCTGTGCAGAACAGCCTGGGAATTCCCGCATGGATTACCACCGTGGCGGCGGCCGTCATCTGCGGCGTGGTTCTGCTGGGCGGCGTCAAGTCCATCGGCGGCTTCTGCGAGAAGCTGACCCCCGCCATGTGCCTCATCTATGTGGTGGGAGTGCTGGGCGTGATCATCATAAATCTGGAACATGTGCCCGCCGCCTTTGCGGCGATTTTCCGCTATGCGTTTGCACCCATGCCCGCTGTGGGCGGTTTGGCGGGCTCCACAGTTGCGCTGGCGCTGCGGCAGGGCGCCGCCCGCGGGACCTTCTCCAACGAAGCGGGCTGCGGCTCATCGCCCATCACCCATGCGACCGCCATCACCGATCACCCCTTTAAGGAGGGGATGTACGGCTGCTTTGAGGTATTCGTGGATACGCTGGTGGTATGCACGATGACAGCCCTCGGAATTCTCTGCGCGGGCCCTGAAATCTGGCAGTCCGGCCTGGAGGCGGAGGCGCTGACCATGGCCGCCTTTTCCACAGCGTACGGCAGCACGGTCGGCAAGCTCCTGGTCACCATTCCTCTGGCGTTGTTCGCATTCTCCACTATGGTGGGGTGGGAGATCAATTATGAATCCGCGTTCTTCTATTTGTTTCCCAAGGGAAAGCAGTCCAAGGTGTTCAAGTACGCCATCCGCATCCTGTGGCTGGTTCCCGGTTTCCTGGCTCTGGGGAAGACGCCCCAGGTGATTTGGACCATTGTGGATATTGTCTCGGGCTTCTGGTGCATCCCCAACGCCATCGCACTGCTGGCCCTGTCCGGTGTGTTCATGAGGATTTACCGGGATTATGAGAGCAAATACATCAGCAAGACCAAGCCGGTCTCCCAGCCCCTTGAGTATGTCGGGAAGGATTGACTGTCGGGCGGCGCTTGGGCGTTGACAGGCCGCTTCCAAGCGCAGAAAGCTGTGGACAGAGCATCAGGCGGCATCCGCAAACGACGTGGATGCCGCCTGATTTTTGGGACCGGCGGAGATCAAACACTTTTTTCGCAGACCTAAAAAAATATTTGCTAAAACATTGCAATCTCGGCTGGATGCTGGTATGATGCAGATATGAATATCGCTCTGGAAAGTGAGAAGGTGATCCCCTTGGAGAGCAACCGGCTATCCCTGCACACCCACAAAAACGGTACACCCGCCGTTGGCGCCTGTACCATTTTTGCGGGTTTTATTATCCTATCCGGGAGGTGATACCCATAGCCA
>ERZ857998.3721-NODE-3721-length-12037-cov-7.560925_pt1 | contig 12037 bp, 8 predicted proteins | sample MGYA00519954_ERZ857998 | MGnify/ENA primary metagenome ERZ857998 (study PRJEB31778, sample SAMEA3449424) | human gut metagenome | biome: human gut; feature: human-associated habitat; material: faeces | place: United Kingdom | collected 2010/2012 ...
AGGTTCCCGGCGCCAACCGCGTGTGCTACGACATCACGTCCAAGCCGCCCGCGACGATTGAGTGGGAGTAGCGGAAATACGTGCAACATACGTGCTGCGTGCATGACAACCTAGATAGCACCCATGGCGCACTGCGCCATGGGTGCTATCTTTGTGTATGAGAGCGGGTCATGTCGCATTCCGGTCGCCATGTGACGGATATCCGTCGCGCCATGACAGATTCCAGGAACATGCCGCCAAACGCATAATGTTGCGAGAATATTGACTCGCACAAGGAAAACTTTTCAGAAGAGGCGCCTGCTTCGAGCGGAATAGGCTCCTTATCCATAATTATCGAAACAACAAACTCTCAGGGGCAAAGCAATGGCAATATCAGCACCTAAATCAAATGACACGAATCTTTCAGATTTGCTGTCCAGCATACATAAGGGAGAGACGCAGCTCCCCGACTTCCAGCGCAAATGGACCTGGGATGACAACCGCATCAGGAGCTTGCTCGCAAGCCTTTCGCAGGGTTACCCCATGGGCGCCTTGATGCAACTAGAGTATGGAAGCTCAGAGGTTAAATTCAAATACCGCACCATCGAAGGTGCTCCCTCCTCCGAAGCAGCTCCGCGGTATTTGGTTATGGATGGCCAGCAGCGCCTGACTTCAATGTACAGATCGCTGTATGGGAAGGGTCCCGTATCTACAACGAATGACAAACGTGTTGCCATCTCGCGTTTCTATTATCTGGACATGAACGCATGTCTCGACCCCGAAACGGATAGGTACGATGCTATCGTTTCCGTCCCTGAGGACAGGAAAATCAAGGAGAATTTCGATCGAGATGTAAAGCTTGATTTGTCCACCCGCAAACTTGAGTATGAACACGAGATGTATCCCGCGAACGTCCTCTTCGACTCAAGCGCTGCAACTCAGTGGTTACTTGGCTATATGTCTTTTCATCAGTCATCTCCAGATGCCATGACAAAGTTCAACAAGTTTCAGCAGGATGTCATCGAAACAATTACTTCGTATAGGCTCCCCGTTATAACTATGGACAAAAGTACACCACGCGAGGCTGTTTGCAAGGTGTTTGAAAACGTTAATACCGGCGGCGTCTCACTCACTGTGTTCGAGCTCGTTACTGCAACTTTTGCTACTTACAAGTTTGACCTCCGAGGAGACTGGAAGGCCAACAAGCGCCGAATTCATGCTCTGGATAAGGACATTCGCACTGACGTTACAGAAAGCGTAGACGAAACCGCTTTCCTGACTACAGTGACACTATTTACGAACTACAAGCGTAAGCGTGACGGTTTAAGCGGAGCCGTTAGTTGCAAGAAGAAAGATGTACTGGACCTGCGATTCGAGGATTATCAGGCGAACAAAGAAGCTGTTATCGAAGGCTATGAACTTGCTCGTGAATTTCTGCTATCGCAGTCCGTTTTCAGGAAGCGCGATCTTCCTTACACGACTCAGATCATTCCTCTTGCTGCAATTGCTGGCTATGTGGGTCCCAAGACTTTCAAGGACCCCAAGAGCCAAAAAATCATTGCTCGTTGGTTCTGGTGTGGAATCTTTGGAGAGATGTATGGCGGCTCTAACGAGACTCGCTTTTGCTATGACATAGAGGATGTTGTTGCCGAGATTGAAGGCGCAGAATCCGAGATGCGAACCGTAAACAATGCCCATTTCCAGTCAACCCGACTTCTGGGACTCCAGTCGAGACAGTCGGCAGCCTATAAGGGAATCATGGCCCTCCTCTATAAGGGAAAGGGGCTCGATTTCATGCGCGGCATCTCTATCGATATCGTGAACAGCATGGAAACCGCTCCCGATATCCATCATATCTTCCCGCAAAGCTACTGCGAAAAGATGGGATATGAAAGACAGAAATGGAACTCGGTCATCAACAAGACACCTCTGCTACCTGAATCGAACAGAGAAATTGGAGGCTCGGCCCCCAGTGCCTACTCAGCGAAAATCGTTAAGAAGGCTGACATCGAACGGGGCGAGCTTCGTCATCGAATCGAATCGAATCTTATTGACTGGGATGCGTTCATTAATGATGACTTTGATGCCTATTTCAAGGCTCGTGCCATAGCTTTGCTAGACGCTATTGAGTTCGCTATGGGCAAGTCCATCTCCGATAGGGGCACCGAGGAAACAGTAAAGAGATTTGGCTGCTCATTGGAAAAGGATGCTTCTTAGCTCCGTTATTGGTTATAGAAAGAAGGCTTAATGTCTGATTTTGAAATTTTGCAGCAATTGTGCGGAACAGCAGACGAGCTTTCAAAGAAAAATATCAGCTCTAGTTCACCTGATTTCAAAGCATGGAAGACAAGAGCTGACAGGCTTTTGATTAGGCGATTTGGAGAAGACAGCTACGAATTTAAAAACTTTAACAAAATCAGCTACTCGTTGTCTTTCTTTACCACCAGCACGCCCCACTCGGCTTTCGTTGATGCCTGTGCGGAAGGCCTGCGCAGAGCAAAAGCTGTGCTGGAGATATACCTTGATGAGTTTTCAGCCGAAGGGGAAACCGGATTGACTGCAAATGTCGGAGACTATTCGAAGGTATTTATCGTCCATGGCCACAACGGAGAGCTTCGGGAAAGGGTTGCGAGAATCATCGAAAGGCAGGGTCTGACGGCGGTTATCCTGAACGAACAGTCCAATCAGGGCAAGACAATCATCGAAAAGTTGGAAATTGAAGGCAATGCGGCAGGAGCGGTATGCCTATTTACGGCGGACGACGAAGGAAAAGCCCAGACAGAACACTCGGCAAAGCCCAGGGCTAGACAGAATGTTGTATTTGAAGCCGGATACTTTATTGGTCGGCTTGGCAGGGAAAACGTTGCAATTCTTGCTGACAAAGGTATCGAGATTCCCTCCGATTTACAGGGCGTTATATATACCGGAACAGACAATTGGGAGTTTGGTCTCTTGAAGGAGCTCAAGTCCATGGGATATTCCATCGACTTTAATAAGATGGATCTCTAACGGTTGCAAGAAGAAAGTTTGGAGTTATATTGTCCCGCCCATCACTGGGCGAACGCAGTATAAATTTGGCTCGTGTAATTCGGTTTCGTGCCGTGACTCACCGTGACTCATGAAAACGCCCCAGTTGATCTCAAATGCTGTGACTCAAATTTGACGGCATGCCCAGACGTCGATTTTTGAGGCTGAGTATAAATAGGATTGACTGGAGCAAACTGCGACAAACTGGAAGCAGTTTTTAACTATAGAGTGGAAATAGTTAAATACGTGCAGCATACGTGCATGACAACCTAGATAGCACCCATGGCATAAACAAGTCAGGGGCTTTTCGTTTGGCAACCGCTGGACAACCTTTATGGTTTCGCGCCCCGTGAACAGGGGACGCAGCACTGTTCACGTCCGGGTCCATGTCGGCACCGATTAATGCCCGCGCTGCTTCTACTGCTCGAAGCACGTCGCCCGGGGTTGTTAGCGCCGGAATAATTTAGCCAAATATAGTCGGCCGAGATTGACCAATCCCGGCCGACCCATTTTAGCCAACACGCCCGCATCTATGACTTTCCTATCGCATTCCTACATCCCCTCGGGCTGGATCCCCCTCACCTTCACCGCCTGGGGGACGGCCTCCACCGAGTAGGTGTCAAGCTCCCTGCCGCGGTAGCTCGGGCCCCGCATCACGAACACCGACGCCTTGTCGAACAGCCTGTCGAGGGCGCAGAGGAGCGTGTCGTCGCCCGTGAAGAACTCATCCCACCCGCTCGGGGCGATGTTGCTCGTGAGGACCATCGCGTTCGGCCCCTCCTTCTCGTAGCGCCTGTCGACGACATCGAAGAACAGGTCGGTGCACGGCCTGTCGTAGACGCATCTCCCCACCTCGTCAACGATGAGGCACGACGGCTTGACGAGCGAGGAGACGACCCGCGAGGTGTTTCCCCGCTGGACGGCCTTCTGGAACCTGTCCCTGAGCTCGGTCGCCTTTATGTAGTAGGTCTTGAGCCCCCGCATGCAGCACTCGCGCCCGTAGGCCTGCGCGAGGTGCGTCTTCCCTATGCCGCCGGGCCCGACGAAGGCGACGTTGCGGTGCGCGTAGAGGTCGGCCAGCGACGGGAGCTTGCCCAGCGCGGCCGCGTCCCGGCCCTGGATCCTGGAGAAGTCGAAGCCCTCGAAGGTCTTGGGCTCGCGCCTGGGCAGCCTGCTCAGCCTCAGCAGCGTCTCGATGGAGGCGAGCCTCCTCTTCTCCGCAAGGTAGGAGAAGGTGGCTGCCACGGCGGCCATCTCCCCGTCGCCGAGGTCGAGGTCCGAGGCGAGGGTCGCGAGCTCCTCCGCCCCGACGGCGATCCCGAGCCTCGACGCGGCGTCGCTCGCGAGCTCGTAGGGGCTCGCCCCCGCGCCCGCCATCATTCGGCCCTCCCGAAGTCGAACCTCTCGAAACCGGGTTTCGTCCTGGGCGGGGCGATCTGCTCGACCACGGTCCCCACCGGCTGGGTCGGCAGCTCCTCGGGCTGCGCCGGCGATGTCTCCCACTGCCCCTCGCACCAGCTGTCGGCGCCGGCGCCGACGGCGTGGGCGACGAGCTCGCGGGAGAGGTCGTCGCTGTATATGTGCACCACGCGCCCCTCCCGGTTCACCCTGCACTCGCGGCGGACGTACCAGTAGGGCACGCCGTAGCGGTGCCCCTCGAAGCTCACGAAGCCGTCGAAGGAGATCTTCCGGCGCGGGCACAGGTACCGCTCGACCTCGGCCGTGACCTCGAGCGGCCTGGTGTTCGCCGAGCACGCCGCCTCGTGCTCGCGCATCGGGACGCATGCCGCCGCGCGCCGCCAGCGGCCTCCCTGCTCGGCGCACCAGAGGGCGGCCTCCCGGTTGAGGGCGTCAAGGTCGGTAAAGGACCTTCCCGCGAGGAAGTTCCCCTTCACGAAGCGGACGAGCCTCTCCACCTTGCCCTTCGTATAGGGGTGGCGCGGCCTGCACAACCTGGTGCGGAAGCCGACGACGCCCATGAACTCGGCGTAGTCGGCCTGCCAGACGGGCCGGCCGTCGGCATCGCGGCGGACGACCACGCTCTTCATGTTGTCGGTGAGCACGGTCGCGGGCACGCCCAGCGCCGAGAACGCGTGCAGCATCCCGATGAGGAGGTTCTCCTGGCGCGCGTTCGGGAAGAACTCGACGTGGGCGCCCCCGCAATGGTGGCAGACCATGGCGAAGCAGGCGATCCGCGCCCGCTCGCCGCCGGGGCGCTCGACCGCGACGAAGCCCCAGTCCATCTGGTAGGCCTCTCCGGGCGCCGTCCTGAAGCGCTGGCCGCGGCAGCCCTGCGGGGCCGCCTGCCGCCTCTTCGCGGGCACGAGGTCCCGGTGCGCGGCGATATAGGTCTTCACCGTGGTGAGGCCGCCGGCGTAGCCCTGGCCGAGCAGCCGCTCGAATATCACCTGCGAGTTGGTGACGCCCTTCCGCAGGAGGTCGTCCACCAGGCCGGTGTGGCCGGCGAGCACGCCCGGCGCGGCCCTCCTCCCGCTGTTCCCGTGGGGCAGGGCCCTGAACCCGTGTGCCCTGACCGTCCTCGCGCGGGAGCGGGTGAGCCCCGTCCTCCTGCAGAACTCCGCGAGGTTGCATGCCTGCGGGTCGAACCCGTCGCCCTCCTCCGCGGCCATCTCCCGGAGCGCCGCGTCTATAATCTCCTGTAGGTCATCGTGTCTCTCGTTCACCTCAATGGTCCTCCTAACGCCGGCGTGTTGGCACCACCAGCGTAGTGGCGGCGGGGAGGCACGGTGGCCATTATTCGGTGACCGGGATTGGTCAAAATAGTTTGACTATTAGCGGCTAAAATCGCCCGGCGCTAACAATGTGGGAGGTGTTCGGATAAAGTCGACAATCAAGGCATTTATAAAAAGTTGGCGTTTCTTCCCTTATTCAATCACGGCAAATTAGCGTGTGTCTAAGCTAGATAGGGGAATCGAGGATTAACCCTCGATTCCCCTATTGTGGGTTCCCCAATTGTGATAAGTTGTCCTCCACTCGACAGTCAGAGAGCATCTTATTCTAATGGCGTATTTAAAACCCAGCCCCACTGAGGCGTAGCGGTAGTGTGGTAGTAGTTCAGCCACCAGGCCAGTGATGTCGTCCTAATGTAACCGATGTTATCCATAACCATACCGTTACCAACGTAAATAGCAATGTGTCCCCAGCGAGCCCCCGCATTAGTATGCGTATGAGTAGGGACCGCAACAATCATTCCAACCTTAAGCTGCGATATATCTCGACTGTGACACCAATTCCAAAACATGTCGCATGCGTCACCGTTGGGATAAGACCCCAGCACGGGATAAAAAACCTCGCTAACCCACTCCGAGCACAATCCCACTCCAGGAGAAGGAACGTTGTAGCAGCGACTAACAATTTGAGACTGAAAGGAAGTACGGGCAGAACGCTCGGGCTCTACCCAAGCACCAGCAGCATTAAAGAAATACTCGCCATTCTCGATACTGTTCCAGCCAGTTGCCATTTGACCTGACGACATAAGGTAATACCATAGCCCGTCATCATCGCGGAACCAGCCTGTATTCATAACGCCAGATTCGTTATCGAGGTGATACCACTTCCCGCCAATTAATTGCCAACCGCGCTGTAGCACCCCGTCTGGATCCGTGTAAAACCACGTCTGAGCAGCGGAGGACCAATACCAGCCTACCATGGGCTTTCCTTCGGCGTCGTTGAGCTTAATTGCGCCCACGCTGTCCTTGACACCCTTTAACGCAATTGCACCACTGCTGCACGCATAATATGCGTTTCCATCTTGCGAGAAGACCCAGGCGTTGCACTCTAATGCGCCGCCACTATCCGAATCCAAATAGTACCAATTACCATTTACAGACTGAAATCCTTCGAGCATGGCGCCATTATTATTGGAATCAAGCAAATACCAGCTAGAATCAAAGTAAAACCATCCTGTGCGAATCGCTCCAGAGCCATTGGCGCAATACCATGTCCCATCGTCAACAAACCAACCAGTGTTCATGGATCCAGATTGAGAAAAATGATACAAACTGCCGTTTACATGTTTAAAGCCCGTAGCCATTGATCCGGAAGGCTCAAGCCAATACCAAGTATTGCCAAGGAGCAGCCAGCCAGTATGCATAGCACCCGAACCGTTCAAATAGTACCAGTTATGATTGTCTAAAACCCAACCGGTCTTCATTGAACCTGATGTTTCGTCAAGGAAGAACCAATGACCGTCGATGGCAGCCCATCCCTTCAAATGCGCACAGGATTCAGAGAATAAGTGCCATCCATCACTCAGGTATCTCCAGCCAGTAGCTGCGTAGCCTTCGGAATCAAAATAATATTCGGCTCCCCCAATAGTCAGAAAACAGTTTGACGGCCAACCACCGGCCTCATATCTCCACCACCATTTACCGTTTTCGCAGACCCAAGAACCAGGAAGGGCGATTTTGTTATCAGAAGAGCGAACAATCTGGAACGACAACCGGGTGGTAGCGCCAGCGTAGTCCCCTAGCCCATTTACAGCTATATCAGCACAGCCAGGTGCAACATTATTCGCATAAAAGACTTCATAATCGGTCCCACATGTAAGATTTAACCCACTATCAGCAAAAACCGACACACTCGGAGTAATCGCATCACCAGTGTATTCATATGTCGACAAATCGATAGACGCTTTGAAGTTAACCGAATCAGAAGGTAACCGATCACCATCCGATGGCCCAACTGGGCCCTGTACCGATTGATCTGTAGAATCATCAGCGCCTAGAACCGCACAATCTTCGGGTAATGAAAAAGCAATCGTGGGGCATAAAAGAGGCGTGAAACAAATTGATGCAAGGCAGACCACACCGATAAAACTCAAATAACAATTTCTCATCATTACACTTTTCCCATAAAACAAATTAGCCTTTGATAGACCAGGCCTGCTCAACCCCGAGACGAAGTCCCCCAACTAAAAGAAATTACCAAAGCAACTGCACGCGAGATGAATCTACAAACAGGAGGCGACGCTAATAAAGCGAATAAGATATAGGCAGTTCATAGCACAGACGCCAAGAGTAACAACAGAAATGGAAGAAGAGTTGAACCTAAATAATCGAGTTCTTAGTCCAAACAACAAAGCTGGTAAAGCCGGAAGAAAATAGCGCCCCTGAACACCCTGTATTACATTTTCATAGTTGAAAGTCCATGCCAACCACATCGATGCAATGGAACCGAGTGCAGCCAAAAGGAAAGCAAAAATGAAAAGAAAGGATACTGGAGCAGCAAGAAACGAAGGCTCATCACTAGAGTCAAGGCAGCAAATAAACCCAAAAAACAAATAAGGAATCATATAGAATGCAGGGAAACGCAAGTTCTCTTGAAGCCATCCAAGAGAATAGCCCAAGGTCGTTTCCCAATAGAAATCACCTAGGGAGTCGAGAGTTCTACATAAAACAAGGAAACTATTCTTTGGATGCAGCAGAATATCGCCGAGCGAATATAACTGCCCCGCTTCGTGGCCCCGAGAGGAATCTGAAGGCTGAGAAACCAAGCTGCTCATCGACGCCAAACGTAAGGCCAATACAGAAACAACAACGCAAAAGATCAACAAGAACTTGCTAAAACGCCCGGTCTTCTCATCAAGGAACTGAGAAAGAGGGACGAACAATCCAAGTAAAATCAACCCTGAATAGATAACCTTGCACGGAGCCAAAAGAACCGAAATGATTAAATATATAAAGACTTCTCTTTTGCCTATCGACCGCTGTTCGCCAAAAAAACCGCGCATCAAACATGCGAATACCAGAAGTGAATAAGCAATGATTCCAGAATCATAGGAATATGAAGCTGCCAAATGAAGCGTCATGGGCAACAATGAAACGAATACAATGACCGATTTGCCTTTAGGTGCGATTCGAAATGCCTGGAAAGCGCAGAAGCAAAAAACGAGAGCCGAACCAATTCGACCCATATAGAACGCGGGATAAGCTCCAAGTCCAAAGAACAACCCTATCTGCAAGCCAATGATAGAGCCCAGTTTTGCAGTAATATTCTCGCCGCCGGCACTAAAAGAAAATTCACTGAAAGGAACCAGCTGCCCATTTCCAAATAGTGAAAAACCATCAATAACAGAATCAAATGAAGCTGAATTAATTGCATCGCCCGGTTGGCGGCTATTGTATAGCGCGTAATCAATATCTCGCACCAGAAAAGCACCGTCATTAGTCACATGGGCATTAAATGGAAGGCTATCAACCAACCAATAAGTCGAAAAATAATGATGGCCCTCATCGGGCGCGGTGAAGGGAGGGAATATAAAGCAGAATATGATTAAAAATGATATGAGCAGTACCAAGAATACCCACTCACTTTTAAGGCGATCCTTATCCCTAGCAAATACGCTGCCGAGTACGAGAATTATAATTAACGAAATCGCAATTGTAAGCAGAACAAGCAATCTAGGATTATTTAAGTACCAAAATACTGAATAAACTGCAAATAAACCGGCAAAAGCAAGAAAAGCAGGTTTACATCTTACAAAACTCGTCATGCTGGAATCCTTAAATTTCAAAACTCACATAAGCGCAACTAAATATAGTGGCAGCAAGTATATCAACAAGCTAATTATTTTCTCAGAGCTTGCGTCGATGATATTAACGCATGAACAGTGCCGTAGCATCCGACTTCGGAGGCTAATATCCGAATTCAGTCATACACGAAGCGCTCGCCAACTGACTCAGAGGAAACGTTCAACACAGAGACGTTAAAGAGTGTTGCTATTCATGCTGACTGAATATAGTCGATGAATTACTTTCGCAACCTTTTTAGGCCAAAATTTCTCAAGCATAGCAAGGTCTTCGGAGCTCCGTGTATTATTTTGGATCAAGGAGGTCGTCTCAGATTCTTCGTGAATTCGATGACGCATGAGAATCTCGGGAGAATAAACAAAAGAACCTTCAAGTCGCGAGAATCTCTCCCACGCTTCCCAGTCCAAGTCACACTTCATCTCACTCGAAAACAAAGGTGTCTCGAGATTAGACATAACATACGTGACCGAAGGGCAGCAAATCGCAGATCCAAACCGCAAAGCCCGACGCTTGTCTCTGACTATAGATGAATTACCAACTCGAGCGAATTTTCTTAGTATTATTCTTTTCACTTTAAGAATCGAGATGTCATCGACATATTCCCCATTACGAATCTCCCCATAATTAGAAAAGAAGATCAGGGGATGATTGGAGGCGTTAACAGAGCGAAGCATTTCAATTGAATAATTAGGGGAATACAGATCATCTTGATGAGCAATGGTGACCAATGGAGTTTGAGCATGGGAAATTGCACAATTCCAGTCATGACCAATCCCTGGCATCCCATTGTTAATAAATACAGGCAAGTTATAGCTAGAAGCAACCTGCTCAATATGCTTATTCGGAGTAGAAGTAGAGATAAGGATCCTACTGGGTTGTTGCTGGTTCATTAAAGACGATATACAGTCGCTCAAATACGGTGATTCGCCATAGGCGCAAACTACGAATGTATGATCATTACACGTAAACATAGAACTACTTATCCCTCAGAATGCTCTCGATATCTTTTTCAAGCAATGCAACTCGTTGAGTTAAGTTCTTAATCGCATCGGCCTGTTTGCTGGCAATTAAACTAAGTGAAAGCATGATTAAGATTCCAAAGACAAACCCCAGAACAAATATAAAATTGGAAGGCGTGGCAAACCCCATCGCCGACGATAAATAACACAGGGGCTGCGGAAATAGAGCAGACAGGACTAGGACTAGGACCAACGCCAGCCACAATAGAGAATACTTAAGTTGGAGCCTGCCACTCACAATAAGCTTAACTACGTATGCAGCGAGTAAAATACAGGCCGCTGCTACAGAAACGCGAAGGGTTACCGGCACTTTAACACCTCGTTTTTGAACATGCGGAAATAATAATTGCAAGGGTAACTTTGACCATGTAATAGGCACTCGAAAAGCCCGAAATGGATGATGAGCCCCCTTGTCTCTCTTTCATGACAACGGGAACCTCAGATACAGACAGACCACGAGCAAGCACTGAGACAATAGAATCGGGTTCAGGGTAATCAACTGGATAGTTCTTACAGAAATAGTCAATAGCCTTCGGTCCGCAGGCCCTAAATCCAGATGTCGGATCAGCTATGTACTTACCAGTACACATTTTAATCACCCTAGTAAGCCATGAAATACCCACTCGGCGTAAAAACGTAGACTGAAACCCGCCAGTTCGCTCGAGAAACCTAGACCCGATAACCAAGTCGCAGCCAGCTTCAATCTGCTCAACCATACTGGAAATAAAACAAGGATCATGCTGCCCATCGCCATCCACCTGAACGTCGATGTTATATCCATATTTTTTAGCGTACTTATGACCGGCTTGTACAGCCCCTCCAATGCCAAGATTCTGCGGTAGATCAAGTACATTGAGATGGTTAGCATGACAAATCTCAAGCGTGTTATCAGTTGAACCATCATTGACCACGACATAATCATATCCTGAATCAATCACGGCTTTAACTGTCGCACAAATTGATTCAGCTTCATTATAAGCAGGCACAATAACTAGCACCCTATAATGATTGCTCATGAACAACCTTTCAATGATAGCCCGTTATCCTTAGCTAAAAGTAATAGTAGCACCAACAAGACGAACAACATGTTATGCACCTTGATTATCGACTTTATCCGAACACCTCCCACATTCATCCGCACATGTGCGGATGAATGTGGGAACCCGATACCCTGAGGGCCGGATCGGCCGGCCCCGGGAGATCGGAGGACGGCATGTCCGGAAAGAAGAAGAGCGGCTCCGCGAGGGCGGTACCGAGGGCCTACGGAAGGCTCACGAGGCACGAGCGGGACACGGTCCAGAGGATGCTGGAGCGCAGGGCGTCGTGCAGGGAGATCGCGAGGGAGCTGGGCAGGTCGCCCTCGACGGTGAGCGCCGAGGTGGCGTCGCACAGGTTCGTGACGGCGCCGAAGGCCAGGCGCGGCGAGCGCGTGGACGCCACCGCCGACCTGTCGGCGGCCTG
>ERZ857998.3723-NODE-3723-length-12035-cov-3.130050_pt1 | contig 12035 bp, 11 predicted proteins | sample MGYA00519954_ERZ857998 | MGnify/ENA primary metagenome ERZ857998 (study PRJEB31778, sample SAMEA3449424) | human gut metagenome | biome: human gut; feature: human-associated habitat; material: faeces | place: United Kingdom | collected 2010/2012 ...
GAATTGTTGTAACGCAAAACCCCCTGCATTCGCTGGAAATGCAGGGGGTTTTGCGCGTTAATGCATTCTGAAATCCAGGTGCGCGGGCAGAGGCTCGTCCGTGTGCTTGAGTTCCTGCAAGCGGAACCAGAGGTTGGAAAGGGAAATTTCCCCCTCGCGCACGTCGGTAAGCACGATATTGCCGCGCAGGATGCGTTCGGCTGCTGAGAGCTTTCCCGTTTCCAGCAGCGCTTTGGTGCGCAGCACTTTCACGCGGCCCAGGCGGCGGATGCCGGCGGGCAGACTGGCGGCCACGCCTTCCACTTTGTCGTATTGCTCCGCGGCGACGAGCGTTTCCAGCGCCTCAATGGCCAGGTTGCGCTGCGCGCGCATGGCGACCGCTTCCAGCATGCGTCCGGCGGCGGAGGCGAGATCGCCTGCCATCCGATCCAGTACGGCCAGGCAACGCAGCGCCCAGGGCGATTTCTGCTGCTGGAGCGACATTTCGAACGCGTGGCGCGCCTCGTCGCGTTGGTTGCGATAAGCGAGCATCACGCCCAGTTGATACCAGGCGTACCAATGCCCATTGCCGTTTTCAATGGATTTGCGCAATAGCGCCATCCATTCATCGGAAACTTGGTATCCGCAGGGAGAAGCGAGAGGATCGGGGCAGGGAAGCGCGCCAGTGGTGAGCAGCGTCTTCCATTCGCGCTCGGCGGAGCCCAGGCGCGCCGCGGGGAAGCGCAGGCCGTGTGCGTCGAACCCGCCCAGAAGCTGTTCCAGGTGCGCCCAACCGTCCGCCTGATGCACAAAGGCGCCGTGCGCGCCATCCGCGCTGTGGAAGCGCGCGCGCATGGTTTCCAGCGTTTCTTCGCTCACCAGCGCGTTGAGCTTTTCTTCCACGCAGCGGTTGGCCGCGTCCCAGTTTTCGCCCTGCACGACGTTCGCGTCTGCCTGCATGGGGCCATAGGCTTCCACCCATTCCACGCTGGCTCCGGCGGCGAAGGGCAGGTGCTCTAGCTGCGTGTGCGCCAGGCCGCATTGGATTTCTACATAGGCGGTATCCTTATCCGCCAGGAATTCCTGCCAGCGGCGACCGCCGGCGCCCATGCCCCACACGAACAGCTTGCGGCCGATCAATTCCGGCGTGGAGGTCTCCACCAGCCCATAGCCATCTTTGCCGAGCGCGGCGATCCAGTGGCGGCGGTTTTCGGGAATGTCAAAGAAGAAATCCATGGACTGAGGAATCTGCACGGAGCGGCTCGCGTCCCAATCGGGCTGATAGGGATAGGGCACCTTGGTAAGCGCGCCGCCATAGCCATAGCGGAAGGCGCGCTCCGAAGGCACGATCACGCGCACGTCCTCGCGCTCGTCCACGGCGATGTTGCTCCACCAGTAGACCGCCGTGTCCTGTTGGCGGGCGTTGTCGATCTTGATGCGCACATACAGCCTGTCACCCGCAAGCGAAGCTTCCACGCGATACACCAAATGGCGCACGCGCTCGTATTGATACATGCGCAGAATGGGTTCGCCGTCCGCTTCCACGGTTTCCGCATAGAGGGAAGAAACTGTAAAAGGCGTATGACCGATGATGCCCAGGTTCCATTCTACGCCGCCCGAAATCCAGGCGTTGCGCAGGCCGAGGTTGCAGGGCTGGAACACCGGGTTGCGGCACAAAAGCTCGCGCCCGGTCTTTTTATCCACCAGCGACCACAGACGCCCGCCCAACTCCGGCAAAAACGTGGCGCGTAAGCAATCGTTTTCCAGCACGGCGGCCTTCCAGGCGCGCGGTTTCTTTTCGCGGCTGTAATTGTCCAAGATCGTATAGGGCAGGATGCCGTTTACGCGGCCCCAGCCCATGTACTGGGATTCTTCCGGCGAGATGGTTTGCGCGTCCACATTGATGTTGGCGTGCGCATCCTGATTGGCTTTCAAATCCGGCAGGGGATTTTCCCGCCCCAGGGACGCGCTGGGTATTACCAGCCGTTCCATCGAAAGCGTGCTCATATTGCTTACAACCCTTCCTTTTCATATCTCGGTTCGATATACGATTTATTATAATCGTTGCCGCCCGGGAAATTCGCGCTCTTGAGAACGCCAGGGGTCTTGCCCTTTTTCATCAGTTCTTCCACCACCACGGTGGTCACGCTCCACAGGATGAACGCCGCGGAAAGGCCGCTCGCCGCGCACAGGCGCGCCTCGATGCCTTCCACTTCCATCATGGCTTCCGCCGCGGGCGCGCAGTTGTCGAGCACCACGTCCGCCAGTTCATAGAGCTTTTTGCCCGAGGAATGCGGGCTTTCCACCTGCGTGGCATAGCTCATGGAAGTGACGGCGATGATCTTCAGCCCCATCTTGCGCGCTTCATAGGCCAAATCCACGATGGAGAACGTGCGGCCGGAAACAGAACCCAGGATCATCACATCGCCCGGGCGCGCGCCCGAAGCTTTCAGCGCGTAGGCCGCCAGCCCTTCCATCGAAGTGTCCAAATCCGAACGGTCGCGCTTGCGCACCGGGTTGTCCACGACCAGATTGTACTTAAATTTTTTGTACAGAATCAGCCCGCCGCCGCGGTAAATCAGCTCGGAATCGATGATGTGGCCGGAATCGCAAATGTGCACGCACGCGCCCTGATCCACGGCGTCGGCAATCAGCTTGCCTGCGGCGATGATGTTTTCCCGCTGCGTGGTTTTCACGCGGGAATACAGGTCGTTGATGGTGTCCCAATACCGATCCAGTAGCATTTTTGGCAGCCTCCTTCAATTTGTTTGCTTGGAAATTTGCGTTTATCCCCGGGTATGCCCCATATAGAAGATGCGGTCTTGGTATTCGGCCAGCATCTTGCGGTTGTGCTCGTCCCCCTGGTCGAGGTTGGCGGACATAAAGATGGGCGGAACCATGCCCGATTGCGCGATTTTCTCCACGGCGCGCGCCATCACCGCGTTCACAATGGCCGCCCCCACCGCCGTGGACGTGGGAGCGACTTTTTCCGGCACGCCTTCGATTTCGATGGCCGAGTCGCCCACGCAGCCGCAATTGTCGATCACCAGATCCGCCGCGTCGCACAGCCGCAGGCCGGACGCGTGCCGCGAAGCCTGCGCGCGCGAATAGTCCACGTTTGTGAGCGCGATCACGCGCACGCCCTTTTCCTTGGCACGCAGCGCCGCGTCCACCGTGACCGCGTTGCGGCCGGAAACCGAATGGATCAAAAATACGTCGCCCGCCCGCATGGGCTGGTTGTCCACGATGATCCGGCCATAATCCGCCATGCGCTCCAATTGGCTGGTCATGGTGGCTGGATCAATGTCCAGGCACAGCCCTGGTGCGCGCACCGGATTGATCACGGCCAGGCCACCTGTGCGGTAATACAGTTCCAGCGCCAAAAGGCCCGCGTGGCTGCAGCCGAAGGCAAAGATACAGTTTCCACCCTTTACCGCCTCGGCAAACCAGTCCGCGGCCTGCTCCATGGCTTCCGCCTGCGTGCGCTCCACTTTATCCAGCACTTCGCGCACCGCGCCAAAATACCGACCAATCGCGTCCATCGCAAATCGCTCCTTTCTGTTGCGTCGCCCGTTCATGGCTCCGCTCACCACTGACTGATATGCTCTGGCATCCGCTGCCTCAGCAATGCGCGCGCTTCCTCGCGCGGCATGCGTTCCGCCGCCAGGCGCACCGCGCCCGCCAGGGCCGGTTCAAAGCAGGGCTTGCAAACCACGAGTTCCGGGTTATACTCTATCAGCCGGGCGCGAAACGCCTCGAACATCAGCGGGTGCGTTTTCCATGCGCCGCCGCCGCAGGCGATTTCGCCCCTGGCTCCTTCGCGTTCCATCAGGCAAATGGTTTGCCGGGCCATCAATTCGCCCGCCTCGCGCACGATGGCTTGCGCCACCGCATCGCCCTTTGCGCAGGCTTCGCCCACAATCCGCGTGGCTTGCGCCACTTTGGCAAAGGGGGAAGGGGACTTGTGAATGGCCTGCACCAGATCGTAATCCCGGGCAAGGCTCCAGCGCTCGCGGATGAGGTCGAAAAGGATCGTCTTTTCGCCCCAGCCCTCCAGCGCGGCCACGGCGGCGCGCAAGGCCTGCTCGCCAATCCAGGTGCCGCTGCCCTGGTCGCCCAGGATGGGCCCCCAGGAACCGACCACGAGCCTGCGCCCCTTGGGCGCCGCGGGATCGATCCAAAACACATCCGACCCCGTGCCTGCTAGCGCGAAAATCCCACAGGGCTTTAGCAAAGCGGACCACAATCCCCCCACCGGCTCGCCCATTATACACCAATTGCCAACGGTGAAACGTTCGGAGATAACTTCCTTCAAAATGTCGATTGGGCCAACAATTGTCACATACGCGCATTCCAGCGCCGCTACGCCACTTTGGGCCGCCAGCGCGCCGATGCATGCTTCCATATTTTTCCGGCTGATTTCGGGCGAATTTTGCGTGGTATTCACGCCGCCCGTCTGCGCCGAAGCGAGCAGGGTAAATTCCTCGTCAAAGAGCACTGCCGCACACTTCGACCCGCCCGCATCCAATGAAAGATACGCCTTCATTTTTTGCAACATCCTTTGCCGCCATTTTGCCTGCGCACACGCATAGCATACCATATGCAGCCACAAAATACAATGCTTAAACTGGCATTGTATTCCACAAAATTTTTGGCGCAAGCGGCCGGCGGTTTTTGGTGAGATTGCTTTGTTTTCGTGTGATTTGCGCCGCGGAAGAAAAACCCGCGGCGCAAAGAGCAATATGCAATTGAGGGATCCGCGCCGCCCACACATGGCGGACAGCGCGGGAGGTACTAGGATTATTCGGCGGCAGCCGCAGTGGCATCGCGCGCGGCCATCCACTCGTCGATCTGGCGCTGCACTTCGGCAACGATCGTGTCGACACCGTTGGCCTTGAGCTGCTCGCGGAACTCATTGACGTAGGCTTCCACGTCCTCCTGCGAATTCAGCTTGCCGGTGGCAATGTCACTCTGATATTGCATCACAATGTTCGTGCAGGCTGCGACCTCATTCACCACGTTCTCGGTGTTGAAGGAGAAGCCCATGTGGGTCGGAATGGCGCATTCCTCGTTCAGGCGGGCCATCTCGGTGAGCAGCTCGTTGTTCGGGCCAGTGAGGTCGGCGGGCGCGTTCACGATCAGCAGGTTGCCGAGCGGAGCCGCATACCACATGTAGTAGCCGCGGGCAGCCGGATCAGAATTGCGCTCGGTGAAGACCATTCTGCCATTCTCGTCGTAGGTGTAGTGTACGCCTTCCACGCCAAAGCGCAGCATGGTGGCCACTTCGGGGTTGGTGTTCACTTCGTTGAGGACCATCATGGCGCGCTCGGGATCCGCGCAGTTGGCGGAAATCGCGGTGCCAGCGGAGAAGTAGTTGTTGGTCTCCGTCCAGATGGTGTCGCTCATGATCATCTTGGTCTCAAACGCGTCGCCGTACATGTGCGGCTCCATGTAGGTGTAGCCCCAGCCAACCCAGCCGAACACGGCGCCGGTGTACTGCCAGTCGCTGCGGTCGGTGTAGTCATAGGCCTGGATGCCGTCCGCCACCCAGCGCTGGCGCAGCTTGGCGAACTCCATGTATTCGGGCGTGTCGTAGAAATTGAACACGGTGTTGCTATCGTAGCCTTCCACATCGTCGATGCCGTCGATGTTGCACACCGCGAAATAGGCGTCGTTGAAGAAGGTCTCAAACGCGAAGTAGTACGGATACGCCAGGTTGGTGTCCCACACCACGGGGTAGTCCGCCCATTCCGGATGCGCCGCGTCGCGCTTTTCCTTCACTTCGTAGAACACTTCCTCCCAATCGTCGAAGGAGTTGTATTCCACGCTCTCCATATCGATGCCCAGCTCCTCCGCCATGGTGGCATTGTAGACGAGCGAGATGAAGTAGCCATTGTCCTTGAGGGAGGGAATGCCATAGATGTTGCCATTGATGCGCATGGCTTCCCAGATTTCCTCATCGAACAGGGCGTAGGTATCCGCCCCGATGGTGGTGAGCAGATCGTCCAGCGGATAGTACGCGCCGCGCTGAGACTCGGTCACGTAGTCCAGCTTGGTCTGTGAACCGAAACCGATGATGCCCACATCCTGGCCGGAGGAGATCATCACGCGCATGTTGTCCCAGTATTCATCGCCAGACCAGAAGTGCATGTTCACGTTGCAGTTGAACTTCTCCAGCAGGATTTCGTTGAGCGCATCGTTCACGATCTGGGAGTCTGTCTGCTCCGCCTGGCCAAAATACCAATCGATCGTAACGAACGGGAGCTCTTCCTCCGCCATGGCGGGCGCTAGGCTGATGCACATGGCCAATAGAACGAGGATGGCGAGAAGCTTGCGTTTCATTGGAGTACCTCCTTTTATTTCTACCGCGCCCATTTGCACGGTAAGATACTTTGACATTACTCTTTGATGCTGCCCATGGTGAGGCCTTGCACAAAGTAGCGCTGGAAGAACGGGTACGCCGCCAGGATCGGCACCACGATGATCACTGTACAGGCCATGCGCAGGCTCTGCGTGGGCACGGTGCGCAGGTATTGCAAACCATCGGGGGTACTACCCACGCCGGCGTTGCGCTTGAGGAAATCAATGCTCGATTGGATCTTCTGCAAAAGCGTTTGCAGCGGGATCAAGCTGTCGTTGGCCGTGATGTAGAGCATGCCGGTGAACCAATCGTTCCAGCGGCTGACGACGTTGAACAGGCCGATGGTGGCTAGGCCCGCCTTGAACAGCGGCAGCACGATGCTGATAAACACCCGGAAATGCCCCGCGCCATCGATGCGCGCCGCCTCAAACAGCGAATCGGGAATCGTGCTCAGGATGAACGTGCGCAGGATGATCACGTTGTAAGCGCTCGCCAGGCTGGGCAGCAGGAAGATCCACACGGTGTTGTTCAGGTGCAGATAGCGCGTGTTGATGATGTACGAGGGCACCAGGCCGCCGGAGAACAGCATGGTGAAGAACATCATCCAGGTGAGGAAACGCCGCGCCGGAAAGTGCTTGAGCGCGATCACGTACGAGAACATGGACATCACCGTCAGGCTCATCACGGTGCCCACGATGGTGTAGAAAATGGTGATGATGTAGCTCTGCGCCACCTGGTCGCCCATTTTCATCAGGTGCCCGTAACCGTTGAGGGTCCACTCAATGGGGAAGAAGCTGTAGCCCACCTCGGAAATGGAGGCCTCGCTGGAGAACGAAACAATGATCACCAGCAGCATGGGCAGCAACATCAGCAGGGAGACAAGCGAAAGAATGATTGTGAATAGCCAGTTCCAGCCGGGCTTGAGCCGATTGAATTTGAGTTCCATATCTTCGCCTCCCCTTTAAAACATTGCGCTGTCCGGATCGATCTTGGTCACGACCCAGTTGGCGAACAATACCATGATAAAGCCGACAACCGACTGATACAGGCCCGCCGCCGTGGACATGCCCACGTTGGAAAGCTGCGTCAACCCGCGGTAAATGTAGGTATCGATAACGTCCGTCACATCGTAGATGCGGCCGGAATTCTTGGTGACCACGTAGAACAGGCCGAAATCGCCGCGGAAGATGGAACCCATGGCCATGATGATGGAAATGGCCATGATCAGCCGCAGGTGCGGCACGGTGATGTACCAGGCCTGCTGGAATTTGGAAGCGCCGTCCAGCACGGCGGCTTCGTAGTAGTCCTGCGAAATGCCGGAGATGACCGCCAGATAGAGCACCGTTTGGTAGCCCACGTTTTTCCAGGCGTTGATGAACACCAACAGCCCCGGCCAGATTTCGCTCACCGCATACCAGTCCGTCATTCCGCGCGCGCCGGTCATGCGGATAAAGGCGTTCACCAGGCCGTAATCGCGGTCCAGGAAGGCGATCAGGATGATGGAAACCACGGCCCAGGAGAGAAAGTAGGGCAGCATGTAAATCGTTTGCAGGGTTTTGGCGGTTTTGCGGAAGGTCAGTTCGCTTAGCAATAGCGCCAGCAGCACGGCAAAGAACATGTTCACGCAGATGAACACCACGTTGTAGCACACCGTGTTGCGCGTGATGATCCACGCGTCTGTCGTGGCGAAAAGGAATTCGAAATTTTTGAAACCGACAAAGGGGGAAGCCAGAATGCCCTTGGCAACGTTTAGATTCTGGAACGCCATAATGAGACCGAACATCGGCGCGTAACAGAAAATGAGCAAAAACAGAATGGTTGGCAGAGCCATTAACCACAAAGAGATGTCTTCCCGCCGGAAAAAGCGATGCTTTTTGCGTAGCTGCACTTGCGCCATGGCGTTCACTCCTTTACTTTTTGGGGGTCGCATTCGGCATTTGGCACATTTTATGGGACGCATTCGCGCATTGAATGCCAATTGCTTATAGATAATAATAGTCACAAAACATAATAATAGTCACAAAACACGCCTTTGTCAATAGGTTTGTTTCTCAATCGTTAAATTTAACAATAGTGCCATAAAATGATATGCGCTTTGGGGAAAATTTATTATTATGGGCGAACTGGTGCGCGGTTTTTTTCGACATAGTCACTTTGTTTCCGCATTCGTCATGGCAACGCCATGTTTCGGACGGTAGTATGGACAAAAGACTTCTGGCACTTTTGTTTTCAGTGCATCGGTATTTCGGCAGAAAATGCTTTTATAAGCGGCAAATTTGCAACAATAAAGCGAGAAACTTTCGGATTTTGATGAATTATGAAGATTTGCAAAGGATATATGAAGGCTGCGTTCTTTCAAAAACCAGTTTGCGCATGCCGGTGGAACCGTTTTCCGCGAGTTTTCTGATACTAAACAAACAGATGCAAAATATCATACCCGAACGCCGGAAACCGTGCGCGCGGCAGGGCGGCCTTTTCTCGGGTGAAATGGCTGTCCTCAGGCGGATTTTGCCCAAAAATTCACAGGAAATCCGGAAATTTAACAGATAAATACCGTTGACAAGCGGGCAATTGCGTGGTTTAATATTGTCGGTTTCGCAGTTTAGTGTTTGTAAACGCAGAAGCGGATTCCCACAAGGAGGCGCGCATATGGAAATCGGAGCGAAAATCAAGCGGTTGCGGTTGCAACGCGGGCTCACGCAGGAGGAGCTGGCCGACCGGTGCGAACTGTCCAAGGGATTTATCTCGCAGGTGGAGCGCGACCTCACTTCACCTTCCATCGCTTCGCTTACAGACATACTGGAATGCCTCGGCACGGATTTGCCTTCGTTTTTTTCCGACCCCAGGGAAGAAAAAATCGTTTTCACGGAAGACGATATCTATGTGAAAGAGGATCCGGATGGCTTGAAGGGCTGCATCAAGTGGCTGGTGCCCAGCGCGCAGAAAAATGTGATGGAACCCATCCTGGTGGAATTGGGGCCCGGCGGCGCAACCGCGGAAGAAAGTCCCCACGAGGGGGAAGAATTCGGCTATGTGCTTTCGGGCGCGCTCAAAATCGCCATTGGCGAGCGCGTTGTGCGCGCCAAAAAAGACGAGAGTTTTTATTTTTTGCCCACAGGGCCGCACAGCATTAAAAATGCCGGCAAAACCACGGCCCGGTTTTTGTGGATATCCACACCGCCCAGTTTTTAGCGCCCGGCGTTCCGCGATGAACGGACAGCCGCTTGGGCGCGGGGGAATACGCGAGATTATTCTGTACGGGGGGCTGCCGCTATGGTGCAGGACATGCGCTTGATCGAACTGAAGGGGATTTCCAAATCGTTTGATGGCACGGAGGCGCTTTCGGATGTGAACCTGTACATCCGGAAGTGCGAATTTATCACCCTGCTGGGGCCGTCTGGCTGCGGGAAAACGACGATGCTGCGCATCATCGGCGGCTTTGAATTCCCCACCACCGGCCAGGTGATGTTCGAGGGCAAGGACATCACGCGCGTGCCGCCGTACCGCCGGCGGGTGAACACGGTGTTTCAAAAATACGCGCTGTTCCCGCACATGAACGTGTTCGACAACGTGGCCTTTGGCCTTACGCTTAAGGACGCGAATGAAATTGTGCCCGAAAGCCGCAAGCCCCGCAATTTCGTGGACGGCTGGCTCTTAAAAATGCACCACCGCCATGCGCTGAAAAAAGAAATCGCCGCCCGCGTGAACCGCATGCTGCGCCTGGTGAAGATGAATGGCTATGAAAAGCGCAGCGTGGATTCGCTTTCCGGCGGGCAGCAGCAGCGCATCGCCATTGCGCGCGCTTTGATCAACGAGCCTGAGGTGCTCCTTTTGGACGAGCCGCTGGGCGCGCTGGATCTCAAGTTGCGCCGCGAAATGCAGCTGGAGCTCAAGGCTATGCAGCAAAAACTGGGCATTACCTTCATATATGTCACGCACGATCAGGAAGAGGCGCTCACCATGTCGGATACGGTTGTGGTGATGAACAATGGCCGCATCCAGCAGATTGGCGACCCCAAGAGCATTTATGACGAGCCGAAGAACGCCTTTGTGGCGGACTTCATCGGCGAGAGCAACATCCTCAAGGGCACCATGATCAAGGACGAGCTGGTGGCCTTCGCGGGTCAGGCCTTCCCCTGCGTGGACTTCGGCTTTGGGGAGAACGCCCCGGTGGACGTGGTCATCCGCCCCGAGGATATCATGCTGGTGGGCGAGGACGTGGGCCAGCTGGTGGGCGTGGTCAAGAGCGTGCTGTTCAAGGGTGTGCATTACGAAATGATGATTGATACCGGCGCGTACACCTTCAAGGTGCATTCGACGACGATGCAGCCGCAGGGCAGCCGCGTCGGGTTGAACATTGTCCCCTTCAACATCCACATCATGAAGCGGCTGGAGGACACCACGCCCGCGGCGGAGGTGGATGCGGAATGCTGAGCAACCTGTCTCTCCCGTGGTGGGCATATGCGCTCATGGGTACGGGGCTGTGCGTCTTTATCGCGCTGATTGCCATCACCATCCACCGCAACCGCGGTATGCACCGTTCCCTGTTCGCGTCGCCCTATGCGCTGTGGATGATGATTTTTACCATCGTCCCGGTCATTCTGATTGCCTACTACGCCTTTACGGATTCCTCCGGCGCGTTCACGCTGGACAACTTCCGCAGTTTCTGGGATTCGAACTACGAATCGAACAAAATCATCCTGGACGCCATGGGCGAAGCCGGACAGTCATACATTTCCCGCGGCACGGTCAACGTGGATACGCTGGTTTACTCGCTGTGGATGGCGTTCCAGTGCACGGTTATCTGCCTGCTGCTGGGCTATCCGGCGGCGCTGATTATGGCCGACCGCGAAATCAAGCTCGGCCCGACCCTCGTCGTGCTGTTCATCATCCCCATGTGGATGAACTTCCTCCTGCGCACCATTGCGTGGATGAGCCTGCTGGAGGACAACGGGCTGATTAACACGGTGCTGCGCGCGCTGGGCTTTAACGGCGTACAGCTGATGTACAACTCCGGCGCGGTGCTGCTGGGCATGGTGTACAACTTCCTGCCCTTCATGGTTTTCCCGATTTACACGCTGCTGAGCAAGATGGACTACCGCCTGACCGAAGCGGCGGCAGACCTCGGCTGCAACAACTGGCAGACGCTGTGGAAGGTAACCATGCCGCTGTCCATTCCGGGCATCGTCAGCGGCATCACGATGGTGTTCATGCCCTCGGTGACGACGTTCTTTATTCCCCGCGTGCTGGGCGGCGGCAATACGATGATGTTCGGCGACCTGATTGAGGCAAAGTTCCTGACCGAAGGCAACTGGAACGTCGGCTCGGCGCTCTCCCTCATCATGATGGTGCTGATTCTGATTTCGCTCTCCATCCTGCGCAAGGCCGACCCCAACGGCGAAGGAGGCGGCATCGCATGAAAAAGTTCTGCAAGCGCGCGTATCTGGCGCTCATCCTTATCTTCCTGTATCTTCCGATTATCGTGCTGATTGTGCAGAGCTTCAACGCGGGCAAGAGCCGCGCGAAGTGGGAGGGATTCTCCTTCCGCTGGTACACGGAGCTGTTTCAGGACACGCGCATCATGAACGCGCTGACCGTCACGGTGACAATTGCCTTGCTGGCCATGGTCGTCGCGACGATTCTGGGAACGCTCGCCGCCATCGGCATCCACGCCATGAAGAAGCGGCCGCAGTCG
>ERZ857998.3725-NODE-3725-length-12033-cov-7.311822_pt1 | contig 12033 bp, 10 predicted proteins | sample MGYA00519954_ERZ857998 | MGnify/ENA primary metagenome ERZ857998 (study PRJEB31778, sample SAMEA3449424) | human gut metagenome | biome: human gut; feature: human-associated habitat; material: faeces | place: United Kingdom | collected 2010/2012 ...
TCCAATAAACCGGCATATCTTGTATTTTGTTGACTTATCACGATAACCACATTTTTCAATGCTGGGCCTTAGTAGAATACGCAAGTTATCCCGCATCCTCGAACTGGGAGTTGTAGAGCTCGGCGTAGAAGCCGCCCTGGGCCAGCAGCGCCTCATGGCTGCCCTGCTCCACGATGTCGCCATCCTTCATCACCAGGATAAGGTCGGCGTCCTTGATGGTGCTCAGCCGGTGGGCGATGACAAAGCTGGTGCGCCCCTGCATCAGGTTGCCCATGGCGCGCTGGATGAGGTGCTCCGTGCGGGTGTCCACGGAGGAGGTGGCCTCGTCCAGGATCAGGATCTTGTTGTCCGCCAGAATGGCCCGGGCGATGGTCAAAAGCTGCTTCTGCCCCTGGGAGATATTGGTGGCGTCCTCGTTAAGCTCCATCTGATAGCCGCCGGGCAGCGTCATGATAAAGTGGTGGACGTGGGCGGCCTTGGCTGCGGCCACCACCTCCGCATCGGTGGCGTCCAGCCGGCCGTAACGGATGTTTTCCAGGATGGTGCCCTTGAACAGCCAGGTATCCTGCAGCACCATGCCGAAGGCCTCCCGCAGCTCGGAGCGGTTGAAGTCCCGCACGTCGTGTCCGTCCACCCGGATGGCCCCGGCGTTCACGTCGTAGAACCGCATCAGCAGCTTGACCATGGTGGTCTTTCCCGCGCCGGTGGGGCCCACGATGGCCACCATCTGGCCCGGCTCCACCCTGGCGGAGAAGTCCCGGATGACCGTCTTGTCCGGCGTGTAGCCGAAGTTCACATGGTCAAACTCCACCGCGCCTTTCAGATCGTCCACCCGTGCCGGGTTGACACAGGTCTGGTCCTCCTCTTCCTCGTTCAGGAACTCGAAGACCCGCTCGGCGGCGGCGGCCATGGACTGGAGCATGTTGGAGATCTGGGCGATCTGGGTGATGGGCTGGGTAAAGTTCTTCACGTACTGGATGAAGGACTGGATCTCGCCCACCTGGATGGTCCCCTGGACGGCCAGGACGCTGCCCAGAACCGCCACGGACACATAGCCCAGGTTGCCCACGAAGTTCATGATGGGCTGCATCATGCCGGAGAAGAACTGGCTCTTCCAGGCGGAGCGGAACAGCACCTGATTGGTCTCGTTAAACTCCCGGACGACCTCCTCCTCCCGGTTGAAGGCCTTGACCACGTTGTGGCCGGAGTAGGTCTCCTCCACCTGGCCGTTGAGAATGCCCAAATACTTCTGCTGGGCCTTGAAGTATTTTTGGGAGTGCTTCACCACCAGGCGGATGAGGAGCATGGACACCGGCAGGATGACGATGGCGACCAGGGTCATCAGGGGGCTGATGGTCAGCATCATAAGGAAGACCCCCACCAGCATGGTCGCCGAGGAGATGAGCTGGGTAACGCTCTGATTGAGGCTCTGGCCCATGGTGTCCACGTCGTTGGTGATACGGGAGAGGACCTCGCCCACGGTGCGGGACTCAAAGTATTTCATGGGCATCCGGTGGATCTTTTCCGAGATATCCCGCCGCATCCGGTAGCAGATCTTCTGGGTAATTCCGGTCATGATCCAACCCTGGATAAAGGAGAAGGCGGCGCTGGCCAGATACAGGCCCAGCAGCAGGAGCAGGATGCGGCCGATCTTGTCAAAGTCAATGCCGCCGGTGCCCTGGACCTTGGCCACCAGGCCGTTGAACAGCTCGGTGGTGGCGTTGCCCAGAATCTTGGGCCCCAGCACCGAGAAGAGGGTCCCCGCCATGGCAAAGAGCATCACCACCCCCACAGCGGCCTTGTATTTCCCAATATAGGCCAGCAGGCGGAGGATTGTCCCCCTGAAATCCCGGGCCTTCTCGCCGGGCATCATCCGGCCGCCGGGGCCATGGGGCCCCCGCCGGACCGGTCCGGCCGGTACATGCTTTTCGTGGTTCATGCGCCCGCACCTCCCAATTCTGCCTCGGAGAGCTGCGACCGCGCAATCTCCTGATAGGTCTTGCAGGTTTTCATCAGGGTCTCATGGTCCCCGATGCCGGCCACCTTCCCCTCGTCCAGCACCACGATCTGGTCGGCGTGGAGAATGGTGGAAATGCGTTGGGCCACGATGATGACGGCGGCGTCCGCCGTCTGCCGGGCCAGGGCCCGGCGGAGGACCACGTCGGTCTTGTAGTCCAGGGCGGAGAAGGAGTCGTCAAAGAGGAGCACCTTGGGCCGCTTGGCGATGGCCCGGGCGATGGAGAGCCGCTGCTTCTGCCCGCCGGACACGTTGGTGCCCCCCTGGGCGATGGGACTGTGGTAGCCCTCCGGCTTGGCGTCGATGAACTCGGCAGCCTGGGCCACCTCGGCGGCCCGGCGCATGTCCGCGTCGCTGATGTCCGCCCCGCCGAACTTCAGGTTGGAGGCGATGTCCCCAGAGAACAGGACCCCCTTCTGGGGCACATAGCCCATCAGCGCGCGCAGCTTGTGCTGGCTCAGATCCCGGATGTCCACCCCGTCCAGGGTGATGCGGCCCTCGCTCACGTCGAAGAACCGGGGGATCAGGTTGATGAGGGTGGATTTGCCGCTGCCGGTGGAGCCAATGATGGCGGTGGTCTTGCCGGGCTCGGCGGTAAAGGTGATGTGTTCCAACACGTCCGCCTCGGCGTCCGGGTAGCGGAAGGATACGTCCTCAAAGGCCACCGCCCCGCGCCAGTCGGCGCGGCTGTCGTCCGCGGTCTGCACCCGGTCCCGGACGGTGGGCTGGGTACGCAGGACCTCATCGATGCGCGCGGCGGCCACCCCTGCCCGGGGCAGGAAGACGGCGATCATGGAAATCATCAGGAAGGCCATGATGATGATCATCGTATACGTGATAAAGGCCATCATGTCCCCCACCTGCATGGTGCCCAGATCGGCCCCGTGGGCACCGTTCCAGACGATGAGCACACTGACGCAATTCATGATCATCATCATGGCGGGCATCATGAAGGTCATGCACCGACTGGTGAAGAGCTGGGTCCGCATCAGGTCCGTGCTGGCCTGGTCGAAGCGCTGCTCCTCGTGCTTCTCCCGGGAGAAGGCCCGGATCACGCTCAGGCCGGTGAGGATCTCCCGGCTGACCAGGTTGAGCCGGTCCACCAGCACCTGCATCTTCCGGAACCGGGGCAGGGCCAGGGCCATCAGCGCCACCACCACAGCCAGAACGGCCCCCACGGCCACCCCGATGATCCAGCCCATGCCGGTGCGGGTGGTGGAGACCATGAGGATGCCGCCGGTGCCCACAATGGGAGCGTAAAGCACCATGCGCAGCAGTAGGACAGCCACCATCTGGATCTGCTGGATGTCGTTGGTGGAGCGGGTGATGAGGGAGGCGGTGGAGAAGCGGTCAATCTCGGCGCTGCCGAAGGAGACCACCTTCTCAAACACCCGCCGGCGCAGATTCATGCCGATGCGGGCCGCCGCCCGGGAGGCCAGCAGGCCCGTCAGGATGGCGGCAGCCACCATCACCAGGGAGAGGGCCAGCATCCGTCCCCCGGTGGCCAGCAGATACCGGGTCTGAAGGGCACCCAGGTCCATGCCCAAGGCCTGGTACTCCTGCCGCACAAAGAGCACCGTTTTCTGCCGGCTCAGGGTCTCGGTCTCCTGGGGCAGCGCCTCCAGAAGCGCCAGGCCCGAGCCCGGGTCCGGCCCGCCGAAAGGGGACTGCTCCGGCGGCTCCAGGCCGTATGTTTCGCTGATGGCCTGGAGCCTGGACAGCGCCAGAATGGGCTTTTTCAGAAGGCCCTCCAGCCGCTCGAGCTCCTCGGTGCTCCGATCCGCCAGGGTGTAGCTGCCGTCGGCCTCTTGGGTGTAGGCCCCCTCCAGCACAGCAATCTGGTCCGGGGTCATATAGGCTTCCAGCTCCCGCAGCGTCTCCCCCCGCATCCGGTAGGGCACGGCGTAGGCGATGCCCCCCTGCTGGATGCCCACGTCCACAATGTCCGACGTGTAGGTGGGCAGGGACAGGTCGCACCAGGCCTGCACGATGAGCAGCAGGACGATGAGCCCCACCGTCCACCCGGCGTCCTTCAGGTACTTGAACAATTGGATCATGGCGTGTTCTCCTTTGCCCGTTCTTCGGTCATGACGTCGGCTAGGCGGTTCCACAGGCGGATGAGGGTCTCCATATCCTCCCGGCCCATGCGCTCCAGCACCCGGCGGGTGTAGCCGTCCAGCTCGCGGATGGTGTCCGCCCGGGCGGCCTCTCCTGCCGGCGTGAGCATCACATAGGTGTTGCGCCGGTCGATCCGGTCCACCGCCCGGTCCACCAGGCCCCGCTGTTCCAGGCCCCGCAGCATCCGGGACACCGCCGGCGGCGACACCCGCATCCGTCCCGCCAGCGCGGACACATACACCCCCCGGTCCCCCGGGTGGCTCTGCATATGCTCGCGAATCTGGGACAGCGCGTAAAATTCCGCCCGGGTCAGCCCGCCGCCGGCCCAGTGCCAGCTTCGGTCCTGCCGGAAGCGGTGGATGGTCCGGATAAAGGCCTCCTGGAGCTCTGTGATCTCCAAATCGCATCCCCCTGTCTGTCTCAAATTATTAACTATGTTAGGAATGAAACGTGTTAAGATCATAGCGCGCACGGCGGCTCCTGTCAACGGCAAACTGCACAAAAAAGACCGGCGCGGCTTTGCCCCGCCGGTCTGACTGCGGGCCGCGTTCAGCCGCCGCCCCGCTCTCCGTCCCGCCGCTGGGCCGCCCGGCGCAGGGCGGACTCCACCGTCCGGGACTTCTCTCGGCGGTTGTTCCGGGCCAGGACGGCGGAGATCTGCCCCTCCACCTGCTCCACCTCCGCCTTGAAGGCGCCAGCCGACAGGCGCAGGGCCCCATGGCCCAGAATGATGAGCTGCTCGGCCCCGTCGGAGGTAGCCACCCGCACCCGGTGCTTTTTTCCCAGCTCGTAGGTGGTCTTTTCAATGTAGGCGTCGGCGGTCTCGGCCTCCTTGGTGTAGACCACGTAGATGTTGTGGTATTTCACCACCTCTCCCAGGCTGCGGGGCACCTTATAGGCGTCAAAGACCAGGATCACCTCGCACCTGCGAAAACCCTGATAGTTGCTCAGCAGGTCCATTAAAAGCTGCCGGGCGGCGTCCAGGTTGTCCCGGGCCACAGTCTGGAGCTCCTCCCAGGCGAAGATGATGTTGTACCCATCCACCAGCAGGTACTCCGGCCCCGCCTGGCGGGCCTGGATGGCGTAATGCTCCCCGTCCAGGCTGGTGCGGGCGGGCTTTTTGGCGGGCTGGAAGGCCCGGGGCTCCACCTTTCCGTAAGTCCGCTCAAAGATGGCCTGGAGCTCCTTGTCCCGGGCCAGGGAATCGGCATAGGTCCTCCGCTGCGCCGGGGCAGGTTTTTCCCCCTCCGGCCCTGTTTCTCCCAGCCGCAGGCCGCTGTCCACATGGGCACGGGCCTTCACCTGGTTCCAGGGGACGGCGAAGCCCGCCCCGTGATCGCAGAACACCGAGTCCGCCGGATTGTCCAGGTCCCGCCGGGGGTCGTAGCCGGACTCCGCCACGACCCGCTCCTGTTCCCGGCAGGGCTCGTACCCCTTCAGGGTGCAAAACAGCCGTCCCCGGCCCCGGGTGTAGGCCGCCACCTCCCGGGCGTAGTCCCGCATCCCCGCCACCGGCGCCGCGCCGGTAAGCAGGGCGTCCTGACCCAGGATCTCGGGGGGCGAGGCGTCGCCCCCCATCCGCTGCACGTCGGACAGCGCCCGGCCCACGCTCTCGGCGGGGACCTCCAGCCGGAAGTCGTACCATGGCTCCAGCAGGATACTCTCGGCCTCCATCAGGCCCTGCCGCACCGCCCGGTAGGTGGCCTGGCGGAAATCGCCCCCCTCGGTGTGCTTCTGGTGGGCCCGCCCCGCCGTCAGGGTGATCTTCAGGTCGGTGACGGGTGCGCCGGTGAGCACCCCCACATGCTCCTTTTCCTCCAGATGGGTGAGGATCAGCCGCTGCCAGCTACGGTCCAGCGCGTCCTCCGGGCACCGGGAGGCGAAGCGCAGACCACTGCCCCGCTCCCCCGGCTCCAGCAGCAGGTGGACCTCGGCATAGTGCCGCAGGGGTTCATAGTGGCCCACGCCCTCCACCGGGGCGGCGATGGTCTCCCGGTAGACGATGTTCCCCGGGCCGAAGCCCACCTCCAGCCCAAAGCGATCGGCGATCAGCCGCCGGAGGATCTCCAGCTGCACCTCGCCCATGAGCTGGATATGGATCTCCCGGAGCTGCTCGTTCCAGGCGATGTGGAGCTGGGGGTCCTCCTCCTCCAGCAGCCGCAGCCGGCCCAGCGCTCCGTGGACGTCACACCCCTCGGGCAGCAGCACCTGATAGGTCAGCACCGGCTCCAGCACCGGAGGCTCGGAGGCCCAGGCGCTGCCCAGCCCCTGTCCGGGCCGGGTGTGACTCAGGCCGGCCACGGCGCACACCGTCCCCGCCGGGACCTCCTCCGCCGTCTGGAACCGCGCCCCGGAGTAGATGCGGATCTGGTCCGCCTTCTCTTCCCAGGCCTGGTCCTCGCGCAGGCCGGGCCGCCGGTTGGTCAGCAGGCTCTTGACCCGCAGACTGCCCCCTGTAACCTTGAGATAGGTCAGCCGCACACCCTGGGCGTCCCGGGCGATCTTGTAGACCTTGGCCCCGAACTCCGCCGGACGGACCGGTCTAGGGGCGTACCGCTCCAGCCCCCGGAGAAGTTCCTCCATCCCCTCCAGCTTCAGGGCCGAGCCAAACCAGCAGGGGAAGAGCTTCCGCCCGGCCGTCAGGGCGGCGATCTGCTCATCCGCTATCGTCCCCCGGTCCAGGTAGCCGTTCAGGGCGGCCTCGTCGCACATGGCCACGTCTTCCAGCAGGGCCTCCCGGTCCCGCCCCGGCCCGAAATCCACGCAGCCCTCCCCCAACCGCCCCCGCAGCTCGGCCAGCAGTCGGCCCCGATCCGCACCCGCCAGGTCCATTTTGTTGACGAACAGGAAGGTGGGGATGCCATAGCGCTCCAGCAGCCGCCACAGGGTGAGGGTGTGCCCCTGTACCCCGTCGGTGCCGCTGACCACCAGAATGGCGCAGTCCAGCACCTGGAGGGTGCGCTCCATCTCGGCGGAGAAATCCACGTGCCCCGGCGTGTCCAGCAGGGTGACCTCCACCCCCTCCAGGGGGAGCACCGCCTGTTTGGAAAAGATGGTGATGCCCCGCTCCCGCTCCAGCGGTTCGGTGTCCAGAAAGGCGTCCTGGTGATCCACCCGCCCCAGCTTTTTCAGCCGCCCGCTGTGGTAGAGCAGGGCCTCCGACAGGGTGGTCTTTCCCGCATCTACATGGGCCAATATACCTACGGCCAGTTTTTTCATATCCGCTTCCTCAAATGCAAAATCTCGTTTGCAGTATTGTACCACAGTTTTGCCGTACAGGATAGCGCTCTCCCCGTTTTGACTTCTGCCGGGCCGCTCCATTTTTGAAGTCTCTGCTTTACTTATACTCTATATTTTGTGTTTTATTTCTTGCAGATACAATATTTGGTTATTTTGCAAAAATTCCTCTCCAAATTTTGTGTAAAAAACGTATTTCATTTTTGTATCGGTCCTATATAATATGATTCTGTAAGTAAATTACAAAAAAGGAAGTGGATTTATGGCCCCGCCACATTATGAGATGGTCTTCCAGCAGTATGATGAGCTCTGCACGGTATACGGTATGATCTGTTCTGTGGACGGTCTCGCGGCGGAGACGTGCGGAGACATCTCAAGCAACGCCGGACTGGTGGGAAAAATGGTGGAACTGTTCAATCTGTGCGAGCTCCCGCCGGATCGAATGAAGCGCGTTATCATCGACCTGCTCCCTTAGACCGCAGAGCACCGGGCCCAGACGGGCCCGGTGCCTTTTTGACTGTTTGGTGGCTCGTTCGTCCCCCGCACACGCCCGGCGGGGCTGGCATAGCATGGGATAGCATATGGGAGGTGCGTCCATGAACGAATCATGCTTAAATATCGGGGACCAGGCCCCTGCGTTTACCGCAGCCACCACCTTTGGGCCGGTCAGCCTCAGCGATTACCAGGGGAAATGGGTGATCCTTTTCTCTCATCCCGGCGACTTCACGCCGGTCTGCACCACAGAATTCATTGCATTTGCCAAGGCGCAGCCACAGTTCGAGGCCCTCAACGCGCAGCTGCTGGGTCTGAGCATCGACAGCTCGGCCTCTCATCTGGCCTGGGTGTACGCCATCTACGCCGCCACAGGGGTCCAGGTCCCCTTCCCGGTCATTGCCGACCGGGATGGGAGCATCGCCCGTCTGTACGGAATGATCGCCCCCAACGCCAGCACGCAGGAAACGGTCCGGAATGTATTCTTCATCGACCCGGAGCAGACCGTGCGCGCCATTCTCGTCTATCCCCTCACCAACGGGCGCAGCATCCCGGAGATCCTGCGTCTATTGGCCGCGCTTCAGGCCACGGATCAAGATCACGTGGTCACCCCCGCAAACTGGCAGCCGGGCCAGCCTGCCATGGTTCCTCCCCCCAAGACCTACGAGGGGCTCTTGGAGCGGCAGGCCAAGCCCAATCCTCAGGGCCTGGAGTGCCGGGACTGGTATCTGTGTTACCGGCAGATGCCGCCGACCCAGGACTAGCGGCAAGCGCCCGCCTCCGCCCGCGCTGTGAAAGGCCGCGGCCCCAATTGGGGCCGCGGCCTTTCACAGAAATTTGGAAAGAGAAAAGAGGATGAAAGGAAGAGGATCTTGGCTGCCTGGCTAAACCTAGGATAGCCCATTTCCGCCTAAAATGGATGACTTGGCTTTGAACGAACTGTAAAGGATTTGTAAACCGCAGTCAAAGTCGGCACGGAATTATTTTCTCTGATTCTTGTCATCTCTCTCAAAACCTGCTATACTGGCCCCGAGGTGAACAATATGGATTTCCAGCATGAGAAAGGCCGTATTTTTGCGCTTGATGCAGACGGCAAGCTTCTGGCAGAGGTGACGTTCCCGGCTGAAAACGGCGTGGCCACGATCACGCATACCTTTGTGGACGACTCCCTCCGCGGTCAGGGCGTGGCATCTCAAATTCTGGCAGAGGCCGCCGAGCAGATCCGCGCCTCTGGACTGCGCATGAACGCGACCTGCCACGTCGCCGCCAAGTGGATCGCCAAGCATACGGAGTTCTCCGATCTGACCACCGCCCCCTGACCGGGGCGGTTTTCTTTTTGCAGGGCTGTTTTTCTGTTCCGGACCCGAACGGCCGCCCGGCAGCCTGTTTTTCCACCCACATCGGGCAGGAAGGGGGGATATGGGCTGGTCCCGCCGCCCCTGGTTCTGTCTCCAATCGCCCCCGGCCGACATATCCTATCATATATCCATAGGAGGTGCCGAGCATGATCATGCAGGCTGTTGTAATTGAAGTGCAGTGGGGGCGCCTGCTCGTACTGGACCTGGATGCACGACAGAGAGTCCTTGTCAACACACCGGATGCGTCCCGGTTTCGTCCCGGAGATACCATTCGTATCTGGTATGACGGCGTGATGACCGCCAGCATACCGCCGCAGATCAACGCATGGGGGATCGCCGCGATGCCGCCCCATGAATTCCCGCCCACCTTGCCTCCGCCTGGAGCAGGTCCGCCGGTCGTGTGCCCGCCCAATGGCTGCCTACCGGCGGTGCGCCCACCGGTGATCTTTCCGCCCGTCATATGGCCGCCCGTCCTCTTCCCGCCGGTGGTGCACCCGCCCCGTCCACCTGTGCGCCCGCCGTTCAGGCCCCGTCCGCCCCGTCCCAGGGGCAGGCCCAGGTGACGCCAGTCTCCCCCTGGGGGGGCATTTACTACATGCAAAAAACACCTGAAATCTTCGATTTCAGGTGTTTTTTGTTGGTGGAGACAACAGAACTCGAATCTGTGACCTCTCGCGTGTGAGGCGAGCGCTCTACCAGCTGAGCTATGCCTCCATGTCTGCCCCTGGTGTCGTTCCCCGTATGGGGTTGGTGACCCGTACGAGACTCGAACTCGTGTTACCGCCGTGAAAGGGCGGTGTCTTAACCACTTGACCAACGGGCCATGCTGCAGCACATCGGCTGCATGGTAGCGGCACCTGGATTTGAACCGGGGACACCGCGGGTATGAACCGCGTGCTCTAGCCAACTGAGCTATGCCGCCAAATGGGCTCTGTCCAAACAGGGCAAGAGTTAGTATACCCGATTTCGCCTGACTTGTCAACATTTTTCTGGAGAAATTCTCGGGTTTTTTGGCAGCCGTTCAGTCAACCTTATACCCCACACCCCATACGGTTTTGATGAACCGGGGATTTCGGCTGGGCTCCCCCATCTTCTCCCGCAGGCGGCGGATGTGGACCATAACGGTGTTGTTCCGGTCCAGGTACTTCTCCCCCCACACGGTCTCAAACAGCCGCTCGGCCGAGATGACCTGTCCCCGGTTCTCACACAGCATCCACAGGATATCGAACTCGATGGGGGTAAGGGTCAGTTCCTTGTCATAGAGCCAGCACTCGTGAGTGCCTCGGTTAATGACCAGCCCGTTGAAGTCGATGACATCGCTTTCCGCCTTGTCCGTCCCATTGTAGCGGGTGTACCGCCGGAGCTGGGCCTTGACCCGGGCCACCAGCTCCAGAGGATTGAAGGGCTTGGTGATATAGTCGTCTGCGCCGATGGTCAGTCCCATGATCTTGTCCATGTCCCCCACCTTGGCGGTGAGCATGAGCACCGGAAAACGGTGCTCCCGGCGGATCTCCCCGCACAGGGTGAAGCCCGACATGTCCGGCAGCATTACGTCCAGAATGGCCAGGTCCAGCCGGTTGTCCCGCACGCAGGTCAGGGCCTCCGCCGCCGTGCCACAGGTAAAGACGGTAAAGCCCTCGCTTTTCAGATAGACCTCCACCAGATCGGCAATCTCCGGCTCGTCGTCCACGACCAGAATGTTGGCGTCCATATGCGTTCACCCTTTCCACCCGGATTATACCCAGATGGGAAGGGTGAAGTCAAGCTGCCGGACAAAAGATAAGAAAAAGATAAGAAATCAGAAGATCCAGCCGATCAGGGCGGCCAGCAGGAATGCCCCCACCGCGGGCAGCAGGTTCTCCCAGCGGAAGGGCTGGTCCAGCAGGCCCTTGATAAGCAGGACTACGCCGGCGATCTTCAGCAGCCAGGGCAAAAAGCCGAACAGCAGGGCCAGGGGCAGGCCGATCACCGTCAGGATCACGCCGGCCACCAGGGCGAGCACCAGGCAGACCGCCCCCACCAGCAGGGCAAAGGCAAAAAACGTCAGGGTCAGCATATCGTGTACCTCCTCTTTTGGTGATCTCTATCCTACCACGCCCATTTAAAACCCTCCTGAAGGAAAGATTAAAAAAGGATAAAAAGCGCGGAGGTCCGACCACCGGACCTCCGCGCCCCGCTTCACGGGCTTATTGGAAATACGCCGCGCCGGACTCGAAGATGGGCTGGAACTTATCGCCCGGGATGTTTTTTGCCACAAAATCCCCCCGCCGCTCGGAGTGGCCCATCTTGCCGAAGACCCGGCCATCCGGGGAAAAGATGCCCTCGACGGCCCCCACAGAGCCGTTAGGGTTGGCGTCGATGTCCATAGAGGGCTGCCCTTGGGCGTCCACATACTGGGTGGCCACCTGGCCGTGGGCAATGAGCTCCCGCAGGAGGTCGCCGGGACAGACAAACTTGCCCTCGCCGTGGGAGATGGGGATGGTGTGGAGATCGCCCACCTGGCTTTTCAGCATCCAGGGGGAGTTGACCGAGGCCACCCGGGTGGTGACGTACCGGCTCTGATGGCGGCCGATGTCGTTGAAGGTCAGGGTGGGACAGGACTCCTCCATGGGCCGGATCTCGCCGTAGGGCGCCAGGCCCAGCTTGACCAGGGCCTGGAAGCCGTTGCAGATGCCCAGCATCAGGCCGTCGCGGTTTTTGAGCAGGTCGTGGACAGCGTCGGTGAGCCGGGGGTTGCGGAAGAAGGAGCAGATGAACTTGGCCGAGCCGTCGGGCTCGTCGCCGCCGGAGAAGCCGCCGGGGAGGAAGACC
>ERZ857998.3727-NODE-3727-length-12029-cov-6.546935_pt1 | contig 12029 bp, 9 predicted proteins | sample MGYA00519954_ERZ857998 | MGnify/ENA primary metagenome ERZ857998 (study PRJEB31778, sample SAMEA3449424) | human gut metagenome | biome: human gut; feature: human-associated habitat; material: faeces | place: United Kingdom | collected 2010/2012 ...
GTCGAAGGGGGTGGTGATGGTGCCCTCTTCGATGTACCCCCGGACGTGAAGGTTCTTGTTCTTCCGGCGGTAGGTGAGCTCGTGGATCAGGGAGGGGTAGCCGTGGAAGGCGAAGAGGATGGGCTTATCTTCGGTGAACAGGAGGTTGTAGTTCTGGTCCGACAGGCCGTGGGGGTGCTGGCTGTCCGACTGCAGGCGCATCAGGTCCACCACGTTCACCACCCGGATCTTCAGATCGGGGAAGTAGTGGCGGAGGATGGTGACGGTGGCCAGGGTCTCCAGGGTGGGAGTCTCCCCGCAGCAGGCCAGGACGATGTCCGGCTCAGCACCTTGGTCGTTGGAGGCCCACTGCCAGATGCCGATGCCCTGGGTGCAGTGCTTCACTGCCTGCTCCATGGTCAGCCACTGGGGCCGGGGATGCTTGGAGGTCACCAGGACGTTGACATAGTTCCGGCTGGAGATGCAGTGGTTGAAGCAGGAGAGCAGGCAGTTGGCATCCGGGGGCAGGTACATCCGCACCACGTCGGCCTTCTTGTTGGCCACATGGTCCAGGAAGCCGGGGTCCTGGTGGGTGAAGCCGTTGTGGTCCTGCTGCCAGACGTTGGAGGAGAGGATATAGTTCAGGGAGGCGATGTCCTGCCGCCAGGGCAGCTCGTTGCAGGTTTTCAGCCACTTGGCGTGCTGGGCGAACATGGAGTCCACAATGCGGATGAAGGCCTCATAGCTGTTGAAGAAGCCGTGGCGGCCGGTGAGGAGGTACCCCTCCAGCCAGCCCTCGCACATGTGCTCGGAGAGCATGGAGTCCATCACCCGGCCGCTGTGGGCCAGGTACTCGTCCCCGTCGGCGCTCTCGGCGTTCCACACCCGGGTGGTGGCCTCGAACATGGGGGTCAGGCGGTTGGACTTGCTCTCGTCAGGGCCGAAGACCCGGAAGTTCTTGGCATCCTCGTTCTCCCGGATCACATCCCGGATAAAGGTGCCCAGTACCAGCATGTCCTGGGCCTCCACGGCGCCGGGGGCGGGCAGGTCGATGCCGTAGTTGCGGAAGTCGGGGAGTTTCAGGTCCCGCAGCAGCTTGCCGCCGTTGGCGTGGGGGTTGGCCCCCATCCGCCGGTCCCCCTTGGGGGCCAGGGCCTGGAGTTCGGGGCGGAGCTTGCCCTCCTCGGTGAAGAGCTCCTCGGGGTGGTAGCTGCGCAGCCAGTCCTCCACCAGCTTCAGGTGGTGGGGCTGGGACATGTCGATGGGCACCTGGTGGGCCCGGAAGGAGCCCTCAATGGTCTGCCCGTCCACCTCCTTGGGGCCGGTCCAGCCCTTGGGGGTGCGCAGGACGATCATGGGCCAGGCGGGGCGGCTGTCGTCCCCGGTGGTGCGGGCGTGGGCCTGGATGCGCTGGATCTCCCGAATGGCCCAGTCCAGGGCGGCGGCCATGGTCTGGTGCATCTGCTCCGGGTCGCTGCCCTCGACGAAGCGGGGTTCCCAGCCGCAGCCCCGGAAGAAGCTCTCCAGCTCGCTGTGGGGGATGCGGGAGAGGATGGTGGGGTTGTGGATCTTAAACCCATTGAGGTGGAGGATGGGGAGCACCGCCCCGTCTCCGATGGGGTTTAAGAACTTGTTGCCCTGCCAGGCGGTGGCCAGGGGGCCGGTTTCAGCCTCCCCGTCCCCCACCACGCAGGCGGCGATAAGGTCGGGGTTGTCCAGCACCGCGCCGAAGGCGTGGGCCAGGGAGTAGCCCAGCTCGCCCCCCTCGTGGATGGAGCCGGGGGTCTCCGGAGCCACGTGGCTGGGGATGCCGCCGGGGAAGGAGAACTGCTTAAAGAGCTTCTTCAGCCCCGCCTCGTCCTGGCTGATGTTGGGGTAGACCTCGCTGTAGGTCCCCTCCAGGTAGGTCTGGGCTACCATAGCGTTGCCCCCGTGGCCGGGGCCGGAGAGGTAGATCATGTTCAGGTCGTACCGGTTGATGACGCGGTTGAGGTGTGTATAAATGAAGTTCTGGCCAGGGACGGTACCCCAGTGGCCGACGATTTTCTTTTTGATGTGGGCCGGTTCCAGAGGCTCCTTGAGCAGGGGGTTGTCCAGCAGGTACAGCTGGCAGGCGGCCAAATAGTTGGAGGCCCGCCAGTAGGCGTCCAGCTTTTTCAGCTGATCGGGGGTCAGGGCAGCTCTCCGGGACATCCGGGCAGCCGTTTTTGCAATGGGTTTGGGTGATCCCTTCGGTCTTCTCGGCATGGAAAAAACCTCCTTTTCGTAATCTAAATTCTATTATAAACACTTTTGCAAAATAATCAACATGGCGGGGAAAGAAAACGCCAGAGAAATCCCCGGGAAGGGGGACGTCCTCTGGCGTTAGGAAACGGATGGGAGGGGAACCCTTAGAACCGGGCGTGGCCGGTCCGCCGGGCCTCGGCGGCCACGGCGTTGGCCACAGCGTCTGCCGCGGCCCGGTTCAGGGGAGAGGGCAGGATGCAGGTGGGGGAGAGGTCCTCCGGGGCCACCATGTCCGCCAGGGCCTGGGCGGCGGCGTACTTCATCCCCTCGGTGATCTGCACCGCCCCGCAGGACAGGGCCCCCTTGAACAGGCCGGGGAAGACCAGCACGTTGTTGATCTGGTTGGGGAAGTCCGAGCGGCCGGTGCCCACCACGGCGGCCCCATGGGCCAGGGCCACGTCGGGCATGATCTCCGGCACGGGGTTGGCCATGGCCAGGAGGATGGGGTCCTTGGCCATAGTCTCCACCATGGCCCCGGTGACCAGGCCAGGGCGGGAGACCCCGATGAACACGTCTGCCCCCACCAAAGCCTCGGCCAGGGTGCCGGTGCGTTTTTCCGGGTTGGTCCGGGCGGCCAGGGCCTCGTGGTGGCTGGGCTGGCCGGGGGTGCCGGGGACCAGGATGCCGTCCTTGTCGCACAGGGTGAGGTGGCGGTACCCCAGGTCCAGCAACAGCTTGGCGGCGGCCCCGCCGGCGGCCCCGATGCCGTTGAGGACGATCTTCACGTCCTCTTTCTTCTTGCCCACCACCTTTAGGGCGTTGGTGAGGGCGGCGGTGATCACCACGGCGGTGCCGTGCTGGTCGTCGTGAAAGACGGGGATGTCGCAGACCTCTTTCAGCCGGCGCTCCACCTCGAAGCACCGGGGGGCGGAGATGTCCTCCAGGTTGATGCCCCCGAAGCTTTTGGAGATCCGGGCGATGGTTTCCACCAGTTCGTCCACGTCCTGGGTGTCCACGCACAGGGGGAAGGCGTCCACCCCGGCGAACTCCTTGAAGAGGACGCACTTGCCCTCCATCACCGGCATCCCCGCCAGGGGGCCGATGTTCCCCAGGCCCAGCACCGCTGAGCCGTCGGTGATGACAGCCACCAGGTTCTGCCGCCGGGTGAGCTGGAAGGACTTGGCGGGGTCCTTCTGGATCTCCAGGCAGGGGGCGGCCACCCCGGGGGTGTAGGCCAGGGAGAGGTCCTTCTGGGTCTGGATGGGATAGCGGGAGACCACCTCCAGCTTTCCCCGGAGCTTGTAGTGCAGGGCCAAAGATTCTTCGCTGATGTCCATGGGAAGTCAGATCCTTTCTGGGTAAAAAGTGAGGGGTGGGTCAGGCCATCTCCTCGGGGTGGAAGGCCGCGTCAAAGGCCTCGGGGGTGAAGAGGCCCAGGGCCACAGCGGCCTCCTTCAGGGAGATGTTCTCCCGGTGGGCCTTTTTGGCGATCTTGGCCCCGTTCTCATACCCCACGATGGGGGTGAGGGCGGTGACGGTCATCAGGGAGCGATGGAGGTTTTCCGCCATCTTCTCCCGGTTGGGGGTCAGGCCCTTGAGGCACCGGCGGGTGAAGCTGGCCATGGCGTCGGCCAGCAGCCGCACCGACTGGAGAAAGTTGTGGGCCAGCACGGGCATGTAGACGTTGAGTTCGAAGTTGCCTTGGGAGGCGGCGATGCCCATCACCGTGTCGTTCCCCATTACCTGGACGGCCACCATGGTGAGGGCCTCGCACTGGGTGGGGTTGACCTTGCCGGGCATGATGGAGGAGCCGGGCTCGTTCTCCGGGATGAAGATCTCCCCCAACCCGCACCGGGGGCCGGAGGCCAGCCAGCGCACGTCGTTGGCGATCTTCATCAGGTTGGCGGCCAGGGCCTTCAAGGCCCCATGGGTAAAGACCAGGGCGTCCTTGGCGGTGAGGGCGTGGAATTTGTTGGGGGCGGTGCGGAAGGGCAGGCCGGTGCGCTGGGCCACCTCCTGGGCAGCCGCTGTGTCAAACCCCGGAGGGGCGTTGAGCCCCGTGCCCACGGCGGTGCCCCCCAGGGCCAGCTCGTAGAGCCCGTCCAGGGAGGCAGTGACCATGTCCCGGCTGTGCTCCAGCATGGAGCGCCAGCCGCTGATCTCCTGGCCGAAGGTGATGGGCACCGCATCCTGGAGATGGGTGCGGCCGGTTTTCACCACGTCCCCGTTGGCGTTCTCCAGGTCTTGAAGGCAGACCAGCATCTCCTCCAGGGCGGGGAAGAGCCGCCGGTGGAGGGCAGTAGCCGCGGCGATGTGCAGGGCGGTGGGGAAGGTGTCGTTGGAGCTCTGGGACATGTTCACATGGTCATTGGGGTGGAGCAGCTTCCCGCCCGCGATCTCGTTGCCGCGGTTGGCCACCACCTCGTTGACGTTCATGTTGCTCTGGGTACCGGAGCCCGTCTGCCACACCACCAGGGGGAAGTGGTCGTCCAGCTTGTGGGCGATCACGTCGTCGCTGGCGGCGCAGATCGCCTGAAATTTGGCGTCGTCCAGCTTGCCAAGGCCGTGGTTGGCCATGGCGGCGGCCTTCTTCAAAATGCCGAAGGCGTGGACGATCTCCACAGGCATCTTTTCGGTGCCGATCTTGAAATTCTGGTAGCTCCGCTGGGTCTGGGCCGCCCAGTAGCGGTCCGCCGGGACTTGCATCTCACCCATGCTGTCGCGCTCGATGCGGTGTTCCATTGTGTGATCTCTCCTTACATTACGCCGGATAGAGGGCGTCAATTTTTTCGAAGGCCGCTTGCTTCAGGCTGGCGTAGATGCTGCCGCCGTGGGTGTCCATGCCCACCACCAGGGGGCCGAACTCCTTGGCCTGGAGGTCCCAGATGGCCTCCGGCATGCCCAACACGAACCAGGTCACGTCGTTGATCTTCTCCACGCCCTGGGCCAGCTTGGCGGCGCAGCCGGGCGCCGCCTGCAGGTAGACGTATCCATACGCGCCGCAGGCCCGGACAGTGTCCTCGGCCATGCCGCCCTTGCCGATGACGGCCCGGATGCCCATTTTGCCCACCACGTCGGCGTAGGGCTCCATGCGGATGGAGGTGGTGGGGCCGATGACGTTCAGACGCCAGGAGCCGTCCTCGTTCTTCAGAGCTACGGGTCCGGCGTGGAATACGGCGGCGCCGGTGAAGTCCTTGGGCAGAGGCTGGCCCTCCTCCAGAAGGCCGCGGATTTTCAGGTGGGCCATGTCACGGGCGGTAAAAATATGGCCGGTCAGATAGACCACGTCGCCGATGACCAGTTTGCGCATATCCTCCTCCTGCAGAGGGGTGGACAGATGATAGGTAGCCATGATGCAATCTCCTTTCGCTCCCAATTATAACAGCTTTTCCACGTGTCCGTCATCATGAATTCGGATGCCGGCCCGGCGGGCGACCCAGCAGTGGAAGTTGATACAGACCGGGGCGATGGCGGTGTGGGTGTGGGCGCGCTCCATCTTCAGGGCCAGGCAGACGGTGTCGCCGCCGGTGCCGGCGGCGCCCAGACCCAGGGAGTTGATGGCGTCCTTGAGCTCGGTCTCCAGGGTGGCCAGCTCGGGATCGGGATTCACATCGTCCCAGCGGCGGGTGGAGATGGCCTTGCGGCTCAGCTTGGCGGCCACGTCCATCTGGCCGCCGATGCCGATGCCGATGCCGTAGGGGGGGCAGGGCTTGCCGCCGGCGTTGATGGCGGTCTCCAGAATGAAGCGCTTCAGGCCGGACAGGTTCTTGCCCAGCTTGGCGGTGGTCATGATCTGCATGGCGTTGCCCAGCTCCGCCCCGCAGCCCTTGAAGCTGATGATGAAATCCACATACTTCTGGCCGGGGACATATTCATACTCGATGTTGGGCACGCCCTTGCCGGTGTTGTTGCCGGAGTTGACGCGGGTCAATGGGTCCACCATGCTCGGGCGCAGATAGCCTTTCTTGGTGGCCTCGGCCACGGCCTCGGCAATGGCATCCTTGACGCAGTAAGGCATATTCTCGTCCCCGTAGGTCAGCCAGGCGGTGGGGTAGCCGGGAGACTGGCATACCGCCTTGTCGGCCTGCTTGGCGATGGACAGATTCTCCACCATGGAAGAGAGCATGCTTTTGGCGGTCTCGTTGGTCTCCCGGGCCAGCGCGTCTTCCAGCAGGCCCTTGGCGTCCGCCGAGATCTCCGTGACGGCACGGATAACGGCGTCGTGGACGGATGCGCGGATCAGTTCCTCATTGGGATTCATATAAACTACACTCCTTTTCTCCGATGCTCCGATCGGATACGGTCATTCTGTGAGGATAGTGATGGTATACCCACGCGGACCGATCAGCCGGCGGGCCGTCAGACGACGGCGGCGCAGGGGAGAGAGAAAAGGTCGTTGATATCGTTCAGTTCCTCCAGAGCGGCGATGCGGCGGGTGAGTTCCTCTGCCTCGGTCCTCGGAAGGATGCCTTTGGTCACGGCAAAAAACTTAGTGTGGGCGTCGTCCCAGGTAAAGGGGTTGTTGAAGTCCCCAAAGGGGTATTCCATCTGCTGGATCAGCCGGGTGCCGTCGTCCAGCTCCACTTCCAGCCGGTGCGGCCACTGGTTGTGGTCGGCCTGATACAGGCCCTCCAGGGCGGGGTCCACCACCACGGTGACCTTGTCCATCAGGGCGCGGGCGGCGGGGGCGTTGGTCTTGTCGGCGGAGAACACCTCGTCGGTCAGGCTGCCGTAGAGGAAGGCAGCGGCGATGCAGTACTGGACGCTAAATTTGAAACCGTAGGGTGTGGCGGGGGCGGGCGTATCCACGTTGTCCTTGGCCACCTGATAGGTGTAGTCGGTGATCCGAACGATGCGCGCCGGGTCCAGGGCGTATTTCTTTTTCAGCAGCTCGACACAATAATCGGCAGAGTGGGTGTGCCGGCAGCAGGCGTAGGGTTTGAAGGAATTGGTCTGGATCTGATAGGGCTGGCTTCCGAGGCCGCGGGTCAGGGCCTCGGGGTGATGGTCGGCGGTCATGGCGCCCAGGAAGCCCCGCTCGCCGCCCAGGATGTCACGCGCGGCCGTAAAGCCCAGGGCGGCCAGCTCCGCCGAACGGATGCCGCACAGGGTGGCGTTGGCGGTATGGAGCGTCTTGCTCATGGCGCCGTCCTGGATGAACTGCCAGAGGCCCGCGGACTGGGTGCCGGCGGAGCCCATGGCGCTCAGGAACTGCTCGGGGGTCAGACCCAACAGCTTGCCGGCGGCCACCGCGGAGGAGAAGCTACCCACCACTCCCGTGGTATGCCAGTAGTGATAGGCGCCGGGATTGATCGCCTCGCCGATACGGGCGCCGGCCTCATAGCCGGCGGCGATGGCGGCCAGGATTTCGCGGCCTGAGCTGTGGTGCTTCTGACCGACGGCGAGGGCGGTGGGGATGGTGACGACGCCCAGGTGGGTGATGGAGGAATTATGGACGTCATCCATGTCGATGACATGGGAATAAGCGGCGTTCAGCGCGGCGGCGTTCTCGCAGGAGAAACGGCTCAGGCGGCCGTCCCAGACGGTGGCCTCCGGGCGCTGGGGCTGCTGGGAAATGTAGCGCCTCCAGATTTTGCCCTGGGGCCGGACCGAGCCGGCAAAAGCCACGCCGATCAGGTCCTCCACACACATTTTGGCGCTGTCCACGGCCTGCTCAGGGAGGTCCTGATAGCGCAGGCCGTGAAGGAAATCGGAAAGCTGTTGTGTAAGCATGTTGACCTCTTTCTAACATGTTCAGGATATGATGCCGCCGGGAACGGAGGCGGGGAAACGGCACGTGGCATTCCAATTTAGGCCAAAGAGCAAAGAATGGGGTGCGGCAATGGGAGGGGGCCCTGCTGCTCGTCGCCACCGCGCTGCAGATGGGAAAGCCACTTTATTGGTATACCATTAGAATTATAGCATACCGAAAAATGAAATGGAAGATAGAACACAAATTTTGTGGTTTCCTCAAAAAATGCATTGAAAAAATTGGGTAAAATGTAGAAATAAACAGAAACACCTTTACAACCATAGCTTTGAGGTGGTATAGTTGCAACGATGGTATACCAAAAAGCGGGCCAAGAGAAAAATTTGGAAAAGGACAAGGAAGGACATCCTGAATGACAAGCTTGAATATGAAACCACCGTCACTGCCAAAGCCTGTAAACTGCATGGCAGCAAATTTGAGGATAGCATTCCCTGGGCATTAAAATGCGAGACTTCGGTAGAAAGTAAATTTAGTATACAAGCTGCCTTGCGGACTATATGCTGAACAGCGGAAATTACAGAGGTGGTAACTGTGGAAATGGTACATGATTTCGATGAATATGTCGAACGCAGAGGAACCGACGCCAAGAAGTACAACCAGTACGGACCGGATGTAATCCCTATGTGGATTGCGGACACGGATTTCAAGTGTCCCCAGCCTGTCGTTGACGCCGTGGTGGCCCGTATGCAGGAGGGCGTCTACGGCTATACCTTCAACAGCGAGCGGCTGAAGAAGGCCGGTGCCAGATGGCAGAAGGTTCGTTTTGGGTGGGATGTAGATCCGTCCTGGGTTGAGTACTCTCCCGGTGTAATCGGCGGTGTGATTTGTGCTGTCAGGGCACTGAGCCAGCCCGGTGACAACATCGTGATCCAGACTCCCTGCTATCCGCCCTTCAAGGATCTGTCCGATCACAATGGCCGGCACCTGCTGCGCAACGCTCTGGTGAATGTGAACGGCCGGTTTGAGGTCAACTGGGAAGAACTGGAGCGGATGCTCAGCGATGATCGGACCAAGCTGTTTATTCTCTGTAACCCCCAGAACCCCACCGGGCGAGTGTTCACCAGAGAAGAACTGACCCGCATGGGCAACCTGTGCATCAAGCATCATGTGACGGTCATTGCGGATGAGATTCATCAGGATGTCGTCTACAGCGGCCATAAGCATATCCCCTTCGCCAGCATCTGTCCTGAATTCGCGGAGATCACCGTGTCCTTTATGAACCCCAGCAAGACCTTTAACGTGCCCGGCTTCCGGACGGCTGCGTTTATTGCCTCCAACCCTGTTCTGAAGAGCGCCGTTCACGAGATGCTGGTGAACAATAAGGCCATCGGCGAGAACATCTGCGGTACCATTGCGTTCTATACTGCCTATGAGCAGTGCGATTACTACGCGGATCAGCTCGTGGCCTATCTGGAAAAGAACCGGGATCTGGTGGAGCAGACCCTGAAGGATGTTCCCGGAATTGAAGTCACCCACGCCGAAGGCACCTATCTCCTGTGGCTGGATTGCCGCGGTCTGGGATTTGAAAGCCAGAAAGCCTTGGATAAGTGGCTGGTTGAAATTGCCAAGCTAGGCTTTAACAGCGGTATGTCCTTCGGCCCCGAGGGCGAGGGCTATGCGCGTATGAACATCGCCGCTCCTCGTTCCACGGTCGAGGAAGCGCTCCATCGACTTACAAATGCCGTTAAGGCTTTGTAAAAAAATAAAAAGGGAGAAAGACTATGAAGAAAAGAATTCTAGCACTGACTTGCACTGCCGTTCTGGCTATCTCTGTCCTTTCCGGATGCGGCGCCAAGCCCCCTGCAAGCACTCTTGCTCCTGCTCCGAGCGGCGCTCTCGCTGAGAGCACTGCTCCCGTTGAGTTTCCCACCAAGGACATCACTATGGTCGTTCCCTACGACGCCGGCGGCGGCGTTGACCTGACCACCCGCCTGATGACCGATGCCATCGGCAAGAGCTTCAATGGTCACTCCGTAATCGTGCAGAACGTCAGCGGCGGCGGCGGCGCTGTTGGTCAGACCACCGTTAAGAACTCTGCTCCCGATGGCTACACTCTGCTGGCCTACACCAGCTCCGTCGTAAACAACCCCCAGCTGAAGGAAGTGGACTTCGTCTTGGAGGATTTCAAGCCTCTTGCCTGCGTCTGCTTCGATCCTGAAGTGATTCTGGTTCCCGCCAACTCCCCCTACAACACCTTTGAAGAGCTGATCGCCGCCGCCAAGGAGAAGACCATCAACGTTTCTACCTCCGGCGCTATGACCGCCCATCACCTCGATGGTGTTAAGATCCAGATGGCTACCGGCGCCGACTTTGCCTACATCCACTGCGACAGCGCTCCCACCCAGAAGCAGGAGCTGATCGGCGGCCATACCGACGCCGCTATCTTCCCCTTAGGCGAGATCATTGACGCCATTAACGACGGTACCGTCAAGGCTCTGGCCATTGCTCTGTCCGAGCGTTCCGAAAAGGTCCCCGATGTACCCACTTATACCGAGTGCGGCGTTCCCCTGGTTGACGGCGCCTTCCGTGGCTTCGCCTGCCCCGCCGGCGTTCCCAACGCTGAGTTCGAAACGCTGAAGAACGTCTTTGAAGAGGTCGCTCAGTCTCAAGCCTTCATCGACTCCATGGAGCAGGCTGGTATCCCCTATCTGTACATGGGTGCTGAAGAGTTCCAGCAGTACGCTCGGGATGCCAGCGCAGCCCTAGCCGACGTTGTCGCTTTCATGAATCAGTGATTGATTGGCAAGTCCCCCAACAGGAGGCTGAAAAGCTTCCTGTTGGGGGCGGCGACGCCCGATTCCGCACGAGTTTATCCCTGGAGGGTTGCATATGAAAAAGAAGGATATTCTTCTTGAACTATCCCTGCCTGTAGTAATGGCCGCGCTTGGAATCTTTGTGCTGATAAAGGCCGAGTCCATTAAGCCGAAATCTGCCGCTACATTTCCCCGAATCTGTGCCGTTCTTATGCTGATCGGTGTGGCTGTTACAATTCTTCAAATCCTGGTCACCAAGAAAAAGACAACTCACTTTGAAGGCCTTCGCGTAGAGAAGGCACTGCTTCTGTTGCTGATGATTCTGGTGTACACCATCCTGCTTCCCAGAATCGGTTACATCATTCCTACGCTGCTGCTATGCGCCTGCATCATGCTGCTGCTGAACTATCGGAAACTGCCGGTGATCGGCCTGTGCTCCTGCATCGCGGTCGTGGTTATTTTCGTGCTCTTCAAGATCATTCTGAAGGTTCCCCTTCCGATGCTCTTCCTTGATTTTTAACGGGGGGATTTTAGTATGCTGAATAACATTGTTGCGGGTCTGGGCGCCCTGTGCTCTGCCCCCGCTTTGATCGGTATCCTGTTAGGTACTATTATTGGCCTGATGGTCGGCTCTCTGCCCGGTCTGAATGACTCCATCACCATGGCGGTCCTGATGCCCATGACTTTTGGTATGGATACGGAGCTGGCTATGGGCTTGCTGATCGGTATCTACTGTGCCTCCGCTTGCGGCGGCTCTATCCCTGCTATTCTTCTGAAGATCCCCGGAACGGCTTCCGCTTCCGTTACCGCCTTTGATGGCTACCCCATGGCGCAGCAGGGCCGTGCGGGCAAGGCTCTGGGTATTGCCACCATGTCCAGTTGGGTTGGCGGCATGGTGTCGGCCATTGTGCTTCTGACCCTGTGCCCCTTCCTGGCACAGCAGTCCCTGCGCTTCGGCCCTCCCGAATACTTCATGCTGACGGTTCTGGGCTTTGCCTCCGTCGTGGGTATGGCCGGTGAGAACGTTGGCAAGAGCATCATTGCCATTGCCTTTGGCCTGCTGATCGGCTGTATCGGCATGGACCCCCAGACCGGCTCCGCCCGCTTTACCTTTGGCAACATGTACCTGCAGGACGGCATCTCTCTGGTGCCCATGCTGATCGGTCTGTTTGGTATCACCTCCATTATGGAGTTGTTTGAGAGCTTCCACGGCAACGAGATTATCGCCGCCCTAAAGGAACAAAAGAATAAGGGCAACACCGCACAGAAAACTGTGTGCAGAAAATGTCACTGCGTGGTAA
>ERZ857998.3729-NODE-3729-length-12006-cov-20.485399_pt1 | contig 12006 bp, 4 predicted proteins | sample MGYA00519954_ERZ857998 | MGnify/ENA primary metagenome ERZ857998 (study PRJEB31778, sample SAMEA3449424) | human gut metagenome | biome: human gut; feature: human-associated habitat; material: faeces | place: United Kingdom | collected 2010/2012 ...
TTCCCGGCATGACCGATACGTCGCTGTATCCGGATGAGATCCGCCACACCGACGACATGACGTTCCCGCAGGTCTGTGACAGCCTGATCCGTATGGGCCTTCGTCGAGCGGGCATTGCATGCTAATCGAGGACGCGGTTTCGTCAGGAACACCGCAGTTTGTCATCGACTCCTATGCCACGCTTGCCGAACGCGCCAAAACGCAGTCCTTCGGCCTCATCGAGGAAGATGTGATTGTCCTCGATACCGAGACCACAGGTCTTTCGGTGCAGGACAATGAGCTGATCGAGATCTCGGCGGCCCGTCTTTCGGGCCGCGAGGTCGTCGACCGCTTCGATACCTTCGTGCATCCCAAACAGCTGATTCCCGCCGAGATTACCGAGCTCACGAGCATTACAAATGCCGATGTGGCAGATGCTCCGTCGGCCGTTGAGGCCGTAGCCGCTCTCGCCGATTTTGTCGGTGGTTGCCCGGTAATCGCACATAACGCCACGTTCGACCGCTCGTTTATCGAGTCGGTCAAAGGCGGCGTCAACGTGAGCGATATTTGGATCGATTCGCTGGCGCTGTCGCGCATCGCGCTTCCGCGCCTGGCCTCGCACAAGCTGTCTTTTATGGCCGATCTGTTTGGCTGTGACTCGGTATCACACCGTGCCAATGCCGACGTCGACGCCCTGTGTGGCGTATGGCGCGTGTTGCTCGTGGCACTCACCGACTTGCCCCAGGGCCTCATGGCGCGCCTAGCCGACATGCATCCGGACGTGCCTTGGTCCTATCGTCCAATCTTCTCATTCTTGGCGGGGCAGAACCCTGGTTCTATCTTCTCTCTCAGCGCCGCTCGTGCTGACGTTCTCAAGGCCGATCGCGCCGACGATCGGGTGGACGCCGACGAACTGCCGGTCCTCAAGATGCCGAGTCGTGAGGAGATTGAGGCAGACTATGCGCCAGGTGGCCTGGTCAATCGCATGTATCCCACCTACGAGCCGCGTGATGAGCAGATCGCGATGGCGCTCGAGGTCCGCGATGCGCTGGTCACGGGCACTCATCGTGTAATTGAGGCGGGCACGGGCGTCGGCAAATCGATGGCCTATCTGGTGCCTTTTGCCGAGACAGCACGCCGTAACAACATCACGGTTGGTATTGCGACCAAATCGAACAATCTTGCCGACCAGCTCATGTACCATGAGCTGCCAAAACTTGCCGAGCAACTGGACGGTGGCCTGTCATTTTGCGCTCTCAAGGGCTATGACCACTATCCGTGCCTGCGCAAGCTTGAGCGCATGAGCCGCGGCCAGGCCGAGATTACCACCAAGCGCGATCCGGCGGACACGCTCACGGCGGTCGCGGTCATTATGGCGTACGTCTGTCAATCAGCCGATGGCGACCTCGACTCGCTTGGCATTCGGTGGCGCAGCGTCAACCGCCCCGACTTTACGACGGCCTCGCGCGAGTGTGCTCGTCGCCTCTGCCCGTTTTTCCCTGAAAAATGCTTGGTCCACGGCGCTCGCCGTCGTGCGGCGCATGCCGACGTGGTGGTCACCAACCATTCCCTGCTGTTCCGCAATGTTGCGGCCGAGGGCAGGATTTTGCCTCCGATTCGTCATTGGGTAATCGACGAGGCTCATTCTATCGAGCGCGAGGCGCGCCGTCAGTGGGCGCGCGTGGTGTCGGCGGACGAATCACGCGTTCTGTTTGAGCGCCTGGGTGGCTCGAGCACCGGTGCGCTAAGCCAGGTCTCCCGTGATTTGGCAACCTCTGAGGGCTCTACGCTCTATCTGGGCCTTACTGCCAAGGCGACGTCGACGGTTGCGCGCGCGAGCATGGCAATCGCCGACGTGTTCGATGGCGTTCGCGAGCTCGGCCGCCGTGCCCGTGGGGGTTATGACAATGCCAATCTATGGATTGGCCCCGAGCTGCGCGAATCTGACGACTGGCATGATTTCTTACAGTCGGCCTACGCTGCCATCGATGCATTGGAACAAGCTGACAAGTGCGTCGACGCGCTGGTGCAAGCCGTCGCCGCCGACAAGCCCGAGGTTGTTGTCGACTTGGGCGATATCTCGCGCCGCCTGCACGAGCTGGCCGAGAACCTCAAACTCATCATCGACGGCACCGATGAACACTACGTGTATTCGCTGCAGGTCAATCGCAGGTTGCGTGCCGGCGGAGAGTCAATGACCGCAGAGCGCATCGACATTGGCGAGGCCTTGGCAACCGAGTGGCTGCCCGAGGTTCACACGGCTATCTTTGCCTCGGCGACCATGACGGTGTCCAAAAGCTTTGAACACTTTAACCACGCGGTCGGCCTCGATCGCATCGGTGCTTCAACATCCTCATCGCTGCACTTGGACTCGAGCTACGACTTTGATTCGAACATGGCTGTAGTCGTTGCGGGCGATATACCCGATCCGCGCGATCGTGAGAGCTATCTTACGGCGCTCGAGCGCGTGCTGGTCGACGCCCATCTTGCCATGGGCGGATCGGTGCTCACATTGTTTACCAATCGGCGCGACATGGAAGACCTGTACGCCCGCGTTGAGCCCAAGATGGCCCGTGCGGGTCTGGAGCTCAACTGCCAGCAGCGCAACTCATCTCCTCGTCGCCTGCGCGACCGGTTTATCAACGAGCCGACCTCGTCGCTTTTTGCTCTTAAGGCCTTCTGGGAGGGATTCGACGCCAGCGGCGAGACGCTGCGCTGCGTCATCATTCCCAAGCTGCCGTTCTCGAGCCCCACGGACCCGCTCTCGTGCGAGCGCAACCTGCGCGAAGACCGCGCTTGGGCGCGCTATTCGCTGCCCGAGGCGGTGCTCGAGGTCAAGCAGGCGGCCGGCCGCCTTATCCGCTCGTCGACCGATTGCGGCGTGCTGATTCTGGCCGACCCGCGCCTGGTGACGAAGGGCTACGGAAAGAAGTTCTTAACGTCGCTGCCCACGAGCTCCTACCAGCGCATCGAATCGGCGCAGATCGGGCACTATCTGCAACTGTGGCGCGCACGCCACGAGCGGCGGCGCTAAAGCGGACAGACGAGGGTTTTTGCCATATCGCACAGGCGCTTTGACAGGGCGGGGTCATCCAAGATGCGGATGGCTCCGCCCGCTGCGATTACCTGGCTCAGTAGCCAACGCTCGGAGCCGTAATGCACGGTTACCGTTGCCATGTCTGCCCCGCCGCGCTCGATTAGGGTGATGCCGGCCCAGTCCAGATGCTCCGCCATATCGAATGGCATCAAGAGCTTTGCGCTGCGCTGCGTCCGGGCAAGGGAATCGTGGAGGGATGCGACGTCCGGTGTGTGAGGCACGACGGAGTCTTCCGTCAAGGCGAGTCCCTCGATTTTATCCATGCGATAGGTGCGCTGCTCATCGACTGTGATGTCCCAGGCAATCAGGTATGTTTGGTCGCCGTTTGCCGTAATGCGCAAGGGGTCGACCAGACGCTCGCGTGGCCGTGCATCGTCCATCGAGCGATATGAGATGCGGCAGCGAACGCCGTCCTGAATGGCGCAGCTCAGCTGCTGCCAGTGCGACCCGTGGTTGACGGTGTCAAAGACGCGCTGGTTATAGCCGAGCTCTTCGGGTAGAAGGGCATGTCGAATCCGGGCTGCCGTCTGCGGCTCGATCCCCAACGATTCAAGTTCGTGGTTGAGCACAGCGCCCTCGGCGGCACTCAGGCGCAACGGTAGCACACGCCCGGCGTCACCGGTGAGGATCACACGCTCGCCGTGGCATTCGCAGATGATGCGCGCACCAGATTCTCGGTCCGCGAGCGTCGAGACGATCTCGAGAATCTCGTCGAGCGACACCCCCGTGATGTCAAAGCGACTGCAAATCTCGGCTCGTGTCATGCCGCTCTCGCCGGCGGCGTAGAGGGCCTCCATGATGTCGATGGCGCGCGAGAGTCTCTGCTCGCTGGTGAGTTTACGCACGGGCATGCTCGTGCACCGTCCTTTCGATGAGGTGGTTCCACGCCTGCTTGAGCGATTTGGGGGCCATGGGCCTCATGCCGTCCATGGCGTGGGCCATGCAAAATGAGGCGGCGGCTTCAAGGTCGCGCACGTCAACGGTCCAGGTCCATCCCACATCGGTGTGTGCGAGCTCACCTCGCCCGCGCGTGAGGCCGTTGATCATATCGATCTGCGTCTGGGGGGCGAACGAGAACGTGGCTGCAACGGGCGGTCGGTCGGCAAAATCGAATTCAAAGAACAGATAGTCGTTGAGATTGAAGTTCGCGGGGATGACGTAGGCCTTCGAAGGACGCCAAGCGCGTACGATGCGGTCGCAGCGGAATGTCCTGATGTCGTCGGTGACGTTGTCGAGGCCGCAGAAGTACGCCACGCCCTCGCGCTCGAACATGCCGTAGACGCAGACGGTACGTTCTTTCTGCTCGCCGCGTCCGTTCTGATATAAAAATCGCAGCGCGCATCGCTCGGCAAAGGCGCTCCATACCGCATCGACGGTGGGAGAGCGGCTGATCGGCGCCTCGTCTACCGTCGTCCTGCCGGTGAGATAGGCAATCTTGGAGCGAATATCGGCAAGCGGTGCGGCAAAAGTGGATGAGCCGGCCGCTAGTGTCTGGTCGATGGCGTTGAGCAGGATATCGGCGTCGTCTGCGGTAATGAGGCCGCCTGCCGCAAACGTGTGCTCGCGGTCGATTGTCCACGAGCTTTCCTCGGTCTCCTGCGCGCCGGTGGGGCGAACCTCCTTGATTAAGATGCCGCGTTCGAGCAGTTTGTCACGATCGCGTCGAAACTTGCGCTTATCCGAGTCGATATTGCCCGAGCCATATCCCAGGTCAGAATCCAAGACGATCTGCTCGGTCGTCAGCGGTTCGGGGGAGCTATTGAGCACAAAGAAAAGATTGAGGATGCGCTGAGCCGTTTTATCGAAACTGGGCTCCGAATTCCCCTTTTTAATTGTCTCGGTCGTGTCGCTTGCCGTCATAGAGTCCTCGCATGAGAAGGTGGTTTGCTGCCATGATTTTAGTCCGATATGGAGATTAGGCTATATCCTTGTCCGCTCGGGGCGTTAAGATGGCCCGAATTCGGTCGTTTGCGCTCGCTCGGGGTATACTTTCGACTATATACGGTTCTAATGTGCATGCATTGGGCCTATTTGTCGGATTATGGATGTGGAGCGCACATGGCGAACACCCAGAACTATATTAACCACCTGCTGCAGAACACCGGCATTACGCCGGCATGCAGCGAAGAAGAGCGCTTGGCTGCCGAGGATATCGCTCAGATCTTCCGCAACCACGGCTTTGATCCCGAGGTTCAGGAGTTCAATGCCCCGGCGCCCAGTAGATTGGCATTTGCCGTTACCGGTATTCTTGCGTTTGCCGGCGCCCTGCTGATGGGCATCGGCGCCGGTATCGGCTTGGTCGGCACCTTGCTGGCTATTGTCGGCGCCGTTCTTTACGTGCTCGAGCGCACGGGCCACCCCGTGGTTTCGCGTCTGGGCAAGACGGGCGTGAGCCAAAATGTCATCGCCTACCACAAGGCCTCGGGCCCGCTCGCGTCCCCGCGTAACCGCCCGGTGGTCGTTGTCGCACACTACGACTCTCCCCGTGCTGAGCTGCTCGCCCGCGAGCCCTATGCTTCGTATCGTGCGCTCATCGCCAAGCTGTTGCCCGTTGCCACGGTTGCCCCCGCTGCCGTTGCCATCCTGCGTATCCTGCCGCTCCCCGGCGCGCTCAAGGTTCTGCTGTGGATTGTCGCGATCCTCGCTTCCCTCGTTGCACTTGCCAACGCGGCAAACATCATCTCTAACCGCCATATTCTTCCCTATACGTCCGGCGCGGTGTGCAACAAGTCTTCTGTCGCCGCTATGCTCGGCGTTATGGACAACGTTGCTCCCTTCCAGGGTGAAAACGAGTTTCCCGACGATGTTCCGTTCGATACCTATTTTGGGGAGCAAAAGCGTCGTGCCGAGGAAATGGCGCGTGCAGCGGCGGAGTATGCCGCGGCCCAGCAGCAAAACGACTACGGTAACACCATCGAGTACGAAGAGCCTACCTACGCCGAGGACGAGTTCGGTCAGCCGATTGCTCCCGACACTCAGACCGAATCCGAACAGGGTGAGGCTTTCGACGAGCAGATCGAGGGCTTTGAGGGTGCGTCTGCCGACGAGACGCTGATTGGCGCCATCGTGCCCGAGGATCAGAATCAGGCTGTCCAGGCTGAAGAGTTCAATGGCGAGGTTTCCGCTGCCGAGCCGGTGGAGGAGCCTGTCGCGGCCGAGCCCGAGCCCAAGCTCTATCGCAATGCCGCCGGCAACATCCGCTTTGGTTCGGATGCCATCCGTGCGCTCGGAATGCTTCCCGAGTCCTGCACGCTCGATTACGAGGAGGGCGAGGAGCCGACGTTTGAGCCCGAGCCTGCCCCCGTCGTGACTGCGCCTGCGCCCGCTGTCACCGTGGATGATGAGTCTGCCGCGGTTACCGCTGCCGTTGCCGAGCCCGAGGCAGTGTCCGCGTTCGATCCCGCGGCAGGACTGGACATTTTGGCTCCCGCCGCGCCGGCGCAAGACGTTGCGGACGAGTCTGACGACGATTACGTTGAACAGCCGAGGCGCGTGTCTTACGAGAGCGATACTGATTTCTCGGCCGAGATTCCCGCGGCAACGCCCCATGCCGACATTGCATCGGCGTTCTCGTCGATTGGCGCCAGCGCTTCCAACTTCTTTAAGGGTGCGCTTGCAAAGGGCAAGAAATTTGTCGACGATTTCGAGGAGAAGCGCGCTGCCGCACGCGAGGCTGCCGAGCAGGAGGCTATCGCTCAGCAGCAGGCAGCCGAGGCGGCACGTGAGCTCGCGGCGCAAGAGTTCGAGCAGAACGAGGCTATGCAGTCCGTGCCCGTCGACGCCGCCGAAGCTACAACGTCTTTCGAGGCCCAGCAGCACATCGATAGCACTATGTCGTTTGATGCCGCGCAGTTCGATTCCACGATAACGTTTGAAAAGCAAGGCACCGCGATTGCCGAGCCCCTTCCTGCTTCCGATGAGCAGGACGACGCGGCAGACGATGACGAGCCCATTGATGCTGCCGAAATTCAGGATGCTGCTGAGGACGAGCCCGTCGAGGCCAACTCTGACGAAGAGCAGTACGCGGTAGCCGAGCAAGATGATTCGACCGAGGTCGAGCAGGAGGAAGTGTCTGCGGTTTCCGAGACTCCCGAGACGGATGAGTCGAGGCCTTACTCCACGCAGATTTTCACCATGCCGACCCCGAGTGGTTCCGGTGCCACGGTTGCCAATGTTGCTCCCACCCAGGACGAAACGGTCGATTCCCTTATGGCCCAGATTTCCTCCCAGGCATCGCCGCGTCCGCAGATGAATGTTCCCGATCCGGCGTCGGCACCGTCGCCTGCACCTTCCTCGTCTCCGCTGGCTTCGGTCCCCGATCCGTCGCTGCCGTCTATGAAGCAGGCAAACGTTGCGTCTCGCACGTCGCTGTTCGACCTTCCCGATCCCTCTGCCCAGGTCAACGACCCCTTTGCTACCGCCCAAGGTCCCGAACCCACATCGGCACCCGTTGCGCCTCCTATGCCCGTTGCGTCGGGCGCGCAGCCGATCGAGACCATTTCAGCTCCCGCCCCGGCGGCACCCAAGTCTCGTAAGCGCGGCCTGGGCGGTCTGTTCGGTCGTAAAAAGAAAAACGAGCAGGACAGCATGAGTGACTGGCTGGGCGTCGAAGACGATTACGATGCCAAGAAGTCCGGTCGCGGCATCGGTTCGTGGGATAATTTCGAGGACGATAACGATGGCTGGAAGGGCGGCGCTACGTCTTCCGACGGCGCTTCTTCCGAAGATATGCTCTCGGCTGTCGCCTCTATGGGCGATGATGAGCTGCTCGGTCACGATATCTGGTTTGTGGCAACGGGCGCCTCGGATTGTGATGGCGCCGGCATGAAGGCCTTCTTGGCTTCGCATCGCGATAAGCTCCGCGGCGTATTCTTTATCAATCTTGAATCCGTCGGCGCCGGTAGGCTTTCGGTTGTGACGGTTGAGGGCGAACAGCAGCTGCTCAAGGGCGATCGCCGCATCATGAACCTGGTCAGCAAGGTGTGCAAGTCGTTCCATGTCGATTGTGGCGCGCTCGAGATGCCCTATGCCAAGACCGATGCCTATGCCGCGCTCGAGGCGAGCCGCCGAGCCCTCACTATCGCCGGCGTGGACGGCACGCGTCTGGCTTGCGCTCGTACCGAGGACGACCTGCCCCACAATGTCAACCCGACGAACATTGCTACGGTATCCGAGGTCGTGACCGAGGTTATCCGCCGTTCGTAGACGGAGCTCTAAGGAGTCAACGTGTTTTCGTATATTAAGCGCCATTGGCCTGTCTACGTGATTTTGACCTTGATTGCCATTGCGTTAGGATTTGGGGCTGCCTACATCGTGGGTGCAAAGGGCTCGACCCCCGCCTCCGCAATCAGCGAAGAGGTGGAGCAAGAACAGAGTACGGGTGCCGATGGGATTCCTGAGTCCGAGCAGGCAATCGTTGATGGTGGATCTTCGTCTGCAGAGTAGATACGGCGATTTACATGATTGAAAGCGGGTGAGCCAGGGGACTGGCTCGCCCGCTTTTTCATCGCGCTAGCGCTTCTTTGGGATCGACCTAAGGCGAGCGAACCATAGGGCTGCGGCACCTGAGGTCAGGAGCGCGGTGATGCAAGCGGCGATGGGAACTGATCCTGTTGCCGGTAGGTCCTGCGGTAGGGTACAGCGTTGAATAACGCTGTCCTCGTCATGTGACTCAAGTTTATCGCCGCCACCATTGCGGCAAAGATCGACGCGCGCGCTGTTGGTGAGTGCGGTTTGGGGCGTATAAGCCGACGTCGCCTGCATGTGCACGATTGCGCCCCGAGCGTCTGTGCCAAGGATTGCTTTGGCATCGTCAAGGTCGTCGTGCTCATCTTTGAGATCATCGCGGGTCCAAGAATCCGCATCGCTTCGAGTCGTAAAGCCGGCGGCTACCGCACCGTATTCAATGCGAATGCCCGTTACGACGGTATTGGACGCAAGGTCGAGTTCTTTCGCCTCGAGTGTGGTGGATTCCGTGGTCGAGACATCCGCCTTCCAGAGGTGCCAGCCGTCGTAATCGACGAGGCGGCAATCCTCACCCAGACTTTCCTTTACTTCGTCGGACTCAAGCCAAGGATTTTCGTGCCCATCGTCAAGTGTCGCGTTTGCCGGCTCATCGACGTCTGTCGAGTCCAACGGCGTCGTGCGATACCACACGTTGCACAGACCGTTGAGGTCGCCGATGGCGACGGGGGTTTCGATTGAGACGAATCTCGCCGTATCGTCCTCGGCACACTCAAGATCATCGGTAATTGTAAACTCATCAACCCAGGTAGTTGAATCGTTTCGAGCGTCGATGGTATAGGAGAAAAGCCCATCCGTATTGGTTTGCATCGCGGCACGGTTTTTACCATCGCCGTTAGCCAACAGGCCCTTTTCGATAGGTTGGACAAGTTCCTGACGCTTGTCGACCTGCCCCTTGATCTCGATGGGCGCATCCTTCATCGCGACGGATTGGACTTCTCCCGTATCCTTTATTTCAAACGTTATCTCCTCGGCAAGGTCATAGGTCCGCGGAGACATCATTTCGCGCAACGAGTAGGTGCCGGGTGCAAGATGTTCGACGCGGTGTGGCTTGTCGGATGAGGTCCAGGAGTCTATTTCGGTTTTATCGGGACCATATAAGGTGAGCCGTGCGCCTTCTACTTCCTGCTCACCGCTTGCATCGACCTTGGAGATATCAACCTTGGTGTAATCGTCGGATACGTTAAGCCGTGCTTCTACAACGGGTGTTTTCTGGTCGGCATAAGTAAGGTCGACAATATGGGTTGTCTGATCGAGCAAGAAGCCTGCCGGCGCTTGAGTCTCGACAACCTCGTAGCGTGCGGTGCCAGATCCCAGTGGGAGGTTGTCCGCGCGTGCTTCTCCAGTTTCATCCGTCGTGACGGTAGCGACAGTCTCACCGTCGAGTGCGGCAATGCTACCGTCGGGGCGCACGATATCACCCGAGGCACGGATCTCAAAGATGGCGCCCGCGAGACTGCTGCCGTCTACGGCATCGGTTTTAACGATCATGATATTTCCGGTCGCGGCGCGGTCATAATACGAGGCGATTGCAACGGGCGTTAGGTTCATGTCGGCGGGTATGTTTACCTCGATTTCTTCGCTGACAAGATAGGGCTCTTTGGCCGAGGTTTCGCGTACATAATAGGTGCCCGGCACGAGCGATTCTGGCAGTGTGACGGTCCCGGTCGCGTCAGTCGTAAAGGTGTCCATTACGTTATGTGCTGGATACCAGCAAGTTTGTGAGACAGGTTCGTGATTGCTGTCGAGGAGTTGGAAGGTGAATCCGGCTAGGGGAACAGAAGCGCCTGTTTGGGCATCGCGTTTTACAATCTGGAGATGCGTCGACAGAGCGTGGTTGTCCACGATATATTGAAGCTCGGCGCCGTCGGAAATCTGATTTGCCCCGACGGTCCATTCCCCTGCACGTTTAAAACCCTCGGGGACGGTTTCCGGAACCTCATGAACCGTGTAGCCGGCACGGTCGTATGGGACGGCTCCGTGGACACCGGCGGGTCGCTTGCCTGTGCCGAACCATGCTTCGGGCTGGTCTTTGGTGGAGGCAAAGCCATAGATGTTTGTGGTCAGTGTGCCAACAACCTGCTGAGAGCTGTTGCTGACAACCTCAAAGACAACACCACCCGCCGGCTGCTCCAGGCCGGATTGGTCGCTATTGCCGTAATCCTTGAATTTGGAAATCTCAAGGTTAAACGCAATGGGGATATCGGAAACGCGAGATTCGATCTCGACCACGCCTGAATCGCCGAGCTGGTCGGCTCCAACGGTATAGGTCCAGCTGTCGTTGGATGGCAGGTAGCCCTCGGGGGCTTTTGATTCGTAGATGGTAAAGGTTCCTAAGGGGACATCGGCGAGGGTGGCCCGACCGCTTTCGTCGGTCGTGAGGATTTGTGCCCATCCAGGGGTTGATTGCGACACACACGTGAACTCTGCTCCTGCGAGCGAAGCTCCCACCTGGTGGCCGGCATTCGTCGCGGCATCGAGTTTTACGATACGCAGGTTGATGGTGCCGGGCTGTTCATCAATGGCGACCCGCCCGCCGTCATTCCCCGTGGTAAAGGCAATACGATCGTGGCGGGGGACATAGCCGGCCGGCGCCTTCGTTTCAACTAGGTAGTATGCCGTGTTGGGCAGAAGTGTTGCTTGCGCTCGACCGTTGCTGTCCATCTGGACGGTGCCGACATGCGCGCCGCTGGCGCTCTCAAAAATATCGAATGTTGCCCCGTCAAACTGATAAGTATTGTTTCCGCTGGTAATGGCGGCGTTTGCAGACTGTTTTTTGAAGGAAACAGAGACTGCCGGCAGTACATAGAGCATGTCTTGACGTTTGCTGCCGCCCGATACGGCTCCTAGATAGCGCCGCGCGCGGTGCGGAGCGGCTTTGATGCTTCCTGATTTTGCGTTGTCGTGGAGCCACCGCGCAGCCGCCACGACTTCATTGTCGGCGGTAAAGTGTCCGCTCTTGGTTTTACCCTGAGCGGTCGTGTAGGAGTAGGTGCCGTCGACATGGGTAGTGCCGTTGAGCATCCATACGGCAAGCTGGGTTGCGGCGCGGGCACGATCGGGTGAAAGATGGTAACCGCCAAACGACGTGGCGGTAGGATATCCGTGACAAACGATTGCCGCGAACTCGTCGTCGAGCCACACCCAGCCTTGATCAAAGTTGAGCCATGGGCCGCCCGGCTTGGTGGGGCCGGGGCGCTCCTGGTTCATGCAGTAGGCAATCGAGGCGTCTTGAGCTTCATACTTGCCGATGAGGAAGGGCCCACAATCATCGCTAATAGTGCGGAAGCCGAGCTGGTCGTAGCCATCGACGGCAAATGCGGCTCCCGGTGCCAGGCAGCCGAAAAGCAGGAAGAGGAGCAGGAGCAGCGGACCTGTTGCGATTGCGCTGTGGACAGAGTGCGTGG
>ERZ857998.3730-NODE-3730-length-11991-cov-6.287785_pt1 | contig 11991 bp, 5 predicted proteins | sample MGYA00519954_ERZ857998 | MGnify/ENA primary metagenome ERZ857998 (study PRJEB31778, sample SAMEA3449424) | human gut metagenome | biome: human gut; feature: human-associated habitat; material: faeces | place: United Kingdom | collected 2010/2012 ...
TTCCCGGCATGACCGATACGTCGCTGTATCCGGATGAGATCCGCCACACCGACGATATGACGTTCCCGCAGGTCTGTGACAGCCTGATCCGTATGGGTCTTCGTCGAGCGGGCATTGCATGCTAATCGAGGACGCGGTTTCATCAGGAACGCCGCAGTTTGTCATCGACTCCTATGCCACGCTTGCCGAGCGCGCCAAAACCCAATCGTTTGGTCTCATCGAGGAAGATGTTATCGTCCTCGATACCGAGACCACGGGTCTTTCGGTGCAGGACAACGAGCTTATTGAGATATCGGCGGCCCGCCTTTCGGGCCGCGAGATCGTCGACCGCTTCGATACCTTCGTGCATCCCAAGCAGCTGATTCCCGCCGAGATTACCGAGCTCACGAGCATTACAAACGCCGATGTGGCAGATGCCCCATCGGCCGTCGATGCCGTGGCCGCTCTCGCCGATTTTGTCGGCGGCTGCCCGGTGATCGCACATAACGCCACCTTCGACCGCTCGTTTATCGAGTCGGTCAAGGGCGGTGTCAACGTCAGCGACATCTGGATTGATTCGCTGGCACTGTCGCGCATCGCGCTTCCGCGTCTGGCATCGCATAAGCTGTCTTTTATGGCCGACCTGTTTGGCTGCGACTCGGTGTCGCACCGCGCCAATGCCGATGTCGACGCCCTGTGTGGCGTATGGCGCGTGTTACTCGTGGCGCTCACCGACTTGCCCCAGGGCTTAATGGCGTGCCTGGCCGACATGCACCCCGACGTACCCTGGTCCTATCGTCCTATCTTCTCGTTCTTGGCGGGGCAGAACCCCGGTTCCATCTTCTCTCTCAGCGCCGCCCGCGCCGACGTACTCAAGGCCGATCGGGCCGATGATCGCGTTGATGCGGACGAGCTACCGGTCCTTAAGATGCCGAGCCGCGAGGAAATCGAGGCGGACTATGCCCCGGGCGGCCTGGTTAATCGCATGTATCCCACGTACGAGCCGCGCGATGAGCAGATCGCGATGGCGCTCGAGGTCCGTGATGCACTCGTTACGGGAACGCATCGCGTGATTGAGGCGGGCACGGGTGTCGGCAAATCGATGGCTTACCTGGTGCCTTTTGCCGAGGCCGCACGCCGCAACAACATCACGGTTGGTATCGCGACTAAATCGAATAATCTTGCCGACCAGCTCATGTATCATGAGCTGCCCAAACTTGCCGAGCAGCTGGACGGAGGCCTATCGTTTTGCGCCCTCAAGGGCTATGACCACTATCCATGCTTGCGCAAGCTTGAGCGCATGAGCCGCGGGCAAGTCGAAATTACGACTAAGCGTGATCCTGCCGACACGCTTACGGCAGTCGCGGTCATCACGGCGTACGTGTGTCAGTCGGCCGATGGCGACCTCGACTCGCTCGGCATTCGCTGGCGCAGCGTCAACCGTCCCGACTTTACGACGGCGTCGCGCGAGTGCGCCCGTCGCCTATGCCCATTTTTCCCCGATAAATGCCTGGTCCACGGCGCCCGCCGTCGCGCGGCGCATGCCGATGTAGTGGTCACCAACCATTCCCTGCTGTTCCGCAATGTTGCGGCCGAGGGCAGAATCTTGCCTCCGATTCGTCACTGGGTGATCGATGAGGCCCACTCCATCGAGCGCGAGGCGCGCCGTCAATGGGCGCGCGTGGTGTCGGCGGATGAATCGCGCGTTCTGTTTGAGCGCCTGGATGGCTCGAGCACCGGCGCGCTGAGCCAGGTTTCCCGCGATTTGGCAACCTCGGAGGGCTCTACGCTCTACTTGGGTCTAACCGCCAAGGCGACGTCGACGGTTGCGCGCGCGAGCATGGCAATCGCCGACGTGTTTGACGGCGTTCGCGAGCTCGGCCGCCGTGCCCGCGGGGGCTATGACAATGCGAACCTATGGATTGGCCCCGAGCTGCGCGAATCTGACGACTGGCATGATTTCTTACAGTCGGCCTACGCTGCCATCGATGCATTGGAACAAGCTGACAAGTGCGTCGACGCGCTGGTGCAAGCCGTCGCCGCCGACAAGCCCGAGGTTGTTGTCGACCTGGGTGATATCTCGCGCCGCCTACACGAGCTGGCCGAGAACCTCAAACTCATCATCGACGGTACCGATGAACACTACGTGTACTCGCTGCAAGTCAATCGCAGATTGCGTGCCGGCGGCGAGTCGATGACCGCGGAGCGCATCGATATTGGCGAGGCCTTGGCAACCGAGTGGTTGCCCGAGGTCCACACGGCTATCTTTGCCTCGGCGACCATGACGGTTTCCAAGAGCTTTGAGCACTTTAACCACGCCGTCGGCCTCGATCGCATCGGTGCCTCGACATCATCGTCGCTGCACTTGGATTCGAGCTACGACTTCGATTCGAATATGGCCGTGGTCGTGGCTGGGGATATCCCCGATCCGCGCGACCGCGAAGGCTATCTTTCGGCGCTCGAGCGTGTGCTGGTCGACGCTCATCTCGCCATGGGCGGCTCGGTGCTCACGCTGTTCACCAACAGGCGTGACATGGAGGAACTGTACGCTCGCGTCGAGCCCAAGATGGCTCGTGCGGGTCTGGAACTCAACTGCCAGCAGCGCAACTCGTCTCCTCGCCGTCTGCGCGACCGCTTTATCAACGAACCGACCTCGTCGCTCTTTGCGCTCAAGGCCTTTTGGGAAGGGTTTGACGCCAGCGGCGAGACGCTGCGCTGCGTCATCATCCCCAAGCTGCCGTTCTCGAGCCCCACAGACCCGCTCTCATGCGAGCGCAATCTGCGCGAAGACCGCGCTTGGGCGCGCTATTCGCTGCCCGAGGCCGTGCTCGAGGTCAAGCAGGCAGCCGGTCGCCTCATTCGCTCGTCGACCGATTGTGGCGTACTCATCTTGGCCGACCCGCGCCTGGTGACGAAGGGCTACGGCAAGAAATTCTTAACGTCGCTGCCCACGAGTTCCTATCAGCGCATCGAATCGGCACAAATCGGGCACTATCTACAGCTGTGGCGCTCACGCCACGAGCGGCGCCGCTAAAGCGGACAGACGAGGGATTTTGCCATATCGCACAGACGCTCTGACAGGGCGGGGTCATCCAAGATGCGGATGGCCCCGCCTGCTGCGATTACCTGGCTTAACAGCCAGCGTTCGGAGCCGTAGCGCACGTTCACTGTTGAGCAGTCCGCCCCATTGGGTTCAATCGACATGATGCCGGGCCAGTCTAGGCGCTCTGCCAAGGCGCGCGGCATGAGAAGCTTCGCGTTCCGCTCCGCCTGGGCGAGGGAGTCGTGGAGGGTCGCGGGCTCCGGTGCGTGGCGCACGACGGAGTCGTCGGTCAAGACCAGGCCCTCGATTTTATCCATGCGATAGGTACGCTGCTCGTCGACCGCGACATCCCAGGCAATCAGATACGTTTGGTCGCCGTTTGTTGTGATGCGCAAGGGGTCGACCAAACGCTCGCGTGCTTGTGCGTCATCCATCGAGCGATACGAGATGCGGCAGCGAACGCCGTCCCGAATGGCGCAGCTCAGCTGCTGCCAGTGCGATCCGTGGGCGACGGTGTCAAAGACGCGCTGGTTGTAGCCGAGCTCTTCGGGAAGAAGGGCGTGCCGTATTCGAGCCGCCGCTTGGGGTTCGATCCCCAATGATTCAAGTTCATGGTTGAGCACAGCGCCTTCGGCGGCACTCAGACGCAGCGGTAGCACGCGCCCCGCATCACCGGTGAGGACCACGCACTCGCCGCGGCGTTCGCAGATAATACGTGCGCCCGATTCTCGGTCCGCAAGCGTTGAGACAATCTCGAGAATCTCGTCGAGCGATGCCCCCGTGATATCAAAACGGCTACAAAGCTCGTCTCGTGTCATGCCATTCTCGCCGGCGGCGTAGAGGGCCTCCATGATGTCGATGGCGCGCGAGAGTCTTTGCTCGCTGGTGAGTTTACGCACGGGCATACTCGTGCACCGTCCTTTCGATGAGGTGATTCCACGCCCGCTTGAGAGCATCGGGGGCGACAGGCCTCATGCCATCCATGGCATGGGCCATGCAAAACGAGGCAGCGGCTTCAAAGTCGCGTACGTCAACGGTCCATGTCCAGCCTGCTTCGGTGCGCATGAGTTCGCCTCGTCCGCGCGTGAGACCGCTGATCATATCGGCCTGCGCTTCACGCGCAAACGAGAACGTAGCCGCAACGGGTGGGCGGTCGGCAAAATCGAACTCAAAGAATAAGTAATCGTTGAGGTTGAAATCCGCAGGAATGGCGTAGGCTTTCGAAGGCCTCCAGGCGCGAATGATGCGGTCGCAGCGGAATGTTCTGATATTGTCGGTGGCATTGTCGAGGCCGCAGAAATATGCCGCACCCTCGCGCTCGAACATGCCGTAGACGCAAACGGTCCGCTCGCGTTGTTCACCGCGTCCGTTTTGGTACAAAAAGCGCAGCGCGCAACGCTCGGCAAAGGCACTCCATACCGCATCGACGGCGGGAGAGCGGCGGATCGGTGCCTCTCCTGTCGTCGACATGCCGGTGAGGTAGGCAATCTTGGAGCGAATGTCGGCAAGCGGCGCGGCAAAGGTGGATGAGCCTGCCGCGAGTGTCTGGTCGATGGCGTTGAGCAGGATGTCGGCATCGTCTGCGGTGATGAGACCGCCCGCGGCAAACGTGTGCTCGCGGTCGATCGTCCACGCGCTCTCCTCGGTTTCCTGCGCTCCGGCAGCACGAACTTCCCTGATAACGATGCCGCGTTCGAGCAGCTTGTCGCGATCGCGGCGGAACTTGCGCTTGTCTGAGTCGATATTGCCCGAGCCGTACCCCAAATCGGAATCCAGGACGATTTGCTCGGTCGTCAGCGGTTCGGGAGAACTGTTGAGTACAAAGAAAAGGTTGAGGATGCGCTGAGCCGTTTTATCGAAACCGGGCTCGGGTGCACCCTTTTTAATTGTCGCGGTCGCGTCGCTTGCCGTCATAGAATCCTCGCATGAGAAGGTCGTTTGATGCCATGATTTTAGTCCGATATGGAGATTAGGCTATATCCTTGTCCGCTCGCGGCGTTAAGATGGCCCGAATTCGGTCGTTTGCGCTCGCTCGGGGTATACTTTCGACTATATACGGTTCTAATGTGCATGCATTGGGCCTATTTGTCGGATTATGGATGTGGAGCGCACATGGCGAACACCCAGAACTATATTAACCACCTGCTGCAGAGCACTGGCATCACGCCGGCGTGCAGCGAAGAAGAGCGCCTGGCTGCCGAGGATATCGCCCAGATTTTCCGCAACCACGGCTTTGACCCCGAGGTGCAGGAATTTAATGCTCCCGCGCCCAGCAGGTTGGTGTTTGCCGTTACCGGTATTCTGGCGTTTGCCGGTGCCCTGCTAATGGGCATCGGCGGCGGTATCGGCTTGGTCGGCACCTTGCTGGCCATTGTCGGCGCCGTGCTCTACGTGCTCGAGCGCACGGGGCATCCCGTGGTTTCGCGCCTGGGAAAGACCGGTGTGAGCCAAAATGTCATCGCCTATCACAAGGCCTCGGGCCCGCTTGCGTCTCCGCGCAACCGCCCGGTCGTCGTGGTGGCCCACTATGATTCCCCCCGTGCCGAGCTCCTTGCTCGCGAGCCCTACGCTCCGTATCGCGCGCTCATCGCCAAGCTCCTGCCTGTCGCCACGATCGCGCCCGCGGCTGTCGCCATCCTGCGTATCCTGCCGCTTCCCGGCGTGCTCAAGGTGCTGCTGTGGGTTGTCGCGATTTTGGCCTCCCTCGTGGCACTGGCCAACGCCGCCAATATCATCTCCAACCGTTTTGTGCTCCCCTACACGTCTGGCGCGGTGTGCAACAAGTCCTCTGTTGCCGCCATGCTCGGTGTCATGGACAACGTCGCCCCCTATCAGGGCGAAAACGAGTTCCCCGACGACATTCCATTCGATACCTATTTTGGCGAGCAGAAGCGTCGCGCCGAGGAAATGGCGCGCGCGGCGGCCGAGTATGCCGCGGCCCAGCAGCAAAACGACTACGGCAACACCATTGAATATGAGGAACCTTCCTACGATGGGGACGAGTTTGGCCAGCCGGTGGCGCCTGTCGACGCACCCGAGCAGGACGAGGCTTTTGATGGGCAGATCGATGGTTTTGAGGGTGCCTCTGCCGACGAGACGCTGATCGGCGTTATCGCCCCCGAGGCTCAAGATCAGACTGTCCAGGCCGAAGTGTCCACCGGGGAAGAGTCCACCGCCGAGCCGGCGGAGGAGCCCGCGGTGGTCGAAGTCGCCGAGCCCAAGCTCTATCGCAATGCCGCCGGCAATATCCGCTTTGGTTCGGATGCCATTCGTGCGCTCGGCATGCTTCCCGAGTCCTGCACGCTCGATTACGAAGAGGGCGAGGAGCCGACGTTTGAGCCGGAGCCTGCTCCCATTACGCAGGAGCCTACACCCGCGGCCAATACGGCTGCTGCTCCCGCCGAGCCGGTCGCTGCCCCTGTTGCTGTCGCAGAGCCTGACGCAAAGCCCGCGCTCGATTCTGCAGCCGGTCTGGATATTCTGGCGCCTGCCGCTCCGGCACAGGTTGAAGACGAGACCGCCGACGAAGACTATGACGAGTATCCGCAGCGCGTGTCCTATGAGAGTGACACCGATTTCTCGGCCGAGCTTCCCTCGACAACACCCCATGCCGATATCGCTTCCGCGTTCTCCTCGATTGGTGCCAGCGCCTCTAGCTTCTTTAAGGGCGCCTTTGCGAAGGGCAAGAAGTTCGTCGACGACTTTGAGGAAAAACGCGCCGCTGCCCGCGAGGCCGCCGAGCGGGAGGCCATCGCCCAGCAGCAGGCCGCCGAGGCCGAGCGCGAGCGTGCGGCACGGGAGTTCGAGCAGAACGAGGCCGAGCAGCCGGAGTCTGTCGATGTCGCCGACGCCACGACGTCCTTCGAGGCTCCGCAGCCGACATCCGCTGACGTTGCCGAGGCTACGACGTCCTTTGAGGCGCAGCAGCCGGTCGATGGCACCATGTCATTTGATGCCACGATGACGTTTGAGAAGCAGGGCACCGCAATTGCCGAGCCCCTTCCCATCTCCGATGATGCCCAGGACGCCGCCGATGATTCGGTTGTCGACGAGGCCGATTCCGTTGAGGCCGGCGCACCCGAGCAGGCCGAGGCTCCTGCTATGGAGCAGGAGTCCCCTGCGATTGACGAGGCTCCCAAGACGGATGAGTCCAGGCCTTATTCTACGCAGATCTTTACCATGCCCGCGCCGAGCGACCCCGGTGCCACGGTGGCCAATGTCGCTCCCACGCAGGACGAGACAGTTGACTCCCTCATGGCGCAGATTTCGTCTCAGGTGCCTCCGCGCCAGCATATGAATATCCCCGACCCCGCCGCCGCGCCTGCGCCCTCTTCGTCGCCGCTGGCCTCGGTCCCCGATCCGTCGCTGCCTTCGATGCAACAGGCCAACGTCGCATCCCGCACGTCGCTGTTCGATCTTCCCGATCCTTCGGCACAGACAAATGATCCCTTTGCGACGGCGCAGGGCCCCGAGCCCACGTCGGCACCGGTCGCGGCCCCCATGCCCATCTCCTCGGGCGCACAGCCGCTCGAGACCATCTCGGCTCCTGCTTCGACGGGCGCCAAGCCGCAGAAGCGTGGCCTGGGTGGCTTGTTCGGTCGCAAAAAGAAGAACGAGCAGGACAGCATGAGCGACTGGCTGGGCGTCGAAGACGATTACGATGCCAAGAAGTCTGGCCGCGGCATTGGCTCGTGGGATAACTTCGAGGATGACGATGACGGTTGGAAGGGCGGCGCCACCTCCTCCGATGGTGCTTCTGCCGAGGATATGCTCTCGGCCGTTGCCTCCATGGGCGACGATGAGCTGCTCGGCCACGATATCTGGTTCGTCGCAACGGGCGCGTCCGATTGCGACGGCGCCGGCATGAGGGCGTTTTTGGCCTCGCATCGTGACAAGCTCCGCGGTGTGTTCTTCATCAACCTCGAGTCTATCGGTGCCGGTAGGCTTTCGGTGGTGACGGTCGAGGGCGAGCAGCAGCTGTTTAAGGGCGATCGCCGCATCATGAATCTTGTCAACAAGGTGTGTAAGTCGTTCCACGTCGATTGCGGTGCATTCGAGATGCCCTATGCAAAAACCGATGCATCCGCAGCGCTCGAGGCGAGCCGTCGCGCCCTTACGATCGCCGGTGTGGACGGTCCGCGCCTTGCCTGCGCTCGAACCGAGGATGACCTGCCGTACAACGTCAATCCGACCAATATCGCTACGGTGTCCGAGGTCGTGACCGAGGTCATTCGTCGTTCGTAGACAGACCCGCTAAGGAGTCAGCGTGTTTTCGTACATCAAGCGCCATTGGCCCATCTATCTGATTTTGACCCTGATCGCTATCGCATTGGGTTTTGGGACCGCTTATGTCGTTGGCGTTAAGGGCTCGACGCCCGAGACAACAATGAACGAAGAGGTGGAGCAAGAGCAAAGTTTGGGTGCCGACGGTATTTCCGAGTCCGATCAGGCAGCCATCGATGGCGGTTCGTCATCTGCTGAATAGCCGATTCATCGTTTATGCCCAAGGCGGGCGAGCCGGGAGACTGGCTCGCCCGCTTTTTTATCGTGCTAGCGCTTCTTTGTGGCTGACTTAAGGCGAGCGAACCATAGGGCCGCAGTACCCGAGGTCAGGAGTGCGGTGATGCATGCGGCGACGGTAGCAGATCCCGTTGCCGGCAGGTTCTGAGGCAGGGCGCATCGTTGGATGACGCGGTCCTCATCATGCGCCTCGAGCTTATCGCCACCGCCGTTGCGGCAAAGATCGACGCGCGCACTGTTGGCAAGTGCGGTTTGGGGCGTATAGGACGACGTTGCCTGCATATGCACGACTGCGCCTCGGGCATCTGAGTTAAGGGCCGCCTTGACATCGTCAAGATCGTCGTGTTCGTCTTTAAGGTCATCCCGGGTCCAAGAGCCCGCCTCGCTTCTGGTTGTAAAGTCGGCGGCCACCGCACCGTATTCAAAACGGATGCCCGTGATGACGGCGTCGTCTGTAAGATCAATCTCTTTCGTATCGAGCGTGACGGACTTGTCCGTCGGGATATCTGCTTTCCATAGGTGCCACCCGTCGTAATCGACGAGACGCATATCGTCGCCCAGCAGCTTTGTAACCTCTTCTGTTTCGAGCCAAGGATTGCGATGCCCGTCGTCAAGCGTTGCATTGACCTGCCTGCCCGTATCGCTTGTTCCTGCCGGAGACGTTCGATACCACACGTTGCACAGCCCATTTAGATCACCGACCGCAATGGGGGTTTCAACGGCAACGAGTTTCGCTGCACCATCTTTGACGCACTCAAGGTCGTCGGTGATGGTTAACTCGTCGACCCAGGTGCTCGACTCATTTTTGGCGTCGATGGTATAGGAGAAGGCGCCTTGCGTATTGGCCCGTGCTTTGGCTCGGTTTTTTCCGTCGCCGTTGGCAATGAGTTTGCTTACGACTGGCTGTGCAATCTCTTGGCGCTTATCGACGCTCCCCCCGATCTCGATGGGGGTATCCTTCATGGCCATGGTTTGAACTTCTCCCGTGGCCTTTACTTCAAACGTTATCTCTTCGGCGAGGTCGTAGGTACGCGGAGACATCGTTTCGCGTAGGGTGTAGGTGCCGGGCGAAAGGTGCTCAATGTGGTGCGGTTTGCCGGATGAAGTCCAAGAATCGATTTCGTTGCCATTGGAGTCGCAGAGGACAAGCTCGGCGCCTGTCACTTCCTGACCTCCGCACGCGTCGACTTTGGAGACATCGATCTTGGTGTAGTCGTTGGAAACGTCAAGGCGCACTTCGATCACAGGCGTTTGCTGGTCGGCGTACGATAACTTCACAGTATGTGGGGTCGGGTTGAGCAGATAACCTTCGGGCGCTTGTGTCTCGACGACCTCGTAGGTGGCGGTACCGCATCCCAGCGAAAGATGGTCGACTCGCGCATGCCCCCGTTCGTCGGTTGTAACGGTGGCGACGGTTTCGCCATCCAGGGCGACGATGCTGCCGTCGGTTCGCACGATGTCGCCGTCAGCGCGGATGTCAAACGTGGCTCCAGCGAGGGTGTGCCCATCTACGGCATCCGTCTTAATGATTTCGATGCTTCCGGTTGCGGCGTCGTCATAGAACGAGGCGACGGCGACCGGTGTCAGATTCCTGTCGGCGGGAATCGTTATCTCCAGGTCTTCTCCGCGCAGATACGGTTCCTTGGCCGACGCCTCGTGCACGTAGTATGTTCCGGGATTAAGTGATTCAGGCAGCGTGACGGCGCCGGATGTATCGGTTGTGAAGGTATTCATTACATTGTGGGCCGGATACCAACATGTTTGCGAGACGGGCTCGTGATGGCTATCGAGCAGCTGGAACGTAAAGCCGGCAAGTGGTACGGTGCCGCCGGTCTGAGCATCACGCTTTACGATTTGAAGGTGTGTCGATAGGGCATGGTTGTCAACGATGTACTGAAGCTCGGCGCCGTCTGCGGTCTGCTCTGCTGTGATGGTCCATTCCCCTGCTTGCTTAAATCCTTCAGGGACCGTTTCTGCAACCTCGCGAACGGTGTAGCCCGCGCGGTCGTAGGGAATGGCACCGTGAGCGCCGGCGGGTCGCTTGCCTGCGCCAAACCATGCTTCGGGCTGGTCTTTGGTGGAGGCAAAGCCATAAACGTTTGTGGTCAACGTGCCGACGACTTGTTGGGAGCTATTGCTGACAACTTCAAAGACGACGCCTTTCGCCGGCTGCTCTAGGCCGGACTCATTGTTATCGCCATGATCCTTAAACTTCGAGATTTCAAGGTCAAAGGCGATGGGGATGTTGGGAATACGGCTTTCGAGCTCAACGATACCCGTATCTCCGAGTTGCTCGGCACCGACGGTGTAGCTCCAGCTGTCGTTTGAAATCAGGTAGCCCTCGGGCGCTTTCGATTCGTAGATGGTAAAGGTGCCCAGAGGAACGTCATTGAGGATCGCCCGTCCGTTTTCGTCAGTCGTAAGGGTGCGAGTCCAGCCGGGAGTTGATTGCGAGACGCAGGTGAATTCAGCGCCCGCAAGCGACGCTCCAACCTGGGCGCCGGCATCCGTGGCGGCATCGATTTTTGCAATACGCAAGGTGATGGTGCCGGGCTGCTCGTTAATAGTGACATGTTCGCCGCTGTTTTGTGTGGTGAAGGCTATTCGGTCGCTTCGAGGGATATAGCCTGCCGGGGCTTTGGTTTCGACCAGGTAATATGCCGTATTGGGCAAAAGTGTTGCTTGTGCACGCCCGTTTTCGTCCATCTGGATAGTGCCGACACGTGCATCGCCCGCACTTTCAAAGATATCGAAGGTTGCGCCACCGAGTCTGTAGGTGTCGTTGCCGGCGGTGATGCCAGCCTGGGACGATTGTTTTTGGAAAGATACGGAGACGGCGGGCAGAACATAGAGCATGTCCTGGTGTCGACCCTCGCCCGAGACCGGGCCGTGATAACGCCTGGCTCGATGTGGGGCTGCCTTAATAGATCCGGACTTAGCGCTCTCGTAGAGCCAACGTGCAGCCGCTACGGCCTCGGCGTTTTCGTAAAACCTACCGCTCCTGGCAACTCCCTTGCTATTTGTATACGAATAGGTGCCGTCGGGGCGCGTGGTTCCCTTGAGCATCCACACGGCAATCTGGGTGGCGGCACGGGCGAGATCGGGCGACAGGTTGTGGCCCCCAAAGGATGTGCTGGAGGGGTATCCGTGACAGACGATGGCGGCAAATTCGTCATCGAGCCATGTCCAGCCCTGGTTGTATGTGCGCCATGGCCCTCCCGGCTTGCTGGGGCCGGGGCAGTCTTGATTCATGCAGTACGAAATCGAAGTGTCCTGTGCCTCATATTTACCGACGCCGAAGGGGCCGCAGCCGTCGCTTATAGTGCGGAAATTAAGGGCGTCGTTCCCGTCGACGGCGAGTGCGGCCCCTGGGGCCAGGCAGCCGATCAGAAAAAAGAGGAGCAGGAGCAGCGGACCTGTTGCGATTGCGCTGTGGACAGAGTGCGTGG
>ERZ857998.3731-NODE-3731-length-11989-cov-3.788503_pt1 | contig 11989 bp, 7 predicted proteins | sample MGYA00519954_ERZ857998 | MGnify/ENA primary metagenome ERZ857998 (study PRJEB31778, sample SAMEA3449424) | human gut metagenome | biome: human gut; feature: human-associated habitat; material: faeces | place: United Kingdom | collected 2010/2012 ...
CGCTGCAAAGCGGCGGGGCAGTTTTGTGCGTTGGCTTCCTTAAGAATTTCTTTGCCCGGTAAAATAAATGTTTACCCTTTGGGAAATTCGTGTTACAATATGCTTTACGATTCAACTGTTAAGGGGGAGTCCCTGTGAAGCGAACAGGCAAAAAATTCCGGTGGAATTATACGGCGCTGGCCTTTGCCATTCCCTGCGTGGGAATGCTGTTTGTCATGCTTATCAGCAAATACGAGCCGTTTGGCAAGTATTCCATGCTGTATTCGGATATGTACCACCAGTATTATCCCTTCTTCGTGGCGTTCCGCCGCGCCCTTCGCAGCGGAAGCGGGCTGCTGTACACATGGAGCATCGGCATGGGGATGGATTATCTGGGGCTGATCTCCTATTATCTGGCGTCGCCGCTGAACCTGCTCAGCGTTCTGGTGCCGGAGGGCTGGCTGCTGGAGTTTTTCTCTCTGCTGGTGCCGGTGAAGCTGGGATTCGCGGGGATGTTTTTCGCCATTTTCCTGAAAAAGCTGTTCGGCAAGAACGATGCGTCCATTGCGGTGTTCGGCGGTTTTTACGGGCTGTGCGCGTGGGCGCTGGGGTATCAGTGGAATGTGATGTGGCTGGATACCTTCGCCCTGCTGCCGCTGGTGGCGCTGGGAACGGTGTGCCTGCTGAAGGAGAAAAAGTTTTTCCTCTATACGATCACGCTGTTCCTGTCCGTCTATTCCAATTATTATATCGGGTTCTTTACCTGCATTTTCGTTTTCCTGCTGTTTTTCGTGTATGAGATCTGCCGCTGGGGCGGGTGGAAGAAGCTGTTTGCGGATTTTGGGAGAATCGCCCTGTTTTCCCTGCTGGCGCTGGGAATGACTGCCATTCTGACTTTCCCGGCGCTGTCGGCCCTGCAGACTACCCAGTCCAGCGTGAACAATTTCCCCACCGGTTTCCGGCTGAACATCGCCAAGGAAAACACAATCAAGGGGCTTCTGGACGCCATGCGGCAGGTGGCGGGGAACATGGGCGGCAGCATCGAGCCGACCTTCAAGGAAGGACTGCCCAATCTTTACTGCGGCATTTTCAGCATCCTGCTGATGTTCCTGTACCTGATGGCGAAGGACATCAAGCGCAGGGACAAATGCTGCGCCGTGATCCTGCTGCTGTTTTTCAACGTGAGCTTCATCATCCGGCAGCTGGATTTCATCTGGCACGGCTTCCATTTTACCAATATGATCCCCTATCGGTTCAGCTTCCTGTACAGCTTCGTGGTGCTGTACATGGCCTACCGCGCATGGCTGATGCGCAGGAAGTTCCGCCCGGTGCAGATCGTGATCGCCGGGGCGCTGACTGCGGGGGTGCTGGCCTGCTCCAATGAGCTGTTCGAGACCGTGCCGCTGGAGCTGGGCAGCCTGACGCTGCAAATTCCCCTCTACTTTATATATAACCTGATATTTCTGGCGCTGTATCTCACCGTCATGCTCTACGGTCAGCTGGAAGTGCCGGAGGGAACCACGGAGCGTCAGAAAATGCGCGCCCGCGCCAAGCGGAACCGTCAGCGTGCCCGGATTCGGATATTGGCGCTGTCCGTCATGGGCATGGAGCTGATCTCCACGCTGGTGTGCTTTGGACTGTATTTCACGGGTACGGGTGTGTCCAATTATCCAAAGGGAACCACCTACACTGCCTCCGTCATCCGCTATATGTACGAGCGGGAGGACGACAACCTGTTCTTCCGGGCGGAGACCACCCATTCCCAGACCCTGAACGACGGTGCCCTCAACGGCTACAACGGCATTTCCGCCTTTACCAGTTCCGCCAATGTCAAAGTCACGGAGTTCATGCGGGCGCTGGGCTACGGCGCGAAGAACACCTATAACCGCTACTGCTTCGAGGAAAGCTCCCCGGTGGCGAACCTGTTTCTGGGCATCAAGTATATGATTGAGCGGGACGGGAAGGACAAGTCCAGCACCTATTTTGACGAGGTGAACCGCTTCGGTGTGGCGTCCTTGCTAGTCAATACCGCGTATCTGCCTTTGGGCTTCCTGACGGAGCCGGAACTGGCAGACCTGGATTTCTCTGCCAGCAACGGAACCTTCCAGTTCCAGAACGATCTGTTCACCGCGGCCACGGGGATTGACGAGGAGGTCTGGCACAAGCTTCAGGGCGAGAATCTGACCATCACCGGCAACGGTGCGAACATCACGGAAAGCAATTCCGCCGGCTACTGCAAGTATTCCGACTGTGTTTCCGGTGCGAACGTGACCTATACCTACACCGCCGACCGGGACGGCTTTGTGTGCGTCCACCTGAATCTGCCCAAGCGGAACGATTTCTACGTCAGCGTCAACGGGGTGGAGCTGTACAAGGAGACCATCAGCCTGCCCCAGATGATCGCGGTGGGGGATGTGAAGACCGGAGATACGGTGGACATCCGCATCGAGTGCGACAAGGACGAGAGCAGCACCATGACTGTCAGCGCCGCCGTTCTCAACGGGGAGCGGTTCGCGCGGGGCTATGAAATTCTGTCGGCGTCCCAGCTGAATCTGACGAAGTTCCGCTCCACGCTGGTGGAGGGAACCGTTGACTGCGACCGGGACGGCCTGCTGTATACCTCCGTTCCGCAAAACGGAAACTGGAGCGTCAAGGTGGACGGCAAGCCTGCCGAGATCAAACTGGTAGGGGACTGCATGGTGGCTGTGAATCTGACGAAGGGCGTCCACACCGTTCGCCTGATGTATCACAACGCCGCGTTCAGCCTTGGCTGGAAGATCAGCCTCGCCTGCGCCGCCGTTTTCGGCGGGCTGGCATGGAGCGTCTACAGACCCGACAAGAAGCACAAAAAATAACAAATACGCTGCCATCTCCCAATCGGGGATGGCAGCGTAAACTTTATCGGATTGCTTCCGTGATGGTGCCTCCGCCGACCACCAGGTCGCCCTGATACACCACCACCGCCTGACCGGGGGTGACGGCACGCTGAGGAATGTCGAATTCCACCCGGGCGAAGCCGTCTGCTTCGGGATAGACGGTGCCGGGCTGCTCCGTCTGGCTGTGGCGGGTCTTGACCGTTACCCTGACCGGCTCCGTCAGCTCTGGGAAGGGATACCAGACCCAGTTGTTTCCCCGCAGGGCGGAGGAAAACAGCGCCTCATTCGGCCCCACGGTGACGGTATTCTTCTCCATATCCTTTCCGCAGACGTATACCGGCGCGCCCATGGCCAGACCCAGCCCCTTGCGCTGTCCCAGCGTGTAGCACACCGCGCCCCGGTGCTTGCCGACCACGCGGCCGCTTTCGTCCAGAAAATCCCCGGCGGGGTAGTGTTTGCCGGTGTAGCGTTCCAGAAAAGCCGGGTAGTCACCATCCGGCACGAAGCAGATGTCCTGAGAGTCGTGCTTTCGGGCGTTGATAAAGCCGTTTTCCTCCGCGATGGCACGCACCTCCTGCTTGGTCAGACCGCCGAGGGGGAACTGAATCCGGGAAAGCTGCTCCTGATTTAAACAGGCGAGAAAGTACGTCTGATCTTTGGCCTTGTCCGCCGCCTTATATAATAGGTATCGGTCGCCGGACTTCCTTACTTGCGCGTAATGCCCGGACACCACACAGTCGCACCCCAGTTCCAGAGCCCGGCGGAGAAGCCGGTCGAATTTCAGATACCGGTTGCAGTCGATGCAGGGGTTGGGAGTGCCGCCGCATTCGTAGCAGCTGACAAATTTCCGGATGACCTGCCGCTCGAAATCGTCCTTGAAGTTGAACACGTAGTGGGGAATTCCCAGACGTCTGGCTACGCTGTGGGCGTCCTCCACGTCGTCCAGACTACAGCAGGTATGTCCCTTTTCCAGACCGATCATATCATTGTCGTACAGCCGCATGGTCGCGCCGATGCACTCGTAACCCGCGCGGAGCATCAGCAGCGCCGCCACGGAGCTGTCCACGCCCCCGGACATGCCGATCAGCGCCTTCTTGCCGTCCATAAAATCCCTCCCGGTAACGTTTTTTTGAGTATATCAGCGGAAAAGAAGAATGTCAACGGAGAAAACCCGACAGGCAGGAAAAAAGAATGACATTTTCTGCGGTAAAAAGCGGCGTTTTTTCAGGATTTATGACAGAAACGGTATACAATACGGGAAGAAAAGAGAAGGGGAAGCTTTTTGGTAAAACAAACTGTAACAAAAATGTAATTTTTTTAAAAAAAGGGGTTGCAATTTGTAAACACCTCTGTTATAATATGGCTACTTACATAAGAGCAAAGGAGTAAGTAGCTATGAAAAAGAGAATTGTGTGTGTATTATTAACTCTGATCATGCTGGTCAGCCTGGTGCCCGCCACCGCTCTGACCGCGTCTGCTGCTTCGCTGAAGACCAGTGAGGCCGCGATTACGATCATGAAGAAGCTTGCTATTTTTAAGAAGGACTGCTATCAGGTACCCGGTACCAATGAATTCCGCATTGGTTACGGTACGATCTGCTCTGAGAAGCATAAGACGACGTATAAGAACGGAAAAGTTGAGAACAGCGCGGATGCAGGCAAGCACTCCATCACCCAGGCGCAGGCTGACCAGGCTCTGCGCAAGCTGATTCTGGATCTGGACGCGAAGGTCAACGCCTTTGCTTCCGCCAACAGCCTGACGCTGTCCCAGTGCCAGCATGACGCTCTGGTTCTGTTCACCTTCGACGTGGGCGATTCCTGGATGAGCGGCAGCGGCGTTGTCAAGAGCGCCATCGTCAGCAAGGCCAGCACCAATGACCTGCTGAAGGCCATGAGCGACTGGGCGGGCAATCAGGATGATTTCCGCCGCAGAAAGATTGAAGTCAATATGTACAAGAACGGGATTTATTCCGATGTAACGCCCAGCAGCTTCGGCACCGTTACATACAATCCCGATGGCGGTGTCATAGCTCCGAACTATGCGACCTCCTACACCTTGCTCTTTGACACGTCCAAGACTTCCAAGCATATCCCGGCTCCCACCAGAAACGGCTACAAGTTCATGGGCTGGTACTCCGCACAGTATGACGGCACGATGGTTCCCTCTCTGACGGGCAGCTATAACGGTAAGACGCTGTGGGCCGGCTGGCAGGCAACCTCTGTGACGGCCAACAATGCCAATGACCTTTCTTACGTGCATAGCATCAATGAGACGCTGAAGGTGTCCCAGCTGGTTTCTCTGGATGTCTACCCCGTTCCCACCAAGAAGAACGTGAAGCCTTTCCGCACCATCAAGAAAGACACTGCCACCGTTACCGCGATCAAGGACTTTATCGATGACGATGGCAACAGATGGTGCAAGCTGTCCGCCGCGGGAGACGGATGGGTTCTGCTCAAGACCTCCGGACAGAGCGACAGCGGCAATAGCGATTACAACGGCGGCAAGATCAATGTGACCGTTACGGTTACCAACTCCTATGTTAACAGACGCGCCAGTGACAGCGCTTCCAGCGCCAAGAACGGTGTCTACACCGCCGGTACGAAGCTGAAGATCATCGCTACCAACGAAGCCAAGACCTGGGGTCAGGTGGAGGAGAACGGCGTGGCTGTGGGCTGGGTCGCCCTGATGTACACCGACTGGAGCACCGTCTATGACGGCTCCGCTCCCAGTGACGCCAACAACACCACGCCCATTGCCACCGCAACCGTTACCTACAACGGCTATCTGAACGCCCGCAGCGATCCCGGTGTGGACAACAAGATCGTCGGCGGCTTTGCAAAGGATACCACGGTCAATGTTTTCGAGATTCGCACGGTCAACGGCCACCGCTGGGGTCGTACCTCCTCCGGCTGGATCTGCCTGACCTACACCAGTGTTAAGATGCTCACCGACAAGAACGTTTCCGACACGGGCGTTCTGGACTACGCTTTCGAGGTCACTCTCGTGAACGCCGGCGCCGATCTCTCCACCTATGTGCAGCCCACTACCAGTTCCAACAACAGCGATACCATCAAGGCAGGTACCACGGGTCTTAAGATCACCAACGCGGCGGTTGTTGACGGCGTAATCTGGGTGAAGGCACACTGGACGGTCAAGGAGACTGACAAGAACGGTAAGACTAACGTGATTGCCAAGTCCGGCTGGGCGACCTACAGCAACTTTAACCTTGTCCCGACCAAGTTCACGGTTGTCAGCGACAGCCTGAACATCAGAGAGGCTGCTGGCAGCGACAACGAGTTCGTATTCAAGCTCACCAAGGGCGTGGAAGTGGAAGTCCACGAGATCAAGCTTGCCGGCGAGGAAATCTGGGGCAGGATTGAGGGCTACACCTCCGGCGGCGTTAACTATGACGGCTGGATCAATCTGGCATCCAACTATGTCAAGCGTTCCAGCAAGATCACCATTGACGGCGGCACCAAGGGCGCTATCGGCACCGGCACCGTTGTGAACGCGGATTCCGTCCGTGTCCGTATGACCGGCGCTCTGTACGGCCAGGTTCTGGGCAGCATCAACCGCGGTACCAAGGTGGCCGTTCTGGAAGAGAAGGATGGCTGGTACAAGATCGACTTCGACGTTGACAACAACAAGGAGACCGACAGCTGGATTTACAGCCAGTATCTGGAGGTCAAGATGGGCGTCGTGGAGCCCGGCACCGGCAGCACCGGCGGCACCGGTACGACCCAGAAGACGGACGGCACCGGCAAGGGCATCATTGCCAACACCTACGCCGGCGTAAATGTCCGCAGCGGCGCAGGCATCGCCAACGCCATCGTGGGCAAGATTCTCAACGGCACGGAAGTGACCATCCTGGAGGTCAAGCTCGTCGGCGCCGCCAAGTGGGGCCGTGTGAAGCAGGGCTGGATCTGCATGGACTATGTCACCATGATCTCCTACGACGAGATTCCCGGCAACAACAGCAATAACGGCAGCAGCGGCAACAAGGGCACCGGCGTGGACTCCTTCGACGAGGCTGAGAGAACCACCACCACCGCCGTCTACACCGGCTCTGTCAAGGCCGATACCACCGTTTACAAGACGCCTAACCCGAACCTGAAGGATAATACGGTTCGTTCCATCGGCACAGGCGAGAATATCACCATCCATGAGCTGACGGCTGTTACCCTGGAAATTTACGAGGGCGACAAGGTTGACGACAAGAACAAGAACAACGACGTCGAGACCGTTGTGAAGCAGACCTCCTACTGGGCGCGCATCAACGATGGCTGGATCAAGGATCCCGATGTGAACATCCAGCTGAATGCTCTGGACGAGAAGGTTCACACCGTGACCGGCGCTTCCGAGCTGAATGTGCGCAAGGCTGCCGGAACCGGCAATGACAGCATTGCCAAGCTGAAGAAGGGCGATCAGGTTCCCGTGACCAAGCTGGAGATCGTCAAGGATTCCGGCGCCAGAACCCTCACCGTTTGGGGTCGTGTGGAAACCAGCGACGGCATCGTGGGCTACTGCGACCTGAGCTACATGTCCGAGGGTGCTCTGTACGAGAAGAAGGAAGAGCCTACGACTCCGACAACTCCCCCCGCGCCCACCATCGGCAGCACCGGCAACACCGGCGACGGCGGCTTCGTGAACAACAAGGGCGGCTACAAGTACACCGGCAAGGTCATCAACACCGAGTCTCTGAATGTCCGCGTTACCGCCTCTACCGGCGCCAAGAAGGCTACCACATTGAAGAAGGGCGCCAACCTGGTGATCTACGAGACCAAGATCTCCGAGGATATGGCATGGGGTCGCTGCGACGCAGGCTGGGTCTACCTGTACTACGTTGACCTGACTCCCGCCAGCGGCAGCGCCATCGACGCCCGCGTTGTGTACACCGACAACACCATCATCTACACGGATAACGCCGCATCCTCCGTTGCAGGCACCTATTCCAGAATGTCCGTCATCGACATTTACGAATACGTTGGCGACATGGCCCGCACCGATCTGGGTTGGGTCAGCACCGGCAATCTGCTGTAAGACAGTATCCAGAATCTCCCCGCGGGAAACCGCGGGGAGATTTTTCTTGCCAGCGTGGCGGGAGTGTGGTATGATACTCCCAACAGAAATCGGGAGGAATCCAACATGAGCTATGCTGACGAGCTGTATAAGAAAACGTGCCGGGACATTCTGGAAAACGGCTTCTCCGATGAAAATCTGGAAGTTCGTCCCCACTGGGCGGACGGGACACCGGCGCATACCATCAAGAAATTCGGCGTGGTGAACCGCTACAACTTAGCCGAGGAATTCCCCATTATGACCTTGCGGCGCACCTATTGGAAAAGTGCCGTGGACGAGCTTCTCTGGATATGGCAGAAAAAGTCCAACCGCGTCGCGGATCTGGGCAGCCACGTCTGGGACGAATGGGTGGGGGAGGACGGCACCATCGGCAAGGCTTACGGCTACCAGCTGGGCATCAAGCACCAGTACAAGGAGGGCATGTTCGATCAGGTTGACCGGGTGATCTACGACCTGAAGCACAACCCCGCCTCCCGCCGTATTCTGACGAACATCTACAATTTTGAAGACCTGCACGAGATGAACCTCTACCCCTGTGCCTACTCCATGACATTCAATGTTACCGGCGACACCCTGAACGCCATTCTCAACCAGCGCTCTCAGGATATGCTTACGGCCAACAACTGGAATGTGGTGCAGTACGCTGTGCTGACCCACATGATGGCGCAGGTGGCGGGGTTAAAGGTTGGCGAGCTGGTTCACGTCATTGCCGACTGCCACATTTACGACCGGCACATTCCCGCCGTCAAGGCCATGCTGGAACTGGACGGATACCCCACGCCCACCTTCCGGATGGATGAGAGCATCACCGATTTCTACGCCTTTACCAAGGACAGCTTCTCCATGGAAAACTATCAGTTCCACCCCTTTAACTTTGAGATCCCAATGGCGATCTGAGGTGGGACGATGGAACTGATCGTTGCGGTTTACGACGACTGGGGAATCGGCCGGGACGGGACGCAGCCCGTCGCCCTGTCCGCCGACCGGAAATTCTTCCGGACAACCACCCGTGGGGCAATGGTGATCGCGGGCAGACGCACCATCGAGGATTTCCCGGGAAAACAGCCCCTTCCGGGGCGGGTCAATGTGGCGCTGAGCAGAAGTGGAGCGGAGATTCCCGGCTTTACGGTCTGTGACAGCGCCGAAAAGGCGGCGGCACTTTCCCGCACCGCTGAGCGCTGCTTCGTCATCGGCGGCGGGAGCGTTTACCGGCAGATGCTGCCCTTCTGCGACGCCGCTTATGTCACGAAGGTGCATGTGACGCCGGAATCCGACACTTTTTTCCCCAACCTGGATGAGGATAAGGACTGGTATCTGGCGGAAACGCTCCAATCCGGCGAGGAAAACGGGATTGCTTACGAAATGTGCCTGTATAGAAGGAAGTAAAAACACGCTGCCACTTGAGACAAACCAAAGTGGCAGCGTGTTTCTTTACTTGGACGGCTTGCGTTTTCCGTTTGACTGTCCCGGCTTTTTCCGCACGGGACGGGGCGGCGCGGAACGGATGAGACACTTTGCACCGGAACCGATCAAATCCTCCCGGTGCGCCTTCATCAGCGCTTCCCGCACGAGGGCGTAATTCTTCGGGTCGCGGTACTGAATCAGCGCCCGCTGCATGGCCTTCTCGTGGGGGTCGGTGGGGACGTAGACCCGCTCCATGGTGCGGGGGTCAAGGCCGGTGCAGTACATGACGGTGGACAGCGTGGAGGGAGTGGGATAAAAGTCCTGCACCTGCTCCGGGTTGTAGCCCATGTCCCGGATGTACTCGGCCAGCTCCACGGCTTCCTTGAGGGTTGAGCCGGGGTGACTGGACATGAGGTAGGGGACAAGGTACTGATTCATGCCGTACTGCCGGTTCAGGGCAAAATATTTTTCCACAAACCGGTTATATACCGCGTTCCGGGGCTTGCCCATCCGGGCGAGAACCGCGTCGGACACATGCTCCGGGGCGACTTTCAGCTGACCGGAAATGTGGTACTGCACCAGCTCCCGGAAAAAGGTGTCTTTTTTGTCCGCCAGCAGATAGTCGAAGCGGATGCCGCTGCGGACGAACACCTTTTTGACGCCGGGGAGCTTCCGCAGCTTGCGCAGCAGAGCAACATAGTCCGAATGGTCGGCGTTCATATTTTTGCAGGGGGTGGGGTACAGGCACTGCCGCCCGCCGCAGGCACCCTTACTCAGCTGCTTTTCACAGGCCGGGTGGCGGAAATTTGCGGTGGGGCCGCCGACGTCGTGGATGTAGCCCTTGAAATCCCTGTCCTTCACCATGATTTCCGCTTCCCGGAGGATGGATTCGTGGCTTCGGGTCTGGACGATCCGCCCCTGATGGAAGGTCAGGGCGCAGAAGGAGCAGGCGCCGAAGCACCCCCGGTTGGACACCAGACTGAACTTGACTTCCTCAATGGCGGGGACGCCCCCCGCCTTTTCATAGCTGGGGTGATAGGCACGCATGTAGGGAAGGTCGTATACCGCGTCCATTTCCGCTGTGGTCAGGGGCTTCTGGGGCGGATTCTGCACCACGAAGAAATTGTCGTAGGGCTCCGCCAGCCGCTTGGCGGTGAAGGGGTCGCAGTTGGCGTACTGAATTTTGAAGCTCTCGGCGTATCTGCGCCGGTCGGCCTTGATCTCGGCGAAGGAGGGCAGGGTGACGGTGGGGAGACTGTCGTCCGGCTCCCTGGTTTTGAACACCGTGCCGTCGATGTAGGTGATGTCCTTCACGTCCAGCCCGGAATTCAGGGCGTCGGCCACCTCCACGATGGTCTTTTCCCCCATGCCGTACATGAGCAGGTCGGCCTGACTGTCCAGTAAAATGGAGCGCTTCATGGTGTCCGACCAGTAATCGTAATGCCCCAGCCGGCGCAGACTCGCCTCAATGCCGCCGATGAGGATGGGAACGTCCTTGTAGGTCTGGCGGATAAGGTTGCAGTAGACCGTAGTGGCGTAGTCCGGGCGCTTGCCCATGATGCCGCCGGGGGTGAAGGCGTCGGTTTTCCGGTGGTGCTTGGTGACGGAATAGTGGTTGACCATGGAGTCCATATTGCCGCCGGAGACCAGAAACCCCAGCCGGGGACGGCCGAAAACGTCGATGGATTTGGGATTTTTCCAATCCGGCTGAGAGATGATGCCCACATTGTAGCCGTGGCTTTCCAGAACCCGGCTGATAATGGCATGGCCGAAGGATGGGTGATCGACGTAGGCGTCGCCGATGATGTACACAAAATCGCAGGTGTCCCACCCGCGGTCAAGCATTTCCCGTCTGGTAATGGGCAGAAATTCCATATACTGCCTCCTGAAAGTACGTTTCTTACAGTATAGCAGACTTTTGGGAGAAAGGGAAGTGGAAAAACCGTCCCGGAATAACGCAGCCGCGGGGCGGTCTGCCGGAATTGCAGACCGCCCCGCTTTTATGTTGGGTTATTGCTCAGGAACGGGCAGTTTTGTGCCGTCGGGGAGGAGAACATAGTCTACCTGCGTAAGATCGATGGCGCTGTCATTTTCCTGATCCCACAGTTCAATTCTTGTGCCGTCTTTCATGACGACACAAATGAAGTGACCATTCCACATATAAAAATCCGTATAGGACTCGGCGCGCTGCTCCTCGGTCTCGGCGGCGGTATCCCGCACGATCTTGCTGCTGAATTTGCGAAGTTTGAAGGAGGAAACCGGGAATTCCATGACAACATCCGTTCCGTCCGGCAGCCAGCCCGTGCCGGCTTTCATGAGGATGGGACTGGTGAGCAGCTCAAGCTCCCGATCATCGCAGTTATCCGCCCCGAAGGAAATGGGGAATTGCCATTCTCCCTCGGTCAGGGTTTCATCTGTGCTGCTGTAAACCAGGTCAACCAGATAAAGAGTCCATGTGCTTCCGGCGGCAAAGGGGGCATCCGTATTCTTTGCGGTGACGGATTGCGTCAGAAGAACGTCTATGGTGTTGGCCTTTCCGTCACCATCGTCGAGAGTATTAACCGGGCCGAAGGCTGCCTCAGAGCCGTCGGCAGGAACAAGCATACCCCGCCAATTAGCAAAATGCAAAGGCTTCTCTGTGGAAAGAACGA
>ERZ857998.3732-NODE-3732-length-11987-cov-15.383255_pt1 | contig 11987 bp, 7 predicted proteins | sample MGYA00519954_ERZ857998 | MGnify/ENA primary metagenome ERZ857998 (study PRJEB31778, sample SAMEA3449424) | human gut metagenome | biome: human gut; feature: human-associated habitat; material: faeces | place: United Kingdom | collected 2010/2012 ...
ACGACCGAGGAATACCGCCGTATGCTTTCCCAAGAGTGTACGAACATCGAGGAAAATATCGACCGTCACCGGAAGGCGTTGTCGGAACTTCAATCGGACATCCGGCTGGCAGAACGCAGGGTCAAGGGACTTACCACGATGGTCGAGAACCTCGAAAAGGCGAAAGCCGAAAAGGAGGCGCAGCTATTGGCAGCCGAAAGCGACCTGAAAGCAAATAAAGGGGATGCAGTGCAATTGGCCGTACAGGTTCAAGGTTTGGAGAAAGAACTGCAAGGAATCACCCGGCAACTGGCAGACAAACAGGAGAAGTTGCAGGCGGCTGACCGACAGCTCGCCGACCTGAAAGAGAACATGAGTGCCATCGAAGAACGCACGGAGGAACTCAAGGAGGAAGCCTACCGGTATTCGCATGACGTCCATTCCAAAGTGGACAGCCTGTTGAAGGATGCCCTACTGGAAAGTGTGGTCAGCGAGTTCCGGAGCGTGTCGGCACGAATGGATATGTCGGAACGGCAACTCTTTGACGGCACACTCGTACAGTCCATCGCGGAACAAGGTACGGAAGTCATGCACTGCGCAACATTGTTGTTCCTCGGCATGGTCGATGATGCCACCACGTTTGCCGAAACACATGGCGGAGGAGGTAGCAAAAGCGACCTGCCTTGGGGACGCGACGAGGACGAGGACAACCGGGCGTGGGCGCTCCGTTGCATGAGGATGGCGAGCCGCATGATGCGGCCGGGTATCGGCAAAAAGCCTAAGCGGTAAATGGCAGATAGTCTTAAATAAATCAAAAGTGTAACAGATAAAATCATCAATATATGACGAAACAACTTATTTTCATTTTTATAATGCTTTGCACCGTGCAGGCACAGACAAAAGCACAGTCTGCACAAGAGGACACTGTACGATACACATCCCGTCATGCTGCCGCGGAACTGCTCCAGCCGACGCAGCCGGTCTATCTCGATGGAGTGGTACTCCCGATGCGCGGAAGCGGCAACTGGTTTGTCAGTATTGCCGGGGGCACGACCGCTTTTCTCGGTACGCCGCTCGGTTGCGAGGACTTGTTCGGACGGCTGAAACCGTCGTACAGCCTCGCCGTCGGCAAGTGGTTCACACCCTCTGTCGGCGCACGGATAAACTACAGCGGTCTGCAGTTTAAGGATGCCCGGTTGTCCACACAGGACTACCATCACATCCATGCGGATCTGTTGTGGAATGTGCTTGGTGGCAGATATGCCCGGAAGGAACAAGTGCGCTGGAGCCTCGCACCTTTTGCGGGTGTCGGTTTGCTGCACCACGCTACTAACGGGCACAATCCCTTTGCCATCTCATACGGGGTGCAGGGACAATACCGTATTTCCAAACGGGTAAGCGCCATGCTGGAACTCTCCGGCATGACCACGTTCCAGGACTTCGACGGGTATGGCAGGGCGAACCGTCTCGGCGACCACATGCTGTCGCTCTCTGCAGGCTTCACGTTCCACATCGGGCAGACCGGATGGAAGCGTGCGATAGACGCAACGTCCTACATCCGCAGGGACGAATGGCTCACGGACTACGCGAACTTCCTGTCGGAGGAGAACAACCGTGCCAAGGGGCGTATCGATCAGGACAGGCGGACGCTTGCCGAATTGAAAAAGATTCTGGAAATCGAAGGCCTGCTCGACACGTACAACCACCTGTTCGGGAACGGGGAAGCCACCGGACGCCAATATCCCGTGAACAATTACAGCGGATTAAATTCGCTCCGGGCGAGGTTGAGAAACAGGCATTGGGACGGAACGTCGTTTCTTAAGGGCGAGAATTTATACGGAAATGCACGGGCAGACACCCTGACGGCTGCTAATCGAAACGGCACGTCCGGCTTCAATGAAAACGGAGGAGGGAACGGCAATCTTTCCGATACCATATTCACATCCGGAAGATATGCCGCCCTTGCATCTGGAGGAAGCGAATGTATCGGTTCTCCGGTTTATTTCTTCTTCTCCCTCAATTCGGCACACTTGACGGATGCCTCACAAATGCTCAACCTTGACGAATTGGCGCGTGTGGCGAAAAAATACGGTTTGTCCGTCAGGGTGACAGGCGCAGCCGACAATTCAACAGGCACGACAGACATTAACGATTCGTTGAGTGTATCACGAGCCGCTTACATCGCCACCGAACTGGAACATCGAGGTATTCCGACTGATTGCATAACCCAAGCAAGCAAAGGTGGAATTGCCGATTACGTGCCAATAGAAGCCAACCGTCATACAAAAGTGGAACTCCTTTTGAAAAAATCGGGAGCAGTGTCGGAATAGACAAAGAAACAGTTACAGGCCGGAAAGCTACGGGATATGTGTCCGGTTGAAAAAGATCCACAGAAAACCTTCGCTTTCTAAGCGGAGGTTTTCTTATTAAATAACAGATAATCAATTTAAAAAAACAGCAATGGCAACAATGAAAGTGAAATTTCGTGCATCTTCTATTCCGACGAAAGAAGGCACATTGTTCTATCAAGTGGTTCACGGGCGCGTAGCCCGGCAAGTCAATACCGGTTATAAGGTATATCCCTGTGAATGGGATGCCGTTCATGCGGAAATCGTTTTTCCGCCCGGGATTGGAGATAGCCGCAGCAATTATCTCGCATCACTGAAAGAAATTTTGTACGGGAACACCAAACGGTTCAAGAACATTATCGCACGCCTGGAACGCGCAGGTGAGGACTATACCGCCGGTGATGTACTGAAATACTACCTCACGCCTTCGGAGGGTGAGGGCTTCATTTCTTTTGCCCGTGAGGTTATCCGGCAGATGGAACAGATTGGGAAACCCCGTACCGCTGAACGGTACACGACTGTCATCAGGAGTTTCGAGCGTTTTTGTGGCGAGAATGATGTACTTCTCGATGAAGTGGATTCGGATTTGATGGTGCGCTATGAAAACTTCCTGAAAGCGACCGGAGTATGTCCTAATACCACATCCTATTATATGCGTGGCTTGCGGGCCATCTACAACCGGGCTGTCGAAAAGGAACTGACCGTGCAACACTCTCCGTTCAAGCATGTTTATACGGGTATTGACAAGACGGTCAAACGGGCTGTTCCGTTGAATATCATCCGTCAGATCCGGGATTTGGATTTGACTCTCTCTCCGGCAACCGATTTTGCAAGGGATGTCTTCATGTTCTCGTTCTACACACGTGGAATGTCATTTATCGACATGGCATTTCTCAAGAAAAAAGATCTTCAGAACGGCATACTCTCTTATCGCAGGCAGAAAACCGGGCAGCAGCTCTCCATCAAATGGGAGAAGCCCATGCAGGAAATCATCGACAAATACGACATCGCAGACACTCCCTATATGTTGCCCATTATCAAGAATATGGATGTGGACGCACGAAGGCAGTACAAGAGCATGGCGCACTTGGTCAATGACAAACTAAGAAGATTGGGTGAACAGCTGGGACTGGCAATCCCATTGACAACATATGTTGCAAGACATGGTTGGGCTTCCATAGCCCGGAGCAAGAACATTCCGCTTGCAATCATCAGCGAAGCGATGGGACATGATTCCGAAAAGACCACCCGCATTTATCTCGCTTCTCTGGATACATCTGCTGTTGATAAAGCAAACAAGCAGATACTTAAGGCTTTATAGTTCTTACTATTAAAATAGAAATATCTTCAGTTTGATATAATCGGATAAGTAGAATACGCGGATATCTGTTGTGCAAATCTCTAATTCTCTTTTCAAGAGAAATATTTCACATTGTAAAATTACCCAAAATGCAAGAAACAACCAAACAAAAACAAATAAAATAACAACTTACAGGGCATTTTTTCCGGGAATATCCAAACAAAATGGAAATTGATTGAGCAAAATCAGACTTTTTACACTGTACAAACAGCCTAAAAAGTCTGATAATTAGACACAAAATAAATTCATATTTCTCTTGAAAAGAGAGATATCGGTTTGCGGACGTTTATGGGACATACTCACGTTCCAAAGTGAAAACGGAATAAGAATATAAATGTATTCAAAGATACCAGTGAGTAGTTCGGGTCAGTAGTTCCCCTAAAAACGGATGAAACGTGGTAAGATGAGGTACTTCTGCAAGGAGTAAAAATTGTTGGGCTGTAAATTCATTCTCTTACGAAGAAGAGAAGTAGTAAAATAAGAATATGCACATGAGAGGTTTAATAGTATCAGCGTTCATGTTGCTCGGATGCATCCAGGCGTTCGGGCAAGAGAGCCGGAAGGAGGTCTGTATCGGATTCCCGGTCGGCAACTCGACACTGGACACGGCTTACGGCAACAACGCCGCGCGCCTGTCCGAAGTGGTGTCGTTTCTGGAAAGTGTGAAAAAAGACAGCACGCTCGAATTGGTCGAGGTGTCTTTCTGCGGTTCCGCCTCACCCGAGGGCGGCTTTGCCATAAACAGGGAATTGGCGGAAAAACGCCGCAATTCGCTGGAGCGTTATGTACGTGAACGCGTATCGCTTCCGGACGGCATCATTTCACGTCCCGAGGGATTTATCGCGTGGGAACGCCTCGCGGAGTTGGTCGAGGTCTCCGACATGCCCCACAAGGAAGAGGCGGTGGACGTGTTGCGCAACGTGCCCGAATTTACCTATAATAATAAAGGTGTATTGGTTGACAGCCGCAAGAAACATTTGATGGAGCTGCAATATGGCCGTACCTGGCATTACATGCACAAGCATTTCTTTGACCAAATCCGCAATGCCAGTGTCATTCTCGTGACAGTCCGTCAAAAACCGGTAATCGAGGAAAAAACGGTTATCAAGGAAGAGCCGGTCGTGCCGGCTCCTGCCGACACGGCAGCCGTTGTGGAGAAAGCGGACACGGTCGTGGCGGTTTCCCCCGAAACCTCCAAACCTTTCTACATGGCCCTCAAGACCAACATGCTCTACGACGTGCTGGCCGTTCCCAATATCGGGGTGGAATTTTACTTGGGCAAGAACTGGTCAATCAGTGGCAACTGGATGTACGGCTGGTGGAAGAAGAACAGCAGCCACCGTTACTGGCGCATCTATGGAGGTGACCTTGCCGTGCGCTACTGGCTCGGGAAGAAGGCCCATGAAAAGCCGCTCACCGGACATCATATAGGCATATACGGGCAGGCGTTCACTTATGACTTCGAGTGGGGAGGCAAAGGTTACATGGGCGGTGAACCCGGCGGAACGCTTTGGGACAAGACGAATTACGCGGCAGGCGTGGAATACGGTTACTCGCTGCCCGTTGCAAACCGCCTGAACATCGACTTCACGCTTGGCGTGGGCTACTGGGGAGGAAAATACTACACGTACATACCCTTGGACGGCCACTATGTATGGCAGGCCACTAAAAACCGCCATTGGTTCGGTCCCACGAAGGCGGAAATCTCTCTGGTATGGCTTCTCGGAAGAGGCAACAGCAACAACAAGAAAGGAGGCGTGAAATGAAAAGGATATACACTGTAATGGAATACGTTCCCCTGCTTGCGGGAATGCTCATGCTGCTTTCGTCATGCGAGCACAAGGACTTATGTTTTGATCACGACCCGCATGCCCCGAAATCGGAGGTGCGCATAGAAGCGGAATATGAAAAAGAATGGCAATACACCTATGAGAATGGTACGGATTGGAAAAACTTCCCGACTTGGCAGGAATCCTTCGGTATAGAATACGACGCGTTGCGACCCGGAATACCGGATGGATTGCGCGTGCAGGTGTACAACGCGGACGGTTCGGACGAGATCATCAACATAGCTCCCGAAGGGGATGTCGTTTATATGCGTCCGGGTGAACACTCCCTGCTGTTCTACAACAACGACACGGAATACATCGTGTTCGACGAGATGCAGTCGTTCGCTTCGGCAAAGGCCACCACGCGAACCCGTACCCGTTCCTCTTATCTCGGTAATTCTTATATGGACACGAAAGACGAGAACACGGTGAACCAGCCCGATATGCTTTACGGCAGTTACATGGAGTCATACGTGGCGGAACGCTCGACCGAGACCGACGTGATACCTGTCACCATGCACCCGCTGGTGTTCACCTATCTGGTACGTTACGAGTTCAGCCACGGGGTGGAATACGTGTCTCTGGCACGCGGAGCCTTGGCCGGTATGGCGCAGGCGGTATGGCTGAACAGCGGGCACACGTCTGATGAAGCCGCTACCGTGCTGTACGATTGTACGGTGGAAGATTTCGGCACACAGGCTTTGGTGCGTTCTTTCGGAATACCTGATTTCCCTAACGAACACTACGGAACAAGGGCCGAACGTAAGTACGGGCTGAATCTGGAAGTACGCTTGAAGAACGGAAAAATCAAGTCGTTCGACTTTGACGTGACCGACCAGGTGGCGGCACAGCCGCAGGGAGGTGTCATCGTGGTGAAGGGCATCGAGATATCCGATGAAGAGGGTACGGAAGGCGGCTCCGGCTTCGACGTGGACGTGGAAGACTGGGGAGATTACGAGGACATAGAACTCCCTCTTTGATTTGCATAGAGAGTTATCAAAACATTTTTTATTCACAATTTAATTTTAATCAAAATGAAGAAGTTATTTATGATTGGTTTGGCAGCAACAGCCATGTTGGCAAGCTGCAGCAACGACGAGACAGTGGAAATGGCCCAGCAGAAGGCCATCGGTTTCAGCAACGCGTTCGTGAACAACGGAACACGCAGTATCGTGGACCCGAGTTTCACAACAAAAACTTTGGAAGACTTCGCCGTGTACGGTTTCACACAGGCAGGTCAGATCTTCAAGGGTGACAAGGTGTATAAAGGAGGTTCTGCTTCTACCGGATGGTCATACGATGTATTGCAGTACTGGGTTCCTGGCAACACTTACACTTTCGGTGCCATTGCTCCTCACAGTGTAGCGACAAATGTTTCCGATGTAGCATTGCCTGAAAATGCCAAAAAGGTAGAAATGACGGTTGCTTTCACCAACACTGATGCAGATCAGGTTGACTTGCTTCACGCAGAGCCCGCGCAAATTGCCGGAACAGAAGTAACAGAGACATACAAAACTCCTGTTTCCATGACATTCAGACACCAGCTTTCAAAAGTGAAATTCTCGTTCGAGAATGCAGTGGGTGAGGGTTACAATGTAAAAGTAAGCAATATAAAAATCATGGATGCTTACACGAACGGTACTTTGACAGTAGCCGCTAACGGTAACACTTGGAGTGCTCAGGCAAATAACACTCTTGGATTGGACTTCGGTAATGTAGTAGCCGACGATGCTACCGCTGATGAAGCTGCCGTCATTGCCAACGCTGCAACTCTTGAAAGCTACAACGAAAAGCTGATGATCCCGATGGATGCTACCGCTACATATACTGTAACTTTCACGGCAGAATTGTATCAGGGTGACGTATTGTTGGGTTCTTACAACCACGAAGTAAAAATCGAGAATGTTGAGTTCAAGCTCGGTTACTGCTATGATTTCAAGGCTTCCTTGACTCATGAAAATATAACAGACAAACCGCTTAATCCTATCGAGTTTGATGTTACCAATGTTGAAGATTGGAACGAAACTGACATTGACCAAGAATTGGACGTTCCCACAACCCAGAGCGGCAACTAATCCAACATCTTTCATAAGACCGGTTTAGCATCGTGTATTCCGGAATTATCATCCATGGAATAGACGATCTACCTACAGGGTGTAAGGGGTTGAATGTCCCCTTACACTCACTAACAGCCGGGGCGTATTGCTTCAGGCAAACAAATATAAAACAGAAGAAATGAAGGTACATAAGAAAAATCCGAGTTGGATGGCGGGCGGCATGGCGACGATGTTGCTGTGCACGCTACTTTTCTCGTGCAATAACGAGGACTTTCTCGAAAGCGGGAATCCGGAGAAAGCCTGTGACAACATTTGTTTTGGCATATCGTCCGATAAGAACGTGCAGACAAGGGGATATGCCGGTAGTGATGACGAAGGATATACCGCGGACCGTTTCGTGTTGCGGTCGGACGACTCGGCAGACACGCTTTGTGTCCGTGCCATCGTTTCGGACGGCATCAACGTGTCCGGCTTCGAGGGCGAACAGGCCTTGACACGCGCAACGCCTGTTGACAAAGACAATTTCTATGACAAGTTCCATGTGCTGGCATACTGGAGTAAGAATGGGGCATCCGTTGACCAGTTCTACATGAACACGAATGCTTCCAACTCGGCTGCTTCCGTTGGAACAGGTGCTAAATGGAGTACGGAACAAATATACTATTGGCCGGGTGCAGACCATTCGTTCCAATTCTATGCCTGGGCACCGACGGATGCCGGTGGCTTGACCACTCCGTCCTCTCCCCAAGACAAGTCTCTTGCATATACCGTTCCTGAAGCCGCTACCGACCAGAAAGACATCGTGGTGGCTACCACCAATGAAATACAAGGTGACAACAATGCGGCTGTGCCTCTCACCTTCAAACACATCTGCACCGCCGTCCGTTTTGCCGTGGGCAGCCAGATGCAGCCCGGCTCTATCAAGAGCGTGGCTTTGAAAGGTGTCAAGAATGCCGGAACTTACGATATGGCTGGCGGTACATGGTCTATTGGTAATGCGACTGTGGATTTCTCGCAGACCTTGAACAAAGAGACTACCGGAACTGAAGCTAACGGAGACGCGATCACCAGCCCGGAAGGTACCTTCATGATGCTGCCGCAGACATTGCCTGCAGGGGCAACGGTAGAAGTGGTGTTCACCAATGCTTCCGGGGTTGATCGCACACTTGCCGCCTCTATCGGAAATACGGTATGGACGATGGGAACAACCGTGACTTACAAGCTGTCTATTACGCCGGAATATGAAATGAATATTGAAGTCCCGACTGAGGCACAGGATGCTCATTATATCACATTTCCGATTACCGTAAACGTGAAAGACTACGACGGCGCATGGACACTGACTTCCAACCTTTCGAACGATGTATTCTTCACCCAGACCAAGACAGACTTGCAGGAACAAGGTTATTGGATTGATGATGACAAAGGGGCAAATACAATATCCAGCACAGGCAGCGGTAGTTTCACTTATCACGTGTATGTGACCGAAAACATTGGTGATGCCGCCCGTGACCTCCAATTCCAAATCACCCCTACTGTCAACGGTGCTACTCCAATCACAGCCACCGTTCAACAACTCTGTCCGAGTTGGAATGGAAATATAGGCTGTGAAAGAATCGAAGACGGTGCATATCCATGGGGATTTCTATGGGATAGTAACATGACAATTAAATATACTGTTCCATCATTGACAAGTGATTTTATTGGACATTACATTTCATCATTACTGATAGACCTTTCAAATGTGGGGCAATACAATTATGTCACTATTGATCGTATTTTATTGTCTATACGCTCTATTACGATTGACTTTAGCAAATTGACAGCTAATGGAGTTGCCGAAGATTTGGATAATGGATTACAAAATACAAATGATATTTATAATTATAATGGCGCAAATGAAGCAAGCGATCTAATAGCGCGACTTGAAAGATATGGATGTACACCTGATAAAGAACTGCCAACAAATCCTTCGGATTTTGCAGCTAAAAGCTGTGTCTTAAAAAATAAATTTACCAAAAAGACAGAATCACAGAATGGTGTATCAGTGGATATTCCTGTATTGATTAATTTGGAATGGTATCTTCCTGCTAAAACAGAAGCACCTAATATGGAGGACGAAACATATCCTTTAAATGGTATTTATTGGACATCAACAGCTCTTCAAGGGAGTTCAGAACAATCATATATTTACTCAAATGGAAATTCTGAATCCACAGATAAAAGAGATGTAATTCATAACGTCCGTGCCGTTCGTCAAAAGCCCTAAGATTCATCCTTAACCAAATAATATCAACAACTACTAAGCAAGCCAACTATCTTCTGTAAAAAGGAAAGTTGGCTTGCTTGTTTAGTAGCCTAATACACAAAGCCAAGAAGTTGTGAACCTTCCCGAAAACAAAGAACCCCTATGCAACCGTTCCCGTGGCATCCGTCCGGAGACGGAAGAGAAATACCGTCAGGCAATCGAACTGTATCGTTCGACACGATTGTCCTGTGCGGAAATCTGCCGTATCAGCAAAGTGACGGTTTCGGGATTTCAACGCTACCTTTCTCTGTATCACCGCCACCTGCTATTGGCACGTTACGACATTACTTGTGACAAGGAGGAAGCCTGTCACATCAAGTTGAGCCAGCTTCGTGGGCAGCTATAAGCATCACCGCAAGCAACATCGGGATTACAGACGGGGTGGCTGTTGTGGAAGGCGTTGTTGACAGCGATTCTCAAAGTGTTCAAACGCCTTCTTTTCTCTTTGTTCAAATTTCCCCAATATACGCCTCATTTACAGCATCGGTAATCTCGTTTTGGGGTTGTCGATGCTTTGTTTTATCAAACAGCTCTTGGTTTTCCGTATAATTGCACATCCAAAAAACGATTACCACCTGTCGCCGCTCCTTTGTTTTGCTGTAATTCTGCTTCATCGGCCACCCTTGCCGGTATGATTTTCCCATGCAAAGGTAAAGCGTCCCGTCCGGTCGCCAAGTACCACTGTGCTAACGGTCTTTGGAGCTTGACGGCAGCCTTCCCAAATCAAAGATTGACTTTCAGTCCCCCGTTTTTGAGCAGGCAGAGGCAGACGGAATGTCGCTGCTCCTTCTCGTCCTCCGGGGTGGGTATTCCGTCCAGTCTCCCGGCTGTTTACTTGTCTTATCCGTACTTTGTCCGCTGTTGATCCTGCATGTAAAATCAATCCCGACAAGAAGCCGAAAAGGCTCAATGAAAGGGAAAGAAAAAGTTTAACTAATTAAATTTCAAAGTTATGCACAGTACGATTTTTCAAATCACCAAGACACGGGTGGAAAAGGAAAACTTCCTGAACGAGGACACTCTCATGCAGGGGGACAACAGCCATTTCGACTATTGCGCCGAGATGGACGACAAGGTACGGAAAGAGGAAATCGACTATCTGGTAAACCACATCCTGCCCAAAGGAATGTTCGAGCTGACCTCAGAAGATACAATCCTTTACAAAGGAGGTGCGGATAAGTGGAAAGAGGATTTTGTCTCCGAAATCCGTAAGAAAGCGGAAGCCATCACCCCCGACAAGGTACAGGATTGGATTGGCCCCGTTTACCAACTCGAAAAATTCCTGAAAGACCCGCTGGACACCGGCTATTGGTTCTATACGGACGCGGAAGGCGTACAATCGTATGCCGAGCAGTCCTATGAGTTCCTGCGGGAGGTCTGCGACCTTGAACCGGATACTACACTTTACATTGGTGGTGTTATCGACTATCATTTCTGATACAGTCGGACAAGCATCAGAGAACTACCCGCTACACAAGTGGGCGGTGAGAAGTGGAAAGAGTATTTGCAGGGCCGATAATGCGGGTTGGAAAAAATGTGGAGCGACTTTTACATGAAATTCGCCCCACATTCCTTTTTTCACGATTGTCAGCGACGCATACCTCCGCTGTAATCCTCCTCTTGTGCCTCTTCGGCACGGTATTCCTCCATTCCGCCCAGCCGCTCATGCACCTTTTGCAGGTTGTCGTCCAGCGTGGCGTTGTGGTCGTATGGGAAGCTATGCTGCGCAATGATGCCGGCGTTGGTGGCCGGCCCGACATCTAACGAGTCGGTTTTCCTGTTGTACCCGATATACAGGACTTCACCGCCCGGAAGCTCGAACGCAGGGATTTTCTGCCCCGACACGGCGGCGAACTGCTCCGCCACCATATCCCTGGCCACCGCTTTTACATCGTCGCTGGCTCTGTCGGTGCCGTAACGCCTGATGTGGTCGCGTACTTCCTGCTCCGTGTACTTCAGCATGACCTCGTAGGTTCCACCGACGCTCCCGTTATATACCACGGCGAAATCCTTATCCTCGATAAGAAGGTCATCGCCACGGTTCCGGAGGGGAGAGGCGTATGTCTGTTGCTCGTCCATACCGTTGCCGTCGTAATACTCCTTGGC
>ERZ857998.3734-NODE-3734-length-11983-cov-7.392270_pt1 | contig 11983 bp, 8 predicted proteins | sample MGYA00519954_ERZ857998 | MGnify/ENA primary metagenome ERZ857998 (study PRJEB31778, sample SAMEA3449424) | human gut metagenome | biome: human gut; feature: human-associated habitat; material: faeces | place: United Kingdom | collected 2010/2012 ...
AAGCCCTGCGTGATCTGCCGCAACAAGCCGGAGCTCCGTGGGACGGCGGTGGTGACCTGACGCCCTGGCCGCCTGCGGTGAAAATTATCCGTTCGGAGTAGATATGTCGTTATTTAACCGCACTGAAATTATCAATACGGCTTTGCGGCGCTTGGGCTCTGCCGGCGTTAATCTGCCGGACGTGACTGTTTCCAGCCCTACCGGCCAGCTTGCGGAAGGTGCTTTTCAGGGCGTGCTGGAATATTGCCTTGCTCTTTTTCCTTGGGACTTCGCCACCCGGTACGTGCGCTTGCCACAGGTCAGCACGGCGCCCAGCTTTGGCTATGCCCATGCCTATCAACTGCCCGCCGACTGCGTGCGCGTCGTTGATATCAGACAGAATGATAGCCGTGATACACTGCGGCATGACTGCCCAGCTTACGAGCTTTCAGGAAGTATCTTGTTTACGGATGCCGCTCCTTGCTTAGCGCGCTATGTATCAACAGAGGTTCAAGGAAAAATGCCAGCGCAGTTCGCTAATATTCTCGCGTGGCGTTTGGCCTTTGAAATCAGTGCACAAACAACACAGGGCGCGGCCAATGCCGGGGATATCTACAAACTCTTTTTACAGTCCGTGGACGAAGCCAAAGAGTTGCAAGGTATATCTGACAACAGAAAGCTCATTTCTCCCGCTCTTGCTTCTAGGATGGTTGCTGAGAGGTTCAACTGATGCCAGCTTTTCATATACAGAATGTTCTCAGCGGTGGTGAAATATCGCCTCTGCTGCGCGCACGCGCGGATCAACCCCACTACAACACGGGCGCGCGAGAAATGCTCAATTTTGTTCCCATGCCTCAGGGTGGTGTGGCGCGGCGCCCCGGTACTGTTTTTCTGGGTCAGGCGCATAGCGACCGCGCTCGGTTGCTGCCCTTCATCTTCTCCGCGACTCAGGGCCGCATATTGGAGTTCGGGAACAAAACCATGCGCGTCTGGCTGGCTGACGGCACCCTTGTGGCCAGGAACGGAGAACCGCTGGTTGTTGAAACTCCTTTTGCAGATGATGCTCTTTTGGAATTGCGGTATGCGCAGTCTGCGGACGTGATCTTTTTTGCTCATCCCGGTTATGCCCCCTGCAAGCTCTCCAGATATGCGGATGATAACTGGCGCTTTGAATCCCTGACCTTTCAGCCGGATATTACCGCTCCGGAAGCTCCCACTCTGTCGGTACATGGCGAGACGGACGTTAAGGGCAGCGCGGATTACAAGTATGTGGTGACGGCAATCAGTAAGGAAACAGGACGCGAATCAAATCCATCATCCGTAGCGACCATCAATGCCAAACCCCTGTCGTCCGGCTACTATATTCATTTGAGCTGGCCTTCTGTGGTGGGGGCGGCAGAGTACCGCGTCTACAAGTTTAAGGGCGGCGTGTTCGGCTTTATAGGCAGGGTCCCCGGTTCTGACGTTGAACCGACACAGGAGAATCTTGACACGCTGAATAGCTTCAAAAGCTCCGTTGACAGATGGAATGCGACTCTTTCTAGCTTGAATACGCAACGGACAGCGAAATTAGGGCAGATCGCGGCCAATGAAAGCGCATATGAAAACTGCGTACAAAATAATGAAGGGAACTGCGGTCGGTACACTGAAACCATCAACGGCCTGCGCGCAGAAGTATCCTCTCTGGATTTGCAGATCAGCAACGCCACCGCGCAGCGGAATACATTTCAGGCGGAATATAACAAACTCGCCAACAGTATTTACGGCGCAAATCAGTTCGATGACAAGAACATAGGGGCAGACGGTGAGGATACCCCGCCTGACCACAAGAACCCGTTTGATGGAGAGGGGAAATATCCGTCCCTCGTATTCATGCACCAGCAGCGCTTGGGGTTCGCGTCCTCGACTGAGCGGCCCATAACCGTCTGGCTGTCGCGCACAGGGGACTTTGAAAGTATGGCATCCTCTGTGCCGCCCAAGGACGATGACGCCATTGAAGTGACCCTTGCCAGCCCGCAGGCAAACCGTATTGTCTGGCTCATGCCTGACCGTACCTCATTAACGATGGGCACCGAGGGTAGCGAGTGGACGCTTGCCCCCTCTGAGGGCGTGGTGCTCACGCCCAAAAACTGCACTTTCCAGTTACAGACCTCCAACGGCGGGGAGCGCATACATCCACTTTCAGTGGGCGGCGCGGTATTCTATGTGCAGCGCGGTTCTACCGCCGTGCGCGAGTTCGCCTACAACTACAGCGCGGACAAATATCTGGGCCAGGATTTGACCATTCTAGCCCGCCACATATTCAGGGATGTGGAAATCAGGGCTTGGGCCTATCAGCAGGAACCCTATTCCGTGATTTGGTGCGCATTGTCCGACGGCACTTTGGCCGGACTGACCTACATGCGCGAACAAGACGTAATCGGTTGGCACCGGCATGATACGGATGGGACGGTGCTGGATGTGGCAGTCATACCGGGCACGCCTGACGATCAACTATGGCTGCTGATAAGGCGCATGGTTGAAGGCGAAGAGCGGCTTTATGTGGAGCGCCTTGCTCCCTTCTTTGATGATAACAACTTGGGGAGCGCCGTATATCTGGATGCGTCGCTCAGCTATCAAGGGCCTCCCGTATCCGAGTTCTCAGGGTTGAGGCATCTGAACGGTAAAGAGTGCAAAGCCTTTGCTGACGGTGGCACCATTGACCCTGTAACAGTGCATGACGGCATATGCGTTCTGGACGAAGCCGCGGCATCCGTGATCATTGGCTTGCCTTACGTGTCGCGGCTGGTTCCCAATCTGCCGGAAGTCCAGACGCAGGAGGGTTCATCGCTCATGCATAACCGGCAGGTGCAGCAGACGCGCGTACGCGTGTATCGCAGTATGACATTCCAAGCCGGACTCCAGGACACAGGCCGGATGTATCCGATTACTGACCGGCAGGTAACGGACAGCGCCTTCTCCATTGTGCCGTTCTACAGCGAGGGCACGGACCTCGTATTGGATCTGGCCGGGGCTTGGTCTGACGGAAATGCATTGATTCTTGAAGTGGACACCCCCACGCCGCTGACCATTCTGGCTCTGCTGACCGTTCTGCAATTCAGCCCCTTCGCGGGTAAACCATAGGTGAATTTATGGGACTGACATTCTCTATTCTAGCCGGTGGGCTTTCTGCCCTTTCCTCACTTTCAGGCTCCATGCAAAAGGCCCAGCAGCAACGCTATCAAGCTGACGTGGCCGAAGCCAACGCCCAGGCCATGCGCCGTCAGGCCGTGGTGGAGGGTGAAAAAGGCCGGATCAAGACCGAGAACATTGATCGCCAGAAAGAGCAGTTGCGGCGCCAGTACGCGGACGTACAGGGCAAGAACATCGCGTCGCTTGGTGGCGCCGGAGTTGATATCGGCAGTGGCAGCGCCCTTGACACTCTCCAGGGCAATGCCGCCGGTTTTGCGCAGGATGTGGCCTGGAACAATTATGAGAAGGAACTGTCCAAATGGGAGACGAATGAGGCGGTAAAGTCCGCCAACTTCCAGGCGGATCAGTATGACGCTCAATCTTCCTGGTTGAAGAAAACGGCGGGGAATCTGGGGACCTCCCTGTTCACCGCCGGGCTTTCCGGGCTGGGCACCGGCTTGAGCGTCTATGGCATGGTCAACGGCTGGGCCTCTGGTGGGGGAGATGCAGCGTCCGCCGGTCAGAGCTTCGTCGGTGGCAGCGGAAAGATAATGCGAAACCTGCGTGCCGGGAACCTCCTTCGCTCCGGTGTCTCTAAAAGTTTCAGGGGGTAGCACATGCTTGTCGTGTACAATCCGATGGCAAAACAGGCCGGGGTCAACACGCCTTCTCCACGGCTGCAAAGCGGCAATCTGAATCTGGCCGGTTCAGCCCAAGCCACGGGCGCCCAAGGGCTGCTCAAAGCCGGGGAACAGCTCACGGGGGTCATGGCGAAGGAATACGCCAGCTATGAAACCACCCGTGTGACTCAGTCCTTGCTGGAATACCAGAATGCGCTTTCCACAGAACGCAGCAGCTACATGGAACAGAACAAGGGCGAAAACGCCATAGGAGCCGGTGAGCATTTCGCGCAGTTCGCCAGAGAAACGGCATATCCTTTGGCTGATCAGTTCTCGGGCCGCTTCCGGAACATGTTTCTGCAAAACGCTGTCACATACGGGTTGCATTTCAGAGAACAGGGCGAAGCCTACGGCGCACAGCAGAAAACGGCATGGCAGAAGAGCCAGGCGGAAAGTCTGTTGTCCCAAACGCTGGGCAATATCGCCAACAATCCCGGCGACGTGGAATACGTGGACAGGCAGGCAACGCAGATCAAAGCACTCTATGCCGAAATGTTTCCCGGCCTGGACCGTCGCGCGATGGAAACGGAACTCACGCAGAAGATGGCTGGCGCCGCCATCGACGGTTTTCTGGCGAAGGGCAATCTCGGCCACGCCAAGGAATCGTTCAACGTATACAAAGAAAAGGGCTATCTCGGTGCGGCGGCTACGCAGTACGAAGCCAGGATCAGGGCCGAAGCAAAGCGGATGGAGGCGGAGGCCGAAGCCAACCGCAACAAGGCGTTACGGGAGATTATGATAAACCGTGAAGATGCACTGTATGCGGCGCGTTTCATGGGAGATGATACTGCTCTGCGCAACATGGCGGCACAGGTACAAAAGCTGGGAGATAATCGAGTAGCCCAAAAGCTCACAGAGCAAGCCGACTTTTGGCAAGCAAACCGCGCTGCCGCAGATTACGGAGCGGACGCTCCCCTGGGTGACGTGTCCAAACGTATCAGCGAGCTGGATACGACATTGCGTCGTGAGTCCGGCAGCCTGCCACAGAAGCCTCAAGGCCTGCTGGAGGCCGGAAACATCGATCTGCAAAACAGACCGATTGTCAAGAATGCCGACGGCAGCATCAGCACCGTGCGCAGCATGTCCGTCAACTTTGACGGTCGCGAAGTCCTGATCCCAACCGTCAGCGATGACGGGAAGATTTTATCTGATGAAGAAGCCATTGAGCTGTACCGGAAAAATGGCAAACACCTTGGCATCTTTGATACGCCGGAAGATGCCACCAATTATGCCCAAGCCCTGCATAAAGATCAGGAGCGCCTGTATGCGACGCCGCACATGAGCATTGAGGAGCACAAAAAGCTCAGTGGCGAGCTTGAAGCCCTGAATACCGTGTATCAGGAACGCGTGCAGGCATATGCCAAAGACCCTGCCAGGGCGGCTCTTTCGGAGATACAGCGTTCCGGAGCAGTGCCGAGCAATGCCACGCCGCAGGATTTGGCCCGCCTTTCTCTGGAACGGCAGACGGCCAACAACGTGCCCGAAGGATTGCGACGGGTTTTGCCCAAGGAACAGGCCGCGCAACTGAAGGAGAAGTGGGCACAGGCCCAGACCAGCCAAAAGCCGGGGCTCTTGCAGGAGTGGGAAAACACTTACGGCACGGCCTATCTGCCTCGTATTCTCGCGGAAACAGGCGTGAGCGGCATTCAGCAGGATGCTTCCCTCGCCTTGCTTCATAACCCTTTGGCCGCGCAGGATGCGCAGACTATTTTTACCGTGGCCGAATTGAAGGAAAAAGATATTCCTTCCGTCACCATTCCGCAGGAGGCCAAGGACATCGTAAGTCAAAACAGCAAGGCTTTCGCTGTCTATCAAGGGCTCCTTAATGCAACTGGTTCTCCGGAGGTGCTTCAAATTTATAATTCCTATACTGAAAATGCTACACGCCAGCTCAAGCTGGGCAGAAGCCCGGAAGATGTTGTTAAAACACTGGATATGGGGCGCAACGCCTTGATGGACAGCAATAAATATATTCTGCTTCCCACCGGAGAAAGTTCTGTAATGACCAGCAAAGCTCTTGACGACGCGTTGCAGACAAAACTTCCTGGTTTTGTTGAGATAGGTATGCAGGGGCCTGGAATAAATAAAGCTATTCGTCGTGAGACAATATTGCGTCTACAGCAAAATGGGAAATGGAGTAATGCTGGTGATGAAAATGGCTATGTTCTTATAGATGATGCAACGAAACATCCCTTGCAGGATCGTAACGGCCATTGGTTTCGCGTCACCAAGGAAGATGTAGCCGCCTACGCAAGAGATAACGGCGTGCCCCCGGAAATGGCGGATATGCCCTGGATGTACGCCAACAGCAGAGAGGGCAAATAACAATGGCCTTCTGGACAAGCAACCGGCAGCCTGACCCCTACATTGAACTGGTGGCGACGCAAACTCGCGAGATGGGTACAGGGGAATTTGCGCGAAGAACCGCTGCGCATGCCTTTGAACGCACCACTACCGGCCTGATTCAGGAAGACACGCGTATTGCCGAGGCGGAAAAGGAAGCTGGAACTTTTAATGATCAGTGGTGGGTAAGCGGTCTGACTGGCCTGGACTTGGGAAACCCCAAGGCCATGAGCCAGGAAGAGTTCAAGGCTGCCGGCTATGATCGGGGCGGCAAGATTGCCTACTCCCCTGATATGACGGAACAGCGGGCGCAAATCCTGGCCGAAACCTTTGACCGTCGTCAGCATGAATCCATGATGCTGGACCGGAATGCCGCGGGATTCTGGCGTACCGCTGTAGGTTTTGGGGCCGGTCTGCTGGGCAATCTGCCTGACCCCATCAACCTTATCCCCATCGGGGGGGCCACAGCCAGGGGAGCAAGTATGGGCGCGCGTGTGGCGCGCGCTGCTGCGGAAGGCTTTGTGGGCACGGCGGTGGCTGACACCGTACTTTTGCCCGAGGCTTCCCGGCGCGGCGATAATGTGGATATCGGTGATTTTTTGCTCGATACCACGTTCGGTTCCTTTTTCGGGGGCGGCATCGGAGCGGTAGGCGGCCTGCTGCACACACGACGCGTCAAATCCCTGTCCGGGCAACAGGCGGACCTGGCCGAGGCCCTGCGCGGGACCGGCATGGAAGGCGGGGAGGCCGGGCGTTTGGCCGGAGGCGTTGTCAATGTACTGGCTGACATGCCGGAGCGTTCGGCGTTGATCGCCAATGTACGCCAGAACCTTGCCGGGCTGGACAGGGTAGGGGCCGCCAAACTGATGGATAAAACCATGCTGGCCCTGCGCGACGGCGAAAACATGGATATAGCCCGTTGGGGTGAAGAGTTGGGGCTTGATATCCCGGCGCTTGTGACGCGCCGCCGTCAAGAAGCGGAAAGCTCTTTGACACGGGCACGCCAGGCGGCCACCCCCGATGTAAGCGAGCTGGAAATGCTTGTGCCGGAACAGTCCACACAGCAAGAAGGTTTGCTGGCGTCATTGAATGCCGGAGTGAACCTTGAGGCCCCGGTACGCATGGTGGAGGCCCAGCCGCGTTTTGCAGGCCGTTCATTGTGGGCTGTGGTCAAAGGACCGGATAGAACAGCTCTGCGTCAAGAGCTGGTAGGCGCATATGACAATGTTTCCACCGGATGGAAAATCAACCTGACCGGAAGCGGCGTCGATCATGCCGTCAGCAGTGCAAAGAAAAGCATGGACGGCATGGCGCACATGGAGGCTGTCGCCAATCTGCCCGGCCTCATTGAAAACGCCGTTCTTGTGGAAAGCCACGCGGATAGCAAGGGACAACGTCTGAAGGCTGTACACCGCATGTATGCTCCCCTGCGCCTGGGCGATGACATTTACGCGGTAAAGCTGACGGTGAAGGAAGCGGCAGAAGGAATGGTGGCGCAGATAGATGATATCCACCGCCTCTATGACCTGAAACTGGAAAAGAAAATGCCCGGCGATCTGCGCCAGCCGCCGGACCTTGCCGAGGCAAGCGGGAAAACTGGCTCCACTCCGGGCATTCCTGAACTCAGATTACGTCAGTTGCTCGAAGGCGTCAACGACAGCGAAGGGCAGGCTTTTCTCAAGTCTCTGCGTGTATTGAGCGAACGTCCGCGCCTGGCGGCTGATGATGTGCGCGGCGTTGTTGACGGGATCGCGGCGCGCAATGCCGCGCCCGTGCATGTAGTGCAGAACGTGGCCGAGTTGCCGGAAAGCTGGCGGGAGACGGCGAAGCGCGCCGAGGCCCTCTATGATCCTAACACCGATACCGTGTGGATGGTGGCTGACAATATCGAAAGCCCGGAGCGCGCGGCCCAGGTCTGGGCCCATGAGCAGATCGTTCATCACGGTTTGCGGGGGATGTTCGACAAGGAACAGCGCGCTACAGTGCTGGAATCGCTGTGGGACAGCATGGGCGGCATGGAGAGTCGTGAACTGCGCGACATTGCGGAACGTTACGGCCTCGACCTCGATACGCTGGACGGGCGCTTGCTGGCCGTGGAAGAGACGCTGGCCGTCTTGGCCGAAAAAAGTAAAGCCAAGTCCCTGACAAAGCAAGAGGAGAGTCTGTGGCGTTCTCTGGTGGAATACATCACGCAGGCGCTCAATGATCTGCTGGGACGCAGCGGTGAAGGTACACTGTTGAAAAATGCGGACGTGAATGCCCTGCTCTCCCGGCTGGGAAAACATGTGCTGGATGGCGACAATGCCCGGCTTGACCGGGCCGCAGTGACGCCTGACTTTCGCGCGCCGCAACCGTGGCCGGAACTTGACCCGCCTTCTCTGGAAGAAGCGGCGCGCAACGAGCAGACATGGTCCGGTCGCGAGATGGATTCGGTTATGGCCGAGGCCGAGCGCTTGACGCAAGAAGGGCGGGCTCCGGAAGAAGATATCAGACAATCGCAGGCCGCCACTGCGGAGTTAGAACGGGCGGACACCAATGAGCAGGCTGCGCTTTCCATCGTGCAATGCATAACCGCCAGTATGGCGTAGGGGGAATTATGGCCGGAAGAGAGGACTGCATTTTGGCCGCCGTGCGCGCCGGGGCCACTGCGGAGGACGCCGCGTCCATAGTGGACGACATGCTGCGCGAAGCGCAGACCATGAAGGCGCAGGGCCAGCTTGCGGGTCTGGAAAAGGCATTGGCGGAACGGACCATGAATAAGGCCGAAGCCATGCGTCGCGCCGCCCTTCAAGAACGGCGGCAGGCTGCCATTACCATTGTGAAGCGCGACGCGGCCAGGCAGTTTATCCAGCAGGCCAAAGACAGCGGGGCCAGCTTCGCGGATGCGGTGGAGGCTATGCTGGTGGGCAGCGCCAAGCGTTTCGCTGGCAGCCGGGAGAGCGTCAGCCGTTTGCGTTCCAGCTTGCGGGGTCTGTGGGGCGGCAGCCTGGCCAATGAATTAGAACGCGCGGGTGTCGTGGATCTGCTGCAAAAGGATCACTCTTTTGGAGAATCCGCCATGCGGGAGATGATTGAGCCGGGGAGCACCGGCGATGATCTGGCCCGCGCTACAGCGGACATCTTCAGCCGTTACCTTGAAGACTTCCGTCAGCGCCTGAACGAGGCCGGGGCGGATATCGGAAAACTGGACAATTACGCTCCCCAAAGTCACGACAGCCTGAAAATCCGTAAGGCCGGACAGTTGGAATGGATACGCTTTATTGAAGACAAGATTGACTGGCAGCGTACTTTGCCCGACGCCGACGGCCCGTTTCTACATCAGCAGGATGCGCGCCGGGATTTTCTCTATGAAGTCTGGCAGGACATCACGACAGGGATGCGCAACAAGGAGCGGCCTGGAACCCCGCCCAGCGCGTTCAGGCCGCGCAATATCGCCAACAGCCTGCACAAGGAACGTGTGCTGCATTTCAGGAATGCGGACGCGGCCATTGAGTACCAGCGGACATTCGGACAGGGCAATATCGTCCATGCCATGCTGAATCGTCTGGACAGTTCGGCGGCAAAGCTCGCGCTGATGGAAAAATTTGGTCCCAACCCAGAAGCCGTGATTCGGGGACTGATTGACGAGGAAGCCCTGAATATGCGCAAGGCCGGGATGGCGGATCCGGAAAAGGTTCGTAATTTGTGGAAGGGGGAGCGCAGCGGCAGGATCGCCAATTATTATATGGCGCTCTCCGGGGAAATGGGCACGCCCGAGAATCTGACCGGCGCGCGCGTGTCGGCGGCCATCCGGGGGCTCAGCAGCATGGCGAAGCTGGGCGGCGCGTTCTTGTCCAGCTTTGCGGATACTTTTATCAAGGCGGCCGCCCTGCGCCATTCAGGCGTAAACATGTTGGAAAGCTGGCAGCAGGGCCTTGAAATGCGTTTCGAGAGCTTGCAGGGCACGGAAAAGCGGGAACTTGGCCGACAGCTTGGCGTCTACACCCAAGGTCTGTTGGGCGACCTGTACAGCCGCTTTGATGTGAACGATGCCTTGCCTGGGCGTATGACACGTTGGATGAACAGCTTTTTTAAACTCTCCGGCCTGACCGGCTGGACCGAAGCGCACCGCGCCGCCTACACTTTCAATCTTTCCAACCGGCTGGCACGCCAACTGGAGGAAGGCGATTTTTCCAGAGTGAACAAGGATTATGCCGTGGTTCTTGAGCGCAACGGCCTTAAAGACCGTTGGAATCTGCTGCAAAAAATGGTGCAGCAAAGTGAGGACGGCGAGCGCTATGTGATCCCTGAAAATGCTTACCGTCTGAGCGAAGCGGACCTGGAAGCCTTTTTGCCGGAACACTTGCGAGACTATGATTTTTATGCCCGGCAAGAAAAGGAATGGCGGACTCAACGACGCAGATTCAGGGGGAAGCGCTTGCGCAATGAAGTACCGCCGGGCACGCGCTCGCCGCAGCGCCCCAATGCACCAGCACCGGATGAGTGGCAGACTATGCGCAGCCGTGAGGCTGAGCGCATTCGCCGTAAGCTGGCCGAAGATGTCATGGGTTATTTTTCCGATGAAACCGGTTATGCCGTGCTTGAGCCGGATGCCAAGACGCGCGCCGCTATGTACCGCAATACGCGCCCCGGTACAGTGGCGGGGGAAATGCTGCGTTTTGCGTGGCAGTTCAAAAGCTATCCTGTGACCTACTGGCAACGCATTGTCTCGGAAAGTCGCTGGCAGAGCGCGAGTAGCCTGCCGGAGGGTGGTTTTTCAAGCTGGCATGACGCGCGGCGTTTCACGGGAGACGTGCCGGGCATGATCCACTTTACCTTGGCAGCCGTAGCCTTGGGGTATGTTTCCGGCGCGGCCAAGGATATTGCCAAGGGGCGCGAACCGCGCGATGCCACCAAACTGGAAACCTGGATGGCGGCGATAACACAGAGTGGCGGCCTGGGAATTCTGGGTGACTTCCTGCTCGGCACTACAGATCGATTCGGCGGCCAAGCGGCGGGCAGCCTCTTGGGGCCCGTGCTTTCTTCGGGGTCCCGCCTGCTGCCCATCACCGGCCAACTGGCGCGCGGCGAGTTTGGCGACGCCGGGGCCGACGCCGTGCGCTGGACCGTGGACAACGCTCCCTTTGTGAACCTCTGGTATACGCGCGGAGCTCTGGATTATCTGCTGTTCTTCCACCTGCGGGAAGCCCTGAGTCCCGGCACCCTGCAACGGGCTGAGCGCAAATTGAAAGAAGAGTTCAACCAGGGCTATTTCAAGATAGGCGGCCTGGACCTGACGCCCAGCCATAATATCCGCAAAGGCGGCGGGTTCCGTTCCGGCATGCCCGGCGTCTACGGTTTTTAGCGGGTTCAGCCCGCGCGCTCTTTGACAACCGCATAGAGAAAAAAGGACGGGCCGGGGGTGAAGCCATCCCCGGCCCGGTAACGCGTGTTATGCTCTGCTGTTACTTGATCCAGCCGCGCCTAATGCCGATAAATACATAGACGGCGAAGGCCGCGCCAACAATTCCGACAAGGATCACACCAATATTCATTTTTCACCTCGCTTCTGGTGAATCTTCCAACCGATCCACGTCAGGCCTGCCCCAACAAAGGCGGCACCCCAACTGGCGGGGGAAATGACCACGCCGATCATGCAACCGGCTCCAAAGGTCAGAAACCATGTTTCCCAATATTTCATGCTCGCCTCAGTTCACAGATAACCATTTTCTTGGGGGGTGTCCACGCTGTCGAGCGGCCAGTCAACGAGCCAGTGCGCCGCCCAGGTGACGGCCACCCTCCCAGCCCCGCCCATGAACAGCAGCGCCAGC
>ERZ857998.3741-NODE-3741-length-11967-cov-3.450722_pt1 | contig 11967 bp, 13 predicted proteins | sample MGYA00519954_ERZ857998 | MGnify/ENA primary metagenome ERZ857998 (study PRJEB31778, sample SAMEA3449424) | human gut metagenome | biome: human gut; feature: human-associated habitat; material: faeces | place: United Kingdom | collected 2010/2012 ...
AACTTTTTTCATTTTCATCTGATAGCCCTATTAATTTATGGCTTCTTTCTTCTTTTTTTGCTCCATCAATTTGTTGTTTCATTTGTGCTGCTTTTGTTCCTTTTCTAGGAGAATATTTAAATATATGCATTTTATAAAATTTAATTTCTTTTAGAAACTCATATGTTTCGTTAAATTCTTCTTCTGTCTCTCCTGGAAATCCTACTATTATATCTGTTGTTAGTATAACATCTTCATAATATTTTCTTAAACATTCTACTATATTTCTAAATTGTTGTGTTGTATATCTTCTATTCATTCTTTTCAAAGTTTCATCACATCCACTTTGCAAAGAAAGGTGAAAATGATGACATACCTTTTCTAGTTTTATAAGTCTTTTCATAAACTCTTCATTTATTAGTAATGGTTCAATTGATCCTAATCTGATTCTTTCAATTCCTTCAATTTTGTTTATTTCTTCTAATAAATCAATTAATTTATATTCTGTTTTAAAATCTTTTCCATATGATGCTACATGTATTCCTGTTATTACAACTTCCTTTATTCCTTCTTCTGCAACTTTTCTAATTTCAGCTAAAACATTTTCTGGCTTTCTACTTCTTACTCTTCCTCGTGCATATGGAATAATACAATAAGAGCAAAATCTATCACATCCATCTTGTACTTTAATAACAGCTCTTGTTTTTTCTGTATATGTAACATTTCCAAAATCAACAAATTCTCTTTGTTGCATTACATCTTCTATGTTTATTTTTTCTTGATTTTTTATATAATCTTCTACATGTTCTACAATTTCGCCTTTTTCATTATTTCCTAAAATTAAATCTATTTCTTTTATCTTTTCTAATTCTTTTTTCGCCACTTGTGCATAACATCCACATGCTACTACAATTGATTTTGAATTTAATTCTTTAACTCTTCTAAGCATCTGTCTTGATTTTCTATCTGACATGTTTGTTACTGTACATGTATTGATAATATATATATCTGCTTTTTCATGATTTTCTACTATTTTATATCCATTTTCTATAAATTTTTGAATCATTGCATTTGTTTCATATTGATTTACTTTGCAACCGTAATGTAATAAACGCTACTTTTTCTTTTGATTGCTCTATTTTATTTTCCATTTTTTTCTCTCTTTCTTGAAATAAATTTATAAAATGTCGCATGAGTAAGTCTCTTGCGACATTTCTTTATCTTCTTGCTTTTCCTTCTAAAGCATCTAAATTATCTAGTGCTTTTCCTGTTCCTAATGCTACACATGATACTGTATCTTGGGCTATCATAACATTTATTCCTGTTTTTTCTTGTAATAATTTGTCTAGTCCATCTACTAAGCATCCTCCACCTGTCATATAAATTCCTTTGTCACTAATATCTGCTGCTAACTCTGGTGGTGTTCTTTCTAAAACTGAATGAACAGCTTCTACAATCATCATTGCAGGTTCTATTAATGCTTCTAACATTTCACTTGAACGTACTTTTAATGTACTTGGTAATCCTGTACCTAAGTCTCTTCCTCGTATTTCCATTTCTGTATCTTGTATTTTTGGAAATACACATCCAATATTAACTTTTAAATCTTCTGCTGTTCTTTCTCCTATTATAATGTTATATTTTTTCTTTATATATTTTACAATATATTCATCAAATTTATCTCCAGCAACTTTTAATGAAGTACTTACTACTGAACCTCCTAAAGAAATAACTGCTATGTCTGTTGTTCCTCCACCAATATCTACTACCATATTTCCACATGGTTTTGAAATATCTATTCCTGCTCCTATTGCTGCTGCTATTGGTTCTTCTATTAAATATACTTTTCTTGCTCCTGCTTGTGATGCTGCATCAATAACGGCCTTTTTTTCTACTTCTGTTACTTGTGAAGGAATACATATCATAATTCTTGGTGCAAATATAAATTTTCCACATATTTTATTAATAAAATATTTTAACATTTTTTCTGTTACTGTATAATCTGATATTACACCATCTCTTAAAGGTCTTGTTGCTATTATATTTCCAGGTGTTCTTCCGAAGCATTCTTCTTGCTTCTTGTCCTACTGCTAATACTTCTCCTGTGTTATTGTCTACTGCCACAACAGATGGTTCTCTTAATACTATTCCTTTACCTTTTACATAGGCAATTACTGTTGCAGTTCCTAAATCAATACCAATATCTTGTCCTAACCCCATTTTAAACATGCTTTTTTCCTCACAATCTTTTTTTGTTTCTTTTTCGTTACAAATATATTACGATTATATTACAATACCTTTAATTTATCAACCCTTTTCATTGAATTTTTTTATTTTTTATATTATAATGTTTAATGTCAAATATATTTATTGGAGGCAAATATGAAGCAATATGAATTTATATCAAAGAATGAAGCTGATACAAAACAATTAGCAAAAAAATTAGCAGCAAAATTAAAACCAAAAGATGTTGTTGTTTTAACTGGTGAACTAGGATCTGGAAAGACAAAATTTACAGAAGGTTTTTTGTCTTATTTCGGTTTAGAAAATGAAATATCTAGTCCTACATTCACTATAGTAAATGAATATAAAAAAAATGATCTTAATATTTATCATTTTGATGTATATAGATTAAGCGATTCTTCTGAATTTTACGAAATAGGTGGCGAAGAATATTTTGAAAATGGTATCTGTTTAATTGAATGGGGAGAATTAATTGAAGATGCTTTACCTAATGATTATATTCATATTACTTTTAAAAAAGATGATAAAAATGAAAATAATAGAATTTTAATAATTGAATCAAAGGAGGATTTATTTTGAAAATATTAAGTATTGATACGGCAAGTGATGTATGTGGAGTTTCTATTTTAGAAGATAAAAAATCTATTGTAAGTCTTGATACTAATACAGGACGAACACATTCTGAAAATTTAATGCCTATGATTGAAAATGCTTTTAACCAAACTAATTTAAGTTTAAATGATATAGAGTTAATAACTTGTGATATAGGTCCAGGTTCTTTTACTGGTTTACGAATTGGTATTGCAACTACAAAAGCTTTTTGTGATTTTTCATCAATTCCATGTGTTGGAATCAGTTCTTTAACATCTCTAGCATATAATGTTTTAGAAAATATAAAAGACAATGATGTAGTATGCAGCATTATTGATTGTAAAAATAATAATTGCTATTTTGCATTATACGAAAAGAAAAATGAAACTTTCGAAATTCTTATAGAACCTCAAGCAGAAAGTGTTAATTCTTGTTTAGCTATCTTAAAAAGTTATTGTGAAGATACGTTAGCAAACTCTTCTATTTATTTTGTTGGAAATGGATCTGAAATTTATAAAGACGAAATTAAATCAACCTTTTCTGAAGCTGAATTTTTTTCTCATGAGTTTAATATTTTAAATTCTATTTCATTAGGTATTGCAGGATTTGAAAAATCAAAACTAGGAATTAATTCAGAAGAAATATTGCCATTATATTTAAAAAAACCTCAAGCTCAAAGGCAATTGGAAGAAAGAGAACATAAATAAAATAATTATTATTTTATATTTGAAAGGATATTTTATATGGCAATTAAAATAGAAAAAATGAATTTAAATCATTTAAATGAATTGCAGGAAATTCTTATTTCTGACTTTGATGACTTTTGGAGTTTTTCAACATTAAAAGAAGAAGTAGAAAATGAGAATTCTAGCTACATTATAGGAAAAATCAATAATGAAATTATTGGCTTTGCTGGACTAAAAAAAATTTTTGATCAAGCTGATATTATGAATATTGTAATAAAAAAAACTTATAGAAACCAAGGTATTGGCACTTTACTTTTAGAAAATTTAATTTTACTTGCTAAAGACTTAAATATATTCACCCTTTTTTTAGAAGTTAATGAACAAAACAAACCGGCAATTCACTTATACGAAAAACTTGGATTTGAAAAATTGGGTGTTAGAAAAAAATATTACAACAATAATAATGGAATTATAATGAAAAAAAATCTTAAATAATTTTCTTGTAATTAATTAATTAATTTTTAATAATAATAATAATAATTTAAGGTGTAATATATTACTTAATAAAATAATATATTACACCTTTATACATTTCAATTTTGCTATATTTATTTTAATTCAATATTTATGTCTCTTTCTTGTTTTAATTTAATTTTATTATATCGTACTCCACATTCATCAAATAATTTTCTAGAGGCAATGTTATTTTCTGAATTTGCATATTTATCTGATAAATAAATCACTTCTTTAATTCCAGATTGAATAATAATCTTCGCACATTCATTACATGGAAATAAATCAACATAAATTCTAGCATCTTCTAAATCTTTTTTACTTCCTCTATAATTCAAAATTGCATTTAGCTCTGCATGACAAACATATGGATATTTTGTATCTAGATTTTTTCCATCTCTTCCCCAAGGGAATTTTTCATCACTAAATCCATTTGGAGCTCCATTATATCCTATTGATAAAATTCTGTTGTCATTACTAACAATACATGCTCCAACTTGTGTAGATGGATCTTTACTTCTCATAGCAGACAATTTTGCAATTGCCATAAAATATTCATCCCATTCTAAATAATCTTTTCTTTTTTCTCCATTCATTTAAATTTCCAACTCCTTTTTATAAAACAACTTTTGAGACAAGGGGGACAGGTCTTAAATGTCTCATTCGTACCATTCAAGTTCCCAATCATCTAGTATTACTGTATCTCCTTCACACACTCCCATTTCTTTTAATTTTGCTTCTATTCCCATATTCTTTAGACACTTTTGTAAATAATACATTGACTCATTATCTTCAATATTCACTCTTCCCATTAGTCTTTGTACTGCCCTTCCTGTAACATAGAATATTCCATCTTGCTCTTTTATTTCCCATTCATCTTTCTTATCTTCTAAAGTATATATTTTTCTATCTTCTATTTCTACTAATTCCTCTTTTGGAAGTGTTTTTAACATTTTATCAACATAATCTATTAATTCTTGAACGCCTTCTTTTGTTACTGATGATATTTTGTATAATTCTAGTTTTTCTTTTTTAGCTAATTTTTCTACTTCTTTTAAAATTGAATCATCTTGCATAGCATCCAATTTAGTTGCTACTATTATTTGTTTTCTACTTGATAACTTTTCACTATATTTTTTCAATTCTTCATTAATTGCATAAAAATCTTTTACTGGATCTCTTCCTTCTTGTCCAGAAACATCTAAAAAATGTAATAACAATCTAGTTCTTTCAACATGTCTTAAAAACTGTATTCCTAGTCCTACACCTTCACTTGCCCCTTCAATAATTCCTGGAATATCTGCTATAACAAATCCATCTCCATTTTTGGTTTTTACTACTCCTAAATTAGGAACTATTGTTGTAAAATGATAATTTGCAATTTTAGGTTTAGCGTCAGTAACAACTGACAAAAATGTTGATTTTCCTACATTAGGGAATCCTAATAAACCTACATCTGCTAACAACTTTAGTTCTAATATAAGTTCTTTTTCTTCTCCTTTTTCTCCATCTTCTGAAAATCTAGGTGCTTGTCTTGTTGCTGTAGCAAAATGAGAATTTCCTCTTCCTCCACGACCACCTTTTAATATTAATTCAGTTTGACCTGGCTTAGACAAATCGGCAACAACTTTACCTGTCTCAACATCTTTTACAACTGTACCGATTGGAACTTTAATATACAAATCCTCTCCATACTTTCCATTACAATGACTTCCGCTTCCATTTTCTCCATTTTTAGCTTTAAATTTTCTATTATATCTAAAATCAATCAAAGTATTTTTATCTTTATCCACTTGAAAATAAACGTTTCCGCCATTTCCACCATCTCCGCCATCAGGTCCTCCTGCAGCTACATATTTTTCTCTACGAAAAGTTGCTGCTCCATTTCCACCATCACCTGACTTAATTATAATCTTTGTATAATCTGTAAACATATTTCTCTCCTTCTGAGACATCAGGGACAGGTCTTAAATGTCTCATTTTTATATCGATTTTTATTTATTACATTTTTCGACTTTATTCTACTAAATTAATGAGACATTTAAGACCTGTCCCTGATGTCTCATTCTTCAAAATAATCTAATTTCATTGCTTGTTTTATTTTTTTCATTGTTTGTTTTGCTGTTTTTCTTGCTTTTTCTGTTCCTTCTATTAAAATTTTGTCTACTTCTTCTGGATGTTCTTCATAATATTTTCTTTTTTCTCTTATTGGTTTTAATTCTTCTATTATGTTTTTAGCTAATTGTCTTTTACAAGCTACACATCCACGTTTTCCTGCTTTACATTCTTCACATACTGTTTTTACTTCTTCTTTTGTGCTAAATAAGTTATGATAATATGCAACCATACATATATCAGGATTTCCTAAGTCATCTTTTTTTATTCTATTAGGATCTGTTACTGCACTCATTACTTTTTTAGTTATTTCTTCTTCACTGTCTGATAAATATATGGCATTTCCTAATGATTTTCCCATTTTTTCATTTCCATCTAAACCTTTTATTCTTTTTCTACTTGATAATACTGCTTCTGGTTCTTTTAAAACTTCTCCATATATACTATTAAATTTTCTAACTATTTCTCTACATTGCTCTATTAGAGGTAACTGATCTTCTCCTACTGGTATTAATTCTCCTTCAAATGCTGTTATGTCTGCTGCTTGACTAACTGGATATCCTAAAAATCCATATGTTACACTTTCTCCAAATAGATCTCTTTTTTGTGCAATTTCTGTTTTTACTGTTGGGTTTCTTTGAAGTCTTGCTATTGTTACTAAATTCGAATAAAATACTGTTAGTTCAGCAACTTCTGGTATCATTGATTGAATATAAATTGTTGTTTTTTTTGGGTCTATTCCAACTGATAAGTAATCAATTGCTACTTCTCTTACATTTTTTCTTACTTTTTCTGGATTATTAAAGTTATCTGTTAATGCTTGAACATCTGCTATTAGTATATATGGGTCATATTTTCCGCTTTCTTGCATTTCTAATCTCTTTTTTAATGAACCAAAATAATGTCCTATATGTAATTTTCCTGTTGGTCTATCTCCTGTTAATATTCTTTTTTTATCCATTTTATATTCTCTCCTTTACTTTACTTGCTAATTATACTATATTTTATAGATATTTACAATAGATATAGTTTTTTAAGTTTTAATATTCATCTATAAAAAATTTTTAATTAAAAAATGTAATTTGATTTTATTTTTATACAAGTAAAGAGAGACCATACTAATCTGGTCTCCCTTAGACATTACTTCAAGATCGCAATTCCACCAAATGGACCTAATTTTTCTTTCGTAGCATTTATTTTGAACTCATCTTTTGAACTTTCACTTTCAAATTCTTCTGGAATTTTTATGTTGATTTCTTGATTTGTTCTATTTACAGCTACCAAAACATCATTTTTTTCATTGCACATTTTAAACATTAATATGTTTTTATCTATGTGCAACACTTCAAACTTACTACCTGCTAATTTACAGTTCGCTCTGAACTTAAAAAGCTTTTTAAAAAATTCTAACAATTCCATGTCCATATTATCCCATGGAAAACACTTACGATTAAATGGATCTTTATATCCATGTAATCCTACTTCTGTTCCATAAAACATGCAAGGACATCCTGGAAGTAAATACATTATCATTGCTGAAATTTTTAACTTTCTTTTTGCAGATTCATATTGTTCATCAGTTAACTTATCGTTTTCATATTCAAACCTTCTGAATCCTTCTGTGTCAAATATTCTTCCTGTCGGCGTATTATAGTGCCATGGAGAAGGATCTTCATCCATTTTCCATATATCTCTATAATCGTTTCTCATATATTGTCCGTTTAACATTGTTAATGCTCGAACAATATCATGTGTATCCAAAGAGTTTAGCATAGTGTCAATGGTGTTTTGAGGATATGATACCAATCTATCCTCTATTTGCAATTTAAATGGTTCATCTTCACCATATGCTACATATTTGAACACTGCATTTGTAAAAGAATAGTTAGTGATAGTATCTACTGACCTACCTAAAATATCGCAATTTACTTTATTCCAGTACTCGCCAATTATAATGTGTTTACATTTTTCGTTGGCTTTGTTGCGAATTCCTTCTAAGAAAAACGGTTGTAGTTCTTCTGCTACATCTAATCTGAATCCATCAACATATTCAGATAGAAGTTCTACTACTCCATTTTCTCCATAAATATACTTCTGAAATTCTTTATTATACTGGTTAAACAATGGCATATCTTTAAATTCGTTATACCAATATCTATAGTTTCCCTTTTCATCAAAGTAAAACCAATCTCGATATTTTGAATTTGGATTTGTCATAGCTTCTTGGAAAATTGGATTCTTATCACTACAATGATTGAATGCTACATCCAAAACAATATACATTCCCATCTTATGAGCCTTTTCACTAAGGCTTTTTAAGTCTTTAAATGTTCCTGCATTTGGATCTATTTGCATATGGTTTGTAGCAGCATACCTATCATATCTTAGTCCGCTTTCAGAGATTGGCGACATATATATAACACCAACATTTAAGCTTTTTAAATATTCTAGTTTTTCTTCAATTCCTTTGATGTTTCCACCAAAGAAATCATTGTTATGATAATTTCCAGTTTCATCTTTTCTCCAATCAGGCATTTCTGCCCAATTACGATATTTCCTGCCTGGTATTTGCTTTTGATTTGCATTTTGACTTTTGTAGAATCTATCTACAAAAATCTGATAGTAAATTTTGTCTTTTGCCCAATTTGGTACTTCAAAATTGTCTTGAATAACAAGTACAATCCAATATGGTGATTCTTGCCATTCATCAATAATAAATGGCTTTCCTGTTTTTCTATTAATTTTTATAGCTTTTTTTCTATTTTCTCCATTTTCATCTTTCATTTCTAATGAAAAAAAGAAGTAATAATTTCCATAATTCTCAAATTTTACATTTGTAGAATATGTTATAAAATCATTATCTTCTTTCGTAATTTTCATTTCCTGAATAATGCTTGGAGATTCGCCATATCTATTAATTAAAACTTCTACTTTTTGTATACTTCCCACATTTTTTGGAATTGCAATTGTTATTTCCAACTTTTTACTGATTTCCACTTCTTGTTTATTAGAAATGTTAATCCGTATTTCACTACTTGCTACTCTTGATTTCATGCTGATCATCCTTTCTTAATTAAGAATAGCTAATATAAGATGTATCAATTTTAATTTACTATATTTTGATTTTTTTGTCAATAAATTTATTTAAGTTTTAATTATTTTATTTCATTCATTTCTTTTTCATCATTATATTCATTTACTAGATATAGTGGTCTATTTTTTGTCTCATTAAAAATTCTACCTAGATATTCTCCAACAATTCCAAATAGTAATATTTGAATTCCTGAGAAAAATAAAATTAATAATATAATTGCTTGAAATGCCTGAATTGCTTCATGAACTACAAAACATTTTACAATTACATAAACAAAATAAACAAATAATACTATAAATGTAGGTATTGCAATAAATGTTGAAAGTCTAAGTGGTGATGTAGTAAAAGATGTAATTCCATCAATAGCTAAATCCACTAATTTTATATAGTTCCACTTTGTTTTTCCTGCTATTCTTGGATCTCTATCATACAATACTTCCTTTTTCTTGTAACCAATCCAGCTAAACATACTTTTAGTATTTCTTTGTGATTCTCTTAGTTTCCTTAAAGCATTTACACATCTTCTATCTAGTAATCTAAAATCACCTGTATCTTTCTGTATTTCAACTCTTGTTAAATGTTGTAATACTTTGTAATACATTTTAGATGTGAATTTTTTTAGCCATGTTTCTCCTTTTCTTGATTTTCTCTTAGCATATACGTCATCATATCCTTCTTCCCAATACTTTACTAATTCAGGTATTAATTCTGGTGGATCTTGTAAATCTGCATCCATAAATATTACACAGTCTCCTGTTGCATAATCAAGGCCTGCTATCATTGCAATTTCTTTACCAAAGTTTCTTGAGAAATCTACATAGCATATTCTTTTATCTTCTGCTCTTAATTGTTTTATTATATTGATTGTTTTATCTTTACTTCCATCATTTACAAATAATATTTCAAATTCATAATTTTCCATATTTTCCATTAATTTTTTCATTCTATCATATAACATTGGTAGTGATTCTTCTTCATTATATGCTGGTATAATTACACTTATTTTTTTCATTTCTTATTTCCCTCTTTCTATATTAATTATCTTTTTTACTTTTAAAAGCGAAAAATTTACTAATAAAGAAATTTAAAATAATTACAATTATAGTAAGTCCCATTTTAGTTATTATATTTGGAATTGGAAGTTCAAATAATATTAATCCTCCTACAAATTCTACTACCATTGTAAATGCTCTTCCTAACATGAATTTGCCAAATTCTATTATTCTTTCTTTGAAAGAATCTGCTTCTGAGTGAAAAACTAAATCTTTATTAGTTATATATGCAAATATTACAGCTAATAAAATTGCTATAAAGTTTGATATGTTTTCGTTCCATTGTAATATTGAATTCATTACATAGAATGAACCTAGGTTTACAATTGTTGTTAATATTCCAAATGCTATATATAAAATTACTTCTTTAGTTAATATTTTTTCTATTATCTTTCCAATCTTTTTCATATCTTTCTTCCTTCTCTAGCATTCTTTTATCTATTTTTTAATTCCTCTATTTGGTTATATCTCAATAAACTTAATTCATAATTTTCTTTATGTTGTTTTACAACAGTATGCAATATAACTCCACATTGTTCCACTATGACTGATAATGTTATAATTCCTGTTGCTAAAATGGCAGACGGTACTTTTGTTATATAGTGTGTATTAAGAAATTCTATTAATACTGGTGTTCCAACAGCAATTCCTATCATAAATAATATGAGTGCAATAATGGTAAAAAATTGTAATGGCTTATAATTTTTAAACATATTTACTATAGTTTTTATTACTTTTACTCCATCTCTTATTGTATTTAGCTTTGATTGACTTCCATTAGGTCTATCCCTGTATATAATTGGTATTTCCTTTATTATATATCTCTTATCCAATGCATATAAAGACATTTCTGTTTCTATTTCAAATTTTTGGCTTAATACTGGCATATTTTTTACAAACATTTTACTAAACGCCCTATATCCAGTCATAATATCTCTTAATTTTGTTTGAAATAGTAGATTAATTCCCTTTCTTACTAAATTGTTTCCAAATTCATGGAAATGACGCTTATTTTCTTTTTGATAAGTTCCATTGGATAATCTATCTCCAATTGTCATGTCTGCTTCTTCATTTCTTATCGGCTCTATTAATTGATGGACAAACTCTGCTGGATAAGTGTCGTCACCATCTACCATAACATAGATGTCTGCATCAATTTCTCTAAACATTGTTCTTACAACATTTCCCTTTCCTTGTTTAGATTCTCTTCTTACAATTGCACCCTCTCTTTTAGCAATTTCTGCTGTTTTATCTTTTGATTACCTGTTGCCAGAAAGAGCAGGAGAAAAAATCTTACATCCTGCTTCAAAAAGAATACGCGGATCAGTTGAAACAATACATGGCACTATCGGACAGTGAGGAAAGCTTTCAAAAACTTCGCCATGAACTTGTCAATTACATCATGAATCATACATCCTGCGGAAAAGAAAACAGCTGACGGCAGAAGGAGGTGGAAATGCGTGTTGGCAAAAATTGTTTTTTACTGCATTGCGAATGTGTTTTTTAATGTGATCATTGCATATTTTTTCACATTTTACCTTAATTGCCGAAATCGTTATTTTTCCTATTTTGCATTGTTGTTCTTTATCGAATGTATCCTGTGGCCAATGACCTTGTGCATGTATGATGCTTATGTGTTGAAGCAGATTATCAGCTTTTTTCTGCTTCTTGCGGTGTTGTTTTTATTGTTTCC
>ERZ857998.3743-NODE-3743-length-11958-cov-7.887591_pt1 | contig 11958 bp, 10 predicted proteins | sample MGYA00519954_ERZ857998 | MGnify/ENA primary metagenome ERZ857998 (study PRJEB31778, sample SAMEA3449424) | human gut metagenome | biome: human gut; feature: human-associated habitat; material: faeces | place: United Kingdom | collected 2010/2012 ...
CGTTGTGGGCGGTCATCGCAAGGCTTATATCCTTTGCCGCAGTGCCGTAGTTTTCCTTGACGCAGGCTGAGGCCCCGGCAGCCATACCTATCGCCTCGACAAGCTGCGCCTCATTCAGCCCCAGCAGCTTTCCCGCCGCGACCGCCGCGCCGAGCGCGTCCAGCCCCGTCTTTGCCTTTGCGGAAACGACGCAGACGCTGTCAAAATGCGCCGAAAGGCGCGAGACGTCCCACCGGGGGGCGCAGTCGCTCTTGTTCGCCGCGGCGATGCGCACGGCGGTCTTTTCCGCGATGGCGAGCACCGCCTCGTCCTCGGCGTCCCAGGGACGGGAGAGATCGAACACGGCAATAACGAGCTGCGCTTCCTCCGCCGCGGCGATGGCGCGCTCCACGCCGAGCGATTCCACGGCGTCGGATGTTTCGCGCACGCCCGCGGTGTCGGTCAGCCGCAGCGCCACGCCGCCGAGAAGGCACCGCTCCGAGAGCGTGTCGCGCGTCGTGCCGGGAATATCGGTGACGATGGCGCGCTCAAAGCCGAGCAGCGCGTTGAGCAGCGAAGATTTTCCGGCGTTCGGGCGGCCGAGAATGGCCGTGCGCACGCCCTTTTCAAGAAACTGCCCGCGGGAAAACGTGGCGAGCAGCGCTTCGAGCGAGCGGATCGACGCATCGAGCACGGCGGCGTATTCCGCGAGCGTGAACGGCGGTATATCCTCGTCCGGATAGTCGAGCACCGCGTGATAGTGCGAGCAGATGTGCGTGAGATTTTGATAGATCTCCTCCGTGCGGCGGGAGATCGCCCCGCCGAGCTGACTGGCGGCGTTTCGCGCCGCGAGAGGCGTTTCCGCGTCGATGATATCGACGACGGCCTCCGCCTGCGTGAGATCCATGCGCCCGTTCAGAAAGGCGCGCTTGGTGAACTCACCCGCCGCTGCCTGCCGCGCGCCGAGGGCGAAGAGAGCTTCCAGCGCGGAGCGCAGCACGACGGGCGAGCCATGGCACTGAAGCTCTGCGGTGTCCTCGCCGGTGTAACTTCGCGGCGCGCGGGAGAGCGTGCAGAGACAGAGATCGAGCGTCCGTCCCTTCTCGTCGAGCAGCTTGCCGTAAACGAGCTGCCGGTCGCGGTGCTGCGACATGGCCTTTCCGTCCGCCGGGCGGAAAAGCGCGTCCATCAGCGATACGGAATGGGGGCCCGATACGCGCACGATGCCGATGGCGGAAACGCCTGCGCCGGTCGCAACGGCGGCAATGGTATCACTCATTTATCGTCCTTCTTTGCCCAGGGGTCGTTTTTGCTCTCGTCGTAGGCGTCCTTGAATTCCTCCAACGTGATGCCCTTGCGCATGATGTATTCCGCGGCGACCTCACCGACATAGCGGAAGTGGCCGGGCTCCGGGTCGCGGCCGGTATATTCCTCACGACCTTCGGGATAGCGCAGGATGAAGCCGTATTCCGCGCAGTGCTCGCGCATCCATTCCAGCACGGGCGTGGAGAATTTCGCCTCGGCGTTCTCGCCGACGAAGTTGACGGCAAGGCCGGTCTGGTGCTCGTCCGCGCCGGGGTAGTAGCCCATCGCGGCGACTTCCTTTTCCGCGTCCGCGAGCGACATCTCGCCGCGGTCGTAGATCGTGCTCGCCATGCCGTTGAAGCGCGTGCGCTGGTCGGGGTAGGACATGTAGGTGCGCGAAATGCTCACCGTGAAGCCCTGCGCGCGGGCCGCGGCGAGAAATTCCTTGAGCGCGTCGGCGGCACGGCGCTGGAAGAAGTAGCCGTTTTCGATCTCGACCATGTCGGGGTAGTAGTTTTCACGCAGGTAGTTCTCCTGCGAAAGGCCGTTCACGAGCAGATACCGCCAGTTGGAAAGGCCGGGCTGCTCCTCGTCGCCGAGCGTTTCCTTATCCGGAAGATCGGAATAATCGACCCAGCCGGGGGGATACTGCCAGTTGAGCTCGCCCTGCGCGTCTTCCGCTTCCGGAACGGGGGTCGCGGCGGTCTCGGGCATGGGGGCGCTCTCCTCCGTGGAGAGAGAGCTGTCGGTATTCGGACGGAGCAGCACGAACAGCACCGCCGCGAGCGCCACGCCGCCGACGATGATGCGCCGGGCGCGGAGGACCTTCGGGTTTTTCGGTTTGATTCGCATATAGCCTCCTTTCTCCCCACGCGAAGCGGGGCGTTCCCGGAAGAAAAAGCGCGGGAACGGGAAGAGCGGGGTTGACATTCCCCGCGAATACTTTATATAATATCGAGTACTATCCCTGCGCCGCTGCCGGCGGGCGGGGACGATTTTATGCGGGTATGCGGAAAATTCATAATATTATACCATTTTATTTGGAAAGATGCAAGTTTTCCAAGCATACCGCCGAGAAGGAGACACATCCATGCTGGAGCTGAAGAATATACACTATTCCGTGGACGCGCCGGAGGGCCGCACCGAGATACTGCGGGACATTTCCCTCACCATCCCGGACAAAAAGCTCATCGTTCTCACCGGGCCGAACGGCGGCGGCAAAACGACGCTTGCCAAGGCGATCATGGGCCTTGTGATGCCGACAGGCGGCAGCATCCTCTGGAACGGCGAGGATGTGACCGGTCTTTCCATCACCGAGCGCGCGCGCCGCGGCATCAGCTACGGCTTCCAGCAGCCGCCGCGCTTCAAGGGCATCCGCGTGAAGGATCTTTTGACGATCGCGTCGGGACAGAAGTTCCTGCCGCGGGGCGAGGCCTGCAAGTATCTCACGCAGGTCGGCCTGTGCGCGGCCGATTATCTTGACCGCGAGGTGGACGCCTCCCTCTCCGGCGGCGAGGTCAAGCGCATCGAGATCGCCACGATCCTCGCGCGGCAGCCGCAGCTCATGATCCTCGACGAGCCCGAGGCAGGCATCGATCTCTGGAGCTTCGCGCGCCTTACGGAAACGTTTGAGGAGATCCACGCCCGGCAGGACTGCACGATGGTCATCATCTCCCATCAGGAGCGCATCATCTCGCTGGCGGACGAGATCCTTGTGATCGACAAGGGCGTGATCGCGCGCCGCGGCACACGCGACGAGGTCTTTACCGACATCGTCCACAGCACCACGGGCGGCTGCCCGGTCATCTACGGGGAGGCGAAGAAATGAGCGAGCTCAACCGCGTCGATACGACGCTTCTGGAAGTCATTGCCGGCATGAAGGACGGCAAGGCCGAGGGCGCATTCAATATCCGCAAGGACTCCGGCTGCGCCGGGCGCGTCAACACCGAAAACGTCACCATCACCACGAAAACCGATAAGCCCGGCATCGATATCCGTTTTGTCCCCGGCTGCAAGGACAGCTGCCACATCCCGGTCATCATCACGGAGTCTGGCCTGCGCGAAACGGTGTACAACGATTTTTACGTCGGCGAGGGCGCGGACGTCACGATCATCGCCGGCTGCGGCATCCACAACTGCGGCTCGGACGCCTCCGAGCACGACGGCGTGCACACGTTCTACGTCGGCAAAAACGCCCGCGTCAAGTACGTTGAGAAGCACTACGGCGAGGGCGACGGCAACGGCAAAAACGTTATGAACCCCACGACGATCGTCTATCTTGAAGAGGGCGCGTCGATGCAGATGGACATGAGTCAGATCGGCGGCATCGACTCCACGCGGCGCGATACGCGCATCGTCTGCGGCAAGGATGCGGACGTCGTCATTACCGAGCGCCTTCTCACCCACGGCAGTCAGCGCGCCGAATCTGACATGACCATTGAGCTCAACGGCGAGAACTCCCGCGGCCGCGTGATCTCCCGAAGCGTTGCGAAAAACGACTCCGTGCAGGTGTTCCGCCCGTGTGTCGTCGGCAACGCCAAGTGCTTCGGCCATGTGCAGTGCGATTCCATCATCATGGACGAGGCGAAGATCCGCTCCGTGCCGGAGATCGCGGCGAACGATCTCGACGCGCAGCTCATCCACGAGGCTGCCATCGGCCGCATTGCGGGCGACCAGCTTTTGAAGCTCGAAACGCTCGGCCTCACCGAGGAGGAAGCGGAGGACCGCATCCTCAAGGGCTTCCTTGCGTAAGAAAATTTATAAGACAAAGAGCCGGTGACGGGAAGTCACCGGCTCTTTGTTATATTAAACCGAAAAGAATTTATCCCCCTGGGGGGCTTCCCTCCGGGGGAGGATAGCTTTATAATTAAAAGACTATTATACAGAGACGCCGATCAAAAAGAGAAAGGAGCGAACGGCCATGAAAGCAAAGTCCCGCGCCCGGTATATTATCGCCGCGCTCGCGCTCGCGGTGCTTGTTATGGCGCTCGTCTGCCTTTTCGTCGGCGCGTCGCGCATGAGCTTTTCGGACGGCGTTTCCGCCCTTTTCGGAAAAGGCTCTGCCGCCAACGTGCGCATCCTCCGCTCGATCCGCGTGCCGCGCGTGCTCGCCGCGCTCACCGCCGGAGCCGCGCTCTCGGTCTCCGGTCTCGTCATGCAGACGACGCTCTCGAACGCGATGGCCTCGCCCTCCACGATGGGCGTGTCCAATGCCGCGGTGTTCGGCGCGAATCTCTCCATCATCGTGTTTGCCGGGGGCTTTCTCTCCACGGGCAACAATCTTGCCAGCTACACCGCCGGGGTGAACCCGTTCGCCGCGAGCGTGACGGCCTTCCTCTTCTCGGCGCTTTCCATTCTGCTCATTCTCGCGCTCTGCCGCGTGAAGGCGTTCTCGCCGAACGTCGTGGTGCTCGCGGGCATCGCCGTCGGCGCGATCTGGACGGCGGCAACGACGCTTCTGCAGTTTTATGCCACGGACGTCGGCCTTTCCGCCGCGGTCGTGTGGAATTTCGGCGATCTCGGCCGCGCGACATATAAGACCGACCTTCTCATGCTCTGCGCCGCGGCGCCGGGGCTGGCGATGTTTTCCGCGCTCGCGTGGCGGTATAATGCCCTTTTGAGCGGCGACGCCGCTGCGGGCAGCATGGGCGTGAACGTTTCGCGCCTGCGCTTTTTTTCGCTGCTGCTCGCCTCGCTGATGACGGCGGCGTGCGTATCGAGTCTCGGCATCATCGGCTTTGTCGGCATCATCTGCCCGCACGTGGCAAAGCGTCTGCTCGGGCAGGATCACCGCGTTTCCATTCCCGCGTCGGCGCTCCTGGGGAGCCTGCTCCTTCTCTGCGCGGACGCGCTCTCCCGCTCGCTCGGCAGCGGCAGCGCGCTGCCCGTCGGCGCGATCACGTCGCTGCTCGGTGCGCCGTTCTTCCTTACGATCATCTTTTCGCGGAAGGAGCACGGCCAATGTTAGAGCTGGAAAATATAGTCTTTCGGTATTCCCGCCGGGCCGAGCCGGTGCTCCGGGGCGTTTCGCTCACGCTCAACGACGGCGAGATCGGGATCCTTCTCGGCAAAAACGGCGCGGGCAAAACGACGCTTTTTCAGTGCATTCTCGGCCTTGCCGCGCCGGAGAGCGGCTCGATCCGCTTCGACGGCGAGGACCTTTTGAAAATGCCGCGGCGCGAGAGGGCAAAGCTCGTCGCTTATGTGCCGCAGCACATCCATTTCGGCGCGCTGAGCGTGTTCGACTCGATCCTGCTTGGGCGGGTCTCCCGCTTCGGCATGCAGCCGGGACGCGAGGATATCGAGGCCGCCGAGCACATTCTCGCCGAGATGCATCTTGAGCCGCTCGCCAAACGCAGCGCGGAGGAGCTATCCGGCGGCGAGAAGCAGAAGATCGCCATCGCCCGCGCGCTCGTGCAGGAGCCGCGTCTGCTCATTTTCGATGAGCCGACCGGCAATCTCGATATCGCAAACGAAGAGCTCATCATCGACGAGGCGAAAAAGGCGGCGCAGCAGCGCGGCGTCGCCATTTTGAGCTCGCTGCACGATCTCAACCAGGCGCTGTGTCTGGGCGATAAGTTTTTCCTGCTCCGGGACGGCGCGGTGCGCTACGCCGGAGACGAGAGCGTACTCACGAGCGAAGTGATCGGGGACATTTTCGATATTCAATCCCGCATCATCACCGTAGACGGAAAGAAAGTTATTTTGGGAGGAAAATACTATGAAGAAAGCTAAGCTCCTTTCTCTGCTGCTCGCGCTTGCAATGCTCCTTTCACTTGCCGCGTGCGGCGCGGCCCCGGCCGAGACCCCGGCGGCCACGGAAGCTCCCACGGAAGCACCGGTCGAAGCGACGGAAGCGCCCGCCGAGAGCGCGGAGATCACCGTTACCGACCTCATCGGCCGGGAGATCACCGTGAAGCCGGGCTCGTATCAGCGCGTCGTGTGCATCGGCGCGGGCGCGCTGCGGCTCTACAGCTACATCGGCGACGTATCCCTGCTCTGCGGCGTGGAGGATATCGACAACGAAACGCTCTCCGAGCGCCCGAAGATGTTCGATTCCGTCGCGCGGCCCTATGTGCTCGCCCACAGCGATATATTCGCGTCGCTGCCCTCCTGCGGCGTCGGCGGGCCGAATGCCCAGAGCCCCGAGGCGGAGAAGATCCTCACCTGCGAGCCGGATATCGTCATCTCCCTTTACGGCGATGCGGATAAGGCCAACGCCCTGCAGGAGCAGCTCGGCGTCCCGGTCGTGACGCTGATGAGCGGGCCGGACAGCGTGTTTGACGAGAGATTCAACGAAAGCGTCCGCCTTCTCGGCACGATCTTTGAAGAGAGCGAGAAGGCAGAGACACTCATCGGCTTCATCGCCGCCGAGCGCGCCGGGATCGAAGCGCGTACCGCCGATATCGCCGAAGAGGACAAGCCCGCCGTTTATATCTGCGGTCTCGGCAACTGGGGCACGACGAACCACCTGATGACCGCGCAGGACTATGTTTCCTTCCGCGTGGCGAACGTGAAGAACGTTGTCTCCGACCTTGGAGCGCCCGGTGCGCAGCCGATCGAGGCGGAGAAATTCGTCGCGCTCGGCGAGGACATGGACGCCATGATCTTTGACGCCGCCGCCGTGAAGAACATCAAGCCTCTTTACGCCGAGGATCCCACGATGTTCGATACCTGCCGCGCCTGGCGCGAGGGCGAGGCGTATCTCCAGCTTGCCTACAACGCCTACTATACCAACTATGAGATCGCGCTCATCAACACGTGGTTCGCCGCGAAGACCGCCTATCCCGATCGCTTTGAGGATGTTGACATGACCGAAGTGACGGACCGCGTCACGACCGCGTTCCTCGGAAAGCCTCTGGCCGAAGAGATCTATGCCTGCCCGAACAGCTTCGGCGGCTACCAGAAGATCGACACCGCCACGTTCTTTGTGGGGACGCAGGGATGATCGAGCAGAAGGATGTGATCGCGTTCTTCGATGAGCGCGCCGGAGAATGGGACGCCGGTATGGTCCGCAGCGACGAGAAGATCGGCCGCATTCTCGATAACGCGAAGGTGACGGCGGGCAGCCGCGTGCTGGACATTGCCTGCGGCACGGGCGTGCTCATCGGCGACTATCTGCGCCGGAACGTCGAGAGCGTCACCGCCGTGGACATCTCCCCGGAGATGATCCGCATCGCGCGCGAAAAATTCCCGCAGGAGAACGTGCGCTTCGTCTGCGGCGACGCGGAGACCTCGCCGCTCGGCGAGGGCTTTGACGCGATCGTCATCTATAACGCCTTTCCGCATTTTCCCGACCCGGAGCGGCTCGTGGCGCGCCTTGCCGCGCTGCTCGCCCCCGGCGGTCGGCTCACCGTGGCGCACGGCAGCTCGCGCGCGGACATCGACGCGCACCACCACGGCGCGGCGAGCCGTGTCTCCAACGGGCTCATGGAGGCCGAAGCGCTCGCGGCGATCTTCGCGCGGCACCTTCGCGTGACGGATGTTATCTCGACCGACGAAATGTATCAGGTCGTGGGCGAAAAAGAATAAAGCGATAAAAAGTGCCGCAGGAGCAAGAGACCTCTCTCTTGTCCTGCGGCGCTTTTTCTGATACGATGGGGCTATAAAAAACAGGGAGGCCGCTATGAAGATCTGTTCGGTATACGATGCGGAGTTCGCGCGCTACGGGCGCGTGCATTCCGGTATAGAGAGCGCGGCGCTGCTGCGCGAAATGGAGAAGATCCCCCTGCCGGAGAGCGGCACGGCGTATGAGCCGTCCATTGCTGCGCTCGAGGCGTGCGAAGCGTTCGCGGACTACCGGACGAGCGTGTTCGGCGGCATGCCGGTGCAGCTCGGCATGTGCTGGGGGCGCAATACAAAGCTTAACTGCCTTGAATACCACCGCGACAGCGAATTCAACCTCGGTCTCGGCGACTTTATCCTTCTGCTTGCCAAGCAGGACGAGATCGAAGACGGCGTGCTCGACACCGCGAAGGTGAAGGCGTTCCGCGTCCCCGCTGGGGTGCTCGTGGAGGTATACGCCACGACGCTGCACTATGCCCCCTGCCACACGGACGAAACGGCGGGCTTTCGCGTGCTCGTCGCGCTGCCGCGCGGGACGAATACGGAAAAGCCCGCGCTGCGCGGCGGCTCGCCGGAGGACAAATATCTCGCCGCCTGCAACAAGTGGCTGCTCGCGCACTCTGAAAGCGCCGAGGCGAAGAACGGCGCGGCAGTCGCGCTGCGCGGCGAGAACATCGATATCGCCCCGGAGCTTTGAGTGCCGATGGGTATCGCGGATAAGATCATCGAAGCGCTGCGGGAGAAATACCATCCGCTCGGCATCGCCGTATACGGCTCGTTTGCCGACGGCTCGAACAACCGGAACAGCGACTTTGACGCGCTGCTCCTGCTGCCGGACGGCGAGACTGGACACGACGATTCGGTGCTTTTCGGTACGGAGCTGGACGTCTGGCTCTACGGCGCGGCGCATTTCGCCGCGCCGTATGACGCGGAGGATTTTTTGCAGCTCCATGACAGCGTGATCGTTGAGGATGCGACCGGGCGGCTCTCGGCGCTCCGGGCCGAGGTGAACGCCCATATCGAGAGCGCCCCGCAAAAGACCGAGGAGGAAAACGCGCAGTCGCTCTCGTGGTGCCGGAAAATGCTCCGGCGAACGGAGCGCGGCGACGCGGAAGGCTGCTACCGGCTGCACTGGCTGCTCACGGACAGCCTGAGCATCTATTATGATCTGCGCGGCGAGTATTACTTCGGGCCGAAAAAGGCGCTGCGCCGGATGGCAAATACCGCGCCGGACGACGCCGCGGTCTATGAGCGCGCCCTGCACGAACCATCGCCGGAAAATCTCGCCGCGTGGGTCGGCGTATTGGAAGAGACGTTTTCCCGGAGATACCGGCCGTGAGGGATACAAAGCGCCGGTAAAATGTTGATAATCTGAGATAATCGGAAAAGCGAGACTTCTTCTACAGAAGTCTCGCTTTTGCTGTCTTTTTTTCAGAGCGGCTGCTTTTTGATCATGGCGAACCGGCGGGGATATTTCGCCGGGGTGGGCGCGATTTTCGGGATGATAACGACGCTGTGCACGGCGTCTGTGCCGGGAACGGTGTATTTCTCGATGCGCGGTTTCCCGCCGCCGAGCGTGCGGATGCAGCGCGCCGCCTCCTGCACCTCTTCCTCCGGCTCCGGCCCCTTCATCGCGGCGAACACGCCGCCGACGCGCACGAGCGGCAGGCAGAGCTCGCAGAGCATCGTCATGCGCGCCACGGCGCGGGATGTGACGACTTCAAAGCTCTCGCGCAGCGCGCTCTCTTCCTCGGCACGCCCGGCAAGGCATGTGACGTTCCCGAGACCGACCGTATCGCACACCTCCTGCTGGAACGTCACGCGCTTCTGGAGACTGTCGATGAGCGTGATGTCCGCGTCCGGCGCGAGGATCGCCGCGACAAGTCCCGGAAAGCCCGCGCCGGAGCCAATGTCCGCGGCGGTTTTGCCGGAGAGACGCACATACCGGAGCAGCGCGGCGCTGTCGAGAAAGTGCAGGCGCGCTGTCGCCTCCTCGCCCTCGATGGCGGTGAGATTCATCACCTTTGAGCGCTCGTCGAGCAGCGTATAGTAGGCCCGGAGCTGCGAGAGCTGCGCCACCGTTGCTGGGACGCCGAGCTCCGCAAGGCCGGATGTGAGTATTTCTTCCATGGTCATGGTGTGTACCTCCATATGAAGCTCCGCTGATTTTTCAGCTCTTCCGGTCGAACCGGTGCCCGCAGCGGGGGCAGGTGACCTGAATGCGGCCCTTACCGCGCGGCACGCGCAGATAGCTGCTGCAGCCGGGACAGGAGAAAAACCGGAAATCGCGGCTCTGCTTCGCGCGATGCAGCGCACCGGAAATCTTTTCCTTTGCGCGGTCGTATTTCTCGCGCGCGACCATGTCCTCCGCCTGCCGCATGGGAAGATTGCGGGAGAGCGTCCGGAACAGAGCGTAGCCCGCTATAAGAAACGGGACGGAGCCGATCCGCCCCAGAAACAGCAGGTTCAGCCCGGCGATGATGGCCGCAATGCGGAAGAGATGCTTATTGAGAAAGTCCACGCCGTTTCGTTCGAGCATGAACATATTCAGCCGTGTCCGCATAGTCCGCGCCCCCCTTTCGTCCGGATATTTTATAATTCTATCATGCCGGGGCGAAAGGCGTCAACAAGCCGTTGGCATATTCTCCGCCGCCGCGCCATAAGATAGATAGTATCGATGGGCAGGGGAGGCGGAACGATGAAACGGAAGGGAAAGCTGCTGTGCACGGCAATTATGGCGGCGCAGCTGGTATTCCATGCCGGGGCGCTGGCCCAGCCGGTCGAGCGCGCCGCCGAGACATATGAAAGCGGGCGTCTCGGCGCGGCGCTGCTCGCGCTCGAACTCGGCGACGCGCACGCTTCCGGACAGCTCCTGCTCGCGGACAACCTTCCTATCGAAGCGTCAGCGCCGGAGATCACACCGGAGCCGACGGCGGAACCGTCGCCGGAACTGACACCGGAACCAACGCCGGAGCCGACGCCCGAACCTACCCCGGAACCGACGCCGGAGCCGACGCCGGAGATCACGCCCGAGCCCACGAGCGAGCCGACGCCGGAGATCGTGCCGTTCACGGACGACACCGGCATGGAGATCCGGAACAAAACGGACCTTGAAGCGGATATCGCCGCGCTCATGGCCGAGCCGCTCGTGCAGAAGCTCGGCGCGGAGGGGCCGCAGATCTTGATAATACATACGCACGGCACGGAGGCATATCTCCCCGCGGCGGGCGAGGAATATACGCCGAGCGACCCCTTCCGCACGACCGATCCGGGGCGCTCGGTCATCCGCGTGGGCGACGCGCTGTGCGCCGTGCTCGAGGAATACGGCCTTCGCGTGCTGCACGACCGCACGCTCTACGACTATCCGAGCTACGCGGGCTCTTATGAGCGCGCCGCGGCGTCCATCGAGGCGTATCTTGCCGAGTATCCGGACATCGCGCTCGTGCTGGATGTCCACCGCGACGCCATCGGCGACGAATCGACCGTCTATAAGACCTGCGCCGCCGGAAGCGGCATGGCGCAGGTGATGCTTGTGTGCGGCACGGACGAATATCTTGAGCACCCGCTCTGGCGGGAAAATCTCAAGCTCGCGCTCGCGATGCAGGCCGCGGCGGTATCGGCAAACGGCGCGCTCATGCGCCCGATCCATCTCGCGCCGGAGCGGTACAACCAGCAGTATACGACCGGCTCTCTCATTATAGAAGTCGGCACGAACGGCAACACGCTCTCCGAAGCGCTCGCCGCCGCGGAGCTTTTCGGCCGCGCCGCGGGGGAAATGCTCGCCTCTCTCGCCGCGCCGGGTTAAGAGCCGCGCCGATTGTCCATACTCCCTGTAAGGAACAAACCGGACAGGGAGGATATATTTATTATGGAAGTTCAGGAGATCATGACGGCAAAGGTCATCCCCGTCGGACAGGACGAGCCGGTCACGGCGGCGGCACGGCTGCTGCGGCGGTGGAATCTCGGCGCGCTGCCTGTGACGGACAGCACCGGGCGGCTGCGCGGCGTGCTCACCGACCGGGACATCGTGCTGCGCTGTCTTGCGCTGGATAACGACCCCGCGGACACGCGCGTTTCGGAGGTCATGTCCCGCGCGGTCGTGACGGCGCG
>ERZ857998.3746-NODE-3746-length-11930-cov-4.430905_pt1 | contig 11930 bp, 12 predicted proteins | sample MGYA00519954_ERZ857998 | MGnify/ENA primary metagenome ERZ857998 (study PRJEB31778, sample SAMEA3449424) | human gut metagenome | biome: human gut; feature: human-associated habitat; material: faeces | place: United Kingdom | collected 2010/2012 ...
CTAAACTGGAATTGTCTGACGATTTTGACTTTACACAAAATTTTCGGCGCTACCCCTTATATATGGCGCCAGAAGCATGGGATTTCAGCAAGAATACTATTCAAATGGACATCTACTCCATGGGTATCGTATTTTATGAAGTAGCCACTTTCCACCATCCTTATGCCCAATCCCCCAGCACAGTCGACGAATGTAAGGAAATGCATCTGTACTCTCCCATTATTAATCCATCTAAAATCAATCCAGCTTTGTCTCCGAGCTTAGTCTCGTTGATAAATAGGATGCTTGAGAAGTCTACTAAAAGAAGATTTGAAACTTGGACTGATGTTTTCAGGCTGCTCGACGCACAGACATCCCCTGTATCTGCAATGGATAAAATGGTCGCTACAGCTGTTGCTACTAAAAATGCCGAAGATGTTGCCCGGCAACAACGTGAAGCAGAACTCAAGAGGCAGGCGAAGGAGAAAGAGGATTATCTGAAATTGGTCTATTCTCAGTACGAACAGGCCATTCTTGCGCCAGTTATCGAATTCGCAGAAAAAATCAATCTGCAATATGCCGGAAAAGAAAAATTGACTTTCCCGGAAAACCAATACACTCCTCGCGGTCAGTCGAAATTCTTCTGGAAACTGCATGTTCCGCCCAACAATGCCATAACTTTCAATTTCGAGGCAATTCTCAAAGAAAACTTTACTCGCGAGGTCTATGTAGACAGAATTTTTGGAGGAAATACCACCCGAAAAGAAAATTATATCCCCCAGTATAAGAAAATCAATATTCTTGGATGGGGTGAAATAACAAACCAGTTCGGATACGGTTTTAACGTATTGCTGCTGGACAGTGGAGACTTCTATGGCGACTGGATTATCATGAATAATAAAAACAACTTTAGCCGCGCAACTGATAAATATCGACCAGAGCCATTTGCATTTTCGTTGCAGGAACTACCGCAGGAAATTGACCGGGTTCAAATCACGCACTTATATAGCGCAGATTTCGACCCTTTCAATGAGAATGATTTCATTGCATTGATTCACGCCCTTGCATATATGTTCAAGAAATGAGCTCAACAGGACACGGATACTACTGCAGTATCCGTGCCCTGTGTTTTCATCCCGCCATCTCGAACGGAATTACCTTGCATCCGCTGTTCTCGGGCGTTTTAGGCGGTGTAGGTGCTGTTTTGGGCAGAGCCGTGTCCATGAAGCTTTCAATCTTATCAGCGGCCTGGAGCTGCATATGGTCGGTGACATGGGTGTACGTATCCAGCGTGAATCCGGCGCTGTAGTGTCCCAGCGTGCTTGACACCGTCTTCACATTGGCATCGGTCTGTAGCGCCAAGCTCGCGAATGTGTGTCTGAGGCCGTGGAAACGTACATGCTCCTCAATGCCTGCGTTTTTAGCAATGATCCTCGACACAGCATAGCCCTTTAAATGTTATTTATCAAGTTCTTCAGCTTGTTCAAATTCTTTTATATGGTCGTTATCTTGTTTGACCTTTTCCAAATCTTCCTCTGACAAAAAATAAAATGTTGACGAAAACATTTTGCCGTTCTCTGGAGGGAGAAGTTTGATAAAGAAATTCCCCGAAGTACGATCTTCTGGAAGATCAATCTGGGATACAATTCCACCGAACATAACCGAGAGGACAAAACAGTTTATTGTTTCACCCAGCAGCTGAACCGTGACAGTTTCAACAGACTCCAACAACATCGGCTTACCAATAGGCGAATCGATATTGTCTAGAAGCATTTGGTTAAACTCTCCGTTACCTCTTAACGTTCCGTCTTTCAGATAGGTTTTGAACGGCTTCCTTTCCACAAAACACCTATGCAAAATATTAACAGTTTTTACATCATCAAAAGTTATCTCTTGACTGACGTCAAATTTTACTCCTAACGCAGTTTCGATATTGACAACACGGTGCCAAAACCTCAAGGTGTCATCAGAGACTTTTTTATCTGCGTTTTTTTCGTTAGGGGAAATAGGGATTTCGCCCAAGTGGCCATTTCCCTCAATAAACGCATTGAATATTTCTTTCGATGCCAATACATCTGCTGCTGAAGAAGATTCTCTTGTCTGGATATTGAACTGCATTGTTCCATTTTCTTTAGACGAATCAAATGAATACGATACAGACAATGCAGCCGAATCATCAATAGACGCAAACTTGACTTCGTAGATACTGTTTACTGTTTGCCGCTGAACCATGAGGGTTAGACAATACCCATTCCCGGAAACCTCGATCGGATGAGGAGATGGGAAGGGCGGCGCAATAATAAACATATGTCCTTCTTTCAACTGAGCGCCCTTTAGCGGAGATACAACGAAGTCACTGCATTTAATTTTTTGGCCATTGACCAGATAGCAGTCTTCATCATCCGGGATAAGTTCGATACTTTGCTGAGTATTATAAGCATAGGCCATAACCTCTCGCATTGTAAACTTTTCGAGTTTAGAAAAAATAGGAACGGCTTCCTTTGGCAGTTTCACATTTGCCGGAACAATATACATGGTACCATCACAATCAATTTTGCAAAAACCGTCGTGATCGTCCACATAGTGAAAACCTTCCGGCAGTTCTTTGCCGATTGTCCTTAAAACTGCTTCGGGCGTCCGTACAGTAAACTGAGGTTTTCTTATGAAGGTGTCCTTAAAACTTGAATACATTCAGAAATCCTCCTTTGCCTCGTTCCACAGAATGACTTTCGAAATGAGTTTCCGCCTTACGTTTTCGTCATCGACAATTTCGTCAATAACATTGCTCAGGGCAATAAAATCTTCCTCGTCTTGGAGGATGATGTATTTGACATCCGTGTAATCATACTGAAGCCAACAACATTCGTTGTCACTCAATGTTGCATTCAAAACGCGAACTCCTGCAATCTCGCTATCAGTGACAGCTGGGGGCAGCCCAAGCGCCGATACATACGGAACAAATCGCCATTCGCACTCATCTGTAAAATTCTTTTTTATCTCGCCCTTGTCTCTCGGCATGGTGCCTTCAATTGGCTTCATGTAGAGCATCTGAGTGAGAAGAAAATCGACTGCCGGAGACACTTCTTCAGCCTGCATAGCTTCTATGAACGCTTCTGAAAAGTCTTTACAGAGAAACGAATTCTTGTTAACATACTCAAGCGGCTGAATACCTTTTTCGATCCCCCATTCTTTCGAAAATGCAATACCGTAGCCACCATACAGGCTCATGTGATTCCCCAGGCGGTGAACGGTAATGTCACAAAAACAAATCATCGGATAAGCAATTTGATTGAATCCGATGTTCAGATAATCAACATTCTCACCATAATAACGCGGGATCATGGCTCGTCTTCTCAGCGTTTCAAACAGATACTCCGATTTTTTGAAAAACCTAAAAAGCGTGTTGGCGCTCTGTTCAGGAGCAGAGTATCTCTCTGTCTCTCGCTCATCCAGTTTGACCGAAACGATACTGTGTGGCTGTTCAGACATAAGCCTCTCCTCCTGTCTCTTTGGATGATTATATCTGGCCACCCTTTCGAAATCAAGGTAAACTATGTTAATATAGGATTGTAATTACCCGTATTTGAAAGTGTAATGTGGTCAAGAAAGATGGTGCACTATGAAAATATTGGGGGAACGGATTCGTTCTCTGCGTGAGAGGAATTATTCGCAAGTGAAGTTCGCTGAGACTTTCGGTATAGGACAATCTAGTGTCGTTCGTTATGAAAAAGGGGAGCATCACCGTCGCTGGATCTGCTCGTGAGAATTGGGGATTACTATGATGTATCCCTTGACTAAATTTGGGGTCGCACCGACAATCCGCAAGGCAAGCTGTATGAGTACAAACCGAAGAACGGTTATCTTGCCGATATGGTCAACTTCGTGGGAATGTGCTTCGATCCCAAATCCCCTATGAACACCAAACAGAAGCAGACACTTGTTCAGCTGCTCGGGGAGGTAGGTAACGAATGAACGGTGTTATTTATGCCCGATGCTCAAGCGACGGGCAACGCGAAGAATCCATAGAGGGGTAAATCCGTGAGTGCAAGGAGTATCGCGCAAGAAATGAAATCCCGGTTGTTCTCCATTATATTGATCGCACCCTCTCTGCAAAAACCGATAACTGGCCTGTCTTTCAACAGATGGTCAAGGATAGCGCCAAGGGTTTGTTTGATGTAATCGTCGTCTAAAAACTCGACTGCTTTGCCTGCACCCGCTATGATAGTACATTACCATGCTGCACTGGAGAAAAACGGCGTTTATGTCTTTCGGCAAAGGAAAATATTGCGGATGGCTTTGAAGGAATCATCCCGGAGTCTATGTATGTTAGAAGGTATGGCTAAATACTACTCTACAGAGCTTTCGGTCAAGGTCATCTGCAGTCATATAGAAAATGTGTTAACGCGCACTCATATCGAATTACAAAAAATACGATATGTTCTCAATACGTAATACACATGAGATTCAACCGCTTCATGCTGTCACAAGCTATGTTATCGCTCATCATCACGTTCCTTTACTTTGGGCTTTTTGTGGATATAAGTCGATTCGAAATGACGGTTGATTGAGTCAATCGCTTGCGCTTCTTTCTTCTTGGTAAGATGAGTATAGATTTCCATTGTGGTTTCTATATCGCTGTGCCCAAGAATACGTTGCGCTGATTTCAAGTCAACACCCGCTTCGTATAAAAGAGAGGCATACGTATGTCGTAGCATGTGTGCCGTGATATGATCGACAGCTACAAGTTTCTTGCGACTTCTGCTTCCGTCATGCCCTCCTGCTTGTATGTTGAGATAGTGTTCATAGCTACTCCATGCTCTCATGTAGGCAGTTAGAGTCATTCGTTCGCCTTGCTGACTTGTTAGGAATACTGTGCTCTCCTTGTGAAGACCTTTCAGCATTGTTATAAGGAAATCGGGCAACGGAACATCACGAATGCCCGCTTTGGATTTGGGGCCCTTGATAACTGGTTGATTCTTGTCAAAAATGACTGACTTAGTTACGTGAATGACTTTTGCCGTGAAGTCAAAATCGCTCCAATCAAGCGCAACAATTTCACCGCGCCTTAATCCACAAAACAACATGACCATAGCGGCATGTCCCATACGGTGTCCCTTCCAAGTACGTGTTATGCGGTCAATTTCTTCTTCTGTGAGTGCCCGCCTTTCTTTGGGAGCTATCTCTGCGACAGTTACTCCTTTGAATGGATTGGTGAGTACAATCTTTTTGTCCACAGCAACTTCAATAATCTGCGCTGCGATATCGCGCACTTTCTTCATGGTACTTGTCGATAAACCATTATCGCGCATAATGTTCATGAGACTTTGAAGATCAAACTTCGTTAGCTGCTTGACTTTGATATTACCAAGATAAGGGATAAGGTGCTGCCTTGTGATTCGTTCTTGTGTTTGTGCCCACGCTGTATTGTTGACAACGCGGTAGTTCTTTATCCAAATATCAGCTACCTCACTAAATGTAGAATCATCATCTATACGAATACCAATAGAAATCTGATGTAGCAACTCGCTGATTTTCGCATCAAGTTCTTTCTGCGTTTTTCCATATACAGTTTTACGCTTATACGACCCATCAGCATTTCTGCCAATGGTGATCTGTTTTTGATAGAGCCCATCGGAACGTTTCTTCGCTTTTGCCATACTTACGCCCCCTTTGCTTCCTTATCCGAAAGCCAATCCATGAGGCTATTCTTCATAACCATTAGTCGCTTACCAATCATTATTGTAGGAAAGTCTTCGGCGTGCATCATTCTGTAAGCATGTGCTTCAGAAACACACAGCACTTTTGACAAGTCTTTTGCGCTTAATACAACGGGTACCTCATCAAACGAACGATAGAAATCCTCTTCCATGCTTTCGCTCCTCTCTGATGACTGCCCGTACCGAATCACGGCACGGGCAGTCATCTTATCGATAATATGTTTACTGCTACTTTTTCTTGACGAAGTAGTCATAGCCGTTTGGGCGACTGTCGGGCTTGTTGCAAATGGAACAAGCTTCTCGTTCAATTTGCAACGGGTTGGCACGGAGTACGATGTGCTCACCAGAGTCACGAAGAGCGGCGGCGCAGGCGGGGCAAAGAACCTGAATGTCCTTCTCGGTGAACATATGCTTTACCATTTCATTACTGACGCTTGCACTGATCGCCTTATCGATTTCCTGCATCTGCTTTTCGTTAAGAATACCGATGTACTTCCCAAGGCAGCACTTTTTGATAGTACGAATCAGTTCCATGCGAACAATGGAATCCATGCGCAGCCCACAGGACGTGTCAACTGCCACATGGGTCGGTAGTGTGGGCTTGTCCATCTTTTTTGTAATGGACGCCACAATGACGGTAGAGCTTTGCGCATTACCAATATCGCTCTGGATGACCAGTACGGGACAGATGCCAGTCCGCTCCGCAGATGCCACTTTTCGCATATCTACCAGGTAGATCTCGCCACGTAAAACTTCGGTTTCCATTTTTAATACCTCCAATCATTTTTGTAATGACCGAATAGTGAATGCTGCACAAGCGGCATATTGTCCGGTCATCAAGGATCTTCATTTGTTTAAAACGCCCCCAGTGAGAGGGCGACCATCAAACGGCTGACAGCTTCTCAGCCTCATGGGATTCGATCCCCTCCAAGGTTCTCTTGGAGCTGCCCCCATTGCTTGCGACGGTTTCTTCACGCTCGAACTGTGGCTGGACAGAAGTATCTCGCCCATTCTGGGTCATCGCCGCACGGAGTGCTGCACCGTGCTCTCAGCGGAAGGTTTTCGCTCGCACCATATGGTGGTCTTGGCGCAACCGCTGCTTTGGCTTCCCGTTTCCGGCAGAATGGGAAAAGTGTTTGACGGTCGGTTTATGTGGTTTTTAAGGTTCTGCGAGGAGGTCTCCCCTCGGTAGGTCTCAGTACTCTGTTATCGACCCCCGGGAAGCTCCCTCACTTACTAGCCAACGAGAAGGCTCAAAAATTGCCCTTTTTAAGAAAAATTTTTAATATATTATTTATCCGTTTCACTTTTCGGCAGATCACCGCATTATCAACGTGCATCTTCTTCGCAATATCACACTGTAAAAAGCCTTTCATCATCAAGGTAATGATCTCAATGTAGTCCGGCTTCATGGAAACGATTGTCTTGTATAGTTCAGGATTCTCTAACTCATCCATCCATGTATCTATGGCAAATCGAATGTCTGTCGCGGATTCCTGTGCAGAAAACTCATCCATATCCATGTAATGTGATTCGCCGGTTGCATGGTCATAGGAAGTCATTTCTTCTATCTCGGCTTTATGGGCGATATTGTTTCGATTTGATCTGAATACCGCTAAATCGAATTCGTACATTGCGCGGATGGCATCTTCAGACATCCCGGCTGCACGGTATTGTATTGCAAGACACCTTTGTTCTTTCATAAATCTCTGTCTCATGGCACTATGGCTATATCTCATTGTTTACCTCCGATTTTTGATTTGCTGTGTAGGGATCAAAAATCGGAAGGTTAGGGGTACTGACCGATGGCTTGTTGCCATGTGCTTGTGAACATAAAAATCCCTCTCCGCTTTTGAAGCGAAAAAGGATTTAACGGAATAAAAACAGCCGATAAGCAATAGCTTCAAAAGCTAAAAACTTGTCGGCTGTTTAGGCTCGCTCCTACGGGATTGCCACTACCCGCGTTTCCGGCACGTCGCGCGTACTAAGTCATATTCAGTTTTTAGGGTTTGCATTAGTAGAATGTAACCCCTACAAATGCCTTGCATGAGGCACAGCGCAGTTCAAGATCGTACTTAACATCCGTACTCTGTATAACCGCGTGGGGCATTGTCTTCCCATCAAGCGACAGATCGCATAGTTTACGGTGACAGGCTGGGCATTTGACCGTATGTCGTACTCGACACACTTGCTTAGCGATGGGTTTGATTTCGATAGCTTCCATATTACTTCCTCCTATTGTGAATTATCTGTTCCGTTCTACTGAACAGTATCGGTACAAAAAAGTGCATGCAACAACTCATATCAAGTTATGCGCGGACAAGCGAATCCGCATCGCCTCGCGAGACACATTGAAGATTTCTGCCATCCTGTCGATAACCATTTGTGTGCTGCCTTGATTACGACTGATGGCGTAGTACGCCCGCTTGACCTGTGTAATGGGCATAATAAGGGCTGTACCAAGCATATCTGCTTGACGCTCTATGGCGCGGTCAACCTCAGAGCTTAACTTGCCGTCCTCTGTGATCGGCACTTTTGTCATGGCTGCAGAATACTGTGAACCGCAAAAGATGTTCTTGTGCAGTATCCAATGCGCCAATTCGTGAGCGAAGGTGAATCGCAACCTTCCCTCGTTGCCGCTGTCCAACAGGTGTGCGTCAGCAATAATCGTGCCACCTTTGACGATGATGGTTTTATACTTCCGTTGTTCCATGTCATACACGATAACTTCAGCTGTATCAAACACCGTTTCTCCGCAGATGCGGTCACAGTTGCGGAGATAATGGTACTCCACAATAAGGCCCAGCGATTCAATGATATCGTCAATTGGAATCGCGGTTGGCTTGCCGATCAGTAAGCGGCGGTCATATCCGTCCAGCACGTTCCTCGCAATCAGATCAATCACTGGCTGACGATAGTAGCGAATACCGTTGTTCATCTGTACTCCCCTCCCTCTGTTGGTCGCGCTGTCTGAGCGTTTCAATGAATGTCTGCCATTCCTCGTCCGTTGCGTCCACATCCTTTGCAGTACGGAGTGCAACACGCACAACATCGTGCCGCATAATATAGTCTGGTAAATCCTGCGACACACCATTTATCTGCGAATCGGCAGCGAGGTCATACAGAATTTCTGCCTCGCTGCGGGTCAGGTTCAGCACCTCGACCGTCCTGTCTTGATACTTGCGTGAGGGCGCAGGGCAGCGGTCGTTCTCAATGTTGCTCAGATACACGGGCGAAAGACCAGTCTTCCCCGCGAGCGCGCGGAGGGACAGACTTTTCTCCTTGCGCTTCTCTCTGATATAACTACCAAATGTGATGCTCATTTTCATTTCGCCTCCTGCTCTGTTCACTCATCCCGAACACTTCTATTACAGTATATACGAACATTTGTTCGTATTCAAGAGAATAAAATGAGGTGGCGTGTCAACACGCCACCTCAATGCCTTTATCTGTTGTCAGCTTGTCAGCATTTCCTTGTATTCTTGGACAATTTCTGGTGGAGAAACAATTCTAATTCCATCGGCAAACTGGAAAACCCAGCCAAAGAACGTTGGGCTGATGGAAACTTCAACCGTTGCAAGAAAATGTTCTTTGTCCAATACCTCTGTGCAAACATCCTCGCCAAATCTGTCTACGATAACCCGCATGAGATCGTTTTGACAGCGTAGCGCGACCGTTGCATTATGCCCGTCAAACATATCGAAAACCTTGCTGCCGTATGTGGCAATGGAGTAATCACTTGGTGGAGTAATGGCAAAAGCATCACTGAGGGCGACCTTGTACATTCTGTCTACGCGAAAGCTAATAACCTTATTGTGGCTGTTTGAATATCCAAGAACATAATACCTATCCTCGTTCCATATCAAGTCATACGGGCTGAAGTGATAAACCTTACCCTTGTGCTTCAATATTTTATGCTTGGTAGGCGTGTATTCATAGTACTGAAAGGTGATTTGACGCTTTTGTTCGATGGCCGCGCGGATCACGTCTGCAGAATAGTAGACGGTTTCGTTGACGGACTTGATGCGTTCGTTAACATACAAGTGGCGTTGCAGGCAATCCGCTTGGTACACACTCACAAATTGAGATAGCTTCTTGATCAGTGCCTCACTCTTTGCGGGTGTGATAAACTTCGAGGCATATACCGCATCAATTAGCAGCTTCACCTCTGGCAACTCAAGCTCCCGTACGCCAAAAAAGAATCGGTTCTGCTTTCCTCTGACGGTCACGATGTCATAGCCCGCTTCACAGAGCAGTTCAATATCTGCAACCACCGTTCGCCGTTCGATTACGATACCCTGTTTATCAAAGTATTCGATGATTTCAGCCGTGGATAGCGAGTGTTCCTCGTCCGTCTGCTCTCGAAGCAGTTTTAACAGCATGAGTAGGCGCCGCTTGCTGATCTGCGTATCCATACCCGGGTCTCCTTTCATCCCTAACCCTATAGACAGGCTTTTGTCCGATTGCAAGATTGCGTGCGTATTTGAAAAACAATATTGTCAAATACGTTTTTCTTGCAATCATAGCCGCTTAGCATAAATCTACATATATTACACAGCTTTAGAAATCAGAGGAAAGTTGAACATTTATAACCAACCATATGCTTTTGCACTAACCATCTTAAAATAACATTAATCCTTGTCGATGGCAATATCCTTTCTGTTGATTCATCACGAATCAATTACATTGTTTTGATACGCATGTAGATGATAGTGTGTGAACTCTTTGTAAACATAAAACAATATGGATGGATATATCTCCCAAAACATGTATGATTGAGACATAAGAAACTTTCCATATCCGCTTTGGCTGTAGTAGAAGGAATCCCACCCGACCGACCTGTTTTCAGTCTCTTTTACAAACCTACTCAAAACAAATGAATATGGAGGAAATGGCGAATGAAGGGGTTCAGGCGAGCGCTGAGTGTGTTTCTGGTTGCAGTTTTTCTCTTGTCAGGATACATTATTTCACCTGCAACAGCATTGGCGTTGAGCACAGGAAAGATGAGTTCACCCAATGTGACAAGGGAGTCTTTTAATGATATAACTTTGTCAACTTCAGAGCCATCAGAGAACGAATCCGCTCCAGCATCACAAGGAGAAGATGCTGAATCGGCCGCGGAACCGTCAGAAACGGTGCCGGGGCAATCGGATGAAGATGGCGAAGAAGCCGTAGAATCATCCTCCCTTCCAGATGCATCTATTACATCGCAAGATGGATTGCAGTTAGAAGAAGAACAGATCGATACACGTATCTCTCTGTTTTCTGGCACGAAGCAAGAGCTTGATGTTATAACCATGGCCGAGTATGAAGAGTTACTCGCACTGCAACCGGAACTAACCGCAGAAGATCTCGAGGCATACATCATCCGTAATGAAGATGAGGATGGAAGCGGCACGGTTGAGCTATACCTCTCGCCCGTCCGTTACAAGACTTCCAGCGGCAAGTGGCGCATGATTGAGCCTGAAATCACAGTGGGATCACAAGATGGGCTCCAAACGCTTACGAGCGCCAAATCACCGGTACGCATAGATTTTCAAACAACAATCACCGAAAACCGGCTTGTTACGCTAAGCCGTGACGGTCGCTCAATTTCGCTTGCACCGGTACCGCAAAACGGCCTTTTGCCGTTGAATGCCTTTGATATACGTTATCTTGCTGATGGAAGCAGCATCTTCAGTATGAACGGAGATGCCGAAGCGAGTCGTTCAACATATAGTAGCCTGCGCTATAAGAACGTGTATGGCAACAACATTGACTTGGTATTGACGCCAACGGGCAATGGTCTGAAAGAGGATATTGTGTTTCTTTCGATTCCAACGCAGACCAGCTTCTCTTTTCTGTTGACGTTGAGCGGTCTGGTACCCTTGCTTCGTGAGGACGGCAATACCTATTTGGTTGATAGCCGCACAGCAGAGATTGTCGCCGCAATCCCCGCACCAGTGATGTATGATTCATCAGATATAGACTGTAATTTTTCGTACGACATTGATGTAAAGCTCGAACTTCTGGAGGACGGAAGCTATTTGTACACGCTTACGCCGAATCGCGAATGGTTGACAAGCAGCGATCGCGTGTATCCAGTATCATTGGATCCCTCGGCCACCTATAGTTGTGCAAACTACATTGCGGATACACATGTGACAGATCAATACAGTGGCACTAGGAACTATCATACCGAGACCGGCCTGAAGATGGGCTGTATGTCCAATGGCGACCGGTTACGCGTTTACT
>ERZ857998.3750-NODE-3750-length-11929-cov-11.581523_pt1 | contig 11929 bp, 8 predicted proteins | sample MGYA00519954_ERZ857998 | MGnify/ENA primary metagenome ERZ857998 (study PRJEB31778, sample SAMEA3449424) | human gut metagenome | biome: human gut; feature: human-associated habitat; material: faeces | place: United Kingdom | collected 2010/2012 ...
TCGAAGGTGCCCGGGACGATCACGCGGTTGATGGTGTCATTCATGGGCGTCCTCCTGAAACGTCGTGGCATCGTTGTTGTCGGCATCTGCGCCGGCGTTGTCGCCTTCACCATCGTTATCGTCGACCCAGCGAAGCAGGTCGACCGAGGTAATGCCGTAGCGCTTCTCACGTACAGTCTCAAAGCCTGCCGGATGCGCGCCCGCATCGGCGGCGGCATGCTCAAACAGGACGTAAGCGCCAGACGCAAGTAAACCCTGCTGAGCCAGGTCCTGCAGCAGTTCCTCGACCGGCTCGGCACCAAAAGCATAGGGCGGGTCGAGCAGGACCAGATCAAAGGGGCCGCCCGGTACACGACCGCGCGAGGCACTCGCCAGCATGTCGCCCGTGACCACGCGCCAACGCGCACGGTCACGGCAGAGCGACTCGATATTCTTGGTAATGAGCCGCGCGGCGTTGCGATCGATCTCAAACGTCGTGAGCGAGCGGGCCCCACGAGAGAGCATCTCTAACCCTAAGGCACCGGAGCCGCCAAAGGCGTCCAGCACACGGACCTCGTCCAGATCGAAGTCGAATGCCGACATGACCATAGATGCGCATGCCTCGCGCACGCGATCGGTCGTGGGGCGGGTAACATCGCGACCACGGGGCTCCTCGATCTTACGACCGCGCCATTCGCCGCCGATGATTCTCATCCTCCGCTGACCTCCTTAAATATGTGTCGATATCGCATGGCGACCGCATCGCGCAGGGGACGCGTCGCCACAGAGTCAAGGTTGCAAGCATACCGCAAGAGCTCGACCGCGTCCAAATGGGCCCACTCGATCAGCTCCTCGTCGGCATCCAGGTCGACAAAGCGCAGGGTCACACCGCCATGCTGACGGTACCCCAGGATTTCGCCCTCGTGGCGCAGACGCAGGTCCATCTGGGCGAGCGTAAAGCCATCCGAGGTTTTTTCGAGCGATTGCAGACGATCTTGCGCCGCCGATGCGCCGCCGTTGCCCTTGGAGTGCGTCATGACCAGGCACGTGCCCGACACGCCGCCACGGCCCACGCGGCCTCGCAGCTGGTGCAGGGCAGCCAAACCAAAGCGCTCGCCGTTTTCGATGACCATGACGGTGGCGTTGGGCACGTCAACGCCCACCTCGACCACCGTAGTCGAGACGAGCACGTCAATCTCGCCACGCTTGAAGGCGTCGATCACGCGGTCCTTCTCCCCCGCTGGCATACGGCCGTGAAGGCGCTCGATGGCAAGACCCGGCAACGCCAGACGCAGGCGATCGAGCTCGGTCGCCGTATCGTGCAGCGGCACGGGGACCGTCACGCGGCCCTCGTCGTCGCGGGCGATACCGGGCACGTCTTCCAGCTCATCGGCCGAGTCACTCGGCTCCACGAGCGGGCAAATCACGTAGGCCTGCTGCCCCTTCTCGTGCGCCTCGCGAATGGCGCCATAGGCGAGGTCACGGCTCGACTCGGTGAGCACGCGTGTCGTCACGCCAGCACCAGGGACGGGCCGATGGCGGATGATACTCGTGTCCAGATCGCCGTAGACCGAAAGCGCCAGCGTACGCGGGATGGGCGTTGCCGTCATAACGAGCAGATCGGCACCGGGGCCCTTCGCGCGCAGGGCGTTGCGCTGGCCTACGCCAAAGCGGTGTTGCTCGTCGATGACAACAAGCGACAGATGCTTGAACGCAACGTTATCCGAAAGGACCGCATGGGTGCCAAAGAGGACATCGAGCTCGCCGGACTGCAGCTGCTCATGGATCCGCTCGCGCTCGGCCGCCGGAGTGGCACCCGTCAGCAGCGCCCACGTTATACCGGCCTGAGAGAGCAAGGGGCCGGTCTTATCAGCATATTGGCGCGCCAGCACGCCCGTGGGCGCCATAACGCAGGCCTGCGTGCCGCTATCGGCAGCCACAGCCAGTGCGCAGGCGGCAACGGCGGTCTTACCGGTACCGACATCACCCAGCAGCAGGCGGTTCATCACGCGCCCGCCATCGCACATATCGCGCAGGATATCCTGGAACGCGGCCTCCTGCTCGTCGCTCAGCGAAAACGGCAGGGCTTGCTTGAGCGCGACCAGGTGCTCGCCCGCGGTGTGGGCATAGGGAACCACATCGACCAGGCCGCCGTCGTTGCGCAGGCGCAGCGCCAGCTGCAGGTAGAGGCACTCCTCGTAGGCCAGGCGACGACGCGCGATGTCGCGCTCTGCCATACTCGATGGAAAATGGATTGAGCGCAGCGCGCGGGCATTGCTCATCAGGCGACGCTTAACGCGCAGCGGTGCCGGAATGGGATCAAAGGGATTGCCGACGACCTCGATCGCGCCGCTTACGATGCGGCGCATCCACGCCTGGCTCACGCCATCGCTCACGTAATGGACCGGCAGGATGGTGCCTGCAGCACGCCCGTCCTCGAGCTTTTCAAAGTGCGGCGAGGCCATCTGCTTAAAGCCGTAGGCAAACTCGACCTTGCCCATCACGGCCAGGCGGTCGCCCTGCTTAAGCTGCTGGGCAATCCAGGGCTGGCGGAAAAAGGCTACCTGCAGCACGCCCGTCTCGTCAACAAGTGAGACCTCGGTCACCTGCATGCGCGGGCGCGGCTGCTTTTGGACGATACGGTCGACCGTGGCGATGATGGTGCACACGGTACCGATGGGCGCCATCTCGATGGACCACGAACGGGTAAAGTCGAGGTATCGATGAGGGATATGGAGAAGGAGGTCCCCCACCGTCCGAATTCCCAGACGGCGAAGGGCCTCCTCACGTTTACCCGAAACATATTTGAGTCGCGCGATATCCTCGTCAAGCGCATTGCTCTGGGCAAAGCGCTCCGAGACGCGCGGCACGGAGCACAGCTCGGACATGGGCAGATGCCTACTCGATCGAGAAGATCACGGGATAGAGCGGCTGCTCGCCACGATGGGCGTCGATCTCCAAATCGGGCTGAGCCTCCTCGATAGCGTCGACAATCTCCTGGAAGGCCTCATCGGACAGCTCCTCGCCGGCCAGAATCGTCAGCGCGTCGCCCTCCTCTTCCTCCTGCATGCGGTTGATGCAGTCGAGCGTGACCTGCTTCACGTCGGAGCCGACCACATCGATGGAGCCGGCAATGATGCCCATGACGTCACCGGAGTGAATGGGAGAGCCGTCAGAGGCGCTGGAATCGCGCACGGCGCGGGTAACCTCGCCATCGCGAACCTCGCTGATGGCGTCGACCATAGCGGCAACGGCGTCCTCGAGCTCGGAATCGGGCAGGACCGCGAACAGCGCGGAGAACGCCTGCGGGACGGTTTTAGTGGGAACGACGGCGACCTTCTTGTCCGTGCAGGCAGAGGCGGCAGCCTCGGCAGCCATGCGGATGTTGCCGTTGTTGGGCAGAATGATGACCGAGGTCGCGTTGACCTGGTCCACCGCGCCCAGCAGGTCTGCAGTCGAGGGGTTCATGGTCTGACCACCCGAGACGATAACGTCAACGCCGAGGGACTTGAGGATGTCGGCCTCGCCCGAACCGGCGGCAACGGCGACAAAGCCCAGCGCCTTGGCGGGCTCGGCGGCCTTCTCCTGATCCTCGTGAATCTTGGCGGTACGGTCGTGGGCCTCCATCTCCATGTTGTGGATAAAGACCTCGTAGATCTGACCGAGCTGCAGCATGTGCTCGAGCACCAGGTTGGGGGTGTTGGAGTGCACGTGGATCTTGTAGTCGGGGTAGGCGCCCACGAGCAGCTCGCAGTCGCCCATGGAGCCCAGGAACTTCAGACACTCGTCCTCGTCAAAGGGAGCATCGGCCTTAAAGAGGAACTCATTGCAGTAGCGGAACTCCGAGCCCTCCCAGTCGTCGTTGGCCTCGATCTCAACGCGGCCAAGAGCGGCATCGCGGGCAGAGCCGGCGGAGTCAAACGTAGCGGAGAAATCCTCGACAACGGTGCTACGGCCAAGAGCAGCGGCAACAAAGTTCTCAAGGAAAATAGCAAAGCCAAAGGCGCCCGAGTCGACCACGCCGTTCTCCTTCAGAACGGGCAGCAAGTCGGGCGTGCGGGCGACGGACTGATAGGCCTCGACGACGATGGCATCGAGCGCGTCCTCGACCGAGAACTTCTTCTTCTCGCACTCGTCGGCCTTGGTCGAGACATCGCGCAGGACTGTGAGGATCGTGCCCTCGATGGGCTTGCGGACAGCCTGGAAGGCGACCTTGACGGCACGACGGAAGGCGAAGGCAATGTTGGCGGACGTAATGGGCTCGTCGGCAGAGATAAGGCCCTCGGCCACGCCGCGCAGAATCTGCGACGTGATGACGCCGGAGTTGCCGCGGGCACCCATCAGGGAGCCGTGGGTGATGGCGCCGGCGATGGCTTCCATGTCGGCGTCGGCAGGAAGAGCAGAAAGCTCCTTGGTCACCGAGGCGAGCGTGAGCGACATGTTGGTGCCGGTATCGCCATCGGGTACGGGGAAGACGTTGAGCTTGTTGATCTCCTCGGCCTTGTCGGAAACGGCAGCCGCAGCGATCGGAAAACAGGTGCGAATGGTCTTTGCAATCATGGGTATTTGAATCTCCGTTTTCGGATGCTAGTTCAGACGGCTCTTGAGCGCGTCGATGTGGATGCCGATCTTAAGGCTGGTGGGATCGATCTGGGCGATCTCCTGCAGGGTAAAGGCAACGGAGCTCGAAAGATTGTGGCAGACGGACTTCATGTTGACGCCGTTCTCGAGCACGACGTGAAGATCGACCGTAAGGCCGTTCTCGTCGGCGGAGACAAGCACGCCCTTGCGGAGGCGCTGACCGGCAAGCAGGCGCACGCTCTCGGCGCCCTGGAGCTGTTCGGCCATACCGACGACGCCATAGCACGTCATCGCGGCATAACCGGCAATATCGGCAATAACGTCGTTCGAGACGCTCAGACTGCCGTTAATGGTCTCAGACACAAGAATCTCCTTATCTGGTGCTCGCGGCACCATCTCGTGGGAGCAATCATCGCAATATTCTACAACGACCGCGCCATGTTGAGGTGGTGGGTCACGGGATTACATCCTCGACACGAAATGTTGATATGGTAACGTTCGCGAACGGCGACCGCGACATGAAAAAACCCGCCGCATAAGCGACGGGTTTTACAACCTGGCTCCCCGGGTAGGTCTCGAACCTACAACAGCGCGGTTAACAGCCGCGTGCTCTACCATTGAGCTACCGAGGAATAGGTGCGTGCTCTCAAGCAACAAAATTTATTATACGGACGAATCAGCTCAGGGCAAGAACTTTTTTAAGAAATTTTCCGGCCTAGTCATTGGGGACGTTCTTAAACGACCAGTCATTCAAGAATGTCCCCAACGACTACATGAAAGCGCCCCCAAGCGGATGTGCTTGAGGGCGCTTCTTGCTTGACTAGCTCTCGATATAGTCCTTCAGCTTGCTGGAGCGACTGGGGTGGCGAAGCTTGGCCAGAGTCTTGGACTCGATCTGGCGGATGCGCTCGCGCGTGACGCCAAACTCGCGGCCGACTTCCTCGAGCGTACGGGGATGTCCGTCGACAAGGCCAAAGCGCAGCTCAATAACCTTGCGCTCACGATCGGCAAGCGAATCGAGCACCTGGGTGAGCTGCTCCTGCAGCATGGAGAAGCTGGCGGCATCGGGCGGAACGATGGCCTGGGAGTCCTCGATGAAGTCGCCCAGCTGGGAATCCTCTTCCTCGCCGATGGGGGTCTCGAGCGACACGGGCTCCTGCGAGATCTTCTGGATCTCGCGGACGCGGTCGGCGCTCATGTCCATCTCGGCACCGATCTCCTCGGGGGTCGGGTCGCGGCCCAGGTCCTGAAGAAGCTGGCGCTGCACGCGGACGAGTTTGTTGATGGTCTCGACCATGTGCACGGGAATACGGATGGTACGGGCCTGGTCGGCGATAGCGCGCGTAATAGCCTGACGGATCCACCACGTGGCGTACGTGGAGAACTTAAAGCCCTTCTGGTAGTCGAACTTCTCGACGGCGCGGATCAGACCGAGGTTGCCCTCCTGGATCAGGTCCAGGAACAGCATGCCGCGACCAACATAGCGCTTGGCGATGGAGACGACCAGACGCAGGTTTGCGCTGATGAGCGCCTGCTTGGCTTCGAGGCCCACGTTCTCAATGCGCGTAAGACGACGCATCTCGGCACGCGTGAGTTCGAGCTCACCAGCATCGGCAGCCTCGAGCTTCTCGGTGGCCTCAAGACCGGCCTCGATCTTCATGGCCAGATCGACCTCTTCGGAGGCGGTCAGCAGGTCGACCTTGCCGATCTCCTTGAGGTACATACGGACCGGATCGCCGGTCAGCATCACCGTGGAGGCATCGATACCGCGCACGCGGGAGCGTGAACGGGACGTGCGCACGGTGCGCTTCTTCTTGCTCTTGGAAGAACCCATCTCGGCGTCGGCCTGACGGGCCATCTTGAGCTCGTGATCGTCGAGCGAGCCGGAATCGTGCTCATCGTCGTCATCGAAATCGTCGGTATCAGAATCGGTATCGTCATCGTCGACGTCCATGGGGGCGTCGTCGTTACCGCTCGCGGAGATAATCTGGATGCCGCTGTTGCGCAGCGCGGAATACACCGCGGTGAGCTGCTCGTCAGAAACATCGATATCCTTCAGGGCGACCTGAATCTCGTCCTCGGTTACCGAAGTCCTGTTTGAGCCGTTGCCCATGAGCTTTGCAACGTAGGATTCCAGCCCAGTACCCGTGCTCTCAGTCTTTTTTGGCACAGATTCTCCCTTCATAGTCCACAGGACTCAATACTTTAGCACACACATTGACGTCTATACCCAAAAAGAGGACTGGATATAGGCGAGAATACGCTGGTTGACCACAACATCTAGGCTTGTTCGGTGCCTGCGGCCTCCAGGCCGATCGAACGGAACGGGTCCGCCACGCCGCCGATCGACTTTTGCAGTTCGCGTTGACGTTGCGAATCCTGCGCGGCCTGCACGGTCAGCGCGCGACGGGCCTCATCATCGAGTGAACGGTCCTGGCGCAGCTTCGCCTGTGCGGCACGCATGCGACGCTTGATGGTGTAGAGCTCGAGCGTATCAAGCATAAACACGATGTTCGTCTCGGTGGGGTGCTTGCTCGTCGCGGAGATGCGGCCGGCACTCACAAGCGTTGCCGCATCGGGACACACCGAGCGCGCCGCATCCATGCAGGCTGCAGGATCGGTTCCCGGCGGCGTTGCCAGAACGGCCCATGCAATGGACTCGTGACGCGGGTCAACCCACTCGATGGAGCAGATGCGGTCGGCATACGTGCGGAACAGGTCGGGGTAGCTCGTGAGCATCGTCAACAGCTCGCGCTCCCCTGCCAAGGACTTGCGTTCAAGATCGGTAAGAACCATCGGCGCCGCCGCAGCCGGTGCGCCCGAACCGTCAGCCACAGGCACAGCGCCCATACCATCAGGCACATCGATCGGCGGCAGGTCGTCGACGACCTCCACGGGCGCGGCGCCGTAGGCATCGAGCGGGACGTAGTCGTACGGCTCTTCTTCGACCGGCGCGGACACCGGCGGCGTCGCGCCCGATGCCCAAGCACCGCGACCGGCATCGCGAGAACCCGACGCCCGACCGCCCGCGCTACCGGACCGCTCAGTCTGTGCCCGTTGGCGCTCATAGTTCTGCTCACGACATCGTTCCGCATCCTCGCGCTTGGCGACATCGCGAAACACACGACCCGAGCTCGCGCGCACCGTCTCCAGATCCAAACCCAGCAGATCGGCAATCTGGATAAAGTACGTGTCGATCATATAGCTGTTGCGCAACGGATAGATAAGCGTCAGCGCATCTTCCAGCGCCTTAGCGCGACCGCCCGGCGTGGTGATGTCACTCGACTCCTGCAGCGAACGGTAGACAAAGTCCATAAGCGGCTCGGCAGCGTCGATGCGCGTCTGCAGTGCCTCGCCACCATGTGCGGTGATGAACTCCATGGGGTCGTTGCCGTCGGGGAGCACCACGCAGCGCAGGTCCATGGAATCCTGCTCGATAAACTGAATCGCGCGACGGGCGGCCTTCTGGCCCGCTGCATCGCCGTCGAACATATACACGATGCGCTTGGCAAAGCGAGTGAGCGTCTTGACGTGGTGCTCCGTGAGGGCGGTGCCCAGCGTGGCGACAACGTTTTTAATCCCCGCCTCCCAGCAGGCGATGCAATCGGTATAGCCCTCTACCACGATGGCGGTATCCTGCGCGACGATAAACTCCTTGGCCCAATTAAAGCCGTAGAGGTTTCGCTTTTTATGAAACACGCTCGTCTCGGCGGTGTTGAGATACTTAGGCTGGCCGTCGCCCATAATGCGACCGCCAAAGGCAATGTTGTGACCCTGCTCGTCAAAGATGGGGAACATCACGCGGTCGTAAAAGCGGTCGGCAAGCTGCCCGCGCCCGCGACTCACGGCAACGTTGGCGTCGATCATCTCCTGCGGGGTAAAACCCGCCTGGGACAGGTGCGACACCAGCGCGTTACGGCCCGGTGCAAAGCCCAGGCAGTAGCGGCGGCAGACGTCGCCGCCCATGCCGCGGCTGGCAAAGTACTCGCGCGGACGGCCGTCCTTACCGCGCATGAGCATGGTGTGGTAGAACTGGGCGGTCTCGGCGCACAGATCGTAGATGCGGGCACGCTTGGTGCCGCGCTCGCGGCGATCTCCGGTGTCATGCAGCTCAATACCCGCGCGATCGGCCAAGTAACGGATTGACTCGGGAAAGCTCAGGTTCTCGCGCTTCATGATATACGTGAAAACGTCGCCACCCTCGCCGCAACCAAAGCAATGCCACACCTGCGTGGCGGGGATAATGTGGAAGGACGGCGTCTTCTCGCCATGGAAGGGGCAGCATCCCCAAAACTCATGGCCGCGAGGCTTGAGCTCGACCGTTTCCTGCACGATGGCAACCAGGTCAGACGCAGCGCGTACCTGGTCTTTTTCCTCATCGCTAATCACGGATGCTCACCCCCTGATCGCCCAAGTTGTGACGAATATCCTCGATATTACCCTCGACGGTCGCAATCAACTCATCCAGCGAATCGAACACACGCGAGGGACGTAGCCAGCGCGTAAACGCCAGCGAAACGGAAGCGCCATAGAGGTCGCCCGTATAACCAATTAAATTAGCCTCAAGATGCGCAGATGCCGCATCGTCGGCATACGTCGGCGGCAGTCCGACGTTCACGGCAGCGGGCCACACGGTGTCATCGACCAGCACCAGGCCCTCGTAGACGCCATCGGCAGGCACCTGAAGGCCGTCGGGAACTTGCAGGTTTGCCGTGGGAAAGCCCATGCCAGAACCCTCGTGACGGCCGCGAATAACACCGCCGCGCACCATATACGGGCGGCCGAGCAACTCAGCAGCCAGCTCCACATGGCCCTGTCCGAGCTCATGACGAATGCGGGTGGCGCAAATGGCCTCACCGCCCTCGCAAAGCAGGTCGTGACCGTACACGTCAACGCCGTGCTCGGAACCCCAGGCGCGCATCTCGGCAACACCAGAAGCACCGCCACGACCCAGCCTAAAGTCACTGCCAACGCGAATCGATCGAATGTCGACCAGACGCGACACCAGCGAGAGAAAATCAACATGGTCAAGCGCCGCAACCTCAGGCGTAAAGGGAACGGCCACCACCGCATCGACCCCGGTTTGAGCCAGGGCATGCAGACGGTCGGCCGTCGTCATCAATTTTTGAGCGGGCGAAGGGCTCACTACGACGTCCGGGTCGGGATCGAAGGTAACCACAACCGCCTTACAGCCATGGGCACGGGCATCACGGACAAGCGCTTCGATGAGTTCCTGGTGTCCACGGTGAACGCCGTCGAACACGCCAATGGCGATCGATGCGGAACCCAAGTGCTCGCACTCATCAAACGCATCGGCAGTAACGATGCGAGCCTCATCCGACTCGCCCGCGAAAAAGACGCGCGCGAGCTCGCGAGCGGACAACATCATCGAACACCGCCGATTGCCTGCGGAAACACGTGCTCCATAACAAAGCGGCCACTCTCAATGCGGGCAAGCGCCTTGAGTCCCCCATCGAGCACCAACGCAAACGGCGCCTTCGAGGCATCGAAATCGGCAAGCGCACGCTCAACGGGAATGCGTCGGCCGCAGAGCAGGTCGTCGGCAAGATTGCCCGGCAAGTCAACACGCGTGGCGCCCAAAGCCGCAATGGGATCCAGGGCAAAGCCAGCGGCGGACTCGGGAGAAAGCTCCTCGACCGCATGACAAGCGCCAATGGAAACAACACCAGAGGCCGTGCGGCGCAGCGCGGAAATGTGCGCGGCGCTCTCACAGGCGCGGCCCAAGTCTCGAGCAAGCGCTCGGATATAGGTGCCCTTGCTCACCGAGAACGCCACGGTCCACACACACGTATCACCTTCGCCGCCCGCGGCGATCAGATCGGCGGCATAGACCTCGACGGGGCGCGGAGGTAGGTCCACCGCATTGCCCTCGCGAGCAGACTTGTAGGCGCGAACGCCATTGACCGAGATAGCCGAAAACGCCGGCGGCACCTGCATCTGCGGACCCAGCATGGCGGCCAAGCGCTCACGCGCATAGGCAGGATCGCGGAGCTCGTCGGCAACAGCCACCGTGCGGACGGCCTCGCCCTCCGCATCATCGGTATTGGTCTCGGCACCAAACGAGATGTCGGCGACGTAGCTTTTGGTATCGAGAGTTAGCATGCCCAGCAGACGAGTGGCCTGGCCCACACCCACCACCATGACGCCGGATGCCATGGGGTCGAGCGTGCCGGCATGGCCGACGCGCCGCTCATGGAGGGCGCGCCGGCATTGCGAGACCACATCGTGGGACGTGCAGCCCACCGGCTTATCGACGGCGAGCAGCATATTCAATTGAGAAGGCGTACGACGAGCCATGTACCATCCAAAAAGTTAGAGCTCGACGGTCACCGAAGCGGGATCCTCCCCCACCAGCTCGGCCAGCATGGGAAGTGCCACGGCGAGCGTCTCGCGAATCGTTCCGTTGTTGGAAAAGCCGGCGGCGGCATGATGCCCGCCACCGCCAAAGTTGGCAGCGATCTCGGACACATCGAGGTCACCCTTGGAGCGCAGGTTGCCGCGCACCTTGGTATCGCCCTCGATGCCCTTTAGGAACAGGCAGACCTCAACGCCCATCACTGAACGCACCACATCGACCAGACCGTCGCACTCATCCGAAGTGACGCCGCAGGCCTCGAGGTCGCTCTGGTACGCATAACTATATGCCACGCGACCGTGCGCCACGGTCTTGATGCGGCCCATAACGATGGACTTGAGATGCAAGAACTCCACGCGCATGCTCTGGTAGACCTCGAGCGCGACGCGCGCCGGATCGGCACCGTGCGCGACCAGGCGCGAGGCGGCATGGAACGCGGCGGCATCGGCGTTTTGGTACTGAAAACGACCGGTATCGGTCACCAAGCCGCACAGCAGGCAGGTCGCGACACCGTTGCGAGCCACAATGCCGCAATTGTCCAAAAAGCGGTCGATGATCATGGCGCAGGCCGCGGCGCCGACGCACCTCAGGCTCAGCTCGGCAAATTCCTCGCGCGCCGGATGGTGATCGAAGCACACCACATGCGACGAGCGGCGGAGCACCTCGGCGGAGTTGTTCAGACGCTCGACGACCGGCACGTCCACCGAGATGAACAGATCCGGATTGCCGGTATACGCAGATGCCGGCACCAGACGGTCGGCGCCCTCCATAAAGCGGTAGATGCGCGGAACCGGGTCATCGTCTGCCAGCAGCAGGGCAATGTCCTTGTTGGGGAAAAACTTCATAAGCGATAAGCCCAGACCCAGCACGGAGCCCAGGGCGTCACCATCGGGAGACGTATGTCCCGAAATCGCAATGGAGGACGCACCCTCGATGAACTCGAGGATGCGTCGCTGAATATCTGCAGACTCGCACGATGCGAGGTCGGCGGAA
>ERZ857998.3754-NODE-3754-length-11921-cov-5.616889_pt1 | contig 11921 bp, 9 predicted proteins | sample MGYA00519954_ERZ857998 | MGnify/ENA primary metagenome ERZ857998 (study PRJEB31778, sample SAMEA3449424) | human gut metagenome | biome: human gut; feature: human-associated habitat; material: faeces | place: United Kingdom | collected 2010/2012 ...
AGTGCGGCGCGAAGCTCGATAAGGACGGCTTCAACATCCCGTTTGAGACGTTCCTCGGCTTCGGCGGCGATAAAGTGCCGGATATTGACCTGAACTTCTCAGGCGAATATCAGGCGAAGGCGCACGCCTACTGCGTGGAGATGTTCGGTAAGACGCACGTCTTCCGTGCCGGGACGATCGGCACGGTGGCGGAAAAGACGGCGTATGGCTATGTGAAAAAATACCTTGCCGAGCGCGAGATGACCGTCCCCAAGGCGGAGGAAAACCGGCTGGCGGCGGGCTGCGTGGACGTCAAGCGCACGAGCGGGCAGCACCCCGGCGGTCTGGTCGTCATTCCGCAGGAGAACGAAATTTGGGATTTCTGCCCTGTGCAGCACCCGGCGGACGATAAGGACTCCGAGTGGATCACGACGCATTTTGAATACCACGCCATGGAGGAAAATCTCCTCAAGCTCGATATGCTGGGGCATGACGACCCGACGATGATCCGTATGCTCGAGGATATGACGGGCGTGGACGCGCAGAAGATCCCGCTGGACGATCAGGACACGATGTCTATCTTCACCTCCAGCAAAATTCTCGGCTTTGAGGACGATCCCATCCTCGGACCGGTCGGCTCGTGCGCCATCCCGGAATTTGGCACGGGCTTTACGCGCGGGATGCTTCAGGAGACACAGCCGACGAAATTCGACACGCTCATCCGCCTGTCGGGCTTTTCGCACGGCACGGACGTGTGGCTCGGAAACGCCCGCGACCTGATTTTGTCCAAGACCGCGACGGTCGGCGAAGCCATCGGCTGCCGCGACGATATTATGCTCTATCTGATCCGCTGCGGAATGCCCGAAAAGCGGTCGTTCAAGATCATGGAGGCCGTCCGAAAGGGCAGAGGTCTGCCCGACGGCGCGGAGGAGGAAATGAAGGCCGCAGGCGTGCCGGAATGGTACATCGGCTCCTGCAAGAAGATCAAGTATCTTTTCCCGAAGGCCCACGCAACAGCGTATGTCATGATGGCCTTCCGCATCGCGTGGTTCAAAGTGCACGAGCCGCTTGCGTTCTACGCGGCCTATTTCTACCGCCGCAGCCAGAAGGGCGGCTTCGACGAGGGCATGATGTGCCACGGCATCGAGCTTGTCAAGAAAAAGCTGCAGGAGATCAAGGAGGACGAGGATTCCAGCGCCAAGGACGACGATCTGTTCACCACGCTTGAGGTCTGCTATGAATTCTATCTGCGCGGCTTTACCTTCGCGCCGATCGATATCTATCATTCCCATGCGACGAAGTTCCAGATCGAGGATGGGCAGCTGCGCCCGCCGTTCGTGGCTGTGGCCGGTCTCGGCGAGACGGCGGCCTGGGATCTCATGAACGCCCGCGAGGGCCGGGAGTTCTTGTCCGTCGAGGAATTCGCCGATGCCTGTCCGAAGGTGTCCAAGACGCTCATCGACCAGCTCCAATCCGCCGGCGCCTTCGGCGACCTCCCCCTCACCAGCCAGCTGACGCTGTTCTGACCCCGCCCGGCAAATCGCACCGGTTTTACAGAACGCTTCAGCAAATCCGCGGCTTCCCAGCGGGCCGGCAGAGTCGCCGGCCCCTACAGAACTCCGGCGAATCCGTACCGCCCTGCAAATTTCGACTGCAAAGCTGATTTACCGCACCCATTCAAACGTAGCTATTTGCAAATCTAGTTGTACCGTAACAGGCGGCGCGTACCATAGCGCCCGTAGGGGGAGTCCATGTGTTCGTAACGGCAATAAAACAGGTGCTTCCCTGAATCGCACCCGCAGCACGCACCAAACCGTACCCCAGTGTCCCTTTTCTCCCCTATCTTTTCCGGCAAGACGGAAAAGAAGGGGCCGCCGGAGGCTCGCCGAACCGCTTCGCTGGGTTCGCCGGGAATCTCCGGTGCTGACAAAACAAGCCCCTTGTCATGCAGTTCCATGCGCATGACAAGGGGCGGCTTTCGTGCAGGCTGTTTATGAGAAAAGATTCACGCTCAGAGCCGCTGCAGACCGGCTTCGATCTCGCCGATCATGTAAAGCGACCCGTAGCAGAGGACGACGCCGTCCTTTCCCGCGTGCTCCACGGCCAGCCGGACGCCGTCTGCGACTGCGTCGCAGGCCGTGACGGGTTTGCCGAACTGGGACAGGTACTGCGCCAGATCGTGCGCGTTCAGCGCGCGGGGATTACCCGGCGTGACGGTGATGAATTCCTTCGCGTAGGGCTCGACGTTCCGGTACATACAGTTATAATCCTTATCGGCCAGAACGCCGGTCAGGATGGTCAGCGGCCGGCCGGCCAGATAGTCCTGAATGTTCTTGACGAGCGCCTGAATACACTGCGGGTTGTGTCCGCCGTCGATGATAAACAGCGGGTCCTTGCGCCGTACGTCGAACCGGCCCGGCCAGCGGACGTCCGCAAGTCCTTCGCGAATCTGTTCGTCCGTGATGTGCCAGCCGCGCTGCTGCATGACGGTCGCCGCGGTGAGGGCGACGGCAGCGTTGTGCAGCTGATGATCGCCCAGCAGCGGCAGCTTCAGCGCGTGGAAGCGCTCCCAGTCGAAGACCTGACCGGTCAGATCGTGGGAAATGAGCCGGATGTCGGCAAAGTCCGCCTTGTGGAGCTTTGCACCGACCGCTTTGCACCGCGCCTCGATCACAGCCTCGACCGACGGCGCTTCGCGGTAAATGACCGCGTCGCAGCCGGGCTTAATGATGCCGGACTTCGTCGCGGCGATCTTCTCCAGCGTGTCGCCCAGCACCTCCGTGTGGTCAAGGCCGATGTTGCAGATGATTGCAACCTCCGGCGGCAGAATCACGTTTGTGGCGTCAAATTCGCCGCCCATGCCGACCTCACAGACAACGAGGTCGCAGTTGTGACGGGCAAAATATTCAAAGCCCAACGCCGTGACCATCTCAAACTCGGTCGGCTGCTCGAAGATCGAATCCGCGAGAGGCTTGATATACTCCGTGATCTCGCAGATTTCCTCGTCGGGGATCTGTACGCCGTCAATTTGGATGCGCTCATTGAAGCGGATGAGATAGGGGCTGGTGTACAGGCCCGTTTTGTATCCGGCCTTCGTGAACATACTGGCCAGCATCGCGCAGGTCGAGCCCTTGCCATTCGTGCCAGTCACGTGGATGAACTTTAATTTGCGTTCGGGGTGGCCCATCTTGTCAAGCAGCGCGCTGATGCGTTCGAGGCCAGGGACGCTGCCCTTCCAGCAGACGGAATGGATATAATGCAGCGCTTCGTCAAGCGTCATGTCAATTACCTTCTTTTGATTTCGATTCGTATTTCACCGGCGGCCAGAGCTTGGCGGCGGTAAACACCTTGGATTTATAAAGCAGCCATACCACCAGAACGTCAATGACGAACGTCACGCCGAACTGTACCGAGCGGGTTGCCAGTTTTGTCAGGAAAAACGCCGTTTTCGCGTCGCCGCCGTAGACAAAGGCGAGGGAGAAGCTCTCATAGAGGATCGAGCCGAGCGCGATGGCAGGCAGGAACGACAGGGCGATGGTTAAAATCGACGTTTTCTTCACCAGCAGCGGCTGGAACAGACCCGCGCAGAGCCCGTAGAGAATGGGCGGTACGCAGAACATCGGATTATAGCCGTAGCCGGAGAACAGGCAGCCGACAAAATCAGCCACAAAGCCGACCAGCGCGCCGGGCAAGGGCCCAAAAAGCATACCGGCCAGGAAAATGGGCACGGCTTCGAGGGAGAAACGGGTCGTTTCGTTGGGCATCGGGATAATGAACCGGGCCAGCACGACGGAAACGGCAGCCAGCAGCGCGCAGGACACGAGCGTGCGCACATTCTGCAGCCCATGACGCGGCGCAGTCTGCGCGGCAGACATATTTTTCGTAAAATTAGACATAAAAAAGCCTCCTATTTTGTCAATGGGAGGAGGTTTGGTGATATGGACTTTCAAACAAGAAAGAAACTGCTGTACAATTTCAGTTTGCTATAGCGGATGCGAAATGACACCGCGGAGAGACTCCTTCGCCCGGCGGCAACCTCCCATCCAACCGGTACTTGACGCGTCATTTCTACTCATGCAACGTTCGGGTACGCATGCTCTGTGTGTTAAATTGACAGGCTCACATCTTCCTGTCCTTCCTGTTCTCCTTCGTGCCTATTGTATTGTGTACGGAGGAAAAAATCAAGCGGAAATCAATATTTTTTTATTGATTCCCGCGATTTTTTCGTGTCTGTCCAGAAACGTGGAAAACGCGGCTTCGAATCTGTTGTCCATCATACAGCTGTCCCTCCAAATTTCGAGACTTTATTTGACATCCTAACATAAAAGTTTCCGGATGTCTATGATAATAGACATGATTTTTCGCTTTTTCTCCTACACTAAGCAGGAAAAGAGGCTTCGCGAACAGCGGAGACTCGTTCCGTCGAGGCCGTTTTCGACGAGCCTCCGGCGGCCCCTTCTTTTCCGCCTTGCCGGAAAAGAAGGGGGAGAAAAGGGGCGCTGGGGTACGGTTTGGTGCGTGCTGCGGGTGCGGTTCAGGGAAGCACCTGTTTTATAGCCGTTACGAACACACGGACTCACCCTACGGGCGCTATGGTACGCGCCGCCTGTTACGGTACAACTAGAATTGCAAATAGTTGCGTTTGAATGGGTGCGGTAAATCAGCTTTGCCGTCGAACTTTGCAGGGCGGTACGGATTCGCCGGAGTTCTGTAGGGGCTGGCGACTCTGCCGGCCCGTTGGGAAGCTGCGAATTCGCCGAAGAGTTCCGTAAAAAACGGTGCATCCTGCCGGGCGCAGCAGCGCTCCGTCCCTTCCAACGATATCCAGCTTTCGCCGCTTTGCCCAAAACGGGCGGTGGATTTTTTGTAAAACGCAGAATTTGCGTGCGCGGCTTGACAACGGCGCGGGGCTGCCCTATGCTTCAAGCAGAATCATGAGAGAGAAAGGATCTTTACCGCATGGATATTGATACAAATGAACAGCTGATTGCGTTTTGTCAGGAGGCGCTGCGCATTCCCAGCTATTCCGGACAGGAGCAGGGCGTGGCGGAGCTGATGAAGCGGAAAATGGAGGAATACGGCTTCGACGAGGTCATTATCGACCGCTTCGGCAGCGTCCTCGGCACCATCAACGGCAAGCGACCCGGCAAGACCGTCCTGATGGACGGCCACATCGACACCGTGGACGTGATCGACGCGCCGCAGTGGGAGCATGACCCGTTCGGCGGCGAGATCGCGGACGGGAAAATTTACGGCCGCGGCGCGTCCGACATGAAGGGCAGCGACTGCGCCATGATCACGGCCGCAGCGCGCTTTGCTGAAAAGACCGGCAGGGACTTCGCGGGCCGTGTCTGCGTGTCGTGCACGGTGCATGAGGAGCGGTTCGAGGGCGTGTCCTCCCGTGAAATTACGCGGCTGGCAAAGCCCGATCTTGTCATCATCGGCGAGGCCACGAGCACGACCATCAAGCGCGGCCAGCGCGGCCGGGCGGAGGTCGTCGTCGAGACGGAGGGCGTCAGCTGCCATTCCTCCAATCCGGAAAAGGGCGTCAACGCCGTGTATGCCATGACGGCGGTGATCGACGAGATCCGGAAGATCGTCCCGAACGAGCATCCGCTGCTCGGCAAAGGCATTCTGGAGTTGACGGATATTATCTCCCAGCCGTATCCCGGCGCGTCGGTCGTGCCGTCTCTTTGCCGCGCGACGTTTGACCGCCGGACGCTTGTGGGCGAGGATGAGGCCGTCATTCTCGGGCAGGTGAACGAAGCCATTGCCCGCGCGCAGGAAACGCACCCCGGCCTCAAGGCCCGGTGCTATCTGGCTGAGGGCGAAGAAAAGTGCTGGACGGGCGACACCATCCGCGCCAAGCGCTATTTCCCGGCCTGGGTCACGGAGGAGGACAGCGAGCTGGTGCAGGCCGCGCTGAAGGGCCTGCAGGACGCGGGCATCGAGGCGCCGCTGTCGCACTTCTCGTTCTGCACCAACGGCAGCAGCTTCTGCGGCGAGGCCGGTATCCCGACCATCGGCTACGGCCCGTCGCTCGAAAGCCTTGCGCACGTGCGCGACGAGTACATTGAAATCGACCAGCTGCTCAAGTCCTGCAAGGGCTTCGAGTCCATTCTCACGCAGCTGACGCGGTAATTTCGCGAAAAGAGCAACAAAATTTTTGTTAGCCTAAAAATATTTTTGAAAATTCCTTGCAATCTGCTTCTGATACTGGTATGATAGCTTTAGACTTCATTCGGGTATTAAATTTGGAGGTGATAGCAGATTGGACGCAAAATTACTGGAACTGCTTGAGCAGATCGCAAAGGCGATCGCGGCGCAGTTCGGCAGCAACTGCGAGGTCGTGCTTCATGAGCTTTCCGGCAAGAGCACCTATTCCTCGATCGTGGCGATCGAAAACGGTCATGTGACCGGCCGCAAGGTCGGCGACGGGCCGTCGCACGTGGTGCTGGAGCAGCTGGGCCATGAGGACGACAATGCGGAGGATCAGCTTGGCTATCTGACGCGCACAAAGGACGGGAAGATCCTGAAATCCTCGTCTGTATACATCCGGGACGAAAACGGAAAGGTCACGGGGATTCTCGGAATCAACTACGACATTTCCATGATGCAGCTGTTTGAAAACTCCCTGCACGACTTCATTTCTGCCGACCAGCAAGCCAGCCGCGAGCCGGAGCGCATCACGCTCAACGTGGCCGATCTGCTGGACGATCTCATCCGGCAGGCGGACGAGCTTGTCGGCAAGCCCGTCGCGCTCATGACCAAGGACGACAAGGTCAAGGCCATCCGCTATCTCAGTAATTCCGGCGCACTTCTGATCACTAAATCCGGCGATAAGATCGCCAAGCATTTCGGCATCTCCAAGTACACGCTCTATTCATACTTAGACAACAGTAAAACAGGAGGAACAAACGAACTATGAGCAAGATCGATCTGACCATCAACAAAGAAGGCCTGCTGCATAACATCCAGAAGGCCAAGGAAAACAACATCATCATCCCGACCATCGCCCAGATGCAGAACCCCGATCTGATCCCGGAGAAGATCAAGGAAAAGCTGACGCACACCGGCCTGTGGGACGTTGACCCCGTCAACCTGTTCCGTATCAGCTGGCACAACGAGGCCAAGGAGTCCGGCGGCCTGTATCAGAAGACCCCGAACTATGTTGAGATCCCGTCCTCCGTTTCCGGCGTTCCGTGCCGCATTCTGGCCATGTCCGGCAAGTGGTTCCCGACCGGCTGCCATAAGGTCGGCGCTTCCTTCGGCTGCCTGGCTCCGCGTCTTGTGACCGGCCAGTTCGACGCCACCTATCATCACGCTGTATGGCCCTCCACTGGCAACTACTGCCGCGGCGGCGCGTTCAACTCCAAGCTGCTGGCCTGCGACTCCGTCGCCATCCTGCCGCAGGATATGTCCAAGGAGCGCTTTGACTGGCTGAAGTCCATCGCCGGTCAGATCATCGCCACGCCGGGCTGCGAGTCCAACGTCAAGGAGATCTTCGACAAGACGTGGGAGCTGAAGAAGGATCCGTCCATGATGATCTTCAACCAGTTTGCCGAAATGGGCAACCCGCTGTGGCACTACAATGTCACGGGCTACGCCCTGGCCGATCTGTTCGAGGCCGTGAAAAAGCCCGGCCAGCGTCTGGCCGGTGCCTGCTTCACCTCCGGCTCCGCCGGCACGATGTCCTCCGGCGATCTGCTGAAGGAGCGCTATCCCGGCATGAAGCTCGCCGTCGGCGAGGCCCTGCAGTGCCCGACCATTCTGGACAACGGCTTCGGCGGCCACCGCATCGAGGGTATCGGCGACAAGCACATTCCTTGGGTCCATAACGTGAAGAACACCGACATGGCCATTGCCATCGACGACGAAGACTCCCAGCGCCTGCTGCGCCTGTTCAACTGCAAGGAGGGTCAGGAGTACCTGAAGTCCCTTGGCATGACGGACGAGCAGATCGAGAAGTTCACCTGGATGGGCATCTCCGGCATCGCCAACGTGCTGTGCTGCATCAAGATGGCCAAATACTATGAGCTGACCGAGGACGACGTCGTTGTCACCGTCCTGACGGACTCCGCCGTCATGTACAAGTCCCGCGTGGAAGAGCTCAATGCCCAGCACGGCGCCTATTCCGCCTTCGAGGCCGAGAAGGACCATGCGCTGCACATGCTCGGCCTGAAGACCGACAGCATGCTCGAGCTGACCTACACGGAGCGCAAGCGCGTGCACAACCTGAAGTATTACACCTGGGTCGAGCAGCAGGGCATGAACGTCGAAGACCTCAACGCCCAGTGGTACGACACGAAGGGCACCTGGGACGCCGTCCATGCACAGGCGAAGGACCTCGATGCGCTCATCGATGCCTTCAACGACGAGGTCGGCATCCTCAAAACACTGTAAGTTTTTAAATTCTGACAATCAGCCCGTGCCGGGGTGGGTCATCCCGCTCCGGCACGGTTTTCATCCACGGAGGCCCCATGAAACCATTCCGGAACCGCCTGCGCGATGCGCTCGCACCGCTCATCCCGGCCGTGCAGGTCGCGCTGATCCTGGCGGCGTCCATCGGCAATGTTCTGATCGCCGCGTCGATTTTTCTGAACGCCAAAAAGCTCGGCGCGCTCTTTCTGCCGGCGCTGGCGCTTTACTTTGTGCTGCTGACCGTCCTGCTGGCTGCGATCCTGCGCCGCCGGGAGCTGGATCGGCTGCACGCCCTTGTCGGCGACGAGCAGTTCTATGAATGGTATCCCCGGCAGCGCCGCCGGGACGAGCGCCGCCGCGCCCAGATGAAACGAGCACTGGAAAAACACGACCGGGAAGCCCGGAGAAAGGAACCGAAGCGATGAACCATGTAAAATGCGGCCGCTGCGTGCGCTGCGGCCGGGAATATCCCGCCGTTCCGAATCTGACGAACTGCGAATGCGGCGGCATCCTCGACATCATCTATGACTATGACCGGATCAGGACCGTCCTGACCCGCGAGACGCTGAAGAACCGCACGGAGCGCTCCATGTGGCGCTACCGCGAGCTGCTGCCCGTCGAGCCGGAGACGCCCGCGCCCCCGCTGCGCGTCGGCTGGTCGCCGCTGTATGAGGCCGACCGCCTTGCAAAGGAACTCGGCATTGCGAAGCTCTGGGTCAAGGACGACGGCCAGAACCCCACAGCCTCGCTGAAGGACCGCGCCTCCGCCATGGCCGTCGCCAAGGCGCAGGAGGCAGGCGCGCATGTCATCGCCTGCTCGTCCACGGGCAACGCTGCCTCGTCCCTCGCGGGCAACGCTGCGGCCGCCGGGCTCCAGACGTTTATTTTCGTCCCGTCCCGCGCGCCGAAGGGCAAGGTCGCCCAGCTCATGACGTTCGGCGCGACCGTCATCTCCGTGCAGGGCAGCTATGAGGACACGTTTGAGCTGTCGAAGCAGGCCATTGACCGCTGGGGCTGGTATAACCGCAATGCAGCCATCAACCCCTACCTCTCCGAGGGCAAGAAGACGGTCGCCTATGAGATCGCCGAGCAGCTCGACTGGCAGATGCCGGACTTCATCGCCATTTCCGTCGGCGACGGCTGCACGATCGCCGGTCTTTGGAAGGGCCTGAAGGACCTCCATGCCGTCGGTCTCATCGACCGCCTGCCGCGCCTTATCTCCGCGCAGGCCGAGGGCTGCTGCCCCATCAACCGCGCCATTGCGGAAAATCGCCCGTGGGAACCCATGGAGGAGAACACGCTGGCCGACTCCATCGCCGTCGGCGTGCCGCGCAATGCGGACAAGGCGCTCATGGCCATCCGCGAGTCGAACGGTCTGGTCGTGAATGTCTCCGACGCCGAGATCATGGCGGCGCAGAAGCTCCTCGGCCGCACCTGCGGCGTGTTCGGCGAGCCTGCCGGCGTGACCGGTACGGCCGGCGTGAAGAAGCTGTGCGAGCAGGGCGTCCTGCCGAAGGATGCGACGGTCGTGTCCGTCGTGACCGGAAACGGCCTGAAGGACGTCGCCAATGCCATCAAGGCCTGCGGCGAGCCGATCTCCATCCCGTCCGATATGGACCTGCTGCTGCGCGCCTTCGACGAGCACGGCATCAATGCCGATGTGAAATAAGATGTTGCAAACAGCCGTGCTGCGGGAGAAACCGCAGCGCGGCTGTTTTGATCGTAAAATTGCAAGAGACGGGGATCGACAGTGCGTTGTAGGGGAGCGGCATGCCGCTCCCGGCGCACTGCTGTCGGTCGGCACAGGCTGCCGATAAAATGGCGAGCACCAATTGCGTCTGTAGCGGCGCTCAGGGAGCGCCTTGCGGACTTGCAATATCAGTGGCATGGATTCTATGGCGTAAGCCCCCCAAGTTTGTCATTGCGAGGAGGCCAAAGGCCGACGTGGCGCCCTGAGCGCGCAGCGCGAGGAAGTGCCCTTGGGGTGCAATCTCGCAGTACTCGACCGTATCGTGGGAAAGCCATCGGCGAAATCGTAACTGCCTTCCCGAGATTGCCACGGCCCCTTCGGGGCCTCGCAATGACAAACCTTTGGCTTTTACCATTTTACTGACAGCCTGTACAAATCGGTGGTGCAGTGCCGGGCGTGGACAGCCTTTCCCCTACAGCAGCCCTGCCAGACCTACGCCCTCCGGATCGCCGTGCACGCGGCCAGGGCCGGGCGCTGCGGGGCCAGCACCGTCGAGACGAAATAGCGCATGTCGTCCATGGCATGGTCGTGCTCCTTGCGCACGGCGTCGCGCCCGGCCTTCGGGTCCCAGACATACTGCTCGATCTCGCGCAGGCAGTCCGTGCAGGTGTCGCACAGCACGAGCCTGCCGCACTTGAGCAGATCCGACGTGCGGCGGATGCCGCTGAGCACGTCGTTGTCCGCCCGGCGGACGTTCCAGCCGTTTCGCCGCAGCGTCTCAAGGAAGCTCGCAGCCGACGGATCGACAATGACGGCCGCGATGGGCCGCCCGCCCGCAAGCTCCCGCAGCGCCCGCTCATACTCTGCGTCCGTCATCTGGCGCTGCTCGCGCCGCGAGTCGAAGTAGAACTCCTTCACGCGGTACCACACGGCGTCCTTCCGCCCCCACAGCCCGAAGGACGCCGGGTTGACCGTGCCGTAGTCGCACGAGATGAACCACTGGTTGAACGGCCCCTCGGGCGGCGGCGGGGCCTTTGCCGCGTCGAAGAAGTCATACACCCGGCCCTCGGCCGCCACCCACTGGCCCAGCACGAAGCGGCGGTAGAACACGCCGGAGTACAGCCGCGCATAGCGGCTGCGGATATCGGGCGACAGCGCGGGGTTGTCCTCCATCGTAAAGTGGAGGTACAGGCAGTTCCGCTCCGCCGCGTGGCCGATCCACTCCGTGTAGAACCAGTGGTACGGCCCCTCGGGGTTGCAGTTGAACCACAGGCGGCTTCCCGTGACGGAGCAGCGCGCGCAGGCCTGCTCCACAAAGCTGCGCGGCATGAGCGCCACCTCGTCGAGCAGCACGCCCGCAAACGTGATGCCCTGAATGAGGGCGGCGGAGCCCTCGTCCCGCCCGCCGAAGAGGTAGAACTCGTTCGTGTGCCCGCGGTAGCTGACCTGCAGCAGGTTCTCCGTCCGCCGCTCCCGGACGGAAAAGCCGATGGCCTGCAGCTTCGGCAGCAGCTCCGTAACGACGTTGCGCCGCAGCGAGGCGATGGTCTTGCCGCACAGGCCGAACCGCGCGCCACTGAAGCAGGCGCTCGCCCACAGGAAGAAGCTCAGCCCCATGCACAGCGTCTTGCCCGAGCGCACCGCTCCGTCGCAGATGATGGCCTCAAACGCAGCGTCCGGGCTGTCGGGCCGCCACCACGTCAGCACGCGGCGCTGCTTGGCCGAAAATCGCATCATGGCTCCTCCACCGCCGCGAAGAACGCCGCGGCCGCGCCGTCGTCCGCCGCCCCGGCCTGCAGCAGCTCCTCGAGGGCGCGGATGCGGTCGGCCA